>Ga0315309_1002187_pt1 | contig 11503 bp, 10 predicted proteins | sample TDP4_MG_FD_203080 | JGI IMG/M metagenome (GOLD analysis project Ga0315309, IMG submission 203080) | Freshwater sediment microbial communities from Lake Towuti, South Sulawesi, Indonesia - TDP4 | ecosystem: Environmental > Aquatic > Freshwater > Lake > Sediment | place: Indonesia: South Sulawesi...
TAAAATGTCAAATCTTGAACCTAATTTTGGTGCGTGGAGGGTTGCTAAAGGACTTGGAGGAGCATTTTGACCAACTTGTGGCGTGTTCTCTATTTTGGGAACCACTAGAGTAGACTCAGAGCGTCCCGTAAGCCATCGAAGGATCGCTGGTTCAATGGGCTTAAAAGGCATGGGGTCGCTTATAGGATGCTTTCTTATGAGGAATCCCTTTGAAGGCGCTTGTCCATGATATGATTGAATGAAGAAACCGTGTTCAAAGGAAAGGGAGGTTAGAAGAACGAAGGCGAAGACGGAGACCAGCATGAAGGTTGACGTTAGTAAGGTTCGAAGCCTTCTACGCTTCAGGTTCCTCGCAGCCACCGAGAAGGCCGCGGCAACGGCGCTAATGAAGCGGAGTTCCTCGGCTGAAGTTTTTTCTTTAAACAAGTATGGCAGACCCTGAACCATGAAGAAAGCCACGAGAAATGAGGCGCCGACCAGCAAAAAAGTTATGAGCCCTTCAAAGGCGGTTCCAGCCCATGGATTGTAAGCCGTTTTCTGAATAGTAGCGTAGCCTGGATAAATAAAATAGAGAGACCCAAGTAGAATGCCATATAGAGCGAGGCTCACGACAAGCCTTCGGCGCGAATCATCAAGAAGAACGGAGGCCGTGGCTACAGCCGTAAAGCCCAAGAAGGGAGTGATGAAGAACACAGACTTCGAAGCGCTTTCGTATATGCTTGGAAGAGATTCCTCTATGTCCTTCACAATGAGGTAGGCTTCGTGAAGATTCGCGTAGACACTATCATAGTCTCCCTCATCTAACGCTGAGCGGGCGGCTTTCACCAAATCTTCAGCTCCAGAAAGCCTAATGCCCTCGTAGGAGACATAAAAGCCCGCTTCTACGGCTTCGTCAACCATCGCCTGAACCGATTGTAAATACGCATGCGTATAGTCAATTTCAGCTCTTGATGCGAATTTCCGAAGGTTAACCGTAAGACTATCGCCTTGAGCTAGGTTTAGGTAATCGCCTTCACTGTCAATTGTAAAGCGACGTGGCTCTGACCACGACACATAGTATAGATTTGCCTCAACTTTCACTGGCGTGTTAGACGGCACCACAACGGTTCTGCTGTCTATGCCTAGGAGGCGGTTTACAGCGAACGATTCACCGTATTTTGTTACAGAGTCTGTTCCATTTAGAAGACCGAACTGATCTATCACAATGAAACTAACCATTGTGGGCGGTTTCAGAAACTCCATGGAGCGCAAATCCTGCAAATCCCCTGTTGCGCTAATTGATGCACCATGCAGAAGCGCAAACGAAATGTTAAGAGATAATCCCTGCAATGAAACCTCTTGACATGCTGGAACGTAGTCAAAGCCTGGAGTAGAAGGAATGTCACAGTAAGCGTAGACCCAATATGGTCCTAAACCGAAGACATTTGCATCATAGGTGCCTGACACATTGGTTTTAACCTTTGTAACAGAGCCAGCCTCAGCATGGAAAATTATGTAGGCATCAGAAAGGGGATTCCGTGTTATGCTGTCAACTACTTTCCCGTATACATGCGTGAAAGTAGCCGCTTCCACCTGAACCGGACTCACAAACAAAGGAAGAGCTATAAAACATGATAAGAAGAAAATCATGAATAGGTAAACTCTTTTAGAAAGAGAAAACATTACTTGTCTCTTTCACCCCTTCATTGTTCTGCTTAAATCCTCTGAGCCTCCCTCATTTAGCTTTTTGTAGAACAATGTTCCACCACCTGTAGCCAAGTTTTCTAATCGCTAAATTCCAAGGAAAATGGACATTTGCGGTTAGAATTTGCCGCTTCGCGTTTGAGATGCTCCGGCTTTTACCATAGGTGGACCAAAAGGTAGGTTGGGCATAAAATGGCCGTCCATAATGTCAAAGGTATTAGATCGGCTAATCTTAATCAAAACCACTTCTTGAGAGTAACTTTCAGACTTTGCCCCAAATTAAGGCTTAGCTTCTAAAAGCCTTCATCGTCTGGAGTTTTTTGAGATTTTGCCGAATTTGGCTGGGGATAATCATACTTGAAAGGTCGAATCCTAAGTTTTTATGTTTCCCTTAAAATTATCACTGGGGCTTTCTTCTCTAAGCCTAAGGTGGAGAGGACGATTTTCCTAAATGCTGAATCTATTTTAGTCTTTCCTTTAGTCTCGTCGAATTGAATGAAGCCATAACGCGCGAAAAATTGAGCGATTTTCTCCACTTTTTCCTCTGATAGGCGAGTGAATGCAGCTAACTCGCTTAAACTGTGCCATTTTCCGTCCATGGCAAGATACTCTAGGAATTCGTCCAACCCGAAAGGCAAGTTAAAAACCTCTTTGACCTAGCTAATCGTTCTGCGAATGTGTCATGTAATGAGCCTATAAGATAATGTTTGTTAACATCTTAAAGTATTCATAGATATTAGAAATATACTTTTTCCGCCTTGTATCTATACGCTTTTTTAAAAATATACGTTTTAAAAGCGTGAGCCAGAAATCCAAGTAACGCAATTTATGTAAATACCTAGCAACTAAACTATAAGATTCACTTTTTTTGCTAACTATTCACCTAAGAGAAAATCGCATATAAGAATGATGGGAGTCAGGCTTTAACCCTGTTCTAAACGATGAAGTGCCGATGATCCATGCGACATCTATTCAGATTTTTGCGCTGCGGTCTTCCTTTTTGAACCTACTGCCACGGGCTTTGCTTCTTCTCTTTCTTCCGGCAGTTCTGGCAGCTCTTCTGTTCCCTCTAATGGTGGTAGTTCCGGTAATCCCTCGCCTTCAAAGGTTGGAAACTTTTCACTGAGGGCCTCAACGAATTTGTCCACGAATTCGTGGAACTCTGATGCAGGTAGTTTATCCTTTGCAAGTTTATTCACTTCATCTCGTATTTGTTCGAGGCTGTTTCGTAGGTCGCTGTTTTCCTTCGTAAGCTTTGCGTCAATTTCGGATAGGTGTTGATTTAGCTCCGAAGCTTTTTCGTCGAGTTTTTTCCCTATTTCATCTTCTGTCTTACTGAGGTCTTTTGCCTGTTTCTTGAGTTCATCGCTAAAATCTGTTAAGCCTTTTTCAATTTTGTCCAGTCGCATGTATATGCTCATCAAGTGCTTCTTCAAGAGCGCCGCATACGACATTTTCTTGATTCCCCATCTATATAGTTAAACTGTTTAACATTTAAATCTTTCTATTGAAAAAGCATAAAGAAACCCAGCCTCTCGAAAAATAACGCACAAATAGACCGGTCGCTTTTTAATTAGCTTTACGTTCAACATTATTTTTGCACTTGTAGGCAAGAATCGAAGGATTTAAATGTTAAAGTGTTCAAAAAATAATCATGTAATAAGCAGGTGAAAAAGCATTTGGAGAAGGGAGAAATAATCAAAAAATTAGAGAGCATCGAACAGAGACTTGAAGGCATCGAAAAAATTCTCAAAGAAATAAGTTCAATGAGGGCGGAGCCAGGCATAAAAGTGGCTAAGCCGAGCAGCCTCACAGTGGGCGTTGAAGGACTTCTCGAGCTCCCTGACAGCCTGAGAAAAACCATGATGGCTGTGCAAGAATTAAGAGAAGCCACGGCTGAGGAAACAGCTGGAAAAACTAACCGGACAAGAAGCGTTGAAAGCATATACCTAAATCAGTTAGTTAGGATGGGCCTCCTGCAGCGTATTAGAAGAGGGAAAAAAGTTTACTTCGGATTGCTGAAGTATTACTAAAATTACCACTTTAATCGAGCCTATGGCAAACCACTAGAAGGCGAAAAAAGAAACGTTCCGTCGTATCTCCGCGATTTAGGGAAACATTTCAGAGAAGGGATAGGATTTAGTTTTGGCCTAGAATACAATGTTAAACAGTTAAACTTTTATATTGCGAGGCACTCAATAATTGTAATAGTCGCCGCCTCATTCAGCGGCTTCGAAAAGGCATGGAATATAAGATATGAAGATCGTCCAAAAGAGATTGGGGCAAATGTATACTGTTGAGGCCATTTTAGCCATTGTTATTATGGTTGGTTTTTCAATTTTTATTTCTGGGGTTTATCGTGTGCGTTCGAGTAGGGTTGCGACTTATGCTGAGCTTAGGCAGATGGGTGAGGATGTGTTGGCAACTTTAGATGGGTCGGGTCGGCTTGCTTCTTGGGTGTGTGGGAGTTCGCCTAATGTTTCTGGTCTTGATGGCGCTTTGTCGCAGCTTTTGCCGTCTCGTGTGGCTTATAATTTCTATGTTCTTGATGCTGATCTTAAGCAGGTTGGCAATGCTTTTGTTGTTCATGGTGATCCTGTGAATGTGAATGTTGTGGTGGTTCTTTATGTTGTGTCTGGTTATGGAGGCTATTATGGGCCTAGGGTTGTGAAGCTTGAGCTTTGGTATGTGGGGGATTAAAGTGATTAAGCATAGGAAAGGTCAATTCTTCATAATGGTGGCTATAATATATTGTGTGATTCTTCTTTCCATTGCGACTTATGTTATCGCTGTTATTAGTAGTCCCCCTGGGGCGAGGATTGGAGGAGCCCAGTACGCCTACATGAACATTAAAAGTCAGTCTATCCGAGTTGTTGAAATCTCTTTGGCTAACTTAACTAATGGCGGTCCGTCCAACGTTTTGCCTCTCAATTTAGAGAATTGGAAGAATTCGACGCAGAGCTTCTTCACTAAACAAGGTTTTTCGCTTTCTTTAGCCTACAGTAATGTTTGGAGTGGAACCGATTGGAATAAGTCTTTGAGCTGGTCTAAGGCTCAAGTTAGTTTTACTGTGCTTTTGCAGTCTGGGTCATCCCAAATAAGGGATGAGTACGTGGTTCAAACGGAACTTTATGTGGACATTACACGAGTTGAATCGCTTAACGCTACTTATCGCCGTGTTTATGTTAAGGTTTGGAAGGAAGGCGGAGCCCTTGTGGTTTCTGGAACCGTTAAGGTCGGATCCATTCAAGCCTATAATAATGGGGATGGAACTTACGTTGCCATTGTTCCTTCCTCGTCTGAATACATTGTTTCCGTTTGGGATTCGCGGTCCATCTTTGTTAAGGCTAAGAAAACTTGACCTTACGATTTTGCGTTTGGTGCGCGCTATTGTTAGGTGCCTATACGGGGGATCATTATTTTTGGTTTCTTGCGTCCTTTAGTGAGAAGGTTTGTGAAAATGTTCTATATGCTGGAGATATTTCCCGCAAAACTCCCCCTTTTCTTAAGTGTGGTCCGCATATTTTGGAAGCTCATTCATCTTAGCTTGATACCTCTTATGGAGGTCCTCTTCCACGGCGGCTGTGTCGGTAACAGACCATCCTTAAGTGCCTATATCAAGGTTTTTTGTTTCTCTGCCGAGGTGAAGTTTGATACTCTGACACCTATCAGCCTAATTTTTCGGTCAGGCATAAGATAATATTGAATCAGTTCTCTCGCTATTTTCTTCAAATCATTTAAACGGTTAGTAATGAATGGCAACGTTTTGGCGTGAGTATGCGTTTCAAAATTCTCGTAACGCACCTTGACCGTAACAGTCTTGAAGTAGAGGCTCTGTTCAATAAGGTCTCTATGAACTCTTTCAGAAAGTTGATCCGACGTATTTAACACGAAGTTAAAATCAGACTGGTCTTCTTCAAATGTTTCTTCCCTGCTTATCGATTTTATTTCGGTTCTTTCCTCAACTTCACTTCTATCAATTCCATGGGCCGTAGAATATAGTTGCATGCCCATCACGCCGAACCTATCTGCAACTATTGAGGGTTCAGATCTAGCCAGATCGCCTATCGTTTTTATGCCTAACGCCTTCAGTTTCTCTTCTGTCTTTCTGCCAACCCATAACAATTTCCCTACGGGAAGGGGTGAAAGAAAATCTTTGGCTTCCTCTTCTTTGACAATTGTTAATCCGTCTGGTTTTTGAAAGTCACTTGCTATTTTAGCTACGACTTTGTTTGGTCCTATCCCTATTGAACATGTAAGTTTTTCTATTTCAAAAATTTCCTTTTTGATGATCTTTGCCAAGGCTTCAGCCTCTTCATAATTCTCTACTCTCGAAGTTATATCCAAGAAAGCTTCGTCTATACCCCACTGTTCAAACTTATCCGCGTATTTTCGAAGAATTGTCATGATTTCAGCGGAGACCTGCCTGTAAAGCTGATAGTTGACTGGAAGGTAAATAGCTGTTGGACAAAGCTTCCAAGCCCTTGAAATCGGCATACCTGAATGCACGCCGAATTTTCTCGCCTCATAATTGCAGGTACTGACAACTCCTCTACCTTTCCCTTCTTTTGGGTCAGCACCTACAACAATTGGTTTACCTTTGTAGCTTGGATGTTCTCTCTCCTCTATCGCAGTGAAGAAATGATCCATGTCAACATGAAATATTATCCTTTTTTTCTCGTTCATAGCCTTTCCTTTTTAGCTATGTCAAAAGTATGGAAGAATATCAATTTTATGGAAAAATTCTTAAAAAGCGGAAATTTATACGTGTCGTCTTTTCACTAATAAAATTATGACCACAAAGGCGACTATTGCAAGAGTAATTGGTATGGCATAATTGATCACTTGTTGAGCCTGTTGAGCCTGCTTTTGCTGTTGGTATGCAGTCTCTTTCTGTTGCGCTTGGGCAATTAGACTCGAAGCTTCTGCGGCTGAGGCTGACGCGTTGTCTGAAGCGTTTGCACATTCTTGAAAACCCGTATAGGCATCTTGGAAAGCCCTTGAAGTGTAGTGTTCGCTTGCATTGCTGTATGCTTTTTCCGCCTGGCTTAGGTATGTCTGCGCTTCTTCAAGCTTGCCTTGGGCTTGTGAAAGAAATGAGTTTGCTTCTTGGTTTTGTGGGCTTCCAAAAGATTGTATGGCGGATTGGGCGCTAGTTACGTTCTGCCTCGCATTGGCTAGCTTAGACGAAGCTGTAACGGCCAAATCGTCACATAGCCTTCTATATTGGTCTTCGACCCAAACTTGATAATCCGAAGTCTGCCAAGTATATTTTTCTCCGCCAGGCGGACTATCAAATTCAATATAGAGATAATAACTGTTATAACCTACTGTGGCATCCGCTGGAACGGTGAAGTTGATTTTTCCAAGGTAAAGCTCGACGCCAACGTCAATATTGACCATACTGCTAAGTGTTAAGTTGGAAACGTTAGGTTCAGTCCAGTTGAAATGGGCGCTAACCAAAGTAATTCCGACTTGCGTGCTTCCATTGTTTCTGATCCAAACCTCGACTGAGCCAATGTCTCCTTGAAAGTACTCCATTGAGGGTAAACCGCTGGCTGACAGCGAGATTACGGTGGGTTCTATGCTCTGGGCAAAGCATAGAGGAGTATTTGCGGCAAGAACCGAAATCAAAAAAAGAAAAAAAACCATTTTAACACACGGTCTCATTTTTCATGGGGCCTCCATTTTATACGCCGTTTTACAGAAAGGAAAATAATAGGACATGCAACGAATACACCCAAGCCAATACAAGATAAAGACAGAGCCGTTTCAGAAGTCCTTATTTCGGGATCCCAACAATAAAGAAGAGCCTGATAAACCGTTCCACGAATTGTGACATAGCGAGTAGCCGCAACCGTGTCCTCATAAGGAATATCTTCAGGACCATAATCCACCATCATTGGATATGAAACATATCCATGCCCAAAGGGCGGAACTATGTAAGAGTTGCCGAAGCCAGAAGCTATAACCGCGGCAGCTAATTTAGTAACGTCATTCGTTCCTTTACATCTTGTGGTTATCAGCCAATCTAAACCTCTTGTGACGTTCCGATAGAAAGTGTAGTTCCAAGTGCTACACAGGCCGATGAGAGGCATGGAAGTGAATTGAGCTTGACCGCCACCCACGCTTGACCCAGGCCAAGAACCGTCTGAAAGTTGCCTAACAGCGAGCCAATATGCCATAGTCTGCGCTAGATTGTAATAGGATTTATCCTGGGTAGCTTGGTAAATCGTCATGAACGCCCATGTGGCCACGCCAACATCATATGTAGGTTCAGACTCAGCATAGGGTCCAGTTTGCCATTTGTCTTTTAACCAGCCCGCCGCCCTTACCGCAGTATTAAGGTAAGTTGAGTTGCCAGTGACTATGTAAAGCATTGATAACGCCACAACGGCGTAGGAGTTTAATGCTACGGTGCGGTTAGCCCATTTTGAATAGTCCTTTACCAGCGTGTTTCCGCCGTAGTTGGTTGCATTCCAAAGGTAATCGTCGTGCACGCAGTCCGTTGCCCAGTAAGCTAGGGCATATGCATAAGTGCTAACCGAAACATAATCATAAGACCATTTCCACCATTGCTGCTCAGGGTTTAATTGCTTATTGTCACCTTTAGAAATTTGCCTTGTAGCATTACCAAGGAGCTCACCAGTGTAATAGTAAGCAATCCACATCGATGCAGCAGTCCAAGAAACGCTACTCGGAGATGCGCTCTCCCCACTTTCTATGCGCTTCACAAAGTCAACTAATGAGTTAAATATGGTCATGTTAACTGCATAAACCGATACAAATGATAAATATGGGCCACTTAATGGAGACTGATAATCATACGTCCAGAAGCCGCCTGCTTCATATTTCATGTTAGACGGCCCGATGACTGATCCATTTGGCTGGAAAACGATTGCCTTTATGCTCATGCGACACTTGGACTGCCATGTTGAATCGACCCGAACCGCTGGGGTACGAGAAATGTTCCAAATGTAGGCGACGACTTGTGAACTATAACTGCTTAATCTCCGTGTATAAGTCACAACTTTGAACGTCGGATCAATCACAAAAACGTTGAACGGAGTGAAACAAAACGACATTAAACCAGTCGAAGTTTTGGATAACGCCGTTATAACATAAACGCCCTGTGGCTGATTTGGACTAAACTTCATTTTTACGGGAACGGTGGTCTCTCCCGTCGCGCCTGTCGTTCCGCTGAAAACTTGGTATATTCTAACGCCACTGATGAATTTTGCGGCGAAACCCTTCGGGTTCATTATTACGAAACTAAATTGAACATTCGGTATGGAGATGTTGTCCCAGGTTAAGGATTTTATGCGGAGTAGGAATGAGGATTCTAGGGGATATAACGCCAGTTGATAAGGTTCGGCTGTTACAACCAGCTGATAAGGAGGCTTCACTAGCAATTTGAATCTATGCTTTGAGAGACCCAGAGACGAAAGCGAGTTTTGTTCATTAGGGCTTAGGGCATAAAAATTTGGATCTAGACCCAGAATATCGTCACTGAAGCCAGAGTCCCATGAAGAGTATGGAATGAGGTGCGGATTGGATGAGCTTAGACTGCTCAACTTGTTCGGGTCAAGCGAGTAAAAGCCCAATCCGCCCATGTTTCGATATTCTTTAGTGTCATATTCCACTAGTCCCAACTGAAAATCTTCGGGTAAGCTTGATTGACTGCCCCAGTCAGGCGGATTTCCTAAACTTGAAAGAAGGGATTGGGCGACATTATCCGAAACCATGCTTAGTTGATCTGCCTTGGCAGCCAAATAGAAGGGGGATAAAGACTGAAAAGTTGAGATGGCTACTAGCGCCACTATGAGGATGAAGAGGGCTACGCCAATGATGTAGTCAAGATGCACTTGGCCTCGGCGATTTTTACAGAGCCTCTTAACCCTTTGATTCAGGGATGACCCTCTCCGTCTAAACGAAGATGTTGAAGGTTAACAGCGTGATTATCAATAGGATTGCTGAGTGTTTCACTCCGGATCGGATGGAGCCCTCGCTCATTTTTCCGCCGATTAAGCCTCCTAAAAATGCTTCGACGATTGTCATGTGGAAGAAAACAAGTTTGTAGTCTGTTGGTGTAACCGCGCCCGCGAGGAAAAGTGACCCTGCCGTTGACATCTCAGCTATCGTACTAAAGAACATTTTGAAGAGCATGACTAGAGTGAACAAGAATACGAAAACTGTTATGTATGTAATGAATATGTATGGTCGTATTTGCGCCCTCCTTTCCCTTTCCATGCCTCGAAGGTCTCTAACGTGGCTTACTATGGAGTTCATTACTCTTTCAATGTTGCCGCCGGACCTAGCAGTTTCTGAAATTAGGGTCACAACCCTATATGTGAGTGGAGTTTCAACGTGTTTTGCAAATGAATCAAGAGCCTTCTCATAGGGAATGCCCCAAGAAAGCTGAGTGGCCACCCTTTTCATTTCAGGCTTTAAGGACCCGTAGTCTCTTTCGGCTGTCGCCTCTAAAGCCCTCTCGAAAGTCATGCCAGTCCTTTGCGATTCAGCTAAGTCCCGAAGGAGATTAACCAAGTTGTCTTCAATGCTTGTTATCCATCTGCGGTTCAGAGAGTCAACTACGGCTATGGGTATTAGAATAGTTATTAGTGACGCTAAAACAGCGTTTGTGAGAATGAAGGGGGAGTCTTGAGTGCCAATGGTATACCCTAGCGTCATGAATGCAATTATGAATGCGGTTATGGCGCAGCCCGCGTATATGATGTAGGCAACTTTCTTTTCAACTCTGGGCATTTTTTCACCTCTTACTTTGGAGACATTGCATCAATCAAAATTATCACCATGGCTGCAAGGAATGGAATCACAAGATACGTTAGCAGATACATGATAGTCGTTATGCTGATTCCGCCAATGGCGCCTCCCAGAGTGGACATTACGCCCAACATGATGATGAGTATTAAGGGGAAGGCGACGAGCATCGAAATATAGCTTTCAGCAATTAAGCCCAAAGAGTCGAGGAACTTACGCACCTCAAGGGTCCTTATTCGCATCAACTCCTTAGACTCTTCGTTAAGATATTTTGTTAGATCGCCGCCTGAACGAATCGTTGCAATAAATCCTTCTAGAAACAAGCCGTATCTTTGCGAAGGCGATCGCTCCACAGCATTCTTTATCGATGTAAACATGTCTTCTCCAAGGAGGTTTGTATCCCTCAAAACAACTCTAGCATCATTTGTAAAGGCTGGCATCGTCTTAGTTATGCTGAGAGAGTGAAAAACCTTGTATGGCGAACTCCCAGCGCTTGACAAAATTGACATATAACTGGCGGCATACGGAAGCTCATCCTCTAGGTTGCCTTTCCTACTACTAGCCTTTATTGAAGGATAGACATAAGCTACCAAAAAAGCGACTAAAGCAGCGAGTCCACTAAGCCCTAAGGACAAGAGCAAAAATGAGAAAATGCTCATTTGTACTATGCCTATAGCGGTAAGAAGCAAAAGTATTGTAGAGGAACAGGGGAACGCAACGAGGAAGGTCAAAATGCAAATAAAGACCATAAAGGAGACGTAAGCCCTGTAGCTCACTTTAAGAAGAGCCCTTTGGAGGTTCTTGCGTACCTTCTTAAATTTTGGAAACACTCGCTCCAATCTGTTTCCAAAGAGGCTGTAGGCGAAATGCCAAATCTTTGATCCTTCGGTTTCTTTGGTCATGCCAAACCCTGCCTCGCCCTTTCGTAAAGTTTTGCTGGATCAGAATAGTAGTCGCGAATGACCTGCGCAACTTCCTTGTGTTCTCTGATTTTGTTTTTCGCCATCCAGTCTAGAACCACTTTCCTCTGCTGAATGTT
>Ga0315309_1002188_pt1 | contig 11488 bp, 16 predicted proteins | sample TDP4_MG_FD_203080 | JGI IMG/M metagenome (GOLD analysis project Ga0315309, IMG submission 203080) | Freshwater sediment microbial communities from Lake Towuti, South Sulawesi, Indonesia - TDP4 | ecosystem: Environmental > Aquatic > Freshwater > Lake > Sediment | place: Indonesia: South Sulawesi...
TCCGTCCACCGTTTTGAGGTTTTAGAAACACCTGAAGGCATTACATCACGGAATTCGACACTCTTGACGTTAGACAACTCGAGGAACAAGTCTTCCAGATTCTTCAGTCTCTTCAGCTCATGTTTAGGCGTCACCACAACTGCCCTCTGCAGTGGCCAACGGCGTTTCAGTTGGGCGGTTTGGCGAGCGGAATACGAAAGTGCCACAACTCGCAACAGGGCATCAAAGGTGTGTTCTAATTCTGCCTCTTGCATGCTCTCATCTGGTGTTGGCCAACTTTCAAAGTTCACAGATTCAGGTTGTGTGTTGTCAAGTTTTCTGTAGACGTTTTGATGCATGAACTCACTGAGGAAAGGCGTTACTGGATTGAAGAGTAGGACTAGGGTTTTCAGTGTCTGCCACAGTGTGGCGTAGACTGCTAGGCGTCGGTTCAGAGTCTGCGGGTCGTCGCTCCAGAGGTCGCGGCGCACCATAGGCACATATTGTCTGCTAACAACGTCAACCACGAAATCTTCGAGTTCCGCCAAGGCGAAGTTAAATTCGCATGTCTCCAGCTTAGCCATGCAGTCTTTGACTGTTTTTTGCAGTTTTGACAGCAACCAGCGGTCAACAGGCTTTAACGAGTTGTTTTCCCTCGCCCATTGCAGCGTGTGTTCTTTTGGGTTGAATTGGTCGTATTCGGCGTTTTGCATGAAGAAACGGTGCATATGATACAGTGTGCCAAGCACTTGGTATGGACGCTTGCTTAACTCTCTCACGTCAAAGTTCATGGAGTCTACTGGCGAACACTTCCAGAGCATATAGAATCTGCAAACATCTGCGGAGTACCGTTCGAGCACTGGATTTACTTCCAAAACGTTGCCAAGGCTTTTGCTCATTTTCCGACCCTTTGCATCTAAGACAAACCCATAGAAAAGGTAATTCTTGTACGGTGCTTCAGGCTTTTCTGTCAATAAGACGTGTTCGAGCAGCAGGGTGTTTGCCCAGCCTCGTGTTTGGTCGACAGCCTCAACTAGAAACTCTGTGGGCACATACTTCTTGAATTCCTCATCTGTGAAACGTGCATAGGGACAGGCACCAGCGTTGTGCCAACAGTCGAGCACAAAGGGCTCTCGTTTCATTGTGCCGCCGCATTTTTCACACTTCAGCACTAAGCGGTCTATCCATGGTCTGTGCAATTCAAAGTCAGGACTTGGTGGTTCCGTAGCCTTTTCAAACAGTTCTTTTTTGCTCGCCACAAACACCTTGTTTTTGCATTTTTCGCAAACCCATACTGGCAACGGTGCGCCCCAGACACGTTCTCGGGACACACACCATGGTTTGCCCTCTCTCAGGAAGGCGAGGAAACGATTTTTGGGTCCTTCGAAGAAATACCCTACTTTTTCGGCTGCTTCCACAACTCTATCGTTTACTCTGTCGGTCCAGAGATAGTATTCTCTCCGCGCCAGCCAAACCAGCTTGTGGTGTGACCTCCAGCATGTTGGATACTCGTGGGTCACGGTTTCCACAGACACCAGTAAGCCTTTTTTGCGGAGTACGTCGACCACTAGGGAGTCGGCGTCTCGAGCGAACACGCCTGCAAACTCACCCGCTTCTTCGGTGAATTTAACTTCATCGTTGAAGGGAACGTAGACTGGCACTTTGCGCTTTTGAGCCGCTCGGAAGTCGTCTTCTCCGTTTCCAGGTGAAAGGTGTACCACGCCTGTGGCTGTGCTCACGTCCACGAAGTCTTCGTTCACTACCGTGTGGACAAGCGGTTCCTTGTCTAGTTCCCGCTGTTTGGGAACCATGTCTAAGAATGGATACTCGTATTTGACGCCTTCGAGTTTCTTACCCTTAACCGTGTCAACAACTTGGTAATCGTCCACCTTCAACTCTTGCATGACTGGTTCAACACGTTGTTTAGCGAGCATCCATTTTTCGTTGCCAACTTTGACCACGGCGTATTCTGCTTCGGGGTGAACAGCCAACATTGTGTCAGTGACCAAGGTGAAGGGCATTGTGGTCCAGACTAGGAAGTATTCGTTTTCTTTTCCGCTCACTTTCATTTTGAAGTAGAGCGATGGGTCTTCAACCTGTTCGTAACCCAAGCCCACTTCTGCATTGCTCAGGGAAGTTTGGCAGTGGGGACAGTAAGCAACGACGTAGTAGCCTTCACCCAGTAACCCTTGCTCCCAAGCTCGTTTGAGGTACTGCCACTCACGTTCTATGTACTCGTCTAGGTAGGTCCAGTAGGCTTTGTCGTGGTTCATGAAGACGCCCAATTTTTTGTCGGCTTCAAACCATTCTTTGTGGTATTTCATCACCGTTTTCTTGCACTCGGCTATGAAGCGTTCTTCGCCCACTTTCTCCACTATGTCTTGTTTGCTTCTGACGTTTAGTTCACGTTCAACTTCCAACTCAACTGGCAAGCCTTGAGTGTCCCAGCCCGCCCAGAAGGGAACATAAAAGCCCTGCATAGTCTTCCATCGGTAGCGAAGGTCTTTCATGGCTCGTCCACGATAATGCCCAACGTGAGGAACACCATTTAGTGTTGGTGGGCCTTCCACATAGCCCAAAACGCCATTGTTAGTCTCTTCTCTAAGATGCGCCATTTTTTGCAGAACTTTGTTGTTTTCCCAGAATTCGCGGACTTGTTGTTCCAGTTCGAGCGGGCGATAATCTAGCGTGAGCCAGCGTTTAGAAACATCAGCCTTGAATTTGGCGGCCACCTTCATGCATCTTCATAACACCCGCCACCAACCAACATAACAGCGCACAAATATAACCTTTTTGAATCAATAATATCATAACTTGGATAAATGATGTTCTTCTTTTTCTTTGTGGCAAGTTTAGTGGTTTGGCGTTAGAAGCGACATTGAACTTATATGTAAAGGGTTAATAGTGGCTTCAAGACTTTGGTATTCGCAATCTTTGGAGTGTCATAATGAGCAAACGTACAGAAAAATGGATTGCTTGCTTAATCGCTGGCTTGAATGAGCATGTTGACGATAAAACACGCGCTAAGATACTGGAACAATGTGGACGACAATGCCAATCTCAAAGCTTCATTAAAAAGGCTCAAGACATCTACAAGAAATCGGGGAACATTGATGAATTCTTAGATGACTTTGGACAAGTCTATAAGCATCTTCATCGAGAGGGGGACAGCGTCTACATTATTTACCCTAGATGCTACTGCTCGCAAGTGAACAAGATCCCTAAAGGCAAACTCTCAGCGACGTATTGCAACTGCTCTCGTGGATGGGCTAAGGCATTGTTCGAGGGAGCTTTAGGAAGACCTGTTGAAGTATTTATGGAAGAATCAATAGTTAATGGAGACAAACAGTGCAAGTTCAGAATAGTTCTCTAACTAACAAAAGGATGCGATCACTTCAGGGCACGTTCACTCGGATGTTGGGATACTATCAATCATCTTTTTGATACCTAGCAGATGTTTTTCTTTTGAGACCCAAGCTGTCAATGCTCGATATTTGCCAGAAGATTTCTGAAATGAGCCTTCCCAGAAGCTCACCTTTTCAACTGCAAGCTTTTCGTCTTTATTGAAGAGTGCACCAGATGAGGGTTGGAAGTATATTCTCAGGTTGGTTCGTGTAATGTTGATTGTTAGGAACTCTTTTCCTTTTGAGACGAAGGCAATAGCGTCTCTAGACGACTTAACATGGTCGGTCTTTGATTTCAATCGTTCACTGGCATAGTTGACCACTTCACGGAGAACCTTCAATGCTTCAACATCTTTGAGTTTGGTGGAAATTTGATTCCATGTTTGTTCATCAATTTTTACACTCATAGACCTCAACCAATGTTTCTTTGTTTGTGAGCACTTTTAACTGCTACGCAACTTTATGTAGTGTTGAGAAGTTTGTTATTACTTCCAGTGCTTTTTAATCCATTCTTCTACTCCGATTTCTTTCATTTCTTGAAGCTGCCTTATCTTCTCAATTGTAAATACATTGGCATGTTCGCTTTTTTCGCTCCAATTTCTTTCGCATGGAAACTCGGGGCATTCAAAACAGAAGTCAAAGTCCTTTGCAATGCAGCATTTACGAACTGGACAAGCGCTCCAGCCGCTTCCACCTTTGCAATTGAAGGCGCATGCACACTTTGAGAGTATCTCAAGTCCCTTGATTGTTTCTACGGAACTACCCTCTTTATAGTTAATCCAACCCGCAACTTCAAAGTGGCTTTTAACCAAGTCCAACAGTTGTGCGGCAGGCTTTCTCAAAGCATCACTATACCAATGACAAGTTCGACAGTAATTACCACAGTAGCCCACCTCATTTCTTCTTGCTTCCGTCACTTTCTCGCTTTCCATCTAGTTTCGCCTCCATAACCTTTCATTTTTGACTGTGCCAAGATGAAAGTGTTCTCATCGGTTTATGTTTAAGTAACTTTCCAACAAAACCTTCTTTTTACACAAAAGTGGGTGTTTAAAAGCAGAATTTGCATTCCAATTTTAATTCTCTGCACAGTCCATCTATCTGTGTTTTCAAATTTTTATAGTAGTCACTTTTGCCAAGCAGGATGTCTTTCCATTTTTTGTGAAGCTGAGGGAAATCTTTTTGGAGAAATCTTTCTAGATTGACCCATAGACCAGTCTTTAGGTTGAGTTTGTCCACATAAACATAATCTGTGCCAACACTTGCAATTTGTTGAAAGTATTCTTCCAGATTTTGGTCTGAGAGATATGGCAAGACAGGTCCAAAGAAGACAAATGTTTTCACGCCCTTTTCTTTCAGTTTTTTGACGGCTTGGAGTTTTTCTTCAACAGAAGAAGACAAAGGCTCGAATGATTTCCTAACATCCTCGTTAAGTGTTGTTATTGTAAAACCGACTTCTCGTTCCTGAAACTTTCTAATAAGGTCTAGGTCTCTCAGAACTAGAGAAGACTTAGTCTGTACTGATATTGGAAACTGGTGTTGCAACAGAATCTCAAGCAACCTTCTAGTCAACTCGTATTTTCGTTCTAAGGGCTGATAAGCGTCCGTTAAGGAACTAATGTAAACGGTGCCCTTAGGTTTCCTTTTCACCTCCCAGGCAAGAATATTGGGTGCATTAATCTTGACGTCTACAAAATCTCCCCAAGCTTCTGCGTGCTTGCAAAATCTTCGGGTGTATGACTCAGCGTAGCAGTACTTGCACGCGTGTTGACAGCCGATGTATGGGTTGATGCAGTAGTCTGCCAAGGCGCTTTTGTTGAGCACCGACTTGCACTCTACTTCTTTCACTATCACGCTTGAACGCCTAACTTTGGCTTGATTTTCGAACTGCACTCTGATGGTTAGAAAAGTTTAACTTTCTCTTAAAAATATAGCATCTAGAGGCGGTATAGGGTATGAGCCACAGAAAAAAAAGGTTCAGCTTATATTACCTCATCCTAATTGGTTGGCTTTTTCTCCTAGCCCGTAACTTTGAACCGCTTAAGACAATCAATGAAATGTATTCTGCTCCGTGGTATTTACTTGCGTTTTTCTTCTCCCTCAGCTTTGCCGCCTTCTTCACTATTGCGCTGCGTGAAGGAAAAGTCATCCGTAGAAAAACATTGGCTGAAAGAAAAGAAGGAGCATGACTCTCAAGTTCTTCATTTATTAATGTTGATTAATAGCAAATAAGGCATGTAACGTTTTGATATACTTTGCAGAAACATGCTTGCAGACGTAAACCTTGTCCGTGGCTCTATAGAACCGTACACCCTGACTTCTCGCTCCAGATACATCTATCACAAGAATCACTGGAGTGTTTGTTCTTCGTTTTCCAACCTCCATGACTATCTCCTCTGTAGGTGAAAGGTGAACCCACCTCCGCCTCATGGGTTGCAAACCCTTTTCTAAAATCTCTCTGGCAGCTTGAGGGGTGGTTCCGTGGTAAAGCCGTACAATTTGCTTCTCTTCTTGTAGACCTATATGCACAGGGATGGTGTGACCGTACAAGGCACGAATCTTGTTTTCCACAATTTCAAACCGCTTTCTCTCACTCTCAACAACCACCTTCATCAAGAGTTTTCTGTCCACCATTGGAAAACGTCTCCTAACCTTAGCAACAAGCTCATCCAAATCAACAAATCCCTCATCGTCTATTTCCAAGTCCTCAGGGTTATGCCTCAAAAGAAAACTAACATACTTACTCACCATAATCTCCACATCATCTTCCATGCTGGACTCCTCTCAAGAACACAACCATCTCACATACATAACCCAACACTCAAACTTAGCATATTTGGAACCTATTAGGATCCAAATAGACGGGCTAGACCCCCTCTACCCGTCTCTCTGTCTCTCTCTATCACTAGGTATCACTTTCTAATAGAGGGGCTAGGCTAGCCCAGCGCACACACAAACACAAAAAATGTTTCACCAACTAAATCTCTAAACAACACAAAAACTAACGATAACTCTTCTGATCTCTCGCTCTCGCACCAGGACCCCCAAACTTCTTAGGCTCACGCCTACGAGGATCACCAGCCACCAACGAACGATCATACTCAGTAAACAAAGTCTGCAAATGCGCACTCTTAGTCCAACGCAACAACGCTCGAGCCAAAGCCGTACGCGCAGCCTGAGCCTGACCCATAAAACCACCACCAGAAACCTTAATGTCAACATCCAACTGCTTCCAAACAGCATCTCCAGCCTGCAACAATGGTTCCATGATCTTGTCACGAGCAAGCTTGGGCTCCAAAACCTCAAGCGGAACGTTGTTAACCCGTATCCTTCCCTTACCAGACCTTATTATTGCGCGGGCAACCGCTGTCTTTCTCTTGCCACTCGCCAACAAAACCTTTGTTGAACTTGACAAATCATTCACCAACTGATCTATATCCAATCTCCCTAGCAAACTCTCCAACAGTAACATAAGAGCACTTCAACCTGTTAACATCCGCTTGAGGAATAGTTTGAAACTGCACCTCTTTAAACTCCAAAGGCACCCCGAGAAAAACTCTCAAACGCTTCAAGGCTGCCCGCCCCTTTGACATCCTGTGTGGAAGCATGCCCCTAACCGTTCGACGAACAATACGGTCGGGACGACGTGGATGAAACGGACCTTTGCCAAGATGCCCAACCTCAAGAAAAGCCCTAGCCTCCCTAACTCTGCTCAGCCTCTTTCCAGAAAGAGCCGCTTTCTCAGCATTTACAATGACAATTGACTCGCCCAAGAGCAAACGCTTAGCCACAACACTTGCCATACGCCCCAAAATCAGACCCGAAGCATCTATCACTGCATAAGACTGTCTCTCCTCCGGCATCACCAATCACACCATAATCTTAACATTGCCACCCTTAGGGTTAGCCTCTAACAATTCAGAAATTGAGAGACACTTCCCCCTAGCTTTCGAAATCTTCAACCTAGCTTGAGTCGAAAAAGAAAAAGCAGCCACAGAAATGGAGTGGTCAAGCTTGCCTGCGCCTAAAACCTTACCTGGGACAACCACAGTTTCCTTCACTCTTGTGTGACGATTCAAACGGCTCAGGTTCACGGCAATGCGCCTGCGTCTTGAAGATGACAGATGGTCAGCAACGTCCCACCATATAGGAGCGTTGCTATCTCGAGCCTTCTTTCTCAAAAAACGGATAACAGTCTGCAACTCAGGATTGGTCGACTTGACTCTCGCCATCCTTCCTCACCGCCAACTGCTCCAAGAACAACTCAGCCTTTTTGTCCAATAACTTTAAGGCTTCAAGCACAATGCGCTCAACCGGAAGAGCGCCCGTGGACTCTACATCAAAAACAAATACATCTTTGTCCCATGAAACCTCAACCGCTGGCGGACTCATTGGGCAAGCGTTCACACAGTCTTTGCACACGGTGCAGTCGATTACGTTTCGAAGCTCCAACTTCTTTCCAGTCTCGACGACTGTGAGCACTCGTTTTGGGCAAACATCTACACACTTGCCACACGAGTCGCAACGTTTCTCATCAATTCTGACCTTTGGAAAATGTTTGTAGGCGCACACCGAAACTGGTTGCCACTTGGCATGTTTTTCTCCTTTTCCTAACCTAGCATACGCTTCAAGTCTTATCCTTTGATCTGGAGCCAACCTCACGATAGGAACTTTGTCATTTACAGGCACAATATTCGGGTTCTCAGACGTTAAATCTCCTGAATACACGGTTTTGACGTTCGTTTTTGCTTCAATGTCTAGTGTCAAGGAAACGCGACAGAGGTTACACCCTAGTTCACTCTTACATGGGCACTCTTCGGGCAGGTTGAAAGAGTCAAGGTCGGTCTTCAACGGGATCAGCCCGATTCTGTGAGCTAGAATCTCGTCGTGAAGCAGGGAAGAATTCTCGACAACAACAACTTCGTCGATAGCCATTGACGGAACTTCAGCAAGCATGATTCGGCGCAACGAGTTCATGAAGGGAGTGTCAACACCATCCACGATCACACGTGCGCTGAAATCGTTTCTCTCAACGATTTTGATTTCCATGCGACAAGAGTGCTCCTTTTCTTTAGACCCGCCGGCCTCTTCGCCCTCCTTTCCTTCTTGTTCCATCGTGGGGAATTGGGGTTACCTCTTCTATGCGTCCGATGCGGAAACCTGCTCTTGCTAATGCCCGTATTGCTGCTTGGGCGCCTGGTCCTGGGGTTCTGGCGCCTGATCCGCCTGGGGCGCGGACTTTTATGTGGATGGCTGTTATGCCTTTGTCTTTGGCTACTGTGGCTGCGTGGGACGCGCTTCTCATGGCTGCGTATGGTGAGGATTCGAGTCTGTCTGCTTTGACGAACATGCCGCCGCTTGTTCTCGCTATTGTTTCGGCGCCTGATAGGTCTGTTATGTGCACTAGGGTGTTGTTGTATGAGCTGTAGATGTGAGCGATTGCCCATTTTTCGGTTTTTTTGCTCATGTCTGTTCCTCTTTTTTGACTCTGGGTGTTAGTGTTGTTTTGGCTTCTTCAGAGCGTAGAGATTCGCGTATTGGATGTTTTGGGTTGGACAGATTGCTTGTTGGGGCGTAGGTGATTTTTTCCTCTTCGTTTCTTAGCACGAGATAGCTTGGTGAGGGGACGCGTTGTCCTTCTATGGCTATGTGTCCGTGGCTTATGAGTTGGCGGGCTTGATGGATAGACTTGGCTAAGCCTTTGTTGAAGACTATGGTTTGAAGTCTGCGTTCGAGGATGTCTTCTATTGTGAGGTCGAGGACGTCGTCTAGTGCGGCTGTTTCGGGTAGAATGCCCAGTCGGTTGAGTCTGTCTAAGAGTTGTTTTTCGAGTTTTTTGCGTTCTTCTGGAGGCATGGCTGATAGTGAGCGGGCTATTTCTCGGAATCTTGACATGGTGGTTTTGTGGCGCCATAGTTCTCTTTTGTTTCTTAGTCCGTATTGGCCTAGTAGTTTCAGTTCTGATTGGAGTGTGTCTGTTCGCCATGGGAATCGGGGTGTTTCGTATTTTTTTCTTTGTTTTTTTGGGTCGCCCATTTTATGTGGGTGCCTCCCGTTTGGCTAGGGCTTCTTTCTTTTTGACGCCCATGGCTTTTCCTTTTCTTCCTGTTGTGCGTGTGTGTTGTCCTCTTGTGCGTAGTCCGTAGGCGTGGCGGAATCCTCTCCATGATTTTAGGTTTTTCATTTCTTCTATGTCTGTTTTGGTTTGAAGTGTTAGGTCGGCGCTGATTTGGTGTTTGTTTTGTCCTGTTTCTTGGTCTTTTTGTCTGTTGAGTAGGTATGGTGGGATGCCGTGTTTTGTTGGGTTGTTGATTATGTCTTCTATTTTTGTTTTGTCTGTCTCTGTTAGGTAGCCTATGCGTTGGTTTGGGTTGATGTTGGCTTTTCTTGTTATGGCGTTGGCTAATGGTATGCCTACGCCGTTTATTTTTGATAGTGCGTGTGTTAGTTTGAGTGTGCCGTCTAGGTCTGTTCCTGCTATTCGTATTATGTGTTGGAATTCGCGTGTTGTTGACATGTTTGTTCCGTTGTGCCTTGTTTGTTAATGGGCTATCAAGTGAAGAACGGGTATTTTATATAAATGTTCTGCTGTGTTGAGGGGGAGAACTGATTGTTTACGTGTGTGTGCGCAAGGCTGACCTAGCCCCTCTATTAGGATCCTAATAGGCTCCAAATATGAACTCTGGTTTTTTAGCCAGTTAGAAGTTAAGAGAAGTTGAGACAGAGTTGAGGGTTGTCTAGAGGCTTCTAAAGAGTTCAGAGAGGCTTTGTAATGTTAACTCTGGTTTTTAGTGAATCTAAAAGGTGCAATTGTAAACTTTTATATTGTTTGAGTTGTTTCTGATTTGTTTTGGCGGTGGGTCTAGGCGGTGGGTCCCCTGAAAGACGCTGTTATAGAGTTTATTCCTTTACCAACTTCAAAAGGTCTCGGGTCCGCCAAACTCTAACTTTCTTCTGCCTAAGAAAATGTTTGTCTTCAGACCAAATGCCATCGTTTGGAAAAGACAACGCTAGGGCAACAAATGGAACGTCGTCTCTGTCTATTTTGCCCATAATCTTTTCCGCTTCTCTATACTTCTTCAAAACCCTCTCTGCTGGCACAACTTGAATCGAAGCCAACAAAACACTAAGAAGCAAGTACACGTTTTCAACACCAAGCTCACTTTTATCAGCGATTTCCTCCACATGCTTCTCTATCTCTTCAATGCCAAACTCAGGCACATAAAATTCGAAAAGAGGGTTCAGCAGCAACTCCCTAACAGTTGACTTCTTCAAGAGAGAAGCAAACAATATACTTGTATCAACGACAAGTTTCACTGCTTCCCGCCCTGAGACTTTAGTTCCCTATACTTCTTCGCTATTCCAGCCTTAACCTTTTTGTCCAATTCGAAAACGTCTTTCTCAGAGAGTCTACTCTCACTGGTAAGCCTCTCCATCAACTCCAACTTGCGTGCATACTCCCACATGGCTTTGCGTGCAATCTCACTCCACTTAATCTCAGGATGGCGCCTCATAATCCCGTGCAACTCTTCTGGAACAGCAAACGTAACGTTGACCACACGCATCACCTATAAGTAAAATAAGTAAAAACCCTTATTTAAGCAACGCGCACAGATAAACATCATGTAGACACCTTCGCCTACCATTTTAGCCGTGTGTAACTTTTATATTGTTTGTTTGGCTTCTGATTTGTTTTGGCGGTGGGTCTAGGCGGGGGGCTAGGGGTCCCCTGAAGGGCGCCAAAAGCGCTCTGACCGTAAACCCTCTTTAAGACGGGCTAAGCTGCTATGGCACGGCGTCAAAGAGCACCCACGCCTCGCGGTCTCTGGCTGTGAGTGTCGGTCCCTTGGGGCTGGCGGACGTGAAACGGCTTTCGAAGGGAAGCCGTCATCTGCGCCTACCAGGTGAATCTGGCCAGGCCCGGAAGGGAGCAACCTAAGCTTGGACGCTTAGCGCTCAGGGGAGCGCCGACATGAGACTATGGGACTGAATGAGGCTGGATGCAAACTAGGCGTCAAACCACGGTGACCCACCGCCTTTAGGCTTAGCGCTGGATAAAAAATTAAACTCAGCAACCCGTGACTGTGCAGTTACTAAACAATGACTTA
>Ga0315309_1002190_pt1 | contig 11481 bp, 7 predicted proteins | sample TDP4_MG_FD_203080 | JGI IMG/M metagenome (GOLD analysis project Ga0315309, IMG submission 203080) | Freshwater sediment microbial communities from Lake Towuti, South Sulawesi, Indonesia - TDP4 | ecosystem: Environmental > Aquatic > Freshwater > Lake > Sediment | place: Indonesia: South Sulawesi...
CCCCAAGACCGCGTATCACATATGCTATACCGGCGGCGGCTGTCTACACACCCGGCGAGAAGACTCTGTCAGATCGGTTGGACGCTTCCGGCCGAGCCCCCTCATCGGAAGAAGCAAGGCTAGGATGTCACCTTGAGACAGACAATTCCTTATCCATCACCGCTCGGCGGCCTACCTCATGTCACGCTCATTCGAAACGCTCGAACCAGTCAAAGACAGGTTCGACAGAATCCTGTTACAGGCTATAGACGAAGGGCTTCACGTCTTCGGTGAGAGCACTAGATGCGTGATATACTACCATATCGCGAGCAAGCACCGTATCGAGCGCGAGCGAATCCCCGAAAGGCCTGAAGCCTTCCATGAAGCCCTTAAGGGTATGCTCGGCGAGGGCAGCAAGGTCGTTGAGAAGCAGATCGCCAAAAGCATGTACGCCATGCTCGACTTGAGGTTCAAAGAATACGACGAGTGGACTCTTGTCGACTACGTTAACGATGCTAGGGAAACCGCGGAATACGCGTTATCAAAAACGGTCCAAAAGTAGAAAGCTCGGCGCGTTCGCTAACTGCTAAGACGCAGAGCTTCCGCTCGATGCATTGGATGATCCTACCATAGACTCCTATCTTTTCCTTGTGCAGAAAATGGAGAAGAGCCTGCCTACACCTCCACCTAAGGCGGGATCACCTTGGACGCGAGGCGCCAAATAAAAACTATTCAACCACACCTCACAGGGCCAATACATAACGCGCAGCAACTCGATTCCTGCAGGAATATTTTTCGTACGAAGGCATTAATACCAAAAACGCGTTTTCTCTCGACGCGAGGTCACGCTAGTGCGGAAGATCACAGTGACCGAGTTGAAGCAGGTGCCCCTGGAGAGGCAGGGAGTCGAGATCGTTGAGAGGAAGGGTCTTGGGCATCCTGACTACATATGCGATTCCATTATGAATGAGATCTCAATCGCCTTGAGCAAAGAGTATAGGCGACGGTTCGGGGAGATCGTTCATCACAACATCGATAAGGGACTCTTGGTTGCTGGCGAGACTGAAGGCCGTTTCGGAGGAGGCACGATCAAGAGGCCCATGCTGATGGTCTTCGGAGACAGAGCGACCTTTCAAATCGACGAGGACAAGATTGATGTCGACCGGATCGCGGTTGAGACGGCTAAGAACTGGTTCAGAACGAAACTCAGATTCGTTGATCCGGAGAAGCATGTGAAGTACCAAGTTGAGATCAGACCCGGCTCAGCTGAGCTTACAGACATCTTCAAGCGGAGGGAATCAGAAGGGCAGTTCCTCGGCGCAAATGACACATCTGCGGCAGTTGGATATGCGCCTCTGACCGCGACTGAAAAGCTGGTGCTTGAGACCGAGGGGCATCTGAACTCGCCGGACTTCAAGAAGAGTTTTCCTGAAAGTGGAGAAGACATCAAGGTCATGGCTTTGAGACATAATGACCGAATGGAGCTTACAGTTTCAATGGCCTTCGTCGACAGGTTCATAGCAAGTGAGAACGACTACTTCACGAAGAAGCAGTCGATACTTGAAGCGTTGCGAAGCTTCGTAGAGTCGAAAACGACATTCAACAGGCTTGACATTGACTTCAATACGCTGGATGCCAGAGGTAGAGGGCTGCCAGGGATCTATACAACGGTCACCGGCACGTCAGCTGATGATGCGGATAGCGGCCAGGTAGGAAGAGGAAACCGCGTCAATGGCATAATCCCCTTGAATAGGCCCTCAAGTTCTGAGGCGGCTGCAGGCAAGAACCCTGTCAGCCATGTCGGGAAGATCTACAACTTGCTCAGCTTCAAGATCGCTGATAGAATACACAGAGAAGTCTCCGGCATCGAGGAGGTCTACGTCTGGCTTTTGAGCAAGATAGGGATACCGATCGATCAGCCTGCGATAGCGTCAGCCCAACTCATCCTATCGAAGACGACAAGAATGGAAGACGTGTCGACTAAGGCAAGAGATATTTTGGATGAGGAGTTGGGCAAACTGGATCGCTTCTGCGATGACTTGGCAGAAGGAAAGATCCCTGTCTGCTAGCTCTCCTTCTTCTTCTCCACATCCTTGTCGGGCGACAATTCCTTGAAGAGCCTTTCAAGCTGCCGCTTCATCAACCTGACATCTTGGCTCAGGTTGAAGTAGTCAGCAAAAGTCTGCGTCGTCCTCAAGACCTTGGTTCGCCCAAGCTTCGACTCCGAAATCAACTGTAGATCCCCAAGCTGCCTCACGTGGTCGTAGGTTAATTTGCCTCTAACCTTCACCACATATGCTTGGGTCACCGGTTGCCTGAAGGCAATGAAGGACAACGTCTTCAATGGGCCAGGAGTCAGCAACTTTCTCGTCGCAAGTTTCTTGACTGGGCTCACGTATTCCGGCTTCAGCTGCATAACAAACCTTCCGTCCTGAAGCTCAAGAACCTCAAGCGACGTGTTGGATTGCCTGTATCGCTCCGCCACCGATCTAGCGATTTCCTTGACCTTATCTTCTGATCTCATCTTGACGACGGAGGCAAGGGTCTGAAGGTCAAGCGGCTTTCCGGATACGTAAAGCGCACCCTCAATGAGTTGAAACTTGTTCTTGTGCGCTGAAACGTTGACCGGTTCATTCTGCGCCAACCTGAGAAACCATCCCCGTCAGCCTCATCGTAATGTCGCCGAACGCTTGATCCTGAAAGAGCACAAGCCTATTCTGACAGGCAAGGAACAACACCATAATGAACCGTCTAACAACCTCCACTACAGGCAGCCCTCTCGTCAGCCTCACGAAGGATATCAAAGAACTCCTCCTAGACAGCTTCCTGAGATGAAGATAGAAAGCCTCTAACCGCTCATCAATATCGGTGAGAAATTCATCCAATCCATCGGTAAGCTGCGTGGGCAGAAGGATCGGGCTCTTCTGCTTGGCTAACACAGCCTTCTCGCTTTGAAGAACCTGCTCAAGCGCCCTAAGAAGCTGATCGGCGGAAGCCGACACAAACTCATACCGTATCGGAAGTGGGAGAGGAGGAGGAACATCCTCGTTGATTCTCTGCAATTGAGGCTTCGGAGGCTCCTCCAACTTGAGCACAAACTCTGACTTCATGCGATGTATTATCGCCGAGGAGAGGAGAGCGGTTCCCGACGCCGTAAAGTCAATGTATCCACTCTTCTTCATCTCGGCAAGGAAGGAGTTCAATAGGAACGCGACATTAACGTCCCAAGGCTTAAGCCTATGAAGACGAATCAAGTCAAAGAGAATCACATGCGGCGGCTGCAACCAGAAAGGCTTCTCGTTCAGGTCCTGTGTCAATTGGACGCGACCACCATCGGAAGCGAAACCACTTGAGATATGCCGTCTTGCACAAAGACGCCGTAAACCTTGTTCGCTCGACTTATCGTCGTGTCCCTCAACGAGACTACGATGAATTGTGATCCTCTTGACCTTGACTTGAGAAGCTCAGCCAACCTCTGGGAGTTCAAGGCATCCAAATGAGCATCAATCTCGTCGAAGATATAGAACGGCAACTGATGAATAGTCTGGAGAGCAAGCAAGAAGCAGACAGCCGCCACGGATTTCTCACCGCCACTAGCAGAGCTGACCGCAAGCTCCGCCTTGCCCGGAAACTGAAGAAGCATCTCCAACCCTCCCTCGAATGGACTCTCAGCATTCTCCAGCGCCAGCTTCCCCTGGCCACCATTGCATATCTCAGAAAACGTTTCCTGGAAATTCCTGTTGACCTGATTCAAAGCATTCATGAAGGCGTCATGCTTCTTTCTGTCAAGTTCATTCATAAACGAGATTATCGAGAGCTTCTCTCTTTCGAGTTCACCTATTCTTACCGAGAGTTGCTTGTAGTTGCCTACCACCTCTTCGTACTGTTGGGGAGCCAGCTGATTCACCGCGCCTATGCGCTCCAACTCTCTACGTAAGGTCTCCAAGGTACCTTTGGTTCTTCTCATCTCTTCCAGAACGGGCTCCGGGGATTCTCCGTATCCCAAGTCTTTCAGTTTGGCAAGGCAGGTTGAGATCTGCGTTTCCTTCTCTCTAATCTGCGCAGAAAGTTCATTGCTGACTTGAGCGACAGATTCGTACTCCATGTATGTCTTGTCAATGTCTTCCTGAATCATTCTGAGCTCGGTTTCGGCTGCTTCGCGATGCGCTCTGATCGAGGAGACAGTACTTGCAAGCCTCTCTCTCCTTGTAGCTAGGCTCTTCAGTTCAGCGTTGGTTGAGTCTAGGCTCTGCTTGGCTGCGTCCAGATCCTTCTCTCCACTCTCGATTTCCCGATATAGTGCCTCTAACTGGACATGGGCTTGGTCCGAGCTAGAGGTCAATGTCTCAATCGATTTCTCTAGAGCTGAAAGTCTTCCTTCGACATGGACCTGCTCCTGCTTCAGCTCATTCAAGGGCCTTGTCAAACCTAGAAGCTCATTCTCAATTTGAACAAGGTCGCTTGATTTCGCAGAAAGCTTCAAGGAATCTCTTTCTTTCTGCAATCGCATCAGTTTCAGCTCGATCTCGTCCTGAAGGCTCTCAAGTCGGGACAAGTCTTCGAGTTCTTTCTCCACCTCATCCACGGTTGCTTTGGCTCGTGTTCTCGCTGCCTCAAGCGACTTCCTAGCAAGCTGAAAGTTCTCTTGAATCTCTGTTATCTGTCTGCCAGCCCTCTCAATGGCATTTGTTCCTTCAATCTCGGCTTGCTTCAGAGCTGAAACTTCCCCGGTCAATCTCTGCATCTCCGCTTCTCCTCGTTCAATCAGCGTCTCCAAGGAGCAGAGAGTCCGATCAAGACTCTCCATTGCCGAAGGGTTAGGCACCACAGACGCCAAGTCGAAATGTTCTCGGAAGTATCCGGCTTCTATTCCTCCCCTAGGCTCGTAGAGATCCCCGGTTAGAACTACTGCTCTCAGTCCTTCAATGGAAGCCAAGAAAGCCGCTTTCTGATCTTCTGCAAGAATTGTGTCGCCGAAAACAAAGTTAAGAGCGGGCCTGACCTCGTCGGGGCATTCCATGAAATCCACTAGTCGCCCAACTACGCCAGGGATGTCCAAGCAATTCTCAGTAGGCTGGATAGACGAGACATTATTGGCGGGTATGATCTTGAGCCTGCCAAGCTTTGCCCGCTTCAGGATTTCGGCACACACCATCGCGGTCTCAATGTCTCTGACCACAAGCGCAGTCATCCATCCAGCTGACGCTACCTCCGCTGCTCTCAGGCATCTCTCGTTGATCTTGATCAGGTTCTGGAGTCTGCCGTAGACCCCGATTATCGCTCCTGCCGCAGCCATCTCTTCAATTCTTCTGAGGGCGCTATCTTCAGGCGCCAATATCTCAACAAGCTCCTTTTGAGTTTCAAGTTCAGAGAGGGAGAGACGAGCCCTCTTCGCAATCTCCGCGGCCTCTTTGATCTCTTGCTCCTTCGTCTTCAGGAGGAGTTCGCTCTGCTCCAGCTTGTCGCTACTAGCCTTGACTCGCGTATCCTCTTCCTCACGTAGTCTAGTAATCTCGTCTAGCCGAATGTTCATTTCCTCGATGAGTTTCAGGTAGTCTGAACATCGCGCTTCCAGAGCTTGTCTCTGATTCTCTAATAGCTCGATCTTCGCCCTCTTAGTCGCGACCTGCGTTTCGATGCTCCCCAACGATTTGGAAGGGTTCTCCATCTCCTGCTCAATGCCTTCGATCTTCGCAGTGTTCTCTCCGAGCCTTTCTCTGGTGAGGCGAACCTTTGCAGATAACGCATCATACTGCTGCTGCTGTTCACTTGCGGCCGATGAGATTTCCTGATGTCTCCGCTGGAGATTCCTTTGCTCCTCCTTCATTTGGTTTAGCGAAGATCGAAGTTGGTCAGCGTGGTGTTGAAGTGCCTCCTTTTGCTTCTCGAGGGTTCTTAGACTGGTCTGCACAGACTCGATCTGAGTGGTCAAGCGAGCTACAGTTGCATTGATATCTCCGATTCTTCTCTCTACCTCGAATAGCTCACCGCTTCCTTTGTCAACGACTTCCAGCTCGAACTGTCTTCTATTCGATTCAGCAAGATCCCTTCGCTTCCCTAGTTCTTCTCTCCTTTGCTTAACCTCGTCAATTTTCTCCTGCACCGCCCTCGCTTTACTCTGCAACTGTCCAAGAGTTTCCCGGTGCCCTCTGAGTTCGCTTGACACGAGTGAGGCTTCTAGCCTGTTGATTTCTCTATTCAAGAAGGCGTATCTGAGGAAGTCGTTCCTTTCCCTTTCGAGCGATTCTACCCTATTTCGGACCTCTTCGATTCTTGCAGACGCAACTCTAAGATTTGTGTCAGCTATAGCGAGTTGCTTTTGGGCTTCCTGTTTCTTCAGATCGTAGATACCGATTCCGATCATATCTTCGATTATCTTTCGACGTTCTTCAGCAGATACCTCCGCAAGCCTAGTTACTGCGTGTTGAGGGATTAGGTTGTATCCGGTAACTTGAATGTCAGCTGAAGAGAGTATGTCCGTGAGTTGCCTCCGCGGTATTCGCCTCCCGTTCAATCGATAGATTCCTTCACCTCCTCTTCGAAATTCTCTGGAAATAGTGATTGCGTCAGCCTCGACAGGTATTCGCCTGTCCGAGTTGTCGAATTGAATTGAAACCCAAGCAGACCGAGACTGAAGTTGAGGCGAAGTCTTATGGATGATGTCCGCAAAAGAGGTGCATCGAAGTTCCTTCGGACTGAGCTCACCCAAGGCAAACCTGACAGAATCCATGACGTTAGACTTGCCTGATCCATTAGGCCCTGTTATGACCGTGAAGCCTCGGTCAAACAAGATGGAGGCTTTCTTCTCAAAGGTCTTGAAACCTCTCAGCTCGATCTTCTTAATGTAGACCAGAATCGGCCGTACTCCTGCTCTTTTATTGATAGTGCCTCTGTTGGGTCGCGCGTCGAGTCTTAAACCGTTTTTAAAGGTTCTTTGATATAGTCAAGGTTACTCTGCTTAGGTCTGCACTTGACAGGGGGCGCTTTGGATGCGCCCACCTCGGCCTAGGCGAAGACTGGATTGGCCTCTTAGCGTCGCTTCCTCTTTGCCACAGCCTTGGTGAGAACCAGCAGAACCACTGCTATTATCGGCAGGAGATAGGCTTCGAACTCTGATATAGGAATCTCTGATCTCTCCAAATAGAAGTTCATCTGGGCCACGGCGCCCTCGGAGATCGCTATGACCCTGGTCTGTGTCTTAAAGCCCGGGTGCTCAACTGTTACGTTTAGGAGTCCTGACGGCAGAAACATGATGTAGCTGCCGTTGAGCCCTGTCGAAACGGATTCCACCAAGACGCCGTCGCTGTATGCCGAAACTCTCGCCCAGACCAATGGCGTAGCTTCATCATACATGTTGTATCCCCACACCCCGCCCTTCAACATGCCCCCGCCTAGCCTTACCGCCATAGCGTCAGGTGAGAAGTCTATGAAATAGGCAAGAGCCAAAGCCATCAAGGCCATGCATGCCAGCGCTATCCGTTTATTCATTGGCTGACCACCCTCGCATTAGAGGCATTTGGAGACAGTCCCATTAAGCTTTTCGAATTGAGCGCACCTCTCGCTATACGTCGTGCGCTGATCTGCTTGGCGATCCGGCATATAGTTAAGGTCATAGCAATGCTCGAAAGAACTGCCGCCGCAACGAGGAAAAGGAATGTGGCGGCTATGGTTGTTATCGGGGCACGAGTTATCTCGCCGAAGAGTATAAGCTCAGCTGCGATCACGAGAGCTATTCCCATGTACTTGGATAAGTTCTGGCCCATAGTTAGTCTCCTCTTTCTGGAAAGATGAAGTCCTAGAAGCGATAGAGGCGTTAGGTAAACGGCGCCAAGCAGCGCAGACGCAGCGAAACCTGCAGAGAAGAAGGCAAGCTCGGAACCCGTGCCGATTGCAATGAAGATGGACGCTGCTAGGGAGAGAATCTGCATAGTAGGATAGAGGAGCACTCTCAAGACCACTTTGAGCGAGGGATTCTCCCCTATGGATCTTGACAAGTTCGGAGCTAAGGAATGGCATAGCTGGTCGAAGGCTTCAGACCAATGTCCTCCCGCGAAGGTTCTGGGTATGTGACGTTCTCTAACGTCTTCCAGGAGACCGAGTTCTGGAGGACGATCCGGGCCGTATGTGGCCACCAATATGTTCAGAAGCCCCCTTGGCTTTCTCTGATACACTAGCTCAAGGCTTCTAGGCGAGTTGATTGTTTGAGGTAGGTCAACGGGTTGTCCATCAGAACTCCTCCATACTTGGAGAACATATTCGTCGACGCCTATCTGGATCTTGGTCGGCGCTTCGAGACTCACAGAAGAGTCTGCGTCCACCCATTCCGAGAAACCGAAGGGCATCGTACCATTTTGCCACTTCGAGTTGACTTTGACCGAGACACTGGTTCCATTCGGAAGCCCGACAACTCTCAAGCTGATCAAGTACTGTGCTCTCCAAGTCGCGCTCACAGTCTTAGGGCCATTCATCACCACAGATCCTTCACAGGAGCCCCCGTCATAGTCCCCCGTCCACTTCGCAAAGACGTAGCGAACCCCGGTTCCCGGGCTCACCATCGGTTCAACGGAGAACCTTGCAGTTGCGCCTGCTGAGATCCAACCTTGACCTAACGGCTTTCCGAGTTCACTCAATACTCGGAGTTCGTATTCGGTTCTCCAATTTGCGATGATAGTTCGCGGACCTGTCATCAGAACAGTGATTTCTGTTGACTCAGAGGTCATGTTGCCAGACCAGCTGACGAATACTTTTCTTGTACGGTTTCCTTGGTCAACTGGAGAGGACACTTTCAGCCGAACCGCCGTCCCTTCTCTATGCCACCCCTGCTCTACAAAGGGACCAACTTCTGATACTATGACAAGGTAGTGCTCAATAATCCAGTTTGCCGTCAGATTGTGGGGTCGGATCATAGAGACTTGAAGGGTGGAAGAGTTTGAGGTCTGGCTCCCGCTCCAGTGAGAAAACACGAGGCGAGTCTTCCCGCTGTTCACAGGAATGGGAGAAGTCGCCGTTGCCGCAGCTGTGCTGTTCTCATCGTACCAGCCATCCCCTGAAGTTGCACCCTTGCCCGAATCTATTGTGAGACGGTATTGCGTCTTGTACTCAGCCGAGAGAGTTACGTCTCCTGTAGCCAAGTAGACTCTAGGATTGGAAGTGTCACCATCACTCCATCGGACGAAGATCTGTCGTTTTCCAACAGACAGAGGATGCTCATGTGGAACCTCAACAGTCTGCTGCCCCCGTAGGATCGGGACCTCTATCTCCATTGTTCCGTTCGCCGTATAGGTTGTGCCATTGACTCGGACCGATCCTCCTGCCCACGGAAGCCTCACTGAGAGAATCGATCCAACCACGAATTCGTAGGTGACCTCGTTGTTTAGACGGTTGATATCGCTCAGTCGACTCTCTGAATCAACGACGCATTTTACTATGTGCTTGCCAAATGTCGCGTTCCAAGTCAGCTGTACAAGACGAGATTGTCCTGCCTCAAGAGTGTAGGTGTCGGTGTAGATGAGATTCAGGTCCATGTAGACGTGAATAGTGAAGCTGGAAGCTGTAGTTGTGCCTTGATTCACTACGTGAAACGTCAGTGTGAGCATGCGGCCTGAACGTGCGGGATAAGGCGTGATTGCCGGCTTTGTGACTGATAGATCAGGGGCAGGCCCCACACGGTTCACTAGCAGACGATAACTCTGTCCGGTTGCGTCCGAGATTGAGACAAATACCTTGTTGGAGGTGTCGCTGAAGGTTCTGCCTGGTTTGAATGTACAGTCATCCAGTGTAGCTGTCAACGGATTGGCGTCAACTATCTGGACACTTCCGGGGCCGCCTATGTTACCGTCTATGTAGGTGACGACCAGACCCGTATCCGGCAAGGCTAGGTCGTATCCTATTCTCTGTCTCAACTCCACAAGATAGTATGTCTTATCGGTGAGAGGAATCTTGACGGCCAACGTTGTGCCGTTCAGCTCAATCGGGCTAAGCGTAACATTGCGAATGACCCCGCTCGGTACAACTGCTACCTGACTTTCGGAGACCCATCCAAGTCTAATCTTTGACCATGCCAGCATATGTGCTGGGCTGCTGCTGGGTGGGTTGCCGTTCCAGAGCCCCTTTCCCATTAGCTCCCATCTGCCGACGTAGTCAGATCTTCGATACGGATCGTAGAGGTCCGGGAGACCAAGCAAATGGGCGAACTCGTGAGCGATCACCCCAACCGTGTCTACTCCTTGACTCTGCGTTTCCGGAACGATCATTGCTTTGGAGTACGAGATCCCATCGCGTGTCCTAAACCAGACACCCATAAGATAGGCGCACGACCATAGGTCGTTTAGATTGCCAGAGGTTTCCTGGCCTGGGCCTGCATGGAGCACGGCAAGGTAGGAGTACTGACTGAAGTCTACCTCTGGGTCGGCAGCGTCAATTGCCTCCTGAATGAGCATCCAGCTGTCAGGGGATCCGTCTCCGTTCGGATCATCAATGTTCAATCCGTCGCGTCCGTAGGCCCCTACCGTCTTGTTCATCTGATACCATCGCGAAACATGTCCAGTCAGAGAGATCCTGTTGTAAGAAGCTTCTCGATAGTATTGGCTGACTTTGTTGAAGGCTATGTCCTGGATTTCGCTCTTAGTCTTTGTATGGTTTAGATTGGTAAACTCGACGCAAAGCACAATCATAGATTGGGGGCCCGACTGTGCGAGTCCATATCCAAGAGAGATCGTCAACGGGACTGGCACAGGCATTGTTTCATTGAATGGAGGTGAATAATGGGTTGAAATGAGAGGCGTAGTTTGTATTAAGAGAGGCCACGGTCCTGTGGTCCGCATCGGGATGACGGCCATCAGGCCCAAGAGAATGAGTGACCTACTAATCCTAGTCAGCAGTCGCCTCATAGTATGGCTCTTCCTTCTCACGAGTTCTCCTTGCAGTGTGGCCGCCTAGGGTCATAGGTTGCAGCATAAATCAGTTCAAAGCACATTGTATGTACAGCTAGCTATGGCATCAAGCGGAAATCTACATGCGTTGGTCATTTTTCACGATGTAACGCTAACCGTAAGTGTCTTCGATAGACCATTGAGGCGTTTCATCCTTTTAAAAACACGAGGAGATAATACCATGTTATTACAGAACCAGCAGATATTCATTAGGGCTTTTTGGTGGCCATGATATGATCAGTCCTTGAGCACTAGAATCGAGATTATGCTGAAGTTCTGCGATAGTTTGGCGATGAACTCATCTGACAAGATTCTTCGAGCTACCGAGACAATTCCTCGAAGAAACTTCGATTGGATGCTGAGGTTCTTGATCTTCATGAGTGTTCTCTCGTAGGTCAAGTCAACGGTTCGATACGTGCCTGTCAGCGCAAGTGCACTCTTGCGGGTCTTTGGAAAGTATCCTTTGTAGCTCTCTCCCTTGCCTGTGATTCTAACGTAAATGTCTGCCAAAGGGCGCGGAACCCACGAAAGAAACGGGAGAAGAAAATGAGGTTCTATGATCTGGTACTTG
>Ga0315309_1002191_pt1 | contig 11478 bp, 14 predicted proteins | sample TDP4_MG_FD_203080 | JGI IMG/M metagenome (GOLD analysis project Ga0315309, IMG submission 203080) | Freshwater sediment microbial communities from Lake Towuti, South Sulawesi, Indonesia - TDP4 | ecosystem: Environmental > Aquatic > Freshwater > Lake > Sediment | place: Indonesia: South Sulawesi...
AAGCCATATACTTCTTCATCTTTTCTGCCGAGGTTTCTGCAGTCGATGATTTCTCCGTTCTCGAAGTCCAGTATGATCATTCCTCTGATTGGAACGTTAAGATGATAGTAGCTTCCCTGTTCAAGGTACAGTTTTCCGTTCGCTGTTCCAGGTGTTGGTTCGAAGAAGACTTCGCCTGCAGGGATGTTAATGATTTCCTCGTTAGCCTCGAAATAATCTGCCAAGACCATATCACGTGATGGTATAGTGAACTTCAGTGAGTCGCTGTGCCTCCCTTCCTTCAGAGTGTAGACCTCCATTTCCATCCCAGCCTTTCGTTGGAGGTAGCGTTTCAATTGCTTAGAAAGCGTGTTGGTTTGCTCTATGGCTTTGGTCTCTGCAAGGGACTCCAAGACATGTAGGGTTGGTCTAGCGGCAACAACGTAGAGCCTCATGTTCTTGTCTCGCATTCTATCAAGAACAGTCTTGAGGAACGCCCTGTTGACTACGGGAGACTCCTCGTAACGGATCTTTTCGCCAGGATTTGAGTAGGTCACTATGATGACATCTGCTTTCCCTGCAAGCTCGGGGATGGATGGATCGACTTGGCTAATATCAGTAAAAGGTCTTTGTTCAGGAAGGGCTCTAACCCAGACCTTTCCGCCACGTTTGCCTTGCCACTCGCGTATGGTCCTAGCGAGGGTCTCCGTATAAAGAGGGCTCTGATCCCTTCCGTCCCCTATTATGAGTACATCATTCTCTTTCCTGAGCACGCGGGCTTTGTTGCCACGAGTGATTATTCTCAGAATGTTGTTGCTAGCTTCAGTAACCAGCTTTACGATGTTTATTGCCCTCAACCTTCATTCGTCCTCCCCAAGCACCAGTACGTTTGCTGGACTATCCCTTGTCAAATTTCGCAAACTGTTATTTTGGGCGGTGTCTTTCACAGTTAGCCTTCATGTTGGATGGTCTCTATTATTATGTCAGCCCCTTTTAATATTTGACATAGGTTTCGTTTCTCGGGATCATCTTGGCTGCGCTTATCATAGGGAGAAGATTATGCCAGAGAAGAAGAGTAACAATCCCAGTGACGTGAATGCGCCTGAGTATCCCAACCCAGCCGCTAGTATGAACCCAGTTAGGATTGGACCAAGTGCTTGTCCCACATCCATTATCGTGCCGAGGAAGCCCATGGCTGAGCCGTACACTTCTTTTCTGCTGACTTCGGACACCAGCGGAGGAGTCGAAGATGTAACCAATGAGAAACCCAAACCGTAAGCGACTGAAACCAGGACAAGCTCAGGGAAGGATACTGCGAACTGCGTGGCGACCATTGCAACTCCTCCCAACGCTAGCCCAATGACAATGGGTTTTCTTCTTCCAATCCTGTCCGAAAATTTCCCCATTATGGGTTTAGCTAGGACGAAGGTAACTATTTCCGCCGCCAAAATGATACCAACTAACAGTGAATTAACGCCAAGTAACTGAGCATAGAGGACCACGTAGAACTCAAAGGCTCCATAAGTGTAGTACTGAGCCGCTTCCACTAGACTTGTGATAAGGATGCGTGGGTTTGAGGCGACTTCTTTCCAATCTCGGACAGTACTACGGGTGACCTTATTCTTCGTCTTATCAGAAAGTTTCCGATCTTTTGCTATACCGCGATCCGGTTTTTCCTCGGTTTCTCTTTTCTCGCGTAAACCTGTCGCCATCACTAATGCTAGGACGCCTGCGATACCAACGACAATGTAGAGTTCATGGTAGTTTGAAACTGTAACTAGGAGGATGTATCCTCCGAGGGCAGGAGCGACCGCTCTTCCGACAGCCGTAGACGACGAGAACGTTGAGACTTTCTCTCCTTTGCTCTCGGGAAACTTCTCGACAATCGCAGCGTTCGCTACTGGAACAAGGATGGCCGTAGCAAAACCATGATAGAATCTGACAAGAATCAGCTGATGGGGATCCACAACAAAGAGATAGAGGAAGGGAGCAGTCGCAAAGATCAAACCAGCGAAGAAGATTAGTTTCCCTCGACCCAGACGATCTGACATTGATCCAGCTGGTAGGCTCACGAGTATTCCAGGAATCGTCGAGGCGGCTGCGACAAACCCCATCAAGTACGCTGGAGTTCCCAGGCTTGCTGCGAATGGTGCAAGAACAGGGCTCTTCGACATCGTCGAACTGAGAATTGCGAAAAGCCCCATGACGCAAAGCATCACGAACATTCTCATGGACATAGATAGTCGACCTTGCTACTCACAACGTAGCATCCTGGTTCTATTCGATAAAGCTCCTCAAGAAAATGGAGGACAATTGCGAATTGTTTGCCTATGTTGCGCCTGATGTTAAATAGTTTCCCATTGAGGCGTTTCAGAGAGTTGAGCGGAAAACAAGAGGCTCTTGTGACATTCATGGATCGCGCTGGGAGAATTGCTCCCAGGTCTCTCCTCTATCCCGAAAACCTAAGTCAGCCTTGCCTTCTTTTTCTCTTCCATCTATTCTCTCTTTTGGAAGCCCTCTGATCCCAGGACTTTCCCGAGACTGTGGTATTCCTCTGTAATGGGATTCCATGTTATGGGGTTTAGCTTTTCATAATCAATGTTTCCCGAAGAGGCGACTACAGATTCATCAACATCGACATTGACGACTTCCCCAATGAAGAGGTCGTGGGATCCAAGTCTTATTATATCTTTGAGTTTGCACTCGAGGTTTACTGGACACTCCTTTATGATTGGGGGCCTCACTTTCCTAGCTTTCATCTGCGTAAGTTTAGCTTCCTTAAACTTGTCTACCGCCCTCCCTGATGTGACACCGCAGTAATCGGTTTCCTTAACGATGTTAGACGTGGGGATGTTGATGACGAATTCCTTTGTCTTGCTTATCAGCCCATGGGAAAACCGTGAAGGTCTGATCGAGATCCCTACTTGTGGAGGCTTACCACACAAGATCCCTACCGCAGCCAGTGTACAAATATTAGGTCTGCCGCCCTCGTCCACCGAGGTAACTAGTACGACAGGGGTTGGGTATATCAAGGCTGATGGCTTCAACTCTTTCTTAGATCGCAAGACGTTGCACCTCACAAGGACTTCAGATAACCTCGCAAGAACGAGCGGATACTTGGGAGTTCAATATTACTGCACTCATCTTCCGCTGATTACTTCAATGAGCTGGGGACTCCTTCGGACTATGTCGGTTGTTGTGAGCACACCGACGACTTTGCCTTCTCGCGTCGCCACAAGTTTCTTGATGTTTTTCTTCGACATCATTCTAGCCGCTTCTTCAAGAGTGATATTCTCGTCTATCGTGATGACTGGCCTCGACATTATGTCTTTTGCTTGAAGCGACCTTGGATCCAAACACTGGTCGGCTATTCTCGTGATTATGTCTCGCTCCGTAATTATCCCAACTAGTTTTTCGCCGTCCATGACTAGAATTGATCCCACATTGAACTTGATCATCTTCTCTATCGCCTCATGAGCTGATGAGGCTGGTCTCACACTCTTTATTCCTTTAGACATAGCATCCCTAACCATCAAAACGCCTGCCATATCAATCCCTCGCCTTCTATGAATCACGCGATGTTACTTAGTGAGATTGAGTTTTGGAGCGTCCTAACTAAAATTGATCCCACTTAAAAACCCTTTGTCCACATCGCCTCGGCGGTGGCTTGGTAGCGGTAATAGGGTTGAGTCTCTCCTTAAGTACGAGTCTGAGTCCCTCTCTTAGCGCCAAGACAAGTGGGAGAGACAGCACTCTAGGAACAGTTCTTAGTAGAGTGCCTAGCACGCTGGTCACCAATTGTGTTGTAAGAAAACGGAATGTCCAAAAAAGGGGGGAAGTTAAGTTTTTTCGCCGCAGCAGAACCTGACTGGCATCCTCAAAGTGAACCCCAAGATTCAGATCCCGTTGGCGAAGCACTTGCCTCTAAATATGAGGATCACTGCGCGGACGGTCTGGGTTTGGGCATCCATTCTTTCTGAGGCCCTAGAGTTTCACTGGATTGCATACGTTCTTAGATTTGGCTGCAACTCGGCCACAGTCGGCACAGACAAACTTGGCGGGGGCCAACAACTTCTTGACATTATCGATGTCTATTTTTGTCAAAAGCCCTTGGCGCGCCACCATGAAGCACAAATGATTCACGTGCTCTGGTGGATAATGAGGTTTGGGAGGTAATTTCGACATCTATTTTTCACCTTCTCAATTCTAGATTTCAGAGTTTGATGGGATGGCATAGGTTCTCCGCTTTAGTAGCTCCCCGCCCACAGGTTTCACAAACAGAGTTCGCTTCTGATACCAGTTTCTTAAGAGTTTTCGCATCACGCTTCTCCTTATTGTAAGTGCTACCTCTGGCACGTTCTTGTCGAACGAGTTGATTATGGAACTAGCCTTCTCTCTGGCGAGCGTGCCGTCTTCCTTCGTTTCGATATGAGCTTTGGTGCCTGGCACTTGTTTGATCAGAATGACGATATTCATCTGAACCTCTACATTCCCCCAAGCATTCTAGGCCTCTCTTCTCTTGGCGCAACTTTACAAGGAACGCTTTCAGTCTCCGACCGCTCTAGTGTGCGTATATTTGACACCTGACTACCCAAATACATATTTGGATTTCGGCCGTAAACTTGATAAACTGAGTTTCCTTGAGAATGGCATGCATATTGCAAATCTATCGAGTTCGTCATTGCGATAAGGTCCGCGTAGATTGAACTTCAAACCAAATCTGAAGTGCACATATAGATTGTCAAAGGTTGAGAAGAGTCTTAACAATGCAAACCAGTTAGACTCTAATGCAAAAACCCTACAACACGCGTTAGTAGGTTCTCTTTTATAGAAAACTACTATTTTTATACGGGACTGCTTTCATGAATTAGTTAGGAAAAGGTAGGATAGGCTTGCCTCGATCCGCCGCAAATGCTTGGTTCCACCATGCAATATTTCGTGTCGGTTGCGACTATCTCAAGTGATGAGACCGAGTCGATTCTGAGAACCAGTAATATAATAACCATTTTGACTCCTCTTGATGATTGAGGAGTATCTTTGTGGTGGTTCCAGACGTTATGCGTGATTTGTACGCCGAGTGTGGATTGACGGAAGAAGAGGTAGACAATTGGATCAGGAATCGGTTCAGGGCATGCGGAGTTAGGCTACTTGACGACGTGCGTCAGCCTGACGTTGCGAAGATATTCATGTATGCGTCGAACGCACTCGAGGACGGTCCCAGGAAAGAGAGAATACTCAAAATACTAGAGAGTAAGCGGTGATGTCTCCGAGGACAGGTTGATTGAGGGTTCCCGTAGTTCATACTTTGCGCCTATGTGACCAGTGGGTTGCTACTAGGTCCCATTGAAAAGATATAGTCGTTCCACCGTGTTTATTGTTTGGCTCATTTGGCTCAACTATATACGTCAGTGGTCTCGTAGGGGTGATAACCGTGGGATCAGTGGCGAAAGGATGTTTTTCGGGGAGTTGTGTGAATGCGGTCTGATTGCTTTATAGGTCTTTTTCCTGAGCACATAGAAGGCATCAACCATGTTGCCTCTCACGGAAAAGTCTCAATTCTGATCATTACGCGGAGAGGGTTTTGGGGATCAGTTGTCTAGCACCCTGGGAGTCCTAGTATAATCTCACAAGGCAAAAACTCGGGTACAAGGATAGGCGAGTTTCCGGATGTATGGGTTGACCGGTCTCTGAGGAGCAGACAGTCGTTGGAACTATCGCAGTTTGCCACAACTATTTCTATTTCCTTTCCTACCGAGGTGGTAGTGTCATGAGCCACGTTGTTACGAATAGATTTGACTGTAACTTGATAGAGAGAAGATGTTCCTCGATATTCTTGAAAAGAGAACGTAGTGTAACATGAGACTCGAATGATCAATCCTCCAGCTCATTTGGTATTATTCTATTCTTCTGGGATAAGAGTTTTCTATCGGAAATGTACACCAAAACGTCAAGTTTGTCGGTAGCTTTTACAACCATCTCAGGCAACTTCGTTATCCCTGCGACCTGAATGTCAGTACCTATTCCTTCTCTTAGAGGACGATCTGAGATATGTGTGTGGCAGAGCATTATGGGTCCTTCCTCCTCCAAGCCGTTCTGTTCTCTGAAAATAACAATCTCCCACCAGACGGATCCATCTACATAGAACCTTCCTCTTCCCATCGTCTTGCATTCTTCCTCTAGTTCCTCGTAGGGTGTTGTGCCAGTAATGTGGATAACTTTGTTCTGTTCGTCGTAGTAGCCTTTCAAAACCATGATCCTTTCTTTTTCTTCCTTCTTTGATTTCTTGGCTTCTTCGTAAAGCGATAATGCAGCTCCCTTGTTTATGCGGACGAGCCTTGCATCATGAAGTTTTCTTATATACTTGGATTCTTCGAGTGGGAACGATTGCCAAGCCTTGGAGAATGTTCTTGAGTAAAGACCATACATAAATCTACTGAGGCCCTGCAGATGTCCCTTCGATTTCTTAGATGTCATCATTAACTTGCCCCGCTCACGTCCTGAACAATATTTCGAATTATAAACTTGTGTTTCATCGGAGAAAGGATAGCATGCGGCATATTCTCATGTTATACTGTAATTACCTGCAATGATAATGGGGAACAAGCATGAATTCTATGGTTTTATCTTTCTCCCAACTTCTTCAACTTCTGAAAGTTCGCTTCTTGCCTTCTGAAGAACATCATAGCGAAGGCGTCGACGAAAGTCCATTCAGAGTGGTAATCTGCTAAGCGGACCTCGGAGACCTTCACGGACAATCTGTCGACTTTCCTATATACTCACGGATTTTGCTATAGCGACTTACCTTAGGAATCCAGTCTTTTCCTGCGCGCGGAATGGGTTTCTTTTCTCACACTATGATTTCCGGAATTAGTGCTTTCTCTATGGTTCCAATAAGCTCCGCCTCGTCAGGGATACCTATCATCTTCTTTTTCCGATCAATTATGAATGCTGGCGTTTTCCAAACCCTTCTCCTAATTGACTTTAGAAAGCCACCGGGGGTTAGGACACTCGTTAGGGAGATCCTGATTTCCTCGCCAAACCTCGTAATGAGTTTATTCAGCAAGTCAACGATCTTGGTGTTCTCTTCTCTCACATGATTTGGATACTCACTTAGTTGTTGTGACTGGAAGTCAACCCTATTCATGCGCAGTAAGTCATTGCAGGACGGACAAAGACCGTAGAGGAGTGGACTACTCACGAAGACTTCGACTTCAATTCTTCTCTTTTCTTTCTCCACTAAATCTCCTCCTTTTGGATACAAGTGGGTTAATCATGTTATCTATTGATGAGGGGATCTTAATAACTGATCTCCGACAGCGGAGGGGAACTCAAGGAACACCGTTCTTGCATAATGGTGAACATAATAAAAGCATTTATCCTTGTGCAATTCACTGTCTTGTCACTCCACGATTGAAACGATTAAAGGAAATCAGGGTAAGGACATGATAAAAGTTATCAAGGGGTTGATTGGGTTGAAAATTGTCAAGTTATCCCAATGGAAAGAGGTTTTTCCTGGGATAGAGTCAAGGGTCTTGGCATACGATGAGGAATGTATGCCGGTTCTTACCAGGGCGAAACCAAGTGCAGTTGCCTCTGCGCATAGGCATAAGTCGAAGCAATATGGGTTCGTGATCAAGGGAAGCGCCATGTTTAAAACTCCTACTGGAGAGCACTACGTAAAAACTGGCGACTCTTACTTAATCGACTCTAACGAAGAACACTCGGCTGTATTCGGGTCAGAAACCGAAATCGCGTTCTTGGAGATCTTCGTTCCTGCTCGAAAGGAACTAGTAGGACAACAGGAGATGCACCATCGTAATCAGTGACTTCGCAAGAAGTGGAGAATTTGTCAACGTTCTTGCGCTTAAGGAGGCCACTTTCTGTCAAAGTAAATGCTTTTGCCTTTGGCAGAAACTGGGAGTCCCATGATAATATCCGCTTCAGGCATTAACCCTAGTCTCTCAGCTGCAGTGCCTACCCTGTACATTATTCTGTTGTCTACGTTAAGGATACTTGCCGTTTTCACAGCTGAACCCAATGCGATTCCTAGATCGAGAGCTTTAAAGAGGCATGTAGGTCCTGTGAAATCTTGCCCTTTCTTTCTTCCAGCTTTCTCAAACTCGTCACAATTTGGATAACCACAAGCTCCACAGTTTAACCCAAATTTCTTTACTCGAACTCCGATTAGAATGACGGCTTGTGATTCCTTTACGTTTCTTGCATCTCGACTAAATTGTGAGATCTTCCGCTCGTTCGCTAATTTATCCATCTCAGCTGCTAAGGTCTCTTTTTCCTCCCCAAAAACAAGCGACATTACTATGTCATCAATCCCCCCTGATTTTGGGGCAGTCCTAGCCGAGACAAGCATTAGCCTCGAAACTTCCATTATCCCTTCATTCTCAGCCTCTTCTGCCTTTACTAAAGGCAATCGATCTCGCCTCCTATCGAGCAACTTAACTTCGCCATTGTTGTTATGATTGTCGACTCGGCTCAGCGGGAGGATTTCAGAGATTTGAGAGCCAAGTTTGTCATTGGCCAATGAATCAAAAGCAAAGAATAGCAAATGGGTTAGTTATCTGACCCAAAGATTTGGTTCTATAACCTTACATGATAGATTCGTTCCTCATGATGGTTTCCAATTGACTATTGACTCTGAAACTTTTGCTATCATCTCCATGCCCAATACTTCTGTCGAGTACAGGGGGATGAATGCTCTAACTAGGGGCCATAAGTCTTTTCTGATTGTTCCGAGGTACCCTTCCTGCTCTTTGTATTTATTGAGAATATATTCTGATTTCTCTTTCTTCATGATCTCGTCCGGAAGTACCATATTTACCAAGACTCCCCCTACCGGGATATCGAAGGCTTTGACCATTTCAATGAACCTTTTGACGACAGCAATCGGCAATGCCAGTGGAAGCGTCACGAAGAAGAACGCTGTTGTCTCTGGGTTGACGAAAAACGGCTTTACTTCTTCCATTCTGCGCCTCATATTTATTAGGTCTGCCATCATTGGGTCTTTCTTGATCTCCTCAATCACCTTTTCCTTTCTGAAAGACAACTTAACTCTTAGTGATAGCGCCTCCTCCCTGCTCTTTACCATCCTACTTAGCCATAGGTCATATATCTTACTCAACCCCAACAGTCTAACCGCGTTTGCAACTGCAGCGCAATCAAAAACTATTATGTCGTATGCTCCCTTCTGTTCTAGGATAATATCTATACAATTATCGAACATCGCGCTCTCTTCAAACGCAGGATTTGTAGCTGCAATGTCAATAAAGTCTCCGGCTTTCACTGGGATATCAGCCCACTTCAAAAACCACCTTAACTTCTCTGAAAGCTGGTCCCTGTAGCGCTTTACAGTCTCTGTTATGTCGCACTCCAATGCGTAGAGCTTTCCGATGCCCGATACTTTCTCTACTTCTCCACAACCAAATTCTTGGGTACACATGCTTGCAAGAGAATGGACAGGATTGAGTGATGCAAGCAGAGTCTTCTTGCCTTGAGAAGCAAAATAGTATGCAATGCCAGCTGCCGCTATGGTTTTCCCGACTCCACCTTTTCCTCCTGTGAAGAAGTACTTTAGATTCGGTTTTTCTTCCACAAACTCTATGAACGTCTTAGGCCGCTGACTGGACATTTATCTCACCTAACGAGTTCTTCGATGCTTCCTTTACCCATGTACGGTTTCTCAAAAATATGCTCGGCAACCTTAGCGATCATTTCCATGCCCTTGGGTTCCCTATCAAACATTGGGCAAACTGCGCAGATTAACTCTTTGAACTCCTTATAAACTTCCTTCATATACTCCTGCTGCATTTTTATCCGGCTTCTTAGGAACTGACCAACATCGGAACGTTGAAGAAGCTCAGGTGGATACACTTGATTGACGATGACGCCGCTCAACCTCAAATTAAGTTTTTCAAACATTTCGAGCGCCCTCTTTGTGTCAAGGATAGCCATTTTCTCTGGAATCAACACCATAAAGAAAGCGGTTCTCTTTGGATCAGATAGCAATTCACTGAAGAAGTCTAACTTCGTCCTAATTTCTGTTAGCTCCTCTACTATTGCCTCTTGACTCTCAGCTTCAGTCGCTCCCTTAAGTGCGGTAACCATGGTGTCATACTCAGCCGCCTTCTTGCGGGTGTCGTCCATCTTGTCTATCCACGCATCTAGTATTCGTGCCATACTTATCATTCGAACCCCGTGACCAAAGGGAGGCATGTCAAAAATATAGAAGTCGTATTTACGACCTGCAACTAGGTCAGCCATGGCGTCATATGTAGCGCTTTCAGCCATGGCGGGCTCAGCTGAAGCTGATTTAATATATTCGTCGATCTCTGGTGGCAATTCCTTGATCTTGTACATGTCCTTTATCTTTTTTCTTACTTCATTTTGGTACTCACTGATTCTCTTGTCCGCATCTATTTCTATGACGTATAGTTTTTCTGCTAGTTTCTTCTCGCCTCTTCCGAATAGATCTTGTTCAAAGATGTCACTTAGAGATGCTTGAGGGTCTGTACTAAAACATAGAACTTTCTTCCCTCTATTAGCCATCCAGTGAGCTGTCGCTGCACTGAATGTTGTCTTTCCTAGTCCTCCTTTACCAGCGAAGATAGCCACTTTGGTCTCAGGATTCTCCTCAAAGAATTCCTTTAATGATTTTGCCACTCCCTCCGCTCTCCTCTACGCCTAGTAAAGCGAATCCGTGAAATCTCTTTCTTTAAATAGTCTTCTCTTCCATGTTGCGATGTTTGGCGTGGCATAAGGAAGGAGTTTAAGTGAGTAGTATGGGGGCAGTATCGGTATTCCCAGCATGTCACCCAATGTTATTAGCATGAAGAGGTGTTCTAAGTACATCCTTGTCTTCAGCATGTACCTTACCATTTGGTGGGAAGCCATCCCGTAGAATATCCCACCGACGGCCTTCTTGATGCCACTTCCTCTACCTTTGTCCTTCTTCTTTTCTTCTTTTCCCATCTAATCAACTCCGCTGAGACATCTCCCTTTCTCTCTCATTCAGACTGAAGAACCGGAGAAAAATGCAAGGCTAACTCTTTCCCGACAAACATCTTTCCCAACCTCTTAAATATCTTTCGACAACTGACTGATCAACTATTCAAGGATGAGAAGTTTAGCGTATTCTGCTCATAGTTCTATGATTCCTCTTTTCTGCAAATTCTCGAGCATTTTTCTCATCTTTTCGGGATCTACCTCAAGCTCTCTAGCGATGGCTAAAACCGTTTTCTTTCCATCTATCTGCTTCAGAACATCTTTCAAACTTCTTATTTTCCCTAATCTTGCACCTATTGCTACTACCGAAGTTTCTGCATCGAGTTTACCCACAACCCTAGGTCTTGTTTCATAGACTGGCTCGTCATATTTCAATTTCAAGACTCCTTCTTGTGTGAGATAACTTAGCTTCTTAAGAGCCCGTTCCAGCCTAACATCGCTTTCCTTCGCGAGTTCCTCGACACTCTTGAACCCATCCACTGA
>Ga0315309_1002193_pt1 | contig 11477 bp, 9 predicted proteins | sample TDP4_MG_FD_203080 | JGI IMG/M metagenome (GOLD analysis project Ga0315309, IMG submission 203080) | Freshwater sediment microbial communities from Lake Towuti, South Sulawesi, Indonesia - TDP4 | ecosystem: Environmental > Aquatic > Freshwater > Lake > Sediment | place: Indonesia: South Sulawesi...
CCGGGCGTAAGATGCCGCGGTGAGATGATGGAGCCCAGATTGTCAGATAGGTGTGCATGGAAGATGCGATCCTTTAGTTTGTAAATTGAGATCGCTGGGATCTCTACAGCCAGCAATACTTGAGCTGTGTCAAAACAGATCCCTAGGGCCTCTGACCCTACATCTTCAATAAGCTTAAGGTCCATGTTGGTATTGTCAACTATCTGAAATGGGTGGTGCTCCATCGCCCACAATAAGTTTGCTTCTTTAACTATGTCAGCGCACCTCCCGATCGTCTCGACATATCTTTCCCAGACCTTATCCCAATCAAAGCCAGCTGGTACATCAACAGTGATGATTGGTTGTGAGAAATCCGGTCTTGTCTCATAGGGGAACGGATCGTGCGATTGGGTGTTTATAATCTTTGCCCCCAATTCAGATGCCATCTGCACAGATTCTTTGAAGTACTCTATACCTGCCTTCCTAACCTCTTCTCTCTCATCAGACAAACTATGATCGCCAACCATGGTTATGAACTCAACAACTTCTAAGTCCAATGATTCACTGGTCTCTCTGATTCTGCCGATTGAAGTGTAATCCATGTCCTTTGTTCTGGTTATGCCTCCCGTTCCCTTGAATCCAAGTTTGGAAGCTCTTTTGACAGCATCTACATAGCCCAATGCCTTCTTTTCAAAGAATGGCCCCGGCACAAACACGTACAAGCAACAGCCAAATTTCATGACATAACCGCCAGTATTTTTTAGAATGTCTACTCTTCATTTAAGTTTTGCACAAATCGTAATTATGCCAAAGAAAGTTCTTAGAAGTAATGAGAGCATAAACCTTGCCAGGAAAAAAATTCTATATTAGCTGTTGATTTTCGCCATGACATAGGAGTGCCGAAGAAGTTCGATGGTGAGTGGCTTCAGAGGTTCTTGGAGAGAGTGAATTGGCTCGCCGTTCACAATGTGGAGCTGTGGTATCGGATTTGGCATAGAGGCCCCATGCGTGGCTCGCTGAGTTTCACTAGTCGAAAAGGGAAGCGAAAAGATGTTGTAAAGATCTGGAGATCGCAGAGAATATATGGTCGCTTTTCGTGATGGGATACGTTGGGAAATACGAAAAGATCGGGTTGAGGACTGCTATCAAGAGAGATATCCCGTTAATGGAAAAGGATGTATACTCGGAGCTGAGGGTGTCCACTCGGGTTTGATCGATCTGAGCACATATCTCGATTTTTCTAAGAGGGGTTCAAGGTTTGGAAATCTGCTTCGACCAAAGCCTTGTCTCCCGCCCTACGAAAGTATGAGCGCCGCAACTGTCACTTCTGAATTCGATCAAGAAATGTGGAAGGCCTAAGGTTCCCTAAAGACGCATCTGAAATCGCTGGGGTCAGAATAGAGTAGCCAGAACATCAGTGCTTCGGTCGTCAATTCAATATCGAACGCCATCAGGCTGCTAAGGGCAGATTCTTCCTCCCAGCTTTCTGATATAAACCATGCGGCAATCTAGATGGTCTAATTTCATAACAATAGCCTTTCTTCGCTTGTATAGAAAACACTTATAATAATGGTTGAATCCTAATGAAGATTCGGGTACAAAAAATGAGTGCAGGAAAGATTTGTATTTCTAGTAACAATTTCTTGGAGGAAGGGGAAACCTACGTTGATCTTGTCTGGAGATGTGAGCCCAAGAATACTCTTGATACATACTTGAGAGAGATGGTGATCCCATTTGGCGTTAGATACATAGAACTCTGGTATCCTGGATGGGTTGTAAAAGAGAATGTAGAGCATGTGAAGCAAATTCTGAGTACGTGCGGAATAAGGGGCGGCTCAATAGGATACTATTACCCCATGTCTACACCGAAACAATTTGCGGGAGACCGAAGAAAAGGACTTCTGAATGCGATGGATGTGGCAGAGGTTTTGGGATTTTCAGGAGTCGTTACGCTTCCCGGTCCTGCTGACTGGTACAATTACACTCCGAATGAGCAGGAAGTCGAGAGAGATATTGAGAATCTCATCAAGAACGTGCGTCCTGCGATCAAATGGGCTGAAGAAAGGAATCTCACAATATATATGGAGGTCGGACATGGCGCCTGCGGGGATACGGTAGATCGTCAGATGCGCTGGCTTAAGGAACTGGGAGCAGAGCGTATCAGGCTGAACTTTCATCCTGTGGCAGGGAACAAACATAGAGAATTTCCAGAAGCGTTTGAGAGACTAAAGGATTACATAGCGTATGTGCACATAGCAGGTTTTGGAAAATCCATAAATCTGGGTTCGAATAATTTCGATGGTCTTCTCAGAAGGCTGAAGGAGACAAGTTTTGAGGGTTTTGTTTGCCTTGAACACTTTGAGCATACGGAATTACTGAGAGAAGCCGTTGAATACTGCAAAGCGCGAGGTTGCGTGCTATAATGGAATGGCACCAATAGAGACTGCAAGACAAGAGGTGAATCAGATCATAGGATACTCACCTAAGTCTAGACAAAACCTAGAACATCTTTTCCTAAGAATATGGCAATGATGGAAATTTCATACCTCGAATTTCATATGGCACACGGGCCTACACTCTCGGTCTATAAAAGCATTATGCTTTCAATAGGTGCGACAGGAACTCGGAGAGGAAACGGATATTGCACTTGAATACCAAGGTAGTGCTCCTTACCTCGCTTCTATCAGGATGCACGATCGGCGTGATGGAGTTAGTCTTTCCATTATATCTGGATTCACTAAAGGTCTCGATGTCGTCCATCGGACTAATCTTCAGTATCGCTACTCTGGTAACGATGGCTCTTGAAATTTTCTTGGGTGAATACACAGATATCCACGGAAGAAAGATCGTTTACTCTCTTTCCTCAGTACTGACATCCGCTTCTGGGCTTTTTCCGTTTCTGAGAAATCTATGGAGTATCGCAACGAACAAGGTTTTCTGCGATCTCGGCACGAAGTTGAGTGCTTCTTTTTCGTCTATAATGTTTTTCGAGTCTGACCGAAAACTGTTTTCTCGGATCATTGCGATAAGCTCTGGTGGTCAACACTTGATGATGGCCGCAATTATGTATGTAATCTCGATGTTCGTCTACCAGATGAGTTTTTCAGGCTGCTTTTTCTTGGCATCAATTGTCCAAATCGCATCGCTTATTATCTTTTTTTCGTTCTACAGAGAACGAGGAAGACAACAAACTAGGAAGCTATCATTGAAAGAGACCTATTCTTTTGATCTTAGCAGAAACTTGTGGGCATTGACCTTTGTCTCGATTTTGACCATGACAACCTTCGTGAGCACGCATACGTTTGTATTTCCTTTATATCTCAAGAGCAGATATGGATTGGATACACCCCGGATAGCATTCTTTGCAGGAACGCACCGGTTCGTAATGGCTGTTGCCCTGTTATTGTTCGGGAACCTTGTTCACAAACTGGACATGCGTAGAGCATTTATGTTCTCACAGATAACGCAAACACTGTCTCATCTCTCGATGTCTCTCATCGACGATCCCTACATAGGAATCTCTGTTTGGTACATCCATGATCTTCTAGGTGGCGCCCTTGAGATACCTACCTTGACAACCCTAGTTCAAACATCTGCGCGGACCAACAGTCTAGGAAAAGATGTGAACACCTCAGCGGCGATAAAAGGCGTGGCTATGATGCCCGTTCCAGCCTGTATTGGCATACTTGCCTCCATAGACTACAACCTCCCGTATTATTTGGGTAGCTTGACAAGTCTTATCGCAATGATTCTGTTCTATCTGACTTACAGGCCGGTCAAACCAGCCCCAAAACATGGAACGATCCAATAGAGCCTCTCTCGGATGGTCTTACCTTCTTGGACGAATGTTCGATAGAAAAAGTACATCAACTGCGAATTCATAAGAAAGAGTTCGAGGAATGCTTTCTTATCTCGATCGGTAACCTTCGACCATTCTTAGATTTTCTTCTTCAATTCAGCAGCTTCGGCTAGTCCGCCATTGACAGCTGATTTTGTCATCATCACATCCCTTCCTTATCTGAGTGAGAAAAAGTTATAAAAGAGGATTTGACCCACGGTTTATTTGCGCGGACGGTTCGGAATTTGCCAAGGGTTGAAAAGTATTGGGTTTCACTTTCCTTGCACTACCACCCCGAACATGCTTGGGCTAAAGTAGAACGCGAAGGGGTTAGAGTTGGATTAGACGACTTCGCGCAGCAGAATATGGGTAGGATTTTAGCTTTCCGATTACGTGGGAAAGGTGTGGAACTTGAACAATCCAAAGCTTTCGGCACACTGGAGTCAGGAAAGTGGGTTCAGAGACTGATTTCTCCCGTCAGCGGAACTATAATGGAGATAAACCAAAAGGCTGTGCGATCTCCTAGGATAATAAATGAAGACCCCTATGGTGAAGGATGGCTTATTATCATAAAACCTACAAGCAAATTGGACGAAGAACTGGGCAAGTTATTCATAGGTGACGCTGCTATCAATTGGTTACGCGAAGAAATAAAAAGGTGGGAGAAGGAGAAAAAGTAGGGTCATAGTCTGGTTGCGTAACCTCTACAGCGCATCTGCGATGAGTTCTACTAGATCAATCATCTTTAACGGTGAACTAGTTACCCCTATCGCATCTTGAATATTCAGTTTGCACGAGGGACAAGCAGATACTATGGCGCTCGCACCAGTCTCCTCAGCCTCTTGGACTCTTTCTCTAGCTATCTCTGTGGCTAGGTCTGGTTTACAGATTTTCAGTCCTCCTCCGCCTCCGCAACACCACGCACTCTGCATATTCCTACCCATCTCCACCATCTTGACGCCCTTAATGCTCTTGATAATGCTTCTGGGTTCTTCATATACGCTTGAGTGCCTTCCTAGTTCGCAAGGGTCATGGTAGGTGACGGTGATCTCATGCTCAAGACTTAAGGGACCGATTCGACCTTCTTTCAGATAGTCCTGAATCAGCTGTGCTGCTGATGCGACTTCAAAGTCTAGATCTCTTCCTATTATCTTGGGCCATTCCTTGGATATGCATCTGTAGCATCCGGCGCAGGTAGTGACGATTTTTTCTGCTCCCACATCTTCAAGCTTCATTACGTCTCTCTCCACCACGTCCCTTGCAAGTTTCAGCTGTCCCGTAATGAAAAGTGGGTTGCCGCAACAGTGGTCAAACATTGTGAACTCTTCCCCTGCACTCTTGAGGATCTTAACCGTAGACTGTCCGATCTCAGGGAAACTATATCCCGCTAGGCATCCCGGAAAGTATACTAGCTTGGCTTTTTCGGGAAGGCTCTTAGGCTTCCAATTGTACATATCCGAGGAGGATACGTTAAATATATTCCCACATCTCTCTATGGATTCGCCTACCCGCGCTATGCCTTCAGGAACCTTGTAACCAGCATTGAAGATGTCAGCTCTCAGAGCTTTGGTTACCTCAGGGGTCTTGACTATGTGGTCTTCGTAAGTGATCTTGAGCGGAGCAAATAGTGGTAACTTGGACCAGCGCGCCATTGCCTCTGGTGTGTACATCTCGCAATGCTCAACGCAGTTTCCACAGAGGGCGCACGTGTAAACGATGTCTATTAACCCGTCGTCGATATCGATTTGACCCTTCAGAAGGGCTCTAGCAATGGCGTTCCTGCCCTTTGCTGTATAAGCATCAAATCCTCCTGTGTGCTCGCGAACCGGGCAGATCAGCCAGGTGCCATCTATCCTTACCATGTCTCTGCAATAAGATTCCCTGTTGCAGGAGAATACCATATTTCTGCATTTCTTGAGTTCAGGGAATTCCATTGATCTCACCTCAATCGGATGGTAGTCCCAGTCCGCCCGGGTTCATTATGTTGTTTGGATCTACAGCTTTCTTTATTTTGATCAGCAGCTCTCGATATACTGGGCTCTTCATGATGGTGTGAGGCCACCAGTACTTGCCCACGTTATAATTGCATCCTCCGTTCTCAACGGCCAATTTGCAGTGTTCTTGGATTAGTTTGTGTGCGAACTCCACGGATTTAGGGTCGCTCTGGTCGTAGCCAACACCCGTGGGCGAGTGACCAGCATTCTTCATACCTAAATAGGCTCCTGTACCAGGCGCGAAGCTCACATTATATTTCTTCATCTCTTCTTGGTACTTGTTATCCAGCTCGATCATCTTCTGTAAATGATCCCAAGCGTCTCCAACAGGGACCATGTGACAGCACGGCGTCCCTATCAAATGTATTCCTTCTTCAGTAGGCTCGTTGCGTCTTAGTCTCCCGATCAGTCCGACACGTAGCTGCGGTATGTAACCTTCCCATTCGGACCTGTACATATACCATGATTCGGCGTAACGAGGGTCAAGTATCTCCCCACCATGTTCCTTAGCCGTCTTAACCAGCGCCCTCCACTTTGCTTCCAAAACATCTTCATCCACATCTTGGACCATGAAGCTAATCTTTCCTTCGTACCCTTTTTCGGTAAGTTCGGGAAAACTTCCTGGCGACACTCTAGGGGTCCATGCCATGTCATCAACATGCCCGTTCCTTATCCAATCATAGTAACATTCGAAGGCTTTCTTACCGTCTTTGAACCCAACAGTTCCGTACTTCCTCTTCTTCTTTGGGTATATCCTCATGGTAACCTCTGTGATCACACCCAAAGTTCCGCCTGAACTCATGAATATTCCAGCCAAGTCTGGACCCACGCAGAATCTGAAAAATCTTCTGGCGTTTGGGTTAACCCTTGAGCCTGTCTCAAGAATGTCGCCGTTAGGAAGAACAACATTGAGGTTTGTGACCTCGTCTGCTGACATGCCGTATACAGCGCTTCCGAAGCCATTATTGTTCACACTTACTCCGCCACCCACGGTAGAGGCGAATCCCCCATAGGTTCCTTTGTGGCCCAGTTGCCAACCTCTTTTCTCTACTTCCAAGTTAAACTTCATCCATGTAGCCCCGGCTTGGATCGTAGCTGTCAGGCTCTTCTCATCAAGCTCGACTAGATCCGTCATTCTTGTCATATCCAGCAATATTGATCTGTACATCTCCTCTCCGCGAGCTCCCTGAGGTTGGACACCACCACTCCTCGTATAGACAGGTGTCCTAGTTCTGTTTGCAAGTCTAAGAATCTTACTCACCTCCTCCGTAGTTCTCGGCCTAACCACGATAGCGGGAGCCACTGGAGTAACGTCTTCAATGATGCACCAGTCAGGAAGGTAACTCCACCTAACTGCTTCATTGTCAGATACATACTCCAGTCCAACAATCGCCGCCAAATCGTCCGATAGAGGGTGTTGCTTATCCTCTTTAGCTCGAACTATAACCTGCAATGAATTCATCTCCTTTATCTTCTATGTATAAAGATAGTAGAATCATATGATAGCTTTTCAAGCAACATCATTGAAGTCTAGCCTATTTTTTCGTGATCGATTATTACGTCTAGCAGGTCGTCTAGGGCTCTTAGATAGTTGAGAGACGCCCTTGCTTCTGCTATCGGGTCTTTGAACCCATGACACGTAAACGTGCAATACCCATCATAGTCCATTGACTTAAGTATCTTGAGAACGTCCTTATGGTCTATCGTGCCCGTACCTGGCATGTATCTCTGACTGTCGCCTAGGTGCACATGCCCTATCAAATCCATGTTCCGTCTTATCGCGTCGCCTACTGAGTCCTCTTCTAAGCTCATATGCCAAGTGTCAGCGAGAACTCTAACGTTCGGACGGTTGACCATCTTACAAAGGTGCGCTGCTTCATCCAACCTGTTCAGCAGATTGGATTCGAATCTCTCATGGGACTCAACGACTAATGTTATATCCTTTTCCCTAGCGGCAGAGGCGAAGCCTCTTAGCTTTGGCACAATTTCCCTCCATACAGCCTCTCTATCGGACGCTGATGCGTACAAAGGTAGATCCTTGGATTTCCCGGGCATGAGCTCAGTTATCTTTATGCCGAGATACTGTGATGCTGACAAATATTTGTTTAAACGTTCGGTTGCGTGTTTCTCAGTTTCAGGGGACAAGAATTCCACCAATTCTATGGCCGGAATCGGCGCCATACCGACAGCTTTAACGTTCTCTTCGTTGAGGACTTTTTTGGTCTTTTCAAGATTTTTCTTCCAAGATTTTTCGTCCAGAGCACTCTTTGTTTCTATTGACTCGACATCCAGATAGAAGAACTCTACGGCATCGAAGCCTATCTTCTTTGTAATCCGTATGCCTTCCTCTTGCGTATCTGCAAACATCCTCGGTTGGGCAGCGAGCTTCAATTTCATGTAGAACACCCGTCTGCTTCTATACATCTCCGTGCTTTTATCTCTTTCAATGTATTCTTTTCTTGAGCTAATTCTGAACCTGAGGGAAGGGGACAGGAATTGCGAAAGCTCACAGACAAAAAGATAAAGAATTTTGCAGACTACCCAAACAAGATCGGTAAGCAAACACTTGAGAACGGAGTGAAAACAGCGGTGCACCCCCATCTAACAGTCTTATCGGGAATAGAGAACAGATCGACAAGTTTATGGAATATTCGAATCCCGAATATATCTGGCTATGTCCTGATTGAGGCCAATATCATCTCGCCGGTTTCGACGCCGCCGATGTGGTAAGAACCCACAAGGAAGGACTCGGTTTAGTCCACTTAAAAGAAGCTCAGTCCGAGTTTGAGACTTTGGACAAGGGAGAATGGGCTCAAGGAAAAGGGTGGATGATCGCCAAAAAATCACAAAGATATGTTTGTCTGGGAGCTGGATTGTCGGTATGCAAGCCTTGGAAACGGCGAAGTTGACCTTGAAGATCACGTGAAAGATCTCACAAAGATTAGATATGACGGATAGATCAATCGTAGAAGCTGATGGTGGAGGGAAGCATAAACCCTAGGGAATCCGCAATCGAAACAAGAGATACATAGACAATAGTGTCTTGAAGATATAGAGTAAACGGAACATACTTAGGGATGAACATGCACAGTTCAAAATATTAAGAAAAGCAAACGCAAACTAGGGTTGAGGTTGTTCATATGAAGCTAGGATGTGCTTCATGGTGTTTTAGTTGGGAATCCCCGTTTGAGGGAGCAGTCGTATCGGTCGGTAAGCTCGGATTCAAAGGAACCGAACTGATAGCCACGAGAGAGACAGATCTGACAGAGTATTATTCGAGGAAAATGATCAGCAAACTGCGCGAAATTATCGAGTCCTATGGTATGATAGTATCTGAATTCGCCTTAGGCGGAAGTTTCTGGTGGGATCGCGGATTGAACAGCTTCGACAAAGAAGAGAAGAGGAAAGCCACAGAACAATTCAAACGAGGAGTTCAGATCGCCAAAGATCTTGGCACAAGAATAATCTGTACTGTAGCTCATTGGCCGATTGGGATTCAAACCCCAATACCTTACCCTCCTTCATATCTCTACCCAACGAGGAATGGATATCCACAGTCCTCTTATTCCCCAAAGTTGACAATGAAATTTCCAAAGGACTTCGACTGGAAGAAGACCTGGGAAAACTATGTTCAGTCTGTAGGAACATGTACCGACATAGCAAGTGATAACGGGCTTCTATTTGCTATTGAGGGACATCTAAATGTGATAGTTGCGACGACCGACGCGTTTTTAAGACTTTACGACGAGATAAAATCCAATTCGCTGGGTATGAACTATGACACGGGGTGGCAATTCATTCAGCGCGAATATGTGCCTCTTTCCATACTCAAACTCAGTGAAAAACTGTTCCACGTTCACATAAGAGACGGCGATGGAATACTGAACTATAACCTCCCACCTGGTCAAGGAATAATAGACTGGGATGAAGTTGTAGAAGCCTTGAAAACAATTGCATACAAAGGCTTTCTCTCATTTGAACTGAGGTATCCCGTAGAAAACGAAAGATGGCTGAATGAAGGAAAGGAACATCTTGAGAAGATATTGATCAATCACGGGGCATTAGACTAGGAGCCCAAATCAAAGTTGAGCCTATATGTGTCATGACAGGTTCATGAATAGATAAACGTATCTAGGTGATTCTAAATGTAGAGGACTGCGTTTGTCTTGAAAAGCGTAAACGATGAGCGCAAATCGTCAACTAACCCACCGTGCGAAATTCTGCCCGAAACTTGCTCTTTTGGTAGATTATGAATATAGATAATTGTCTATTCCCTGTGCCAGCATAGCCCGTCACGAATATAGGCAAGATCTAGGTTCTAACCTAGAATGGTGGAGAGTTCTAAACCAGAACGTTAGAGTCTTGGTAAGCCTCAGGTGTTGAAGCCGATTCCTGCACAAGGCCTTTCTCCTTCAATCTCCTGAGAACGGCGGAGACCTCCCAGAGATGGCAGTCAAAGTTTCTCCAGATGGCGGACAAGGGCATGGGTCCTCTTTCCTCTAAGAGTTCGTAGACTTCCCTTTCCAACTTTTCCAGAGGATAACGCCTAAGGAGGAAATAATGGGGACCCTTAACCACTCCCTCCTCATCCTCTAACTCAACACTCACAGCCTTTCCAACTCTCCTAGCGAAAGAATAGGCACAATGGCGAACTCCCAATGTTAGTGCAGTTATTCCCTATTTCAGCAATGGTGTCAAAGCATAAATAGCTGTCCTTCAGTTTTTGAGAGAAAATACATGAAGGAGATCAGGTAGAATATTCGACGCTGGTAGCGTCCCACAAACGAGAAAGCGAAGGATATCCGTCAAAAGACAGAAGGGTTTGGATCTACAATTCTTCACCAACCTAATGTGGTAAGAGTTCAAAGATTGAGGCTCTTAACTGACGGGTTCATGCTTCGTTACTTGAAATGGTCCCAGTCGCAAGGCTTTTATTGCTTTTTAATACAAACACGTAGTATGTCCACATGTCTAAGACAAGCCAATTCATTGAGGAATTCTATCCCCTGATAAGGATGGTTCCTCGTGTATCAGGTACGCCGTTCGAAGCCGATTTCATCGAGAAGATAGCTGATGTCTATCAAGCTATGAGCTATGATGTAGATATCCAACGGTTCAACTTTATAGGCTGGGAGCTCCTCGAGCCGCCCAAAATAGTCGAGGCTGATAGCGGCAGAAAGGTTGCAGCTGAAAGAGTGATGTGGTCCGGTAGCACACCCAACACGGGAATAGATGGGAGAGTGAAGTACCGCGGAAAAATTAGACCTTGGGGACCAAGCACTATCACCCGTGTGAACAAGTATGCCATTGTCGGCGATAACAGTCAGGATCTTGGGTACCTTTTGGAGGACTACGGTCATGGATCTCTACCCAGTCCAATGCACGATGTGCCGTACATATCGGTTTCGAAGAGCGATCTTGAAAGATGGAGAAACAGCGATGAGCCAGTTCGAATTCAAGCTTCAGTGAAGACCAGGTTTCTCACAGGCGCCAACACGGCTAACATAATAGCGACCAAGAAGGGAAAAACCGAAGACGAGATAATTGTCTGTGCCCACCATGACACTGTGCTGACCGACTGCGACGTTATCGGCATAGTTGACAACGGCTCCGGAGTCGTAGCGGTTATGAAGGTGGCTGAGAAGCTCATGAACCTACAGACGGAG
>Ga0315309_1002194_pt1 | contig 11473 bp, 10 predicted proteins | sample TDP4_MG_FD_203080 | JGI IMG/M metagenome (GOLD analysis project Ga0315309, IMG submission 203080) | Freshwater sediment microbial communities from Lake Towuti, South Sulawesi, Indonesia - TDP4 | ecosystem: Environmental > Aquatic > Freshwater > Lake > Sediment | place: Indonesia: South Sulawesi...
CGACGTACCACACATAAAAATCTAAAGAGGAGCAAAACTTTCTCAGCAAAAGCAACTTGCGCTGTTTTATCGACGTAGGAGGCGACTCCCGCACCCCTATATTTCTTTTGGAATAAAGTCTCAAGAAGTTTAGGAATAGTTTAGTTCATTTATGAAAGTCAGTCTCTAATAGATCAACAGTTTTTCTATACTTAATAGTTATTGTAAAAGACTTTCGAGTGTATCATAGAAACTTTTGCTGCAAAACCAGTTCTAAGCTTTGGTCACGAGTTTATAAGTCCAATGGAAACAAAGGGGTCTGAGAGCGCTAACTTGAAGAAGGTTCATGGTGACAAGGGTGCTGCTATACGTAGTATTACGCTTGTGGTTAAAGGGAAATTTCCCTCTTTTAACGATTAATTGTTGAACATTTAACTTATTGTAGAAAACATGTGAAGTTTACTTTTAGATGCCCTCTTTTCCCTCCTTTTACTCCGAAAATTAACTCCCTTGTGTATTATTCTGGGTAAAGCTGCAACCCCTAGGCTTCTACTGGAAAACGGAGTTCATTAATCTTTCATTCGCCATTTTAAAAAAGTGGACTCAAGTGAAGTTTGTGAACTCTAATAAAATGCAAATCTTCGTTGGTTTCTGTTTTGCGGCAATTTTTCAGCCATTTCACTAACACTCTCTTCACCGTAATTTCTATAACTTGTGAAGCGTTAACTTGTAAAGACTTTTGACACTATAGGTGCATGGGATGCCAGCTAGAAAAATGCGGGTGGAAGTCTTCAATGGTAGCGGGGAGCGCTATGCCATAACCTTTGAGGGGCAGGTGACGAGAGAAAAGGCTCTTCGCCTACTGGACCTCGTTGAACTCTTGGGAGGTATGCCCCCTGTGAATGCTCTATGGAATCGCCCCACATCTGAGTTGTCTAAACTTGACAAACTTCGCTTAGTCGTTGAGAAAAATTTCCCAGTCGGATGGTTTTCTTCTAGAGACATCCAATCCGCATATGAAGAAGAGTTTAAGGAACCCATCAACTTGAGTACAGTTTCCACCTACCTATCTCGAATGGCTGATCGCGGTATCCTCGCTAAAAACGGAGCCTCCAACCGCCGACGTTACAGGATAATGACTGAAGTTTCCAAGGCATTGAGTTTCATGAAAGGTAATAAATAGCAACTCCATCTTAAAGGATAAATGGATGTTTCAGTTCCGAATCGTATGCAAGCTTTACGATTTTCTTGAGGAGGAAGCGGGATGAGCAAAATAAACGAAGATTTAGCAGAAATGAAAAAGAAACTAAAAGAATACGTCGATAAAGGGCGTGAAGTAGGTTATCGTGAGGTAAGGCAGGAACCTATGATAGCGGTTAAGCCAGATCCAACAAGGATTAAACCCTTAAAAAGGATGGATAAATTCGATGGACAATTCTTGGCAGTTGACTGTTCGACTAAAACGCTTAAAAGAGCAAACAACTGGGGCATTTACCTTATGCGAGCAGCATATGTTACTGTTAAAGAACGCGCTGTTGACTGGGATTACAGCGAAAGAATGTGCACAGTTGTTGGGGACGCACAAGCCCGCTATGGCTTTTTACAAGACTTTAGAATCGAAATGGAAAGCCAGGTTGCCTTGAACCTTCTCACCCAAGAAGCATCTAAACTATACTACGTAGATGGGGATATACGTAGTATGTACCTCCTTCTAGATGGTGGTGGCTATTTTGGTGGAGAAAGGAAATTTCGAATATGGCTTTACGAAAAGTGTGAAAAAGGCGGCATCAACCTTCTGGCCATCAGTAAGAATTCTCCGTCGCTGCACGACGAAAACGGACGAGATTTCATAGCTACTACGTATATTCTCTCCCCTTACAACGAATGGGTTTATCATCCGGTCAGAGAGGCTGATAAAGACAAAAGTTTGTATGGCGACATATCTATAATTAAACTGTGTAAAGATAGTCCGCGTGTTTTTCGATGTGACCTCATGGAATACTTAACAAATCGGGAAATAATTGAGGTTCTCTCTCCCTTGACAACCGTTGCTGAAGACCCGCGATGTCTCGGTTATCCAATTGCTCTCTGGTTGGCTCATGAGTTTTCTGGATCTTCTGACTCCATGTTACTTTCTTACCATGACCAAATTGAGGAAGCACTGAAAAATGCTGGTCTGCTTGAAGACTTACGCAGAGAAGAACTTTCATGTAGCTTTGCAGATGAACTTCATGGAATAAAACATCCCTTTGAGTGGGAATGGATTGAGCATGTCTGAGCCTATAGGGTTTATTCGTGAAGTACAAGGGGACTGGGTTTCTTTCTTCCTTAATCGGGGAATCAACCTTTCGTTCGGTCAGATGGTTAGAATAGACTCTGGCAATAGAAGCTTCTACGCCCGTGTCGTAGACGCCGGGAGTTCCTCTACGTTAAAAACGGATGAACAACTTCGTGAAGCGGAAGGGAAGGAATCTTTTGGACCTTACTCCAGCTTCAGGCATGTTAAGGCGATTCTTTTCCTTGAGAAGGATGCCGGAAGGATTCGTTCTCCAACCTTTAACCCTGATTATATGGACAGAGTATGCGCAACCAGTCAGGAAGACTATTCGGTTTTGAGGCTTGCAGGGGAGTTAGAGATAGGGCGTTTGCGTTCTGGAGAGCAGGTGCTTGGTCCTGTGGGCATAAGTGTTGAAGCTATACCTCTCATGATGGGTATGTTTGGGATGACAGGCTCTGGGAAAACTAATTGTGAATTAATGCTCAACGCTCGCATCATAGATTCTAGTCCAAGGACTGTCGCTCTGATTTTCGACTTTGCAGGTCAGCTTCTTGAGGGAAAGGGGATAAGGCCTCAACGAGGTCTGCGGGATCATCCCCTTTTCCACACCAAAGTTCGCTACTACTCGGTTAGAGAACGGAAGATGGTTGTTGGATTGTATACAATCCAGCCCCAAAAACTTTTCACACTTTTCCCTGACATAACTCATCATCAGGTTAGGCTGGCCCAAAAGCTTTACAATAGATTGGGAAGCACTTGGATAGAACAATCGCGAGAAGCTTATGGCAGAGACGGATACAAGGGGGTGGCTGCACTCACTGACTACAAAAGCAAAGCGGTGATAGATGCCCTTATGCTTAAGCTTTCAAGTTTGTCTCCAGATCTCTTCCCTCCTTCTGACTACAGTTTTGTCGATGATGTAGTTCAGAATGTAAGCAAAGGCGTCACCTGTCTCATTGACATTTCCGGGATCAGTTTTGAAGAGCAGCATCACGTGACCTGCCTTAATGCTTCCAGTGTAGCTTTCCACTACAAGCGGATGTGGGAAGGCAATTTTGAGGAGTGGAAAAAGCTTCCAACCCTCCTGATAACCCTTGAAGAGGCTCATGAATTCCTTGACCCCAACCTCCCTAAAACAATATTTTCTGACATCGCCCTTACATACCGAAAGTATCGTGTGGGGCTGAACGCTGTGACTCCGCGGCCTTCAAGAATAAACCCTAACGTCTTCGCCGAACTTTGGACAAAGGTCATTATGAAGACGGAGCTAAGTCGCGACAGGGACTACCTTACCGAAAACACACCCTACCTTGAGTACAGCGACACCGAGATAAAGATGCTTGATGTTGGAGAAGCATTGCTTATCTCAGAGCCGCAAATCCGATTCGCGGTTCCGATAAATGTCCTTCATTATCCCGAGTATCTTAAGGAGAGAGGGACTGCCGAGTATGATTTGCCACCGTCAAAACCGCTTTCTGATATGGACGAAAAACTGAGGAGAATTCAGCGGGCTGGAGAGTCTCTTGTCGCGAAAGGTGAAGGTTAAGCCTTAGCTTCTCTTTTCTTCAGGATTTTCTGCATTTCTTCCTTTAGGCGGTAAGTATAAGGCATTTTATGGGTATCCCTCTCCAAATAGCCGTCTTCATAAAGTTTTTTCATTAGACGAGCAGTGTGCTCCCTCGTAAGTTTTATTTTTTCTTTTATTTCAGACGCCGTTTTTTCGCCCTCTTTGGCAATGGTTTCAAGCACAGTTAGTTCGGTTTCTGTTAACGGAGCCAAGGCCTTTTCCTTTTTGATGGGAATAGCTGCTTCTATTTTTGCTTCAGGCACATGGGCTTTATATTTTATTTTTTCAACCTCTGCAATTCTTTGTATTATGTTATCCTGCGCCACTTTTATGTCGTTAACTTTCCTGTTCATCTCCTCAATCTGCGTAGACAATTTCTGTTCAATTGCGGGGGCATCTTCAATTGTGTTGGCAAGAGTCGCTAATCGCTTATCATATTCTTCTACCTTCCTTGCAACTTTTTCGTTTTCAGAAGAAATTGTCTCTATTTTATGGGTGACAGCACGGAGTCCGTTGTCTTGCCTCTGAAATTGTCTGTTGACGCTCACGATTATGTCGCTTACGGTGTTCTTTGCCTCTTCGTATTCCTTCCGAACCCTTCTTATTCTCTTATAATAGAGGGCAGACGCACCCATCGTGACAAGCAATAGGGCTGTTACGATTATTAGAAGAAAATCGGAGGGCACTAAGCCTCCTCCCCTAGACGTTTAGAATAAATGAGGAGAAGCAAGTTGTAATGTATGAAATACGGCGTTGACGCAACCGTGATTCGAGTGTGATCCTTTGTGATCTGCATAATGTGATCACACATCACATTATCATAAGGATAAACTTAAATTTTATGTTGGAACATGGGAGAATTACTATGTTCCAAATCGTGACATCACACGTCACAACACTGTACCGCAAAAACCTCTGCCAGCCCAAAAGGAGCATGAAGGCACATTCCCTCTTTAACGTCATCCAATCCTTGCTCCATCTACGTACTGAATCAACGCAAAGGATGCTTTATTATTAAAAAAGAACAAAATTTGAGCTTAAATTACTTGCCCCTGTACACTATGCGAAATTGTTCCTTCCCATTACTGTGGGATTCAGCGCACCGCATCCCCCTATTATGTTCTTGTGATTTGTGATATCACAAATTTTCTGACATGGTTCTTGGTTTAGATAATTGTTCAAGGCTTGTTTTTAACTCTTCATGGAGTGTGCTTATGATTCTTAAATGTTCATCTGTTGCTTTTTTTCCTAGAAGGTCTCTATGCGCTTTCATATAGGTTTGCAGTTTGTTTGCAACCTCCAGATAAGGATCTAGACGTGTGTCCTCAAAAACTCCCAAATATCCGAGAAGAAGAATTGTGTAGATTGATTGGATGACGTTGCACCTGGCTTGCCTCAAAGTTCTATTGAAAGCACCCCGACTTACGGCTGAAAGCCTTAATCTAGCTTTTTCATCGTATTTTAATGAATTTTCGGATATATTTTCAGCTAAAATATCAATTAAAAGAGTTTCTAGCTGTGTTCTAGTTAAATTACTGTTTTTTGCCAGTGTTTTTGCAATAGGGTCATTTAATGAGCGTATTAACCATTTTTGAGCCTTTTCCTTCAAACGCAATGTTTTTCCCTCAGAGTAGTTCCTAAAGGATACAATTTTGTATACAAGCGCACAAAAGATTTGCGGTTTGTTCTTAAAACACGATTATACATTTGTTTAACTTATTCCCATGAAACTGAACAAATATAAAAAAGTTTATACACAAATGAAAACATTGCCTAAGAAAACATTCTTTTTTTAAGGTTGCAAAAACGGTCATGAAGCACCATGTCTCTTGTTGTTCAAATTTACTCTTCCTCCATCGCGCGATCTGTTTCAGTGTCATTTGTCGTCTGGGGTTAGGGATTACGAAACTACGGGGCTTGGCGGTTCCTTGCTGGGAAAAGAAAACACGATCACATTTATGATGTATTCGAATTAGCGTGTGATATTCTAGGCATGATGTCATATTTCAGAAGAGTGCCTTTGGAATATGTTGATGGTGTGATTTTTCTGATCACGGGAAGATCACGTGTGATTATCACAAAATCAAACTGTGATATGATTTAGCTATAGGGTTTCTTTAGTTCGCTCTCCACATCCTCGTTCTTTCTAGGTGTTTCAAGCAGTTGATGTACTGCATATCCGTCTTTTCGTAGGTCCGTCAACATTTTCATTTCAAGCTCTTGGGCGCGAATATTCGGATGCGTTTTCACAGTTGCGACGTCCGTAAGATGTTTGCTATGGTTGCTTCTTGGAAAATTAGAACTAATCCGTTTTTTAGTTTCATAGAGATTCGCAGGTGCTTATGGCCTTCCGGCACTCCTACCAATACTTTGTTTAAGTCCTCGTTGCATATTATGCGGATTTTGTTCATGAACGTGCCTCACAGTTTTTCTGCTTGTTCTCGTAGGGAGTTGAATAGTTCGGGTCTTAAGTCGCGGAGTGTAGGTACAAAAGCTTCCACGCGTTCTGCATCTGCATAGTCAATGGTTCCTATGACCAGGTCTTCTTCATCGTACTTGGCTTTTGCAAGGATACTTCCGTCAGGGGCTATTATCCTGCTTCCTCCCCAAAATTGTAGTCCATCTTCAACTCCAACGAGGTTTACGTAGGCTAGAAAAACGGTGTTTTCAAGGGCTCTCGCAACAGTAAACACTTCAAAGAATCCGCTTCTCACGGCTGGCGAGGCTGATATGCAAATTATAAGTTGCGAGCCTTTCAGCCTCAGTAAGCGCGATATTTCCGGGAAGAATATGTCGTAACAAATAGTCAACCCCATTTTTCCGATTTCTGTTTCGAAGATTGGCGCCTCGTACCCTAGTCGAAAATAGCGTTTTTCTTCAAAAACGCTGTGGGTTGGCAAGTGCATCTTTCGGTACTTACCAATCAATCCGCTGGGACCCAACAAAACCGCTGTATTGTAGAGGACAGCGTGTGCCTTCTCGCTTTGTTCCGGCATTCCAAAAACTATGTATATGTTCTCCTTCTTTGCCGTCTCTTCCAAGGAGTGAATGGAGGGACCTGGAATGGGCTCCGCCAATTCATATGCGAGGTCTCGATTTAAGTAGCCAGTTAATGAGAGTTCTGGGAAAATAACGAGGTTTGCGCCTTTTTCCTTTGCCTGTTTAATACTCTTCTTCATGGTGTTAATGTTGTGTTTCTTGTCTCCAACTTTACAACTTATTTGTGCGAGAGCCACGTTAACCTTTTCTTGCATATATTTGCACTCCTAGTTTTTAATTTGCAGGTGTTTAGAAAAAGCTTAGTATGATTCGTGGGGGAGTCTAAAGTCTTTTCCAACGGTTCTATATCCAATTTTCATTGTTAAGGGCAGTCGCCGCTTATGTTCTGTAGCTAGCCACCGTCTTTTAACATCCTCAACAAGCTTTATGGGTAAGTTTAGTTGTTCGGCGATTTCTTTAGGCTTCATAAAATGTTCTAAGCCGAACAGAATTAAATCTAGGGTTTCATATTTAATGCCCAACTCTTCTTCTGCTAGTTGACTTGACCAAAGTCCAGGAGATGGGGGCTTTGCCACGATCTCGGCTGGAACACCTATGTGTAGGGCTAATTGCCTAACTTGGGTCTTGTAAAGGTCCATGATGGGTGAGATGTCCGCGGCTCCGTCTCCCCACTTTGTGAAGTATCCCATCATGGTTTCAGACTTGTCTGAAGTGCCGCAAACCAGTCTGTGAAGTTTGTTGGCGTAATAGTAAAGGCAAACCATTCTGATTCTCGCCTTTACGTTACCCTTGCAAAGTTTGTCTGTGGCATCATAAATTGGGAGAGATTGGAAACATGCTTTCAATGTGGAGGAGATGTCAACTATCTGCAGATCGAAACCGAATTTTTTTGCAAGAAGTTTTGCATGTTGAATATCGGTGGCGTTATAAGTTTCCTCCTCAGGCATTACAATACCTAGCACCTTACGACCTCCCAAAGAAAGGGAAGCGAGAGCCGCCGTTATGCAACTGTCGAGTCCACCAGATACTCCTAAAACCACCCCCTCAGCCCCGCATTTATCCACGTAATCTCTGATGAACCGCTTGATTCTAGTTTCAACTGATGGCAAGTCTACTTTTAAAGCGTCACTCGTCAATTTCAACGTGCTCACCTTGCACCTCTACTATTAAATTCCCTTTTAATAACTCGTATTTTTAGTTTCGTTAAACACCGCGTTTTTGGGACAAATATTTAAGTCATTACGACATACTTGGACACGTGCGATAAAATAACGGCTTTAAATGTTATGCTCATAACAGAGGGTTCATCATGGGTAGAAGGCGAAGGAAAGTAGTTCGCATTCCTAAGAAGCAGCTGCCCAAGGTTTACCTATGTCCTAAATGTGGGAAAGAAGCAATTATGGTTGAGATATTACCAGGTCGGGAACGCGCTAGGGTGCGGTGTGGAAGTTGCGGTTTAACGGATGAGCTGCCCATTAGACCTGCCTTTCGAGAAATCGACATATATTGTCAATTCACTGACAGTTTTTACTCAAGAGCAACTAGTGCCTAGAGGAATTATGCATGGTTGGCCAGGTGGAAAATTATCTACTAAAGAAGATTGAGGAAGAAGGAACCATCCATATTACTCTTGTTGATCCCGAAAAAGCAACTCCCTCGGCTGCGTCCCGCATAGTTCATGAGGCGGAATCTTGCCAAACAGCGGCTATTATGGTCGGCGGATCAACCATTGTTTCAACTTCCCATTTAGATAAGATTGTAAAAGCGATAAAGAATACAGTGAAAATCCCTGTAATTCTTTTCCCCAACAACATAACTGGCATTAGCAAATACGCTGATGCCATATGGTTCATGTCACTCCTCAATTCCTCAGATCCCTACTTTCTTGTAGGCGCCCAAGTTTTGGGAGCCCCCATTATCAAAAAATTTGATTTGGAACCCATTCCCCTTGGTTACATAGTTGTGGGGGAGGGCGGTGCAGCGAGCGTCGTAGGAAGGGCTGTTCCAATTCCCTACGACAAACCTGAACTTGCCGCTGCCCATGCCTTAGCAGCAGAATTTTTTGGTATGCACTTCGTTTACCTAGAGGCAGGATCCGGCGCCAAACAACCAGTGCCCAGCGAAATGATAAAAATGGTGAAGAGCGTTATCAGTCTTCCCTTAATTGTAGGCGGAGGCATAAGAACTGGTGAACAAGTGAAAGAAATAGTAGATGCTGGAGCAGACATCATTGTGACAGGCACCGTTGTAGAAGAGTGTAAAGTGAAAGACAAAATCAGGGAACTAGTAAAAAATATGAAACCCCCCTGAGAGGATACATGAGGGGCTCCTCCACGGGAACCGTGTCAACTTTCATTATAGTTCGAATTCACGAAAAGCTGTCCTCCGTTTTTATCTATTTTGTGTTAGAAAGACTCAATATCCGCTTCCGGGAATCCTAGTGGAGGAGGACGATTTTGGACATCGAGATGAGTAAGGAGTATCAGCAATACACGACTGTTTTAGAAAAAAGCCTCGAGAGCGTATATGCTGTTGCAAGAAAGGCGAGAGAGAAGGGGCTAGACCCTGTCCTCCGCCCTGAGCCTGAAGTAGCGAAGGATTTAGCCGAACTCGTCGAGGGACTTGTTGGTCCTCCTGGAGTTGCTGAAAGCATACGAGGTTTGAGCAAAAAGTTACCTCGAGAAGAGCTTGCTTTCAAAATTGCTGAGCAGATTGTTTATGGAAAATTTGGGCATATGGATGGGCGTGAGGCAGCCGAGCAGGCGATAAGAACAGCCCTCGCCATATTAACTGAAGGAATTACTGCGGCTCCTCTGCAGGGTGTGGCGCGAGTAGCCATCAAATCCAACCATGATCGAACAAAGTATCTCGCAATTTATTACGCTGGTCCAATACGTTCTGCGGGTGGCACTGAGCAAGCCTTAACTCTGGTGATCGGAGATTTTGTTCGTCGCCTGCTGGGGTTGGACCGTTATAAACCCACCGAGGAGGAGATTCAGCGTTTCATAGAAGAAGTGCGATTATTTGAGCGGGCGGTAGCTAGGTTTCAGTATCATGTTTCAGACGAGGAATTGAAAAGGGCTGTTCAATTTATTCCACTGGAAGTTACTGGCACAGAATCTGATCCCATTGAGGTTTCATCCTTCCGTAACCTACCTCGAATTGAAACAAACCGAGTTCGAGGCGGGGCTCTTAGGGTTGTAAATGATGGGGTCGTGGGGCGCTCTGCAAAAGTGTGGACGATAGTTGAGAAACTGGGAATTGAGGGATGGGATTGGTTGAAAAGAATAAGGAAAATTGAGGAAAAAAAGACGGCTGGGTTTATGGAAGATGTCATTGCAGGCCGTCCAATCTTTTCGTTTCCGTCCAGACCCGGGGGCTTCAGACTTCGATACGGGAGAGCAAGGAATACCGGTCTTGCAGCAGTGGGCATTCACCCCGCAACCATGATGGTCCTCCAAAACTTTCTCGCCACAGGAACGCAACTGCGCATAGAAGGACCTGGAAAAGCCGGCGTTGTCGTTCCCGTGGATACGATAGAACCTCCAATTGTACGATTAAAAAATGGATCCGTTGTCCGTGTTACACTTCAAAATTTTAACCAAATTAAAAACATGATTGACAAAATTCTTTTTCTCGGGGACATTCTCATAGGGTTTGGCGACTTTTTGTACAATAATAAACCTCTTCTTCCGTCTGGTTTCACTGAGGAATGGTGGCGTGAAGAGATTCGTGCGGTCATCAAACAAAATTTTGATGGTAATTTAGAAAAGGCTGCTGTCGTGGTTAAGATTCCTACGAGTCGTCTTGAAAACATGTTAAACGACCCGTTTAAAAACAAGCCAAGCGCCAGGGAGGCTATAGCTTTATCCTTAACATTCAAGACTCCTCTTCATCCCTTTTTCACCTTTTTTTGGTCCAACATTTCCTCTGAAGAATTTCAAACGTTAAGAAAATGGCTTTTAAATTCTGAAACGCAAATCGAAGATGATGTTGTCCAAGAAATAACTGGCGTGAAAAACGAGACAATAAAAAATCTGCTTGAAAGAATTTGTGTTCCACATGAAATCGTTGAAAACAAAATTAAGATAGAAAATGATGAGGCCCACATTTTCGCTTTTTGCCTTGGGCTAAGCTTCCCTAAGACGAGGATAGTTTATTCAAAAACTGTCTTTGAAATCATGCAGGACCTCACCGGCATCGCCATCAGAAAAAAGGCCCCCACTCTCCTCGGTGCCAGAATGGGACGCCCGGAGAAGGCCAAGAGGCGAGAGATGAAGCCGCTCGTTCACGTACTATTTCCCATCGGACTGACTGGTGGCTCTCGACGAAACCTTACAGAGGCGTTGAGCAAAGTTGCGATAGAGGTTGACCTCGTTAAGCGCCGTTGTTTAGAGTGTAATGAGTTAACCTTCAAAACAAAATGTCCCCGATGCGATGCGGAAACAGTCGTGGAGAAATTTTGCCCTCAATGCGGGAGGCGTCTAAAAGAAAGTTATTGTCCGGTTTGCAGGGTTCCGGCAAGAAGCTATGAGAAACAATTGGTTAATCTTAAGGAGCTGATGGACGAGGCCTGCAGAAAGCTTAATGTTCCCATCCCTGAACTCGTGAAGGGTGTAAGGGGTTTAACGAATGAAACAAAGACGGCG
>Ga0315309_1002196_pt1 | contig 11470 bp, 4 predicted proteins | sample TDP4_MG_FD_203080 | JGI IMG/M metagenome (GOLD analysis project Ga0315309, IMG submission 203080) | Freshwater sediment microbial communities from Lake Towuti, South Sulawesi, Indonesia - TDP4 | ecosystem: Environmental > Aquatic > Freshwater > Lake > Sediment | place: Indonesia: South Sulawesi...
TCTGTTCCCGTATCAAATTCAGAGGAAATTATATAACCATAGGGTTCATAGTAGTCCCCAATCAACTCGAAAGTAAAGTCGCCCCATGGGAGCCCGGCCCAATCGTACCACTTATTTATAAAATGATTATATGCGTAAACTCTTCCATCAGGATAAGGATCTTCTGTTAAGTACATAATCCCAATCATATCACCAGGAAAGCTCAACCGAAAACAATAAACCTGATTCTTGTAGAGGTCAATAGGCGAATCAAAACTAAATGTAAATGGATGTGGCTTTCCGCCTCCATCAAAAATACCAGGCAGACTTATATATAACGATTTCTCACCCAAAACATTTCCCACTTCTAAGCTATTTCCAGAAGAGCTAATCACCTTTCGAACCTGAATATTAACTGTACTCGCACGAGGTTCAGCAGTTCCATTATTAAAAACTAACTTGATCTTCTTGAGCCTAACGTTAATTCTTGGTATGAATGTTTGATACCAGTAAAAATACCATCTCGAACTAGTCCAAGAAAGTATCTGTTCTAGTTCAACAATTTTGTAATCAGATACAAAGGTAAGTTTGGCTTCGTTATTCGCCACTGTCACATTGTTTTTTGTCCCACTGTTGAAATCAAAATTAGTGTTTTGAATCCAGTCATAAGGACCTAACCACTCTTTTCCTCGGGCTGCCACAGTAGCACTAAAAACCTGGGGTGGATAGTGCTCTCCTTGTGCACTTGCCTGCCAATTGTAATTTGCTTCTCCTTTAACAATCGCTCCTTCCTGTGGGGAAGTGATTTCTGCAATACCTGTCCCTGCGTCAGCACCAGTTACTGCTATAGAAAGGGAAGCTTCATCTCTCGTTTTATCAGCATCTGTAGCGATGGCAATAATCCTACAAGTATATAATCCCTCCATCTGGCTAGTCCAGGTAACCCTTTGTTCTGCCTCCCCAGGAGTTACTACCGAATCAACCAGAGTCTCCACCAAATTCTCTAAGGCATCATAAATAGCTAATGTAACCGACGCCTCTTTAGATAACTTGCAGGTTATATCCACAATATCTCCAACATCTATAACAGAATCTGAGGCAGCAAACTTCACAATCTTAAGCGGCTCAGTGACAATCACCTTAACCGTAATATCTACTTCCGCCACACTTCCTCCCAGACCATCCCTATCCAGGGCAGTCAACCGAATCCTGTATCGCCCATTCTCAACATACCGTCTTAAATTATCTTTGCCATCCCACCTGATTGTCTGTCCTTCACTCCTGGAGAGGTAATCCCGATGGTAAACTATTGGACCGTAATTTGCCCCATTATCACTCATCTTGAATATTACGAGGCTGACATCAGCCTGTTTACCGCTATTCTGGGCTAAATCATATACTATACTCAAAGTGGAAGTGTCCGAGACTATTCTGAACTCTGAAAGGTCGGAAGGATGAGTAATACTAGCCTGTGGTCTTGTATTATCAATAGCTTGGTCAACCTCTACAGTGACGAAATCGTAACTGGAGTTACCTTCCTCGTCTTCAGTGTCTTCAGTAACTAAAAGGATCGTGTAGTGGCTACCCGAAGTTAAATTTGTCGTGTCCCATGTTGCCAAAGTAGTATATGCCACTGCTCGCCAGGAGACATTGGAATTCGGATAATTGGGGTCCAGTCCATTCTGGTTATAGGCAGGAACAGGTACTGGATGCCAAATTCCTAAATCGGGACGGAGAGGCTCATTTTCTGATAAACTAAAGTCAATATCTTTCCCTCCCCGATACCAAACCTTATACCATTTAAAATTGGCAGGATTATTTATTCCAGGGTCGAGCGCTATGCCTTTAATAGTGACAAGCCCGCTAACTTTAACTGGAACTATATCCTTGGAAGGAAATACTATTTGAGCAGGAATCTGGTTCTTAATTACAGAAATATTGCCATAAGCTATATTACCCACATCATCGGTTGTCTTTATCCTGAAAATATAAGAACCATCACTTACAAAATTACCATCAACCTTACCATCCCAGAGATGGGCTCCCTCGGTTCCGAAGTTACTTGATTCACTAATACTTAAAATAGTTCTTCCAAGGACATCATCAACTCTTACTGACACTAAGGCCTCTTCTGAAAGAATATAATGTAACGTCACAGTGTCTTGATAACCGTCTCCTTGATTTCTTGGGCCGTCGTCAGGAGTGAAACGAAGGTTATCTACATAGAGAGTTGTGGGAACAGAGGGAGTTCGGTCAATACTAAAGCTGGAAAGAACAAGCGGTTCGCTCCTATTACCAGCGAGGTCAGTGGCAATAAGAGTAATCTTATAGGTTCCATCAGGAAGGTAATTGCCCTGGTCATCCTTCCCATCCCATTGCTCGCTGATTCTTTGTAGCGTAGCTGTCACACCGTAAGGTTTCTGCCGGGTCATTAACACCCCAAATGAAGTCGATTCAACGACCATTACCATATTGACTGAACTGGATAGATTATCCGATAAATTGAAGGTCATCTGGATAACATCATCTTTTGTGGTAAAGGTATCGGGACGAGGATGATTGGCTGGAATTACTAGTAAAGAACCATCACATATTTCAGGTGGAGTAGTGTCCACAATTAGAGTATCTGAAAATGAATTTGGATTACCAGCTTCATCTTTCGCCTGAACTGCGTAAGTATACGCTCCATCGCTTACTATTTCTCCTCCATTGTAGGCATCGCTTCCTTTCCCGTCCCAGGCAAATTTCCTTGTGCCAGGAGAATCGGAGGATTTCTCATACAGGTTCTTAACCAGATTGTTGTTAGAATCGTAGATTTTCAGGCTGACATCTTTCAAAGGAAAGAGCAAATTGTCAGTAACGGTAAAGGCGATGTCGACTTCTTGTTTCAATCTTGGTGAGAAAGTAGAAGAGGAGACGTAAACATCAATTTCTGGCGGCGTCCGGTCGAATATAAATGGACTGATCGGCGGACTAATGTTCCGGGCACGGAGAACACCAATAATCTTGTCCTCGAAACTTGCCACACCATCCACCCAGGTCTCCACTTCCGGATTGTCATCATAATCTATCTCTTTATCTTCTCCATAACCATAATTTTGCTCTTCAAACCAGAGGTTCCAATAATACCAAACCTTCGTTAGACTCCCAGAATGAACTATGTGGACACCAAACAGAACTGGCTTTCCTGCACTGTCACCTCCCCAGTCAAATTCCTTGTCATGAGGCGTCATCTGGTCACGCTCATCAGGGACTAGAGTTATGCTAAAATCTTCCGTGATATTTGTATTTCGAGCAACCATAGTGGAACCTGCATGATAGTCTAATGTTTCATAGACTTCGTTGTGCTTTGGATTCTCCATATCTAAGTACTCCCGAAGGTCGACCCCCCAGATACCTATTATGTAATCCGGATGAGGAATCCATTTGCAGGGGTAAGGATTAAGATAACGCATTTCATATTCGATGCTGGCTTTATCATAAACATACGACCCAGGATCTTCATGTCCAAAAATTCGTCCAGACAACGTTTTATAGCGCATCCCTCCGGAAATTGAAACATTAGTATTCGCTGGAACATAGGTGCTCAAACCCCACGGTTTGCCAAATGCCCTGTCCCACCAATCTCCTATAGTTCTGGTCTCGTCGCCTATGTGAAGTTTCATCATCGGACCGAACGGGTCAGCCAGATAATTATAATGTACGTGAATAGTTTGAGGAAAATTAAGTGTTATAGACCTCTCTGTCCCCCCACCCCAATACTTGTACACCTTTGGGTAGGTTATTGTCCCATTAGCTCTTACCAGCCAGTTGAATGGCTGGAATTCTGAACTTCCTAGGACGCCGTACTTGTCATCTGTTGCTTCTATTCTGAATTTATATTGACCGTCAGGGAGATATTTTCCTGTATCATCTTTTCCATTCCAAGCATAAATATAACTGTAGCGGTCGTCACGAGAGGTAAGAATTGGATTAGACTCTGTGACTGTAAATTCCTCATCTGTGGATGTATTCTTGAAGATGATTTTCACTTCGCTCACTGGCCTGGAGAACTTACAAGAAAAGACCATCTTCCCTGTAGTTGCCAGGAAATTTTCTGGACTGATTGGGGAAACCTCAGTAATCGCCGGAGGGAGAACCTCTTTAGTCACGAACGACCACCGGTAGGGCACTAAGGAATTTCCTGATCGATCGACTACCCCTGAAGTAATTTCACAAAAGTAAGTAGTAAGAGCCTTAAGGCCTTTAAGTTTAAATGTCAATTGTGTGGGACCATAATCGAACCAGGCAACTTCTTTTTCTTTTCCATTGGCGTCTTTCACCCTAATGGTTTCCCCATTACCACTTCTTACCTTTTCACTAAAGGTAACTGTAACATCTAGGTCGAGGTTAACTCCGGTAGCCCCATTTTCTGGATTTGTCCGAGTAACTACAGGTGGAACATTATCAAAAATGATTTCGAAGCTATAAGGTTTGCCTTTGGGATTATACCAAGGGTCGGTGCTTACGTTGCCCTCATTATCGGTCGCTTGAAGATAGTAATAGACCGTGCCGGCATATGGCTGGGACTCGATTTGCCCGCGATAGATGTTATCATCAGTTTGGGACTTTGACATAGTTGCCTGCGTCCAGTTGTCATCTTTTACCTCACTATCTTTTACTCCTTTGTAAAACATGAGAACTTCCCTTACGCCATCTCCATCAGTTACTCCGGCTGAAACATCTATTGGATAGTTGTGAGTCTGGGGACTTTCCACCCCGCGGTGGCTAATAAAGGGAGCACCCTTCTCATTGATTGATTTTACATCCGACATACCTATCAACACTTGCTCTCCCCAGGAACTGGCATATACGCCAGCCCGATACTGGTGGTCTTTTCCCTGTCTGGGTATGCTTATTGTGTACTCTGGTCCCAAACCTCTCTGGTTATATGCTTTATAGAAACTATTATCCTGAAAAGCACTGGCGCTGAAAAGACCTTCACTGTATCCTGAAGCCTCAACGGTCACATTATCGTAATCTCCACTCTGCGTCGAATAAGCCACCACCCCAAGTAGTGGCAATACTACGACCAGCCTCCCTTGAGCAATCCTTTCTCCAGAATTGGCATCTCTGAGGATATAGAAATAGTTCCCTATCGACTCACATCCATCGCCCCAAGTTACTGTGTATTTCTGCCCGGGTCCGCCTCCTCCGGTGACCCAGTACCAATCTATGGTATCATAAGCATTATCTGGAGAATCGCTTCCTTTCAAATATTCCCAGTTATCAGTAGCCCGATGGAGTTCTATGTTCACATCAGTATCCTGCACCAGATAGAAACTGATATCAACTGAATCATTGCTCTTATCTTCGTCTCCCTGCACAATTATCCCTCCATTGCTGACTGTATGCACAGTAACTTTTTGCCCCGGTCCGCTATAAAAGAAAGGATCTGCTATTCCCTCAGGCCAACTGCAGGTATTGCCATCACTGTCCTGTACAAAAATGTAATATTCTAATCCACGCTCTGCGCTAATATTTCCTGCCGGAATAACTGCAGAAAATTTATTTTCTTCCTCGGGAGTCATTTCCAATTTTGTATACCAAAATCCATTACCTACTTTCCTGTAGTAGAGGCTAACAGAACTTATAGAACCCTCCTGAGTCTGTAACACAAAAGCGGGTACATTCAAATCTAAATTGGCAGGGACACTGGGAAGAGTACTATGTTGAATAATAATCGGCCGAGTTATGATATGGAACCTATGATTACTATCTCTCCCCGGCTCGTAACCAGTCCAGTCATAATTTCCAGTACTTTTAGCCTTAGCTATGGTTGACGGATTACTATCCAGCTTGTCCCCAGCATAATTCCTGGTAGTCAGATGTTCATTTTTATCTCCCGCCAAAATGCTTATCTGCTGTTGCCCATCCATTGAGCCATCCGATGGAATCGTAAACGTTCCCTGCCAGGTTACATTTCCATCTATCAATATTGGATATGTATCTAAATTGCGGCCACCTACCCTAATATCACTTGCTGAGAGTTCATAGACAGGTTCGCTAAAAGTTACCGTGATTACAATCTTACCTGCTTTTGCTATTTTCGGATTTATTTCCTCTCCAGATAAAGGTCTCAAAGTCCTGCCAATCAACTTTCCACTGGAATCAAATTGGTCTTTCCAGTAAGCCCCATAAATTTCCGTTCCCTCCTGTTTAATACTCACTTCCTTAACGTAAGGGGGCTCATTGATAATATCATAGAAATATTTCATAAGCCCAGAAGTATGCTCAATGGTCAGGGGAAACAATGCATAATCCTCCACCCAGATTTTGCACAAGTCCTTCGGTTGATTTGCCCAGGGACCTATGTGAGGAATCAGACGATAATCGTAAGCAATAGCATACCTTGGATTCTCAATGTAATAGTATTCCCCACCATCCGCCGGCCCGCATCGCCACCAATCATCATTTTTCCCAAATATGGTTTCCCAGATAGTCTTGATTTTTGGACCACTGTAACAGTAGCCAACACCGTATATCCACCAATAACCAACGGAAGGGTCTTCCTCTTTCAGGGGTATGTACTTCAAATACGCAATCTCAGGAAACATCTCCACTAAGTCTCCTTCTCCCGGGTGTTCGGGGTCTCGAATCAAGTGACCCTCTATCTTTACCGCATCATATGTGTATTCCGCTAAGTCTATGAGAAATCTATCCCAGCTTGTGAATCCTCCTTTTATATTCCTCCCTTCCAGTTGCCTCAAAAACTCCAGCTGATTATCATTAACCGAAGTATAACACCATTTCTCAAAATTATTGCTATTACTCCCTAGAATATCAATATGTGCATCACTATGCACATGAGGAGGAGAAGACATATCTTCCAATAAATGTATGACTCTCCCTAAAGCCAGGAACCCCTCACCTTTCTTTCCCTCACCATACTTCTCTATTGCTTCTTCCCAGATCGGTCTTCCCCACTCCACTGCATTCTTTATCCCAGGTGCAAATCCCCACAAGGGTTCATAATTGGGCGGATTGTAGGGGTTATAGAAGTGGTTCAAAGACCGAATACCAAGTGTCCCATCTTCCTCTATCGTCCCCAAGGTGCCTTGTTTCACAATCTTACTTATGTCATAATTGTCATTGCCCAAGGAATATCCGGAAGGTATATTTTCTGTATAGAAGGAGTCGTCCAATTCACGATAGGCAGTTTTACCACCCACCATTGTCTTATTTTTTAATAAAATCCAAGCCTTACCTGTTAAAACAAATGGGTGAATAATCTTATTGTTATGGGCCAAACAGGCATTTGAAACCACAAGTATCTGAATTGATAACCACAACAATAACTTCTTCATTTTATTACTTCTCTTATTCTTCTTTTTGTTTTTTCTAATTTCCATTTTATATCACAATCTTTAGGATAATCTAACATTCCCATAATCTTATTTGTTATAGAATCCCAAACACGAGAAACATTTTCAAAATCATATTTAATGCCTTCATTTCTTATTACCATAAAGTATCCTACATCTCCATAACTGTCTAAAAACCCATAAAATTCGGATTCATACTTTTTCATTACTTCTTTTCTTTCCTCGGCATTCTGTATCAATTCTAAACTTTCAAATGCTTTTACATACTTCTCCTCCAGACTCAGTAGAGAAATATCATAATGGATGATGCCGTCTTTGGATTTGTATATCCTCCTGTTCTCGAAAGGAATAAATACACACTCGTTCCCTGCTCCGACAAATTGCGGTGTTGAATATAGTGGATGTGCTATGTTTATTGATATCCCATCGAACGATGAGCCTACGCAAAGTATGGGTGGGAAATGAATGCTCCTCTTACTCGGTATTCTATATCTTCCCTGTTTGTCCGTTATCGCTACCTCATGGGCAAATCCTTTCCTGACAGTATCCACAAATGCAGGGACCTCTTTCACCCATTCACAACTTATAACCACATTCTCTATTGGCTGACCTGTCGTGGCATCAGTCACTCTTCCCTCTATTGGTGGCGTCTTGTTTATCAATCTCCACTTACAGTAGCCCAGATTTGAGAGCCCGATTATCTGGACTAATAGGAAAATACCTACAAGTCCTTTCCTCATCTTAATATTGAACCTCCGCTAAAAGGAAAATAAGAGGACGATTTTTCCATTGCCATAAGGGTCTATACCTAAACGAATCTCTGTTCGATTTTCTCTTCCGTTTTCTTTTAAATACCTTTGGAGAGCCTTTTCTTCCCCACTTTTTACCAAAAAGTTATAAAGAGTCACCGCTCCAAAAATAGAACCTATTAACACATCATAATATTCCATCATTTCTATATCTCCGTCTTTATCTTTGTTTTCGAGAGACTTATAGGGCCTGGCAACGAAAAAATATATAGCCAGTGCACCACAGGAGATAGCCGAGAGAATCCGCCCTCGCTGAGCCTTATCAGCGAACGAAAATAAAGCCTCCCGTCCAACTCTTTCCCTTTCCTGAATGTCCTCAATTTTTAAAAGACTATCAAACTCCTTCTCTGCCTGACTACGGGCTTTGAGGCACCATATTCCGAGACCCCCCATGACTACCCCCGAACCCATAAGAAGACCACCCCCACCCCCACTCTCGGGGAGCAACAATATGCCCATAAATAAATATAATGTACCAAAAGCTAACGAACCGACCCCGATAATCCGCCTTTTCGCTTTGTGCCTTTGGGCTATTCTTCCGAAATAGACTTCGGCTAACGAAGTAGAAGTCCCCGCAGAATTTGCTTTTTGTTCCTGCGCATATTCCAGGCTGAGCACATTTTTACAATTCAGCCTATTAGGCCTTGGAAACTCCTCTGCCTTCTGCCAAAGAATATTTTCTTTATCTACTCCTGCCTTAGAGATGTTACCAATGTTATTCTCAAATGCAAATCCTGTGTTTATTAAGAAGACGAAAATTAGAGAAAAAATCAAACCAGTATTTATTTTTTGAACTAATCTCAGCTTTGACATAGTTCAAGCCCCCTCCTATTCAAAAAACTGTGGACCTTGTTAGATTCTGTTGAAAATCTTGTATGGGTTATTCTTTTATTTTGCCTAATTCTATCAGGCTCCTTACTATTTTGCTGGCTGCGTAACTGCCGGGTAGTCTACTATCCATCACTGTATTTCTCAAAATGTCTATTGCTGACTGGCTCTCCGGAATGTCGCTTAAGGCTATCTTTCCTAATTCTATTGCTGCCCAGTTATTCACTTCAAATTGTTCATCTTTCAGGGTTTCCTTGAGGAAATTCAATTTTTCTTCCTCTGAAAGCCCGAGCATCTCTAATCGCTTTATGGCTAACTTTGAATGAATCTGCGTCCATACATTTTCGCTATCCAAATTTTGCTTAAGGATGGAAATAGCCTCCTTATTTCCTATGGCTTCCAATGCGTCAATTGCTAATAATTGGGCTGTAATGTCTTTGCCTTTTATTGTTTCCAAGGCAAGCTCATATCCGGAATCATCGCCTATATTAGCTAAAGCCCAGGCAGCTCTCATGCGAACGTTCCCGGACTTATCGTTCAAAGCTTGTTTTAATTTTGGTGTTGCTATCTTATCCCCCAATCTACCTAATCCTATGGCTGAGGCCTCCCGGCAGAACTTATCTTCATCTTTCTCCAGAATCTCTTCTAAAGATTCTCTTGCCTGTTCAGGTTTTATCTTTCCTAACAGCATTATTGCTGAAATTCTTGTATTTTGGTCTTTACTTTTATCTTTCGCTGTTCTAATTAAAGAAGGGCCTGCTGGTTTCCCTATTTTTTCTATATCTCTTATTGCTTCCTTCCTGGTTCCCTCACCTTCTAACCTTCTAATTGCCTCATCGACCTTGTCAGCATAGGCAACGGAAACTATTAGCGATATAATTAAGAATAACGCTAGTATTTTTTTCATCTGCCTTTTAACCTCCTCATAAATTGACCCTTTTTCTACCAATTTAAACTAACTAATCCTGAAAGAAAAAAGGCGCTTGCTTTAGTGAAATAAGGATTCAAAAAGTATTTCCCATCCCAACTTACCTCAACAGGAGAATTAGAAAAGAACGTTATTCCTCCACAAAATACAGGAACAATCCCATCCCACTCTTCAAACTCATATGGATAACTTGACCAATCAGAATATTGATACCAGCCATAGGACAAACCAATCCCAAAGTATGGGGAAACTCCGGAAGCTTTCTGGAGCTGATACTTCATAATCATTGGGAAAATAAAAACGCTGTCCACTGATTCAGAATACGTTGTGTAGAATGCCATATTTAATTGACACCCGAGACCTGAGTCACTTACATAGTCAAGACATAGCGCAAGACTTAGTGAATCATCTGCGAGTATGTCGAATCCATATCCAAATCCAATTCCATAATGCCTTATTTTAGGAAGTTTCTCTCCTTCCAATTCCTGGCCGCAATAACTACAAAATCTGGCATCGGGAAGAGTCTGCTTTCCACAATAGGGACAAAATTTTCCTCCTGCAAAACCACTTGTGGTCCAAAAACACAAAAAGAGGATTATCGAGAAAGTGATAATAAGTCTAGACTTTTCCCGTAATATTCGGTTCATCGCCTCTTTGCTCCAATAAAAAAGCTCGCCAAACTACCTAATTTGACTTCGGCAGCCTGGCGAGCTCAATTTGGAGTCGAACGCTACTTTGGCTCCATAGCTTTGCGTCCCCCGATCTCTCGGGGTTTGCCTTTTTCGAAGTTTTAACTCTAATTATAGTCTATGTCAAGGAAATGAAAAATGTGTGAAAGAATTGTGAAATTTTTGTAAATTTTCAGGGCTTTGTGTTCTTATCCCACACATACTTTACAATTAATTCGAAAAAAAAACCTGGTTTCCGCCAATAAATGTGAAAGACTTGGCCAATTATTGATGTGTCACGATAGGTGACAATGGCACTCTGCTATGTTTCGGTAAGTTACAGTTGTCCCTTTTATTCTAGGTGACAATAGACCTACTTTCTTTTATTTGTAATATTGACGTCCACATTTCAAGCGAAGAAAAAAAACAACAAATGACTTCAAGGCACAGGAGGCAAGCGTAGATAGATAAGCCTAGGTTTTCTCAAATAGTAGGAAATTGTGCATAACTCGTTCCCAAATAGTAAGAATTTCTTCTAAAATATGTCTGGAAACGACACAGGCTTTATAGATACTTACCAATTTTAATGGTTAAAGTCAAGAGGTTTTTTGACATTCCTGAAAAAGTGGCCTGATGGGCCCTTTTTGCGAAAGACTTCATACCCCCCTTTCGGGAGGACTCCAGAGGCAATTTCATCGAAGACGCAGAGTTTTCAAGGCTGTGTCGCTCTGCCACTACGAATCATTTTTGGAGTGGGGATTTTGAGAGTTTTTTTCTATCAAAATAGTGTATGGTTCCTGGGCTTTAATTAAGGGAGGGCGAAATATCTGCTTTCTCTCATTATTTTTGGTGAGGAGGTCAACCTTCAGTCCATTCTGTTCTGCTTTTCGGTAG
>Ga0315309_1002197_pt1 | contig 11469 bp, 10 predicted proteins | sample TDP4_MG_FD_203080 | JGI IMG/M metagenome (GOLD analysis project Ga0315309, IMG submission 203080) | Freshwater sediment microbial communities from Lake Towuti, South Sulawesi, Indonesia - TDP4 | ecosystem: Environmental > Aquatic > Freshwater > Lake > Sediment | place: Indonesia: South Sulawesi...
CAGGCCGTTCCGGCGCCGAGCAGCGTGCCCAGGAGAACGCCGCTGTAGCTCCCCTTCCGCGACCAGTTCCACCCGTGGTGCCACCGCGAGCCTCACCGGCGCCAAGCGTGCTCCCTCACGGTCAATGCGCACGGCAACCTCGGAGAGGGGGAAAGTGCCGGAAGGCGTTTGCAGGCTCACCTCTCGGGCGCCCACAAACCCAGCGTAGCGCTGTTCCGTCCAGGAACCTTGGATGGAGACTAGCCCATCCACGCGTCCGGAGATGCCGAAACCGCTGCGGTAGCCCCAGAGCCGGCGACCCACGGCCACCAAATCCTCCACTCTTGCCCGCTCCAGCGCCACCACCAAGTCCAGCTCAGGTGCGGCAGGTATCCCCCCGACCGCGCCGGTCAGGTGTATGCGGGAATCAGCGAAACTGGCATCCACGCTTTCTAGCACGGCTCGGCGGCCCGGGCGGTTAAACTCCCCGCGGAAATGGACGACGACGGGCATGGGATCGGAGGGCGGCAACAGCTCCCAACGATGCAGTTGGGTGAGCTGGGCCTGACCCTCCATCTTGATGACGCGGAGTGAACCGCTCAGCCGGACGTCGGCGTCGAAAACCCCATAGACCCCCGGGTTACGTCCGGCAACTAAGGGTATCCAGTTGTAGAGTAGCGCCCCACGGGTCTGAAGCGTGCCATTTATGGCGCCCCCGAGGTCGGCCGTAGGCTTCCACTGTCCGGCCAGCTCTAGGGCTCCCGGAGGCGGAAGTAAGAGATCGGTGCGCATGGGATTGCCGGACAGCCGATAGCGGATCAATCCGCGGGCAGGGTCAAAACTTACCCGAGCGCGCAAGTCCACAACTGCGAAGGACTTTTTGTCGGCTCCGACCTTGAAATTCAAACGCCCCTCATCAGCTTCCAAGTCGAAGGTGCCAGCCGATTCCTCACCCCGGGGTAAGGGGCTGCCGGCCGAGACGATGCCCGTCTTCAAGAGCAGGTTCTCGACGTTCCACTCACCCTCCGGGTTGCGAACCAGGTTGAGACTCGGGCGCTCCAGACGCAGCCGGACAAACTCCAAGCGGGAGCGCCAAAGGCTCCGCCACCGCAGATCACATTCCATGCGGTCAATGCGCGCGAAGGGCTCCGACCCAAAGCCCGGGTCCTCACGCACGACGACGTTTTCCAGGGAGAAGCCGGGACGCGGCAGCATACGCAAGGAGCCTGAGCGGAAAGTAACCGGCCGGTGCAGGAGGTGCTCCAGCCCGGCTTCCAGGGGGCGACGATAACGCTCCGCACTCAGGAACGCCGGCACCTGCCACACCGTCAGCGTCAACAGCGCGAGGGCCACGAAACCGATCCGCGTGTATCGGCGGTGCCGAGAACCCATCAGCGCACCAACCCGAATGTCCTTCGCCAACGAGTCTTGCTGAAGAAGTGGATGACCAAATCCACCGTTTGGCCAAGACGGTCCCCCAGCGAACTCCGCGTGTAATCCTCCCGCGACGCCTCATAGGACCAGTAAATCAGCAGCGGCTTGCCGGAAATCAGTTCGCGCGGCACAAAGCCCCAGAACCGGCTGTCCCAGCTCTGTTCGCGGTTATCGCCCATCACGAAGTAGCGCCCCGAGGGGACGATCAGCTCGCCATTCCGGACGTAGTTCCGGATCTCCGCGCTCCAACTCCCGGTGATGCCGCGCAAGTACTCGGTGGGTTGCGGGGGAAAATCGTCTCCCGGCCGGAGCTGATCAAGGAAAGTATGCCGCACGGACGGTTCCTTCAACAGCTCGCCATTCACGAACACCTGCCGATGGAATATCCGCACGTGGTCACCGGGAAGACCGATCACCCGCTTCACAAAATGCTCCCCGGGCTGGCTTTGCTCCTCCGAGGGCGGAAACCTGAAGACGACGATATCGCCCCGCCGGATCTCCCCGTAAGGCAGCACGGGCGCCAGCCACCCCCTGGGATACGCATAAGCGAACTTGTTGACCAATAGATGGTCGCCAATCAGGAGCGTGGTCTCCATCGAGCCAGTAGGAATCTTGAAAGCCTGGAGGACGAAGGTCGTACCGAAAATCGCCAGGATGACCGTCACCACCAGGGATTCGAACGTATCACGGGTTGACGACTTCTTGTATCCCTCAGTCATGCGCTTCGGTTTTCCTCCCCAGACGTTCCAATAAACTCTTGGCGGCCTGCTGCTCGGCGGCTTTCTTGCTTCCTCCGCTGCCGCGCGCCACCCAATTCTCGCCCGCCGTCACTTCCACGGTAAAGACCTTTTGATGCTCGGGTCCCGCCTCCTCCACCACTCGGTACTCGGCCGGATTGACGCGCTCACCTTGCAGGTACTCCTGGAGTGCGGACTTGTAATCCGTTGAGAACAGCTCCTCGGCGCCGGCAGGCAGATCCCCGGGCAAAACGAATCGTTCGACAAACCGCTGGGCCTCTGCCAAGCCGCCGTCGCGGTAAAGCGCCGCCAGCAGGGCCTCCACCGCATTGACCAGGAGATTGCTCTTGGCTCGGCCGCCTGTCTTCTCCTCGCCGCGGCCCAGGCGCAGGTAGTCTCCCAGTTCGAGTCGCGCCGCCACCTTGGCGAGGTGCTCGGCAGTCACCAGACGGGCACGGGCACGAGACAGCTTGCCCTCGGCCAGTTGCGGAAAGGTGTCGGCCAGCCACACGCTGACCAGGAAATTCAAAACCGCATCGCCCAGGAATTCCAGTTGCTCACTATTGCGACCCCCTGCGGCAGCCTCCTGGACATAGGAAGAATGGGTGAGAGCTTCCAGGAGCAGTTCAGGATTATGGAAGCTGTAGCCGAGGAAATCTTGGAGCGTGTCCAGGGAAGATCCCGCCATGCATGCCTTGCGCCGTTTTCCCAACGTCTCCCGCGGGGCGGATTGCCGGGCCTTCACGGCCCCGGCCGCAACGCCCCCGGGGAATAAGGTCCCGCCGTTTCAGTTATTTCACTGCTTCGGCGTCTGCATCTGCGCCTTGCGTTTGCTCAGTTCCTGAACCTTCTGGTCGGCGTAAGTCTTGATCAGCGTGCCCTGACCCAGCTCGCCGGCCTTGGTAAACGCCTCAATGGCTCCGTCCACGTTGTTTAGCATCGTGCGCACTTCCCCCAGCCGGAAGTAATCCTGGGCGAGCGGACGGTTAGCCATCGACACGGCCATCTGATACTCCTGTTCTGCCTTCGCCAACTCCTCCTTGTCTGGAGGTTGGAGCGCCATCAAAGAACGTTCCAGGTGAATCATGCCCAGTGCAGAATGGGGCTCCCAGGCCACCTCGGCCTTGGCCCTCTGGAACTCCTCGTCGCTTTGGTTGGGTTGCTTGGGGAGCTGGTCGATGAGCTGGATGGCCTGCTGGGCATAACCTTCCGCTTGGGCCAACTTCTGTTCCTTGTCGAGATCAGCGCCTCTGCCCAACTGGGATTGCGGCAGCATGGAGGCCATAATCAACAAGCTCAAGAGGTTGTCGGGCTTCAGCTTCAGACTCTTATCCCCGTACTCGAGGACGCCGTTTACGGCATTCTTCCTTTCGGTGGCATCGACCGCCGTGGCCCCCTTCTGCCGGTAAGCGTAAGCTGCAGAGGTGTAGACCGCGGTCAACAACTTGCTGTCGGGGTACTTCGTCTCGAACTCCTTCACCAACTGAAGCGTCCGGTCGGGATCGAGCTCGCCAATAATGGTGCTGTAGCTCTGACTCTCTTCCGGGGACGCTTGAATGCCTCCGGCGGCGGCAAAGCGCGCCGCGCGGGCCGCCGGCGCCGCACTCTTGACGACGCTGATGAACTGGTCGTCCGCCTTCGCCTTGCGCAACTTCTTCTCGATCTCCGGCGTCAGTTCAAAAGCCACGCCCCGCTGTTCAATGACGGCGGTAGTCTGGGCAGGCGGCTGCTTCGACTTCAGCAAATCGATGACTTCCTTTTCCGATAGCGGCGTTTGGGGCGGGCCTTGCGCCAGTGAAGCGCACGCCGTTGCCATGACCAGGAAAACGAGCCCCAGCATTCTTTTCATTGAGTATCACTCCTGTGATTCGTATTGGTCGGGTCCGGATTGTTCAGCCTACCGGAATCGTTCTCCCCTGTCAATGAAGGCACAGAGAAGTAACCAGGCTCTGCCGCCGGGAGCCTGCCGTTCTGACCTCATTCCTTAGACCCGAACTGTCGCTGCAAACCGTTCTGAACAGCCCGCCATGCGTCGGGGTAGGTCGTGGCGGTGAGGGAGGCCGCGCGGTACTGCCCCAGCGCTTCTTTGCGCTTCCCTTTGAGGTCGTAAAGGCGGCCCAGATATATATGCGCCCAGGTGACAATGCGCAGATCCTGCGCTGCCTCCAGCGTCTTCTGGAAATACTCTTCCGCCAAGTCGGGTTTCCGGGTGTTGCTCGCCACCACCGCCAAGCCGAATAAGGCGCGTTCGCTCCTGGAGTCGAGCTTCTCAAGTACGGACTGAAAAACCGCTTTCGCCTCCAGATAGCGGCCGTCAGAGATGAGATTATCCCCCTCGTTCAGCAGCCGTTCCTCTTCCGAGAGTGCCGGACTGGCCTTGCTGGGCGCGGTCTCCGGCTTTGGGCTGAACGTCACTTTCGCCAGCCTCACTTGTTCCTGCCCGACATCAATCCGCAGGATCATGTCCTTGTACGCCAAGTTCATCGAGGCCTCCTGCTTCTCATAGGCAATCAGCGCGGAGTAGAAGTAGGGGGCCAAGATCAGACCCGCGGCTGTCATCTCCTGCACACTCTTTTCCGCCTCGGCCGCCGGACGTTTGTCCATGCGCAGTTCGACGGTGCGGATCAGGCACTCCGTCACGAGCAGGGGGAAATCCTCCTTGAAGTCCAGAGCCAGTTGCGGCGCAGCGCGGGCCAAGCTGCGTAACTCCGCTTTCTGGCCAATGTCCAGTGCGTATTTCACTGCCAAAGGATCAAGGAGAAAATGCAGGTACTGATGCCGGATCTCAGCGATCTTCGGTTCCTTCGCCGGCGTCACGACGAGGTAATAGTTCTGGCCATAAATCCGCGCATGTACCTGTTCCGGCGGACCCAGAAGACTCAGATAGATGGTGTAGGTGCGGCCCAGGTAGGCGCCGCTCGGGAACCCCAGATAGGCATCGGAATGCTCGATGGTCCGACGCACCAGGGGACTGTGGCGTTCAATTTCCCGCTGCTGGCGGCCCTGCAACTGCGCCCACAAATCAATCAGATTAGCCTGCTCACAGAAGGTCTTGAGGAGCGGAACGAGGTCCACCAGGGCCTTGGCGTCCGGAGGCAGGTCGGTCTGCGGCACGCTGAAGCGGAAATCCGGGGGCGGCCCCAACAGCAGGGCCAAGGAGACGTACTGCCCCAGATTGCCGCCGGCCGAATCCGCTGCCTGGTGCTCCGCGAAAAACTTCCGCAACTGCGGAAGAACGGGAAGGTTCCTCTTGGCAAGGAAAGCCCGGACGTATGTGCGGGTTTCCAGTCCCGTGTCCGCGCTCGACTCATAGCCCGCCGCCGCAGCCGCCGCCAGGATGGAGAAAAGCTGCTCGTTCCCCTCCAGCACCACGTTGCCCGGCCCCTGCGCCAGGCTCACCGCCGGAAGTGCCAGACAGGCCAGCCAGAGTACGGTTGCCAGCCATCGTAGTCCTCGGCGCCCAGCCTGCCGCGACGCCCCGGAGACACTCCTACCCCGCCCGGCCCGAGACCGGTGGAGAAGATATGTGCACGGGACAGGGAATTTGCGGGGCAACCGGGCTAACCTCGGACCGTAATTCGCCGCAGGCACAGAACCACTTGGCCGTCCGTGGGCCGGCCAAACATCGTGGCCGGGTAAAAGAGGCTGAAGTAGATCGTGCGGTCCAGGCTGCGCGTCAACTCGGGCGTGACCGGCCCGGACAAAACCCTGTAACCGACGACGCGGCCAGCAGCATCAATCTGCCCCAGGACGACGACAGCCTGGTCGCCATCGTTGAAATTGATGGGGGCCAGTTCGCGTACCCGCGGGGGCGTGACGATCTGGAGCGGAACATCCGGAATGTTCGAGGCCGGAGCAACCTGCCAACCCATAAGCAGGCCGAAAAAGATGATCGCCGTCAGCACACCTCCCGAGGCCGGTATCAGCAGCGGTTGGAGGGCATTCTCGCAACGCACCCAGAGCTGGCGCAGCAGGTTGCGGTGAACCCGTTGTGATACGTGCACCCGCATGCTCAGAGCCAACTCGGGCGGCACGCGGTGCCGGGGCAACGCTTGCAGCTCCGCCTGGATAGCTTGCAACTGCTCCAGCTCCTCCCGGCAGGATGCACAGTAATTCAAGTGGAAGCGAATCGACCTCAGCGACTCCCGCTCGCAACGGTCATCAAGGTAGTCGGAAAAATGCCGGCGAATTTCCACGCACGTTTCAAACATCTTATCTTCTCATGCAACTTCCCAGTTTCCGCTTTAACAGCTCCCGGCCGCGTAGCAGGCGGGATTTCACTGTTCCTTCCGAAACACCCAGCACCTGCGCGATCTCCTCGTAAGCCAGCCCCTCCATCTCGCGCAGCACCACTACGGTCCGGTAGGGTTGGGCCAGGCTGGCCAGCGCGCGCTGCACTAGCTCCTGCCGCTCGGCTTGCTCCAAAGCCTGGTAAGGCGTCTCCGGCTGCTGGGGCGATTTCGCCAGGGCCATCTCCGAGACCGCGGCGTCTTCATCCAGCGAGAAAGCTTCGCGCAGGCGGCGCCGCAGCCAGCTCCGCCGATGGTTGGAAGCCTCGTGGATGGCAATCCGGTATATCCACGTCTTGAGAGTGCTCTCGCCGTGGAAGTGCCTGATGCTCCGGAACACTTTGACGAAGACTTCTTGCAGGACGTCAGCCGCATCGGTGCCCTGCTCAACAATGTGCGCCACCAGGTTGAAGACCGGGTTCTGATAAACGGCCAGCAAATAGGCGAACGCCTCTTCCGAGCCAGCCCGGAGTTCTGCGATAAGCGTTGCTTCGTGGCTCGCCGCCGGAAGCGCCTGCTCAAGCGCCACTCCCACAGGTCGCGCGGTACTCATCTCGCACCCAAGATAGCAGTTCCCAGCCTGAACCGCAAGACCGCGCTTGCACCTTCACTTCATTAGATTCGACACCACGCGCAGATGGTTTGTTCCAGAAAGACACGGGTTAGGGGTCAGGGTTAGGGGTTCGCGATCTGGTGCTAGCGGCTGGGGGCTAGGTGCTGGGTGCTAGGGGCTGCCTGCCAAGGGCCCGATGACTCAACGATTCAATCACTAAGTCATCCAATCACTTAATGCCCCGATCACCCGACAGCTCAATCATCCAATGGCTCAGTGACTCAATGGTTCAATCAGCCAATCACCCGGTGCCCCGACAGCTTGATCCCTTCATTGACAGCCTGTCGCCGCCATGCTACAAAGAAAGAGGCAGCGGTCAGCAGTCAGTAGGACGTAGAGGGTCGTTTCTTGCTGATAACTGATAGCTGACTACTGACAACTGCTTATGTTGGGCCTGTGGCGCAGTTGGGAGCGCGCATGACTGGCAGTCATGAGGTCAGGGGTTCGAACCCCCTCAGGTCCACCACGCATCCGAGTCGTTTGTAGAGGTTTTGGGTTAGACTTTCTGTCGCTGTCCGCTCTGGTTCATACGTCGTTCCACTCGAGCTCGGCCCAAGCTATAGCTGTCCCAAAGCCACGCTCACCCTGGATTAGCGTTCTACGGATATCGGCCGGCGGTGGCGCCGCCGAAGCGGAAGGCGAACACGAGTGCCAGCACGACGAGCCCGGCATATAACCAGTCCCAGCCGTGCTGGATCAAAGGCAGAAAACAAATGATCGCCAGTGACAAGTTCGCGAGGCAGAAGAATCCCCCGAAACCCCTCCCCAACATCCGCAGAGTGCGCTGTTTGGCGCCCACGACCCACCACACCAAACTCGCGAGCAGCGCATTCAGCATCAGCACACCCAAGACGACTAGGAGTGGACGCAGCGCCTCTGCGCGCGCCAGCCAATCCACCATGATTGGCGCCAGAATGGTGAGCATCCGCCACACTCCCTTCTGCCCACTTGCACAAGCAGGACGCGCTGCATGGTATCAGAGAGCGGTATCGCAGCCAAGGTTCTGTAGTCGTTCACATGATTGGTGACACTTTTGAAGCGTGAGGAACAGGTAAGCAGTTCCAGATCTCTGGGGGACTGAACCAGCTAGCTTCGTACGAGCTAAAGCACAACAAACGAAAGCCTCTCCAAGATAAAAATATGTAAAGCAAAGCCCCAGCTCCCAAGCGAGCTGGGGGGAAACATAAACAGACTGACGTCCTGATGTGTCACGCATCATTCTGAACGAGTACGCCCCCGTGAAGAACGCACGTTGATTGCCCTGTGGGCACGGATGCGGGCGCAGGTCCGGCGGGCTCCACGCATCCAGCCGAGCTGAGAAATCCAGCCACAACCCAGGCGAACAAAGCGAATTCAACCGGCCGGGCAAAGCCTTCATGCTATAATTTCGCGGCTGCCTGCGAAGAACCTGTAATCCGCGGAAGCAAGCGGGGCAGCGAGGTTCGTCAGCATTTCCCGCCTGCGGAGAAGAAGCTATGGCGATCGCTTATTGCGAGCATGTCTGGCACAACGGCAAGTTCATTCCCTGGGCGGAAGCCACCGTGCACGTTGCCTCACACGTGGTTAGCTACGCCTCGTGCCTTTTCGAGGGCATCCGCTGCTACGAAACCCCGCAGGGACCGGCCATTTTCCGCCTGAAGGAGCATACCGATCGGCTGGTGAACTCCTGCAAGATTTACCGCATGGAGCTGGCCAATTCTCGCGAGCAGCTCGCGCAGGCCATGGTAGAGCTGGTGCGCGTGAACAAGGTAAAGCATTGCTACATCCGCCCCGTCGTCTTCCGCGGTTACGGGGAAGTGGGCGTCAATCCGCTGAAGAATCCCATCGAGATTTACTTGCTGGCCTGGGAGTGGGGGAAATACTTGGGCGCCGAAGCGCTGGCGCAAGGCGTGGATGTCTGCGTCTCCTCCTGGCACCGCATGGCACCCAATACCATGCCGCCCATGGCCAAGGCGGCCTCCAACTACATGAACGCCCAACTCATCAAGATGGAAGCCATCACCAACGGCTACGTGGAGGGCATCGCGCTCGACCCCAGCGGACACATCAGCGAGGGCAGCGGCGAGAATATCTTCCTGGTGCGCGACGGCAGGATCTTCACGCCGCCCCTGGCGTCCTCCGTGCTGCCGGGAATTACGCGCGATTCCGTGATGACGCTAGCGCGGGAACTTGGCTACGAGGTCAGCGAGCAGGCGCTGGCGCGGGAGATGCTTTACATCGCTGATGAGGTCTTCTTCACGGGTACGGCGGCCGAGATCACCCCCATCCGCTCGGTGGACCGCATTGTAGTGGGCCAAGGGAAACCCGGCCCCATCACTAAGAAGCTCCAGGAGCGGTTCCTCTCTATCGTCGAAGGCCGCGCCGAAGACAAGTACGGCTGGCTGACCCTCTGCAGTCAGCCGGTCGTCGCAGAGCGGTAACTCAGTGCTTAGTGGCCAGTGGTCAGTGGAAAGTTCTCAGTAAGAGCCGCAGGACCGGAAGGCGAACCCGGCGCTACACACGACAACCCCTTGACGCAAAACATCCATCGAAGGGTCACTGCCTTCTGCCTTCTGCCTAGTGACTTCTGCTTTGACTCCCGCGCCCGCGTGTGCTAATTTTGGCAACAAATCGGGAAGACCTAGCGGCGAGGGATTGAAATGACCATCGATGAATTGCTTCGCACGGCTTGCGAAAACAAGGCTTCGGACCTGCATTTGAAAGTGGGGAACTATCCCTACATCCGCGTCGATGGCGAGCTGCGCCCGCTGACGCAATTCTCGCGCGTATCGAGCGAGGACATGCTGAACATGGCCTTCAGCATCATGACCAACCGGCAGAAGCAGAAGTTCAAGGAACAGACCGAACTCGACATGGCTTACGGCGTGGCGGGCCTGGGGCGTTTCCGCGTCAACATCTTTCAGCAGCGCGGCAACGTGGGCATGGTGCTCCGGGTTATTCCCACCAAAATCCGCACCCTGGACGAACTTTACCTGCCGAAAGTCCTCGACAGGATCTGCGAAGAGGCCCGCGGCATCGTGCTGGTGACCGGCACCACCGGCAGCGGCAAGACCACGACGCTGGCCGCCATGGTGGACCGCATTAACTCTGCGCGCACCGACCACATCATCACGATCGAGGATCCCATCGAGTTCCTGCACCGCGACAAGAAGGGATTTGTAAACCAGCGGGAAGTGGAAGTGGACACGCCGAATTTCGGCTCGGCGCTGCGCGCCGCGCTGCGTCAGGACCCCGACGTCATCCTGGTGGGCGAAATGCGCGACCTGGAAACCATCCAGACGGCGTTGCTGGCCGCCGAAACCGGCCACTTGGTTTTCTCTACCCTGCACACGCTGGATGCCACCGAGACCGTCCAACGCATCATCGCCGTCTTTCCGCCGCCCGAGCAGAAGCAGATCCGCCTGCAAATGGCGACCACGCTCAAGGCGGTTATCTCCCAGCGCCTGGTGAGGAAATCTGACGGCATCGGGCGGGTGCCGGCCGCGGAAGTCCTGATCAGTACCGAGTACATTCGCGACTGCATCATCAATCCGGAGAAGACCCGGTTGATTCACGATGCCATCGCCGCCGGCACGTCGCAATACGGGATGCAGACCTTCGACCAGTCGCTTTACGACCTCTATTCGCAAGGGCTGATCACGCTGGAGGAAGCGCTGGTGAATTCGTCCAACCCTGATGAGTTCAAGCTGCGCATTGCCGGCATCCGCACCACGGCAGACGCGGCTCGCGAGGAAATGGAACGCGCTGCCCAGGCAGAACGCTTTGGCAAGAGGTAAACAGGCCGCAGCCGACCCCTATGCGGCGGCGCTGCGGATGCTCGCTCGGCGCCCTTACTCGGTGGCCGAGTTGCGCCGCGCCCTGGAAAGAAAGTACCCCGCAGACCCCGCCATCCGGGAGGCGATTGCCCGCCTCCGCCAGCTTGGCTACCTCGACGACAAGAAATTTGCCGAGCACTACGCGTCGTCTCTGGCCCGCAATCGGGCCTTCGGGCCCTACCGCGTGCGGCGGGAATTGAAGGCCAAGCTGGTGAACTATCGCCACATCGAGCCGGCCGTCCGCCAGGCCTACGAGGAAACCGATGAGCAGGAACTCCTCGCGCGCGTCCTGGAAAAGAAGCTCCGCACCGTCCGGCTCCCCGTCACGGCCAGCAAGCTCTTTTCCCTCTGCCAGAGTTTGCTGCGCCGGGGATTCCGCGCTGATGATATTATCAAAGCGGTGCGGTCACGGGCGGAACTCAAACCCGTGGCCGAGGGAGTGGAAGTCGCCGACCTCGGGGCAGACGAAGGGAAATTGTGAATTCTGAATCGTGATGGAACGTTCAGTTGCTAGGAACACTCAAGTGGACAGCCAAGCTGAGGGCCAGCCGCGCGAGATTAGAACGCGGTCGTTTGCCTACGCTCTTCGGGCGATTAAGCTC
>Ga0315309_1002201_pt1 | contig 11455 bp, 21 predicted proteins | sample TDP4_MG_FD_203080 | JGI IMG/M metagenome (GOLD analysis project Ga0315309, IMG submission 203080) | Freshwater sediment microbial communities from Lake Towuti, South Sulawesi, Indonesia - TDP4 | ecosystem: Environmental > Aquatic > Freshwater > Lake > Sediment | place: Indonesia: South Sulawesi...
ACGTCGAGGCCTTAGAGTTTATCGTCTCAATGGAGGATGGCGTCTCGGTCTCGAGGACCTTCAGCGTAGTATCTCAAAAGCTGGCGGGCGATCTGGGACCCTATCTCATAGATCGTAAGTATCTGCGATATGAATTCGTATTCATCAAAGACGCTCCTGGGACGGTCGCTCCGAGACTCGTCAGAGCGACCCCGATCTAGGATGTTAAACATCTATGTTAAACATGGATGTCAATCATCTATGCCTAACATAGTCGTCTATGAGAAATGGCCTTACAAGTGGAAATGCTTAGATTGCGGAGCTCTATTCCAGACTTTGTATGGAATGGTCTCTCACAAGTGTCCTCCGAGATCATCTCACTAAACGTCTATGATGAACATACAGAATTTTTTTATTGTGAGTCGGACGGTTCTTCATCTTGGAGAAATCCAGGATGGGTGTAAGAGCTCGCATAAAGAAAGCTCTGACTCTTGTCGTCATTAACAAGGAGGAAGAGCCTAAAAGTGGATCCTAGACTCGAGGAGTCTCTGATCAATGCTGCGATCCTGGCAGGCCTCGCGTTTTTCTCGACGCTCGGAGGAAATGCAGCTGTCGGTCTTCTAGCTGAGCCTAAGGCCGGCCTCTTAGCAGCTGCGATCGCTGCAGGGATAGCGTTCTTCGCTCGTCTCGCAATAGAGCGGGGGCTCAAATAGGAGTGCGCTCTCTTATTACTATCGAGGTGATCGACTACGACTAGCGTCGCGGATATAGAGAAATTGTTAAGCGGAGCTCCAGACTATCAGCCGCCTGCTCCAAAGTTGAGGCCGATTCTACCTCTGTTCTTCTTGTATGGTTGGAATGGGACGGAGCTCAAATGGAAGGCCATGCACGGTCAGGGTCCTCTCGCTATGAAGTGGGGCATGGTTCACGGTTTTTATGGTGTGCCTTATGCTAGTGCTTTCGTGGACGAGACTCGAGGCAAGATTCTACTGCCGGAAGATTGGAGACAAACGTGGACGTCGATCGACTTGGAGATGTTGCGAGTAACTCTTATGACTCCAGGCTGGTCGAGCTATGAGAAAGTAGAGGTCAGCTATATGGAGCTCGCAGACTATCTTAGAGAGATCGATTCTAAGAAGTGGCTGCGAGAGTGGATTCGTCCAGACCGAGCTCTCTACTATGGCCTGACAGTAGAGGGTTTCAAGAAAGAGATGCGTGAGCTCTGGGCGAGTGAATGGGGCGAGCTTCCAGCTCCGGCTTAGAAACAGTCAAAGCAGCATGATGTCGGGGGTTCAAATCCCCGGACGTATTTAAGCAGACCTCCGGGTTTAAATAGAATGGTATCCCATCACGGAGCCGGAAAATTCAGTTTCGACATATCTTAGGCTTTATCACGTCCGGGTCAAATGATCTTATATCCTCAAGCATGAGAACCATTTATTCTTGAGAACCATGACAAAATGGTTCGACCTGGTCGAGCGGTGCTTGAGCCTCGGAAATTGCGCATTAACTCAAAAGTGCGTAATTCTTGAGAGAGATCGCCAGAGCGTAGTTTCGAGATATCGATGCCGACCGACGCCTCCATGCATATCAAGATATCTAGAGGTGCCGCCGTGATCCCGATAGACGTCCAGGAGAGGCCGCCATTCAAGAGGAGGATATTCGCTCTCAAAGAGAAAGACATCGAGAGGATCCTCAGAGCCGAGAATGTGGAGATAGAGAGAATAGCGACGACGAAAGATCGCAACAGATTGATCGTCCGACTCTTGATCGCCACCGGCCTAAGGGTCTCAGAGCTCGCCAACTTGAGAGTAGAAGATATCGACCTTGAGAATGGTGAGATCATAGTCGTCAGCGGAAAGGGCGGGAAACAGAGGATCGTCCTGGTCGATCTTCAGACCATAAGCGATCTCAAGAAGTTCATTCAAGACCGGGATCCCAAGGCCCTCTTGATAGGTCTCAAAGCTAGACAGATCGAGAATGTCGTCAAGCGATATGCGATCGCAGCCGGCGTCAAATGGGCTGAGTATGTGTCGCCTCATAGATTGAGAGATACCTTCGCAGTCCATTGGGTCCGCAGCCAAGGAGACCTCGAATCCCTTAGACGTCTGCTAGGCCATTCATCGCTCTCATCGACGCAGAAGTATCTAGTCTTCGACTTCAACGAGGTTCGAGCGACCTACGACCGGGTATTCGGAAAGAAACAGGAAAGGAGGTTGTATGGATAATGGTAGCCGTAAAGAAGGTGATCGCTCGACAAGTCTTTGCCATGCGAGAGGCCGAGAGACTTCTCCAGAGCTATGCGAACATAACACTATGCACGAAAGGGTCGTCAGCTCATAAGACCCATGGGCTCGGCGACGACAAAGTCCTCATCAAAGCCTGGGGGAAGAAGAAGGAGGCCCAGCAAGATTGAGTATCGAGAGTAAAGAGCACCGGCTCAAGGCCAGGATCGCGGAGCTGATTCGTCACCAATGCGAGATACTACCGGCGATCGTCGGTCCTCTAAGAGACTATCTGGGAATGGAGGCACAGATCGAGATGCTCCTCGTTGAGCTCGCAGACCTCAAGCTCAAGGAGGCCAAAGAATGAGAGCCATGACGATCGAGCTCTCAGGCCACGAGGTCTATATCCTGAAGCAGACCATCGACGTCATACTGAAAGGAGAGGTCAATGATCTCGATGCGCTCCGGGTGAGAGTTCGAGATATCGAGAGGATCCTCTTCGGGGCAGGACCATGAGGAAGAGGAGACGTCGAAAGCGACCTTGGGAAGTCAGTCGAGTGAGAGGTTGGTGAAAATAAGATGAGCGAGTATCCTCCGGGCGTCGATCGAGACGCCCTGCTAAAGGCATTGATCGCCGGACGAGACTTCAGACTCCGAACCGTCCTGGAGCATTTGAACCCTAGAGCTGTGACGATCACGCTTTGGTGTCTAATCGAGATGGATATGGCTGCAGCTCTCCAAAGAATCTCAGAACAAGAATACAAGGTCCTGGCTGACTACGGACGACAAAAGGCATTGAAGACGATCAAGGAGTGGACGACATGAGCTCTCGAATCGCAGACGGAGCGACCTTGAGGCATAGTCGTCTCATGGACCTCGTCCAACAGATTCAAGCATTGAATGGAATGACGACTATGGAATGCCAGACCTACATGATGTGGAAATACGGCCTCAAATGGGAGACGACTAGCAATTACGTCAAAGAGCTCGCCATGTCTCAGATCATAAAGCAATCAGACAGCAAGTGGGTCATCAAGACTCTACCGAGGGATTTCTTTGGATAGACGACTACTCTCCTTGCTATGGGCCTTTCTCGCAGGAGTAGCAGCTATGGCCTCAATATGGATTTACGCAGCTCATGCGAGACTCACCTGTGAACAAATGACCGTAGTAATCCTGCTGATTGCGCTCGCAGTCATATGCCTAGCGATAGCGACAGCGGTCTGGATAGGAAGGATCAAATGAGGCTGCCGTCGAAACTCTGGCTCTATCTCCAATGGCTTCGACTAGGTCTCGTCATATGGATCGGCTATCGACATTGGAGAGGAGGATGGTATAATTTCGTCCTTCCCTTCTGGTTCGAGATCGCCAGACGCAAGCCGCCATGGTGGGATTAGATCCCACCCTCTATTTCTTCTTGAATGAGAGCCAATACGTTCTAGCGTCCGACTTATTCGATCGAGATCGACGCCATACTTTAGCGTAGAGATCGAATCCAAGAGCGACCAGGACGAGCTCAACATTACTCAGAGAAAAGTCTCGATCTCCGACGCTATCGGTCATTTTCGCGAATAAGAGGCCGTCTCGCTTAAGGACCCGTCTAATCTCGCGGCCTCCGTCCAGAATAACAGATCGAAAAGCGTCTCTGCTCAGGCCTCCTGTCCAATGATAGAGCTGCGCTCGTCGAGACAAGTCTTGGTGAGGCGGGTCGAAATAGCAGACGTCAAAGACTTGATCTCTGAAAGGCATAGCTCTGACGTCAGCTCTCACATCCGGTATAACCGGAGGCATTGAGTGAATCTTCCAGGTGTGACCGCGAATTCCTCTCGGTCTGATATCGACGTCGACTCCAACAACATTTTCAGGGACCCGTCTCCACATGAGTCTAGGTCCACAACAAGCGTCCAGGATCAGCATGATCGTCGGCGACCTCTTGGTGTGTATGTGTGTATATTCTCTCTGTCTGTCTCTGTCTCTCTCTGTCTTCCTCTATCTGTATCTATATTGACGACGCCGAGGATCCTGGAGTGGTGTTCTTGGAGGATCCTGCATTTTATGGTGTGTGTGTGAGTGTGTGTGTCATGCAGCTGCAGCTAGGGCCTTCGCTCTTCTAATTTTTGCGTCTGTGATGATAAGCTCTAGGTCGGCGGGCTTGAGTGCCGGCTTTAGGTCCGAGAGATTCCGTCGCAGTATCTCGTCCGATATCGTCCCTTCAATGTAGAGTCGGACGTAGAAGGTGATCGCCATTTGTCGTTTCGTCTCAGCTGGAGCTTTGACTTTCGGTTTGCGTCTCAGCTCTTCTTTCTCTACGAGTGCATTGACTCTTGGGGTCCTCAATCCGAGAGCGATCAGCTCGTTACGGTATAGCTCGACCGTCAGCTCGTATGCTTGGACCTGACTCGTCAAGATAGCGATCTTCTCTTTGATATCCGATCTTGCCATTCTCCGTTTTAGAGCTCTCATTCTGAATTCGAGCTCTTTACCTCGGACGCCCACGTCTGCGAGCTCGGCCTCGGCTTCCTCGATATCGACTATTCCGAGTGACAGGTCGGACCCGATCTCTCCGATGATAGCTTTGATCTCGTCGCTAAGGGCCTTCCTGGTCCCGTATCTCATTATGCGAGCTGCGTCTTCAGGTCGATATCGTCGGAGTAGTAATTTTTTCTGCAACCATTCAAGCTCGATCTCTCCGCCTTCTATCATCGCGACGATCATTCTATCGCTTGGCTCTGTCCACATTGAATGATACCAGGCGGTGATGTAGCTCTCAGACCAACCATGAAGGCCGTAGATTCGACGCCAGGCGTCGATCGAGAGCTGCTCTTGAAAATACATAGTATCAGCTAGACGAGTGTCCGGGATCTCAGGTCGATATCTGAGAGCGAGGCCTTGTCGGACGGGTTTTTCGAGAGCTCCGGCGACAAGCAGAGCATAAGCTCCAAAGGCGAATTGACGAATGCCCATGGAATCGAGAAGGGACGTCACAGTTTGGACGATCCCCATGTGCTTAATCGGGTGAATGAGCTCGATAGCTTGAGCTGCGATATTGATCCCTGTCATCATTGGGCCTAAAGTGAATGCGAGAGCTGCAAGATTTGTCACGGCGGCCTCGGGTCCTCCTTGAGCGATTCCGTGAATCGTGTCCATAACCCAAGCTCCATATCCTTGAATAGTCGCCATGAATCCAGACCAAGCTCCGGCGAAAACATCGCTCAGAGGTTTAACGATGACGTCTTGAAATCCTGTCCAAAGACTCTTATCAATTCCAGAGAGAGGATTCAAAGTCTCGTTTAGCTTGGCTGCCAGAATCTTATCAAATTCGACGGGTTGACCTTGAATTCTAGCGTTGGTCGCTTCGATCATAGTTTGGAGAGCGACGATGTGGAGACCTAGAGGCGGTATAGCTCGACCGAGATATTCGAGAATCTTGGTTGCGACCCCGGCTATTAATCCGCTGAGCGGGGCGATATCGCCTTTGATGAGTGCGCCGAGGCCGTCGATCCAAGGCTTGACCGCTTGAGCGACCTGTATCACGATTCCTTTGAGGAAATTCCAGAGGTTATCGATCGCCGGCTTTATCATGTTCCAGACGGCGTCGATCGCCGGCTTCACAAACTGCCATATCTGATTGGCGACGCCTTTGAGGAATTCCCAGATCGGATCGATCAAAGGTTTGAGGAGCTCGTATATCTTGGCAGCTAGACCTTGGAGAAAATTCCAGATCGGATCGAGTATCGGTCTTAGGGCATTCACGACTTGGCTCGCTAATCCGACAAAGTAGGAGACGAGGCCGGAGATGATGTTGCCTTGAGCGGAGACTATGGCGTCTCTTAGAGGTGTGACGACATAGTTCCATAGGTCATTGAAGTCTGGGACCCAGAAGGTGATCCCTAGAATCGTTATGTAGCCCATCTATCCGCTCACGTCAGAGTGAATTTCGCTCCGATGATCTCTTTACGAGTATTCCAATCCGCTTGGATAGCTGCTTTGATCTTTGCGGGCGTCGCTTCTTCCTTGGGCATACGGATCGTGAAGCTATGGAGAGGATCGACTCGATAAGTGATCATCACGTCCGTCTTGCCAAGACGAGTCGGGTCCGGCGACGGTATGTCCAGGACGGATACGATCTCGGCCTCTCTCGGCGGAGCTGGTGTCGCCATGATCATAACTCACCTCCTGCGATCTTCATGCAAAAGTGATAATGCGGAAGTTCACGCCTGAATCATTGGCGCCGCCTTGAAGCCAGAATACACGGCCTACATTGATGCCGGAAGATGTGACGACGCTCTCATTATTCTTGAGCGGATATCCGCCATCGATAAAGAATGTCCATGATGCGCTGTCGAAAGCGAGAAGGTCCACGTATGTTCTAACTCCGTCTATGCGACGGAAGATCGCATAGAATTTCGATCTGAATCCGACCTCGATCACTCGATCGTTAGAGCCGTCTCCGACGTAGTCAACGATCGCTTGTCTCAAACCGGGCGGAGCTGCGGGGCTATATGTTCCCATGGATATCAGGCCGTGAAGATTAATGTGTATGTGACGGTGCAAGTTCCGCCGACGGGGACGACTACCTCGGGGACGACGTCTCGCAATAATAGGAATTCGTATGTTGGTTTCTGGATAGAGAATCCGACCTCTCGGACGGTTCCGCCGCCCGCTAGAGAGACTGAACCTGAGATCGTGAATTGAGTATTTTGTCCAGATTTGACGAGGGTCCCGAAAGCCGCTGACGTAAATCCGAGCTCAGAACCTAGACAATAGTTATCGGGATCGACGGCTGTGGAGCTTGATCCGACCCGAATTCTCTGGTTTGAGATGCTCGCAGAATAGGCGATCCCATAGGATGCGCCGCCGATTGTAATCATAGTTTCGGAGCTAGCGGCGCATTGGCCTCGGACGACCGCCGTGAAATTCTTTAGATATCCGGCTCTCTTTCGACGACGAGCGATGACTCGGCCTCTTCTATCTCGGACGACTACCTCGAGCATGATCTTTCTTGGTAGCATTCTTCTATCACCTCAAGGGGTTACAGCTGAAACTTGGACGCTTGAGCTCGGCTTCGGCGTTGCGTCCTCTCCGACTCGAACCCCAAGCTTGGGGCTCTTTGCTAGTGCATAGACGAATCCAGGTCTTACGGGCCTCTCCAGGTTCATCAAGATCACCGTGTTCTTCTCTGGATATTGGAGGACTATGTTGTATGTCGATTCAGGGGCTAGATCGAAGTGCTTGATGAGATTGTATTTCTTCTCGAGGGGCGGATAGTATGTCCCCATTCTCAGATCGCTCTATCGCTCATAGGCATAGTAGATTTTGTCTGTTGCATTCTCTGCGATCAGCCAGACGCTTCCGAGATCATTGACGTCAAAGTCTCTAGCTGCTCCGGCTGCGAGTGGAAATCCGTCTCCAGGTGCTACGCCGGCGTGATATGCGACCCAGATAGTGCCGGTGTTCGTGGACGCAGCTATGATCGTGAGTCTGCTAATCGCAAAGGTTCCTTGAGAGATTTGTTTCGGAGATTGACCTGGAGTGAATGCGTGAGAGGCTCCGGGCAAGAATGGAGGCCCTAGAGCTTTTCGCTCTGGTGGTGGTGGTGGAGGTGGAGGTGGTGGTGGAATTGCTGGATAAGAGACGCCGGTCTCAAGTGGACCCATAACCGTCCAAGGCGGCACGATCGGAGGCTCGTCGATGTAACCGTATGCCTTTGGATATGGATGCTCGTATGGAATCGTGTGGACGTAATGACCTGGAGTTTCTGTCAGACGAAGAACATAGAGATATGATCGAATACGCTTTGAGATAAAAGCTCCGCTAGAATTAGGCCGAGTTCTTGTTCTCTCGATCCCTCGCTGTCGTAAGACTTTCTGGACGAGAGAGACTGTCATACATAGTCTCTCCTTGAATGGTTGAGAGAGTTGCTGCGACTATGCAGCTGGGCTCTCTTCGACTACGAGCTCGACGTCGATATCGATTGTTCCAGAGGCCGCTTGACCAAAGACATGATATGCGTGAGGTTTGACGATATCCAGGGCGACCGTGTGAGGTCTAGCATATGCGGTTGGAGTCACGACCGACTTGATCCGATGATATTCCTCTTCATTGAATTTTCCGACCATGACTCCAGCTGCGGAGAATCTTGGCCTGATCTCGACCAAGGTCCATTTTATTCCGTCTGGAGGCGTGAGCGGAGCTCCGATCTCTGTTAGAGCGGTCGGGATCCCGGTTCCTTCTCTCAGAAAGATTCTAGTCGCCAAGTCTTATCAGACTCCGAGAAACTCTCGAATTCCGATCAAGAAGAGTCTCTGACTGTTAGCAGCTGCGTGATTCGTTCCGTCGTCTGTGTAGTCGCCTCGAAACGTATAGAGTCTATTCGGCTCGAGGACCCAAGGCTGCGGAAGTATAAAGCCTTCTAGCGGATCGAGATCGAAAGCGAGCTCATTAGAGACGGACGGATCGACGAAAAGCCCCTCGTTATTCTCGCTCGTCCACATCTCGATCTGTTCATCAAGGATATGGACGCGAGTAACTCTCGAGGTGCCTCCTGGAATCGGAAAGTCTCCGGCTAAAACGTAGGCCGTGACTCTCTGTCCAGCTGCTAGTCGTCGAGCGTCTGTCGCGATCGTAGTGTCGCCCGTAAATGGTGTGAGGCCGGAAGGCATATCGAGACTCGCGAATCCAAAGGCTGCCGACGCAGATAGAGCGACCGCGTTACTCAAGTTTATGATGATGAAGTGCCGAGTCGCTAACGATCCGCCTGGGACGGTCTTACTTCTTACGTCGCCTTCTGTGACGTCCTCGAAATATGCGTCCATTCTCGTCGGCGATCCGCTATGAGTGATCGTGATATCTTCGTCCTCGCTCGCGTTTGGATATGGAAAATCAGGGATCAATGTTCCGAGATACCAGAGAAGGCCTCGTATTCCGACTTTTCCGGCGAGAGTCTGGACGAGGATCGCTTGAGTCAAGTTCGGATAGATTCTCTGGAGGACGACGTTTCCGACTTGAATCTGGATGTAGGTTCCGGCTGCTCCGCCGGACACGAAGACGTCTCGGAGGATCCTTCGATGGCCTGTCCTTGCGGGGATCGTCAAAGTCGCTGTGGTTGTGCCTCGTCTCTGCAGCCAAGGAGGACGATTAGACGGAAGAGCTGCTACTGCCAAGTTTTATCGCTGCTCCGCCGTCTATCCGGCTGCTAGTCTTGCGAGTCGCTTCTTATTCAGCTCGGACGCGACTTTGTTCGCTCTTCCCGTTAGGTTTCCAGGGTCTCCTCGAGGCTTACGAGCGTCGATGTCGATCGCTTTCAAGTCTGCGACTACCGGAGTCATGCCGGAGGCCATGTCGGATTCAGCTGCGGTTACTCCGGGTCCGAATCTTCCGACTCCGACCGCCTCGACTTTGCGATCGAATTTTCCGCCTTTGTTCTTGAGTCCGCCTTTGAATTTCTTGTCGATGTCAGCTGCGGATACTGCGGCCTTGAATGTCGCAGCAGCAGCTATCGCATTAGTCTCCATCTTGGAGCCTTTGCCTTTGGTGTTGGTTTCGTAGTATGTCGATCTTCCAGGTGTGACGTCCTTCCATTTCGTAGCTATGGCTGTCGCTTCTGGAATTTCCATCTTGACCATTTTCTATCTCCGAGTGAATTCTCCGCCCCGCGAAACTCATAAGTGAATCGTGTCGATATCATAGAAGTTTGATCAATATGGCGACCAAAATACGTCGAGAGATAGAGCCTCGATGGGTCGGCGAGTATGTCGCAGCTCACTATCCGAATGCAGAGAATCGGCCTCGATGTCCGTTAGGTCCGATTCCGCCCGGAATTGTTGTAGAGCTCGGAGCAGAGAAAGCGAGACGTCAATGGCGCCCATGGAGACCAGAGGTCGATAACTGCGTCATCTTGCCGGATAGACTCATCTTGGTCGAAGGCAAGATATTCAAGATCATGGACGGCCTCTCGAAACTTCCGGTCTATAAGTCTCTCGTCCCTGATACCCCGGAGCTCTCTCAACACAAGAACAAACCGATCGACATGGAATTGCTCGTCGTGAGGCCTCTCAGCTGGGTGATCGCAGCTGCGGAGAAAGTCGGAGTCAAAGTCGTAGAATGGGCTCCGCCTTGGATCATTCAAGTCTGGGAAGAAAGAGACAAGTATTGGGCACCCGAATCAGTTAAAGCCAGGGAAGAGCGTAAGAAGTTTCTGGAGGATCACGGGTTTGTCTGAAAAGCCTAGACTCATAAATCTGAAACCGACCGAGATCAAGATTCCAGACGTCCGAGTGACCTCGAGCTTTGAGCCTGAGATGCTATCGATGTTCAAAGAGAGCATCAAGGCCATGGGCATAGTCGAGCCGATCGTCGTCGTCAAAGACAAAGAAGATTATTGGCTCGTCGATGGCCTTCATCGTCTCCAGGAGGCCCAGCTCAACAATCAATCGAGAGTCCAAGTCGTCGCGCTCCCTGGAGGCCTCAAAGACGTCTATCTCAAGAATCTCATGCTGAATCGTCTCCGGGGAAAGACCAAGGCGTCTGAGATGTGCCTGGTCGTGAAGCATCTAGAAAACGAATTCAAGATGAGCATGGAGGAAATCGCGAAAGAGACCGGCCTCAAGAGAGACTATGTAGAAAAGATGATGATCGTCGGTCGAGTTCGAGAAGAGGTCCTTAAGGATTTAGATTCAGAGAGAATTAGCGTCGGACACGCTTACGAGATCGGAAGGATCGAGGATCCCGACGTCCAGCTGCGACTATTGATCCAATGCAAACAATATGACATGACCGTCGATGCTCTCCGAGACGTCGTAACCGAGACGATCAAGATCATCAAAGAGAGAAACGAGAATCCAGACAGGCCGACGGGCCCGACGCCTCTACCTCCGGCGACGATAACTTGTCATCTCTGCGAGCTCGAAAGACCGATCAAGACCGTCAAAGGATTCAATGTCTGTCAATGGTGTTTCGCGATCTCATACGACGCTATCCAGAAAGCGAAAGCAGCTGCGACTCCGCCTCCGGCAGAACCTCAGACTCCGACCTCTTAGAGCCGGGGCGGGCATGAAACTTTGTCGGAAAAACGGAGAGACGAACGGACGACCATTCAGCAAAGTGTCATACGCAGGAGGTGAGAGATGAGATGGCTGCTCCGATAATTAACTGGGTGATCTTGTCTCCGGGGGTTGAAAAGAGACTTAGGTTCTCCGATCATGTTATTCGCCGGAAGACAATTACAGACCCGACGACCAAGCGACCGAAAG
>Ga0315309_1002202_pt1 | contig 11452 bp, 8 predicted proteins | sample TDP4_MG_FD_203080 | JGI IMG/M metagenome (GOLD analysis project Ga0315309, IMG submission 203080) | Freshwater sediment microbial communities from Lake Towuti, South Sulawesi, Indonesia - TDP4 | ecosystem: Environmental > Aquatic > Freshwater > Lake > Sediment | place: Indonesia: South Sulawesi...
TTTGACAAGAACATCAATTGGATTCTGTCCAGTTCGCAGATTTATTATTTCGAAGGCGTTTCTCACCATGTTTATGGCTCTTGCCTTCTTTCCAGCGCTTTTTCCAGGACGCATCAAATTATTTATCAATCGTTCTACAATGTTGACTTGCGCCTTGCGGAATCTCCCATGCTCGTGCCTTCCCATACTGTGAGGAGTATACGCGGGGCGCAGTGACACATAACGTTTAAGCCCGAGGTCTTTAACTTCGATTCCGCTATAACTCCATTTTCCAAAAAGTTTGATTTCTGGTTGTTCTCGCTTGCTCAAAAATTGTTTCACCCTTTTTTAACGCATTGGTTTTTCTTTCTTGCCTAATACCAACTCTTTAAGAGACACACCGTTAATCGTGACGACTTGCCATCTGACGCCTGGAATGTCGCCCATGCTTCTGCCTCGGGAGCCACCGATTCCTTCAACAATAACTTCATCATGCTCGTCGACCACGTTTAGGGCGCCGTCTCCAGGCAGAAAAGCCGTTATGAGTCTGCCATTTTTGATTAATTGTGTGCGCACACACTTTCTTATGGCACTGTTAGGTTGCTTGCTTTCAACGCCCACTTTTTCGAGGACTATGCCTCTACCCATTGGTGCGCCGCCCAGCGGGTCAGATTTCACGTCTAATCGAAGCATGCGTCGTTTATAGTACATGTCGCTCCAGCGGAACTGCTTCCTTCTCTCCTTTAACTTGCGAGCTGCGAATTCTCCGCTGGTTTTGGAACCCATGTCGTGTTGTTACCTCACGTTAACCATAAAACACAACAACCAGTATTTAAGCAATAAGCAGTGACGCTTCAAGTATGAAACAAATCGTTTGAAAGGCTGATGTTTTTATCCTTGCATAAGTGTTTATAGGTTGCTGGATTTCGTCGGCTAAGGCAGAATAAAGATGGTTTGTGTAAGGTGTTAATGTTTTAAGTTAGTTTGTGTATTTATTTGTTGGATTGCAGGTGACTGTGTGTGTCGGGTGTTAAGGATTTTGATTGGATTAATTTACATTATGCCGAGTTACAGAAGAAGTATCCGAATATGTATGTGGCGGTTAAGGATGGGAAGGTTTTGGTGGCTCATCGGGAGTTTGATAGGGTTTATGATGAGGCTTTGAAAAAGGTTGGGAAGGGTTTTGTGACTGGTTATGTTCTTTCAGGTGAGCCATTTGTCCTTAAGGCTTACTTATAAGATTGCTGAGGCTGGTTTCAGCCTGAAGTTGTTGAGTCTGTTAGGAAGGCTTTTGGGTTAGATATTGGAAAGGGCTGTGTTTACAGTGTTTTTGTGTCATTTAAGACTAAGGGCAGTTGGACTGATCCTTTTTGGATGATTTATGATACTGGTGCTGCGGTTTCTCTTTTGCCTTTGAGGTTCTTTGATATTCTTGGAGTTAGGCGGTATGCTTCTATTAAGTTGATGGGGATTTCGCCTGACATTCAGATTTGGGCTAGGTTGACTCGTGCGAGGTTACGGTTTATTGATGCGAAAGGGAAGAAGTCGCCTGAAATTGAAGCTTGGGTTGCGATTGCTGAAAGAAACGATGTTCCATTGATAATTGGTTTAAAGGACATTGCGGACAAACATATTTTTTCCACGGACCCTAAACTAAAATAATTTTATCTAACATTTTAAACAAAGATTGAATCACATATTACTTTCGCTTTCGAAAGAGCATCCGGAGTTTACTGTGGAAATCTTTCCATCATCTCATCGAAATCTATTCTCTTCTTAAGAAAATATTCTGCAGCTCCTACGCTCACATATTGCGGACCAAATATTAACATGGCTTTTCCTTCTCCAAGCGAGAGAAGAGCAGTTGGAAAATCTGTTGAATAATGCACAGTATGGCTAACGCTTGGTTTTTGGCTATTAGCAATTAAACTTATATTCTTGGCAACAGTTTTCGCTTGCTCCAAGGCTTCACCCGCCATCTTCGCAGCTTCTTTCTGATTAATTTTTACAAAAGAGATGTCACCGATGGCAAAGGAATCTTCTTTTCCCTTGATTAGCAGTCTTTCGTCAACTTCAACATATCCTCTGTACAAATTTGCACCAACAATTTTCGATGCCACTTCAGAACTCTTGATTCCAGCCGTCCAAATTGTTAAGTCACTTTCAACGCTATTGCCATCTTCAAGGACCGCTCTTTCTTTTTCTATTTGTTTCACTCCATTACCCAAAATGATTTTTACCCCACGAGAAGCAAAATGTTCAAACGCAATCTTTCTAGCCAATTCATTATTGTACGTCGGCATAACCGAATTCATTTTCTCAACCAAAGTAACATTCACTTTCCTGTTCATAGCCTTGAAAAAATCAAGTGTTTCACCTGCAGCCTCAAGACCTACAAAGCCAGCGCCTACCACCGTAACGTTTGCACTGTTTGAATCCAGATGCTTTAGTCTTTCATTTATAATTTTAAAACCAGATAAGTTGTAGGCGTCAAATGCTAATTCTGCACCGTTAACATTGTAAAAGTTAGACCCTGACCCTGCGGCTATAACTAGTATGTCATAATCCTTTTCTTTGTTTTCCACTTTCACTTTTTTCTCATCTAAGTCAATATTTGTTACATTACCAATTGTTAATTCAAAATCCCAATAAGCAGAAAGCTCCTTAAGATCATATCTTAATTCTTCAATTTTCACTTTTTCACTTATGATTTCAGTGCCGCCTATTGTGTTTTCAAAATATCCTTTATTAGAAATCAATTCAATTTCTAAGCCTTTTACTCCCCTCAGTATTAATTGCCTAATAACCTCAGTTCCGCCGTATCCACCGCCTACAACAACCAGTTTCATTTATTGTCACCTTATATTACAGTAATGTATTCTTACCTTAAATTATATAATTTATCAGCGCACATTAAATAGAACCTCCTACCCATCTCTTTGTCTCACCAAGTATCACTTTCTATTTGGATCCAAATAGAGGGCGGTCTAGACCTGTGCGCACACAAACAAAAAATTTGTTTTCACAAACAACAAAATGAATAACTACGTAATACTCACGTTCTGTATCTGAAAGTAACGCTTAGCCAAAAAACGGATGCGCTCAGCATTACGACCATTCTTTCCAATAGCTACACCCTTGTCGCGGGGATTAACTGAAACAACTGCAATAGATTTTCCATCAGGGCGTTCAGTGACACGCACCTCATTAACCCGAGCTGGCTTCAACGCATTCCTAATAAACTGAGCAGGATTATCAGCATACTCAATAACTTCATGTTTCTTACTTGTCATTCTCTCTAACAAACGAATGTTCTTGCCGTTCTTGCCGATGGCAACACCTAGGTCTCCTTCCTTCACAATGAAAATTATCCTGTTAAGCTCGTCATCCACAATGCAATCCCTAGCAGTGGCGCCAGTTAAGTTTTCAAACAAAGCGATGTAACTCATCTCTTTGCTCGTCAATCGTATACCACTATGCATCTGTTTCCTCCGCCGTCTCCTCGGCTTTAAACGCCTCTTCCCTTGCCTCTTCACCAAGCTTCAATATGTCTGAATCACCTGGCTCTCGAACAGTCAACGCAGAAACCATAAAAGGTTTACCGCATGCCGCGCCTAAGTCTATGCTGGTTCCTTTATAAATAACTACTGGAACATTGGAAAACCGACTATAATTCATGACATTTTCCGCAATGTCGCGGGGACAATTAGATGCCAAAACAATAAGCTTGGCTCTCCCCAGTTTGACGCTTTCAACCGCCTTATTTGCTCCAAACAGAACCTTGCCAGTCTTCACTGTTGTCGCTATAGCTTTGTCCACATCAATCATTCAGACTTACCTCGAGGCGTTGACATGTAAAGGTCAACGAGACCCGTGCCAATGGGTATGGATTGACCCACAATAACGTTTTCGGTGACACCCTTCAACGGGTCACTCTCACCCTTAATGGAAGCTTCAACGATATTGGGCACAGTGATTTCGAACGCTGCCCTCGCTAACACGCTGGATTTTTCTCCACTTATTCCATGCCTTCCTATTTGACGCACCTCGCCTGTGCAGGTCATGATGTCTGCCACTAACATTACGTGTCTGATGTCAACGTCTAAGCCTTGCTCTTCAAGCACGCCCATGGCTTCCTTGATAATTACATTTCTAGCAGCCTCTATTCCCAAAGTCTTAGCAATTTCATGAATGTGATTGGTTATTGTTCGAGTTGGGTCTATGCCAGCTACATCTAAAACTTTAGGCATATTTGAACCGTCTGTGCGGATGACCCATTCACCCTTCTCCTCAGTGACTAAAACCCTTCGAATTCCAGGTACACCCTTAACGTGATGGGTACTCACTTTGTCCAATAGCTTGCGCGGCTCAGTTTTCTTTGGCTTAAGATACACACGGTCTTCTTTAGTTCTGAGCGTACAGTTGGGCAGACGCAAAACCTCTTCTAAATCCTTAATCGTTACACCGCGGTCCACCATCATAGTTGAATCAAGTTGGATAACAACTTCGCCTAGTTCCGGGTCTACATATATGGCTTTAGTTATGTCTTCCATGCTTGTTGAAATGACCTCTCTCGCAACCTCAGTGGCTTTTTTCTTGCTCTCTCTGTGCTCCTTGTCCAAGTAAATAGACATAATAGGCGTGGAAGGCATCCTGCGTGCGTCTACAATCTCAATGAGTCTCGGTAAGCCCAGAGTGACGTTTTGCTCCCTGACTCCAGCGTAGTGGAATGTCCTAAGCGTCATCTGTGTACCAGGTTCACCTATTGATTGTGCCGCCACGATTCCAACAGCTTCACCAGGCTCTACAAGAGCCCGCTTGTAGTTCTCCAACGTCAGTTCTATGACTTTGTCTACACCTTTTCGGATCAGCTCTTCCTTGACCAAGTCACGCTTTAACTCTTCAACAAGCAAGGGTGTGAGCTTTTCCTTAACTTCTTCAACTCGCTCTTTGATATACTCTTTAGACGCAGGTTTTCCTTTTTCCACCATAATTCTTACTTGTTCCACGATTCTGTCCACGTTGACAGCTTTTCCATGATCACTCTTGGCGGGGTCAACTCCGTCTTCTCCATAACGAAACTGGATGATGTCGCCTATTGAGTTTCGAACTGTTCCATCGTATTCGATGCGCAGATGTTCAAGCGCGTTTATCAATCGTCGTTGCATGTATCCGCTCTGCTGTGTCCGCACGGCTGTGTCCACAAGTCCTTCACGACCACCCATTGAGTGGAAGAAAAACTCCACTGGATCAAGTCCGTCTCGATAAGAAGAGTCCACAAAGCCTCGGGCTCGTGAGGATGGATCACCCCACTTGAAATGAGGCAAGGCGCGTTCTAGATATCCGCGCATAATTCGCTTTCCTCTAACCGACTGCTGTCCAACAACCGCTGCCATTTGACCTATGTTTAGGCTTGAGCCCCTTGCACCTGTTCTAGTCATGATTATACCAGAATTGTCAGGCTTGAAGTCGCCTTCTGCGGTTCTTCCAGCTTTGTCTCTAGCTTCGGCTAACTCGTTCATGACATAGATTTCAAACGAATCGGCTAAAGTTTGGCCAGGAAGTCTAGGCAGGGTTCCGTCTTTAAATTCCTTGATCAGTTTGTTTATGTGCCCCTCAGACTGCTCTAACATCTGAGAAATTTTTCGTTGAACATGCTTGGACAGTTCTAACTCGTCGAAAGAGTATGTGAAACCCCGCATAGTCATAAAGAGATTTAAAAGTCGGCAGATGTTGTTCAGGAACATTCGTCCTTCAGCTGGACCGTAGTCTTTTATTATTCGATGAAGAAGAGTCTCAGACTGTTCGGCGCCTATAGCATTTTTGTCAATGACACCTGACTTGAGCTCACCATGTTTGATGACCACATACGCGTCGTATTCACAGTCTTCGCGCAGGCATTTGGGACAAGCGATGCATGTTGTTGCTTTAAACGCGTAGTTAAGGTCCTTTGGAATAAAGAGGCTGAAAATCTGTTTTCCAGTCCATTTGGGCTCTGGTTTCTTGATTTCAGGCTCTGGAATCGGACCTTGGTAACCAGCCGTCAGTAGGAGATGGCAAACCTCCTCTTTAGTTAGAACAGTTGCTTTTCTTGTGAATAAGAACGCTGCGGTTATGAAGTCAGTTTTGGCGCCGATTATGGGACCACCGAATCTAGGCGAAAGAATTTGGTCTTGAACGTGCATCAGTAGACGAGCCTCGGTCTGTGCCTCTTCACTCTGAGGTATGTGAAGGTTCATTTCGTCTCCATCGAAGTCGGCGTTGTAAGGAGGACAAACAGTGAGATGTAAACGGAAAGTTTTGTGTGGGAGCACCTTAACCGAATGAGCCATTATTGACATCCGATGCAGAGAAGGCTGACGATTGAATATGGCAATGTCTCCATCTATGAGATGCCGCTCTACAACGAATCCAGCTTCCAAAGCCTCAGCAATTTTTGCACGGTCTGTAACAAACTCCAGTCTAACACGTTTCCCATCGGGTCGAACAATATAGAGAGAGCCTGGATATTTTTCAGGTCCATTGACCACGAGTTTACGCATTTCTTCAATGTTCCAAGCAGTCACTGTCTCTGGCATGGAGAGCCTCATAGCAACATCTAATGGGACTCCCACTTCGCTGATGTCAAGGTTCGGATCTGGGGAGATCACGGTTCGTGCGGAGAAGTCTACTCTCTTTCCTGAAAGGTTGCTTCGAAATCTTCCCTCTTTTCCTTTAAGTCGCTGTGACAAGGTTTTGAGTGCTCTGCCTGAACGATGTCGAGCTGGGGGAATTCCAGAGGCTTCGTTATTGAAGTAAGTGGTTACGTGATATTGTAATAGCTCAGACAGATCTTGGATGATAAGTGTTGGAGCTCCAGCCTCTATATTCTCCTTCAAACGCTGATTGATGCGTATGACATCGACTAGTTTGTGGGTTAAATCATCTTCGGAGCGTATGCCTGACTCTAACGTTATTGAAGGTCTCACGTAGACAGGTGGCACTGGAAGCACTTGCAGAATCATCCATTCTGGGCGTGCGCTTTTTGGGTTGAATCCTATTAGTTCAAGGTCTTCGTTTGGGATGCGCTCCATTCTTTCGCGAATCATGCTGGGTGTCAACCGTTGAGCGCCTTCCCCTGAAATCTCGTGTAAGGTTGTGGGTTTAGTGAACTCTATTTTATACTGAGGGGCACCGCAATGAGGGCATTCTTTGCCCTTTGCCTCTCTGAGAATTCGTTTGTAGAGGTCGTCTGGAACCGTTCCCAGCAACTTGCGAGTCCGTTCAATTCTTTGTTTCATTCTGACAATTCGAGGCTCTGACAATAGTATGCGTCCACAGTTTCTGCAGGTGGCGTCTAACAAGTCGTCGATTATTTTTGTGAACTCTACATGAACAATGGGAACAGCGAGTTCAATGTGACCAAAATGTCCTGGGCATCGTATGGCAGTGTTGCCACATGTTTTGCACCTTTGTCTAGGCTCTAAAGTTCCAAGGCGTCCGTCCATAAGCCCAGAGGTTATTGGAGCGCCGTCCTCGTCGTAAGTGTCCGCGGTTTGTATCTCCGCCAGCGAGAGTCGGCGTATGTCTTGTGGTGACAGTACGCCAAAATAGAGTTGATCAACGACTTTGTGAACGGCTTCTTCCATTGCCATTTTAAGCTCTCTCCTTTAATTTGAGCCGTGGCGTTACACAGAGGCTCATTAGTTCTTGCAAAAGCAGTTTGAAGGCGTAAGAAACGACGACTGGTGAAATTTGAGCCTTTTCTTCGCAGACGCGACAGACGTATTTGCGCTGTTTTATGTCATAGTATGCGATGTAACCGCAGTTTTCACATATGTAAAGCATATATTTGTCTGATTCCTCCAACAGTCGGTCTCGCAGTAGCATGGCTGCTCCGTGTCCGATTAGGCAGTCTCGTTCCATTTCGCCGAAGCGCAGTCCTCCGCCTCTGGCTCTTCCCTCTGTGGGTTGTCTTGTCAACATTTGAACTTGTCCGCGAGCGCGAGCGTGAATCTTGTCTGCAACCATGTGATGTAGTTTTTGATAGTAGACGACGCCCATGAAAATGTCAGCTGAGAATCGTTCACCAGTTATACCGTTGTATAGAATTTCTCTCCCTGAGGGACTGAAGCCCAAATCAATCAACATCTGTTTCAATCTTTCAGGGTCTTCACTTACAAAAGGCGTGCCGTCTACAGGTCGACCTCGAGATGCCGCTACTTTCCCAGCCATGGATTCAAGGAACTGTCCGATGGTCATGCGCGATGGCATAGCGTGTGGATTAATGATTATGTCTGGAACCACGCCGTCTAGAGTGAATGGAACGTCTTCCTGAGGAACAATCATCCCTATGACGCCTTTTTGTCCATGCCTAGAAGCAAACTTGTCGCCCAACTCAGGAATGCGTTCATCACGAACTCTAACCTTCACGAGTTTGCTTCCCTCATGCGTTTCCGTAATAAAAACTGCGTCTACGACTCCGGTCTCGGCGGGTCTCATGTCAACCGAAGTGTCTCGCATTGTGGGTCCTTTAACCTCAAACTCCTTGTATTCCTCTAAAAATCTAGGTGGACTCGTCCTACCGATTAGGACATCGCCGCCAGCGACATTCGATTCGAGGCTGATAATGCCGTCTGGTTCGAGAAGACGATAATATTGTTCACCTCGGTATCCGCGTATTCCAGGCTCTGGCGTTGTGAACTTGTCTTTGAGCCCGCCCAGATATTGGCGGCATTCTCCCTCATAGATTCTGTAAAAGCTGGAGCGTCCCAATCCTCGTTCAACTGATGCTTTGTTGAAAATGAGGGCGTCTTCCATGTTGTAGCCTTCAAACGACACGACAGCGACGACGCAGTTTTGCCCTGAGGGACGAAGGTCGTATCCGATTATGTCCATGGGTCTAGTATCAACCAAAGGCTTCTGAGGGTAATGCAGAATATGGGAACGTGAGTCAACTCGCAGCAAGAAATTGGTCGAGTGTATTCCTAACGCTTGTTTAGCCATAGCCGCCTCGTAGGAATTGCGTGGAGACTGATTGTGTTCGGCGTAGGGAATGAGTGAAGAGCATATGCCTAGAATGGTGTACATAGTTATTTCTACATGTGTGTGGTCTGGCTTGACTTCGTCGTAGCTCAATGCGATATAGAGGTTTTCTTCTTCCTCAGCGTCGAGGTACTCAATGATGCCTCTTTTCACGAGTTCCTCCCATGTCCATTCGCCAGCTCTAATCTTTTCGATGTGTTCAAACGAAAGTTTTGGAACACCTTTTTCCACGATTATGAGGGGTCTTCGCACGCGTCCTTCGTCGCAGTTCACGTAGATTTCTTCTTTTTCTCCTCCATACAGCTTTGAGAAATAAGCTACATTCACTTCGCTGGAGAGTTCGCCTGTCCTACGCTTCTTTCTCAAGTCGGCTGTAAACTCTCCAGGTGACAAGCAATAGCCTATAAGGCTCCCATCTGCGAAGACTTTGGCACCTTCTTCACGCAACGATTGGTTGGCGTCTTGAACGGGAATGACACCCATCCTGTAGAGAAGCTGCTTGACCCTCTCTGGATTTACACCCACAGAAATGCTGGAGCCTAAGGCGAGATTTTTAACCAAGCCACAGTTTGAGCCCTCAGGGGTTTCGTTTGGACATAGTCTGCCCCAGTGGGTTGGGTGAAGGTCTCGAGCCTCAAAGTTTGGTTGACTGCGACTCAGAGGAGACTGTAGTCGTCGCAGGTGACTCAGAGTAGAAGTGTGGTTTGTTCTATCCAAAAGCTGTGTGATGCCTACTCGTCCACGTCCCCAATTGCCCGTAGCCAAGGCGTGTTGAAGCCTTTCTGTAATGATGCCAGGGCGAACTGCAGCTGAAACTGTGAGCAACTGGCGTTTTACACCCATGCGTTCAAGTTGATATTTTACGTCTCGTGTGAGGTTGCGGAAGGCAATTCTGAAGAGGTCAGCCAGCAGTGGACCAGCGAGTTTCAGACGCTTATTTTTGAAGTGGTCTTTGTCGTCGGGTTTGCGCTTGCCGAGTTTCAATTCGATGACGCGACTCGCCATCTCACCCAAGAAGAGCGCTTTGTCTTGACGTTTTTCTGAAGTGCGTCCGATGTGGGGCAGAAAGTTTCGGTCTAGGATGTTCTCTGCCTTCTGTAGTCTATATTCTTCAACTTGTCCGTGGGCAACTCTGCTTCCAATGTACAATATGGCTTCGGAGATTGAATCAATGCCTAGCGCCTTTTCAAACGATGGTTCTATCTCGCTCTGTATTACTTTCTCAGGTGAAACGGCTTCAGCAATTTCTCGGTCAGACTTTAATCCCAAAGCCCGCATCACAATTACCAGCGGAATTTCTGTGGGAACGCCTGGCATAGAAACATAGATGGCGCCATCTGATTTGAGACGCAACTCTATACGAGCTCTAAAACCCACTGTAGTAGAAAATATTTTGGCTTCATAAACTGGACTTGCGCCTCTTGTGTCAATGTCTACGAGAACTCGGTTGGGCGCCAAGTCTTCGAGGGCTACTATGACGCGCTCTGAACCGTTGACCACAAAGTAGCCGCCTGGGTCGTTTGGGTCTTCGCCGTGTGCAATTAACTCTTCGGGAAGCAATTGCGAAAGAACGCACAGCTTGGATTTCAGCATAACTGGCATGTCGCCTATTAACACAAGTTCTGTTTCTAGCTCTCTTCCTTCAACTATCGGGGTCATCTCAAGGGCTAAGGGTGCAGCATAGGAGAGGTTGCGGAAACGTGCTTCCAAAGGGTATATTTCGTGTTTAGTGCCGTCGACCTCTGTAATGTAGGGGCCACCTATCTTTGACTGAGGGTCAATTATCCACACTTGACCCAGTTTTATCTTGTAAGGTGATTCAGGCACCTCTATGTTGATTTCACCAACTTCGTTGATGACTTCTTGAAGGCCGCGGTCGATGAATTCGTTGTAAGAATCTAAGTGCTGACGAACCAAACCTTTCTCTCGGAAGAAAGTTTTTTGCAGCAGCAGAAAGTCGTCTTGTGAAACTTCCAATTTATTTTGTCCTCCAAAACAAACTGACATTTACAAAAACATCGGTAGTAACGAGGCTAAACTCTTCCAAACTTGGATGTTCCTCCAACGGGCCGGTGTCATCCGACCCGAAAAATCGGGTCTCCAGGCATAGCTTTCCCATTTATATGGGCGTGTTCAAACGTAAACGGCACATCAAACTAATAAAGTTTACTTATGACAAATTCTGCTATACCCATTAATTTTGGGCTGGTTGCTGTTTGTGTTTTCTGAGAAGTATGGTGTTCTCGTGGGTGCAAACGTATTCAAAGCCATCCTCTGTTAGGGCTCACAGGGCTTTGAGAGTGGAAGATTGTTTCATAAAGGTATAAGTAGTTTTGATTGCACCTTTTATTTTAATTGTGTCCATGTCTCATTTTTAGACAATGAGATATGGCATAATTGCGCGAGAGAGAGGAGAAAAATTGGAAAGGAAAACAGTGTCAAGGGTAAT
>Ga0315309_1002203_pt1 | contig 11450 bp, 12 predicted proteins | sample TDP4_MG_FD_203080 | JGI IMG/M metagenome (GOLD analysis project Ga0315309, IMG submission 203080) | Freshwater sediment microbial communities from Lake Towuti, South Sulawesi, Indonesia - TDP4 | ecosystem: Environmental > Aquatic > Freshwater > Lake > Sediment | place: Indonesia: South Sulawesi...
TTTGTTTGTGAGCACACGTGAGACTGGAGCGCAGCTGACAAGGACTGGGGCATATAAGATCCTACTCAAAGCGGGCATTAGATCAGGCTTGATCACTGAGAAGCAGGGGCTTAAAGCATTTCATAGTCACTGCTTTAGGAAGAGAGTTCAGACCGTGCTAGAGGGCTCAGGTATCCCGTTGAATTGGGTTGATTACCTGATTGGCCATAAGCCCCGTGGAGCACAAGCATCTGCGTACTCACTCCCAACCGATGAGCAGTTAAAGGAAGCGTATCGGAGAGCTGTTCCGAAGCTGCAGATTTATAGCATCTAAGAGATTAATGCTGAATCGATTTAGATGACCTGGTGCGTTGTCTATGGTTAGCGGGTGTTATTATCAAAAAAGTGCATCGCTTGCAACCTCTATTTGATCGACTCCCCGAAAAATTTGTAAAATACCCTAGATTAAAAACGCAAAAAAGCAATTTATCTACTCGGTAATCATCCTGATTTGCTTTCTCCATCTCGTGACAACGCTGTTAACGGACATGACATGGCTGCGCGTTGTGATTGACTGAGATGAGAGGACCGAAAGCTTTTTAACTTTTGTTTCCATATTGAAACTTTAGTTTACAGTGATAGAAATGTTGTTCCACGACTATCTTGAAATGCTTTTGGGATCTAAAGTTAAAATAAAGGTCCTTAGAACGCTTTGGAAATACAGAGGGAAAGAATTTACCATAAGGGAACTTGCTAAATTTCTAGGGATATCGCATACAGGCGTCAAGAAAGTGCTGGATGATCTTGAAAAAACGAATGTCATAAGAGTGAGAACCCTTGGAAGATCTTATGCTTTCAAGCTGAATGAGAACAGCTATGGCGCAGGCATGGTAGAAAAGGTGTTTGATATGGAAGGAAGAACCCTCCTAGAACTCAAAGCTATGATAAAGGAGAGGTTAACGTCTCCCTCTATCGCTTCAACTGTGTTATATGGAAGCATCCTGGAGGGGAAAGAAATGCCAAGAAGCGACATAGACCTCTTAATCGTAACAAAAGAGAGGAAAAAGGTTGAAGAAGTCGTCGTTGAACTTCAAAAGGATGCTTCTGAAAGATTTGGTAATTCTATCTCAGCATATTACATCAGCGAAGAGGACTTGCGAAGAAAGCGGGAAGAATCTCCGATTAAACAGGCCTTACAGAATCATGTCTTGATTTGCGGCAAGCCCTTGGGTGAAAGCTATGTCAGTGAGAGTTAGACACGTCGACAAGTCTGTCTTTGAAAACTACTTGAAGAAGTCTGAAGAATATTTTGGTGCAGCCCAGGAATGTTTAAGAACTGGACGATGGAACGCTGCGGTGATAAATGCTGTTCATTGCGGAATAAGTGCTTGTGATGCATTGACAGTTTTCATGCTTGGAATTAGACATGCGGGAGAAAGGCATGAAGACGCCATAAGCCTTCTTCAAACCGCGGGCCTGCCAAAGGATGTCTTGATGGCCAAGAGTAGGCAGCTGAGCAGGCTACTCGGAATAAAGAATGCGGCAGAATATGAGGAGAGACTGATGGATAAGAATGATGCAAATGAAGCTGTAAGAGATGCGGAGCGATTCTTTAGTTGGGTGAAGGATTTTTTGACCAAGTAATATTAAAGGAAAGATCCATTATAGCTGAAGTCGCTAGGGGTATGCTTTAAATAGCTACATAGTACGCGACAATGAACTTTAAGGCAACCCTTACTAAAGCATTTACGCGGTATCTCAGATCTCGTTGAGCAGTTAATTCTGTGGAATGGAGACCGGAATTTTGTCTTTAATGAAGATTGATTGGAATAAGTTTGATGAATTGGTTACAGGGGTGGTTGAAAAGGTTCGGTCGGAGTATGATGTTGATGTTGTTGTAGGCGTGAGTAGAAGCGGCCTTATTCCGGCAGCGATTGTTGTCAGAAAATTGGGAGTAGAAGAGTTCTATTCGGTTACGGTGAGGTTTTATGATGAAGGGAGGCCGCCCAAGCAAGTTCTGGACAGGCCGAGGATCACCCGCCAGAATGTCGGCGACCTAAGCGGCAAGAGAGTTTTGGTCGTTGATGACTTCTCCCGCAGCGGGTTGACATTGGATGTGGTTAAGAAGCTCTTGTTGGATAAGGGGGCGGAAGAGGTAAGGACCGCAGTTGTTGTTCTGAGGGAGGATACGAGAGCAGTGCCGGATTATTATGGTTTGAAGTTCAATGGGTGCGTCATTTTTCCCTGGATGTAAGATGGCAGATTGTAAAGCCGCACAGATAACTGTTAAGACATTATTGTTTTTCGTCTTTTTGATCGTGTGCCCCTGATGATTCTGTTCTTGTATCCCTCACAGCGTGCGCAGAGGCCACTTGAAAAGCTTGTCTTGAAACAGAAAAACGTGAGTTTCGTCAATAACATCCATTCAACAAAAAACTTTTACGGTTAGGTTGTTTAATGCTATATTGAGGAAACTGCTGGCGACAGAAGATAATGTGAAGTCAGAGTCCAGCTTCACAGGTTAAAATTAAGGGTTGATTAGAAATTTTTGAAGGGTCAAAAACGGAGGGGGTAAATTTGGGAGAGGAGGAGCTGAAGAGGCAGATGCATGACCTGCTTGAGATTATCCACTTGACGGAGAGGGTGTCTGCGAAGATACACGGCGCGTTGGATGAGGCAGAGGTCTACAGGACCTTGAGAGAGGAGTTTGTGAAGTCGAAGCCGTACAACGTAAGCATCTTTTTGTTGACGGATGACGGGTCAAATCTTAGGTTGGTGGAGACATCGCTATCACCGGAGAAGGTGAAGGCGGGGGAGAAGGCGGCTGGGCTTCAGTTTAAAGGGCTCAAGATTGACCTGAACAAATCGACCATTCTCAGTCAAGTTGTGAGAGAGGGAAAGACTATTGAAGCAGGGTTCATTGATATTTTGGGGGAATTGGTTCCGATCCCGCTAGCCCACTCGATATCAAAGATTATAGGTTACGAGAAACAGTCTGGAATACTGACTCCGTTGAAGCGTTATGGATCGATCGTAGGTATGCTTGCCGTTGATTCCACTGAACTGGCTGAATACCTTACTCCTTCAGTGAAGAGCCTTGCCCAGCATATCTCAACTGCCCTAGAGCTGGCTGAGGAACACACAGAACGTAAGAAGGTGGAGGACCAACTTAAAAGACAAGTTGAGTTGATGGAGAAGACCTTCAACAGCATGACTGACGCCGTCTTCGTCCTCGACGCCCAGAGGCATCCAATTATATTGGGATGCAACACCGCCGCATCCACCATCTTCGGATATAAGAAAGCGGAGATGTTGGGTAGGAATACTGACTTTCTCCACATGAGCGACAGAACAGTCAAAGAGTTCAAGTCTATGCTGTATCCACTTGCCGATGAGGGACGGCTCCCATTCCACCTCTCTGAGTTCAAGATGAAGCGTAAGGACGGTTCCGTCTTCCCTTCAGAGCACATTGTGAATCAACTGTTGAATGATGAAGGTGAGCGAATAGGATGGGTCAGCATTGTAAGAGACATAACAGAACGAAAGAGGGTGAAGGAAGAGCTAATGGAGTCTGAGGAGAAATATAGAACTTTGATGGAAGAAGCCCCCATCGGCATATGCAATGTGGACATCACGGGCAAAGTCACCTATGTCAATAAGAGATTTGAAGATGTCTCAGGTTATTCGCGGGAGGAGGTACTCGGCAAGAATGGGTTCAGACTCGGCATGTTTCCTCATGAAACCTTGAAGATCTTCGCGGAACGGATTAAAGACAGATTAAGAGGAAAACCCCCTCGCCGTCTTGAGACCCAATTCAAATGCAAGGACGGAAGATGGATATGGGCGGAAATAGAAGCAAAAATAATCAAGAGACAAGGGATTCCAGTCGGCTTTCAACTTGCCTCAAGAGAAATCACCGAGCGCAAGAAAGCGGAAGAAGAGTTACGGAGTTCGGAAGAGAAGCTTAGAAGCATACTCGCCTCGTCTCCAGATGCCATTACGGTCACCGACTTGGAGGGAAGAATAGTGGAGTGCAATCAAGCAACACTAGATATGCACGGGTATTCGTCGAAGGATGAAGTGATCGGCAAGAAGGCTTTTGAGTTTATCGCAAAGAAAGACCGTGGGAGAGCTATGGAGAACCTGAAGAAAACTTTGGAGAAAGGATCAGTCAAGGACATAGAGTACACCTTCTTGACTAAAGACGGCCGTGAATTCCCAGCGGAGCTTTCTGCCAGCGTCATCAAGGACAGTTCGGGGAATCCGGTAGCTTTCATGGCAATAACTGAAGACATAACTTTGAGGAAGAGAGGGCAAAAAGCTTTGATAGATTCTGAAGAAAGGTATAGAAGTCTTGTTCAGACAATTCCTGAGTGTGTTTATAGTGCACTACCAAGTGGTGATATACTCTACATGTCGCCAGCAACTGAGACTGTTTTTGGTTATTCAGCGGAGGAATTCCAGAAGGACAAGGACCTGTGGATTAGGCTGATACACGAGGACGACCGAAAAGAGTTACTTGCAAAGCTTGAAAAGCTTCTTAAGAAAGGTGTGCCATACCTCCATGAATTTCGGATGAATCGAAAGGACGGGAAAATCATCTGGATCAGAGACCATGCCGAAGCCATCTTAGACGAGAAAGGAAAGCCCGCTAAAATAACTGGCATAACATACGATGTCACCGACCGAAAGAAGGCGGAGGAGGAGATATGGAAGAGTCAAGATCGTTACAGAGAACTTGCTGACAGCATCGGTGATGTCTTCTTTGCCATGGATAAAGACTTAAAATATACCTATTGGAACAAAGCATCTGAGAAACTTACAGGAATTAAGACAGAAGACGCCATTGGGAAGTCCATCTTTGAGATTTTCCCAGATACAGAGGACACTAGAAGAGCGGTCGCTGTATATCGGAAGGTATTGAAGACATGGCAATCTCAGACTTTTGTAAATGAATATGATCTGGGAGGTAGGAACTACGTTTTTGAAATCAGTGCCTATCCCTCAAAGGAGGGGGTATCGGTTTTCGTCAAAGACGTTACGGAAAGCAAGCGAATAACCGAGGAGCTGAAGAAAAGCGAGGAGAAGTTTGAGAAGCTGTTTATGAGCAATCCCGAGTCTGTCGTCTACTTAGACATGGATGATCGCATTTTGGATGTTAACCCACGCTTCAAGGAGGTCTTCGGATTTTCTTTGGCCGAAATCAAGGGCAAACACATCAACGATGTGATGGTACCGAAGGACAGGATAAAAGAAGCAAGGATGCTGGACAAAAAAGCGAGGCAAGGATATGTTCACCTTGAAACGGTCAGAAGGAGGAAGGACGGAGCTTTAATCCCCGTGGCCATATCTACTGCCCCAGTCACAGTCAAAAATCGAGTGGAGGCAACTATAGTAGTGTACAAGGATATTACTGAGCGTAAGAGGATGGAGGAGGAGCTTAGGAAACATTCTCAGGAGCTGGAGGATCTGGTCGAGGTGAGGACCAAGAAGCTCAAAGAGGCTGAGCGGATGGCTGCCATCGGTGAGACGACTACGATGATTGGACATGACCTCCGTAACCCGTTGCAGTCCATAGTCAACACAGTCTATTTGTTGAGGGAAAAGTTGAAGCCTATGCCATCTCCGGCCGTGGAGAGGCAGGGCTTGGAGAAGCTGCTGGGATCGATCGACAAACAAGTAGAATATATGAACAAGCTTGTGTCTGACCTTCAGGACTACGCAAGACCTCTGAAGCCTGAACTTCGCAAAATTGGCCTACGGCAGATGATCAACGATGCACTCTCAGCAATAAAGGTCCCTGAAAATGTCAGAGTCTCCACGGTGTTTGACACAGTCTCCTTGGTGACTGAAAAGGAATTTGTGCTGAAGGTTGACCCCCTATTGATGAGGAGGGTGTTCACCAATCTCATCATGAACGCCTTGCAGTCTATGCCTGATGGAGGCAGACTGACAATAATAGCGTCCAAGACGGAAGAAGCCGTGTCTATAAGCATAGAGGACACGGGTGTGGGCATACCTAAGGAGGTTGTGTCCAAGCTTTTCCAGCCTCTTTTCACCATTAAGCCTAGAGGAGCCGGGTTGGGGCTCCCTGTCTGTAAGCGGATGGTGGAGGCCCACGGCGGCACAATCACTCTTAAGAGCAAGGTGGGAAGAGGCACAATCGTAACGGTCAAAATACCGCTCTGATGGGAGGTGAAAGAAGTTGAGTAAGAAAAAGGAGGGCAACATCCTCATCATTGAAGACGACGAGGAACTGGCATCATCTTTGGCTAAGATGCTCAAGTCTGAGGGTTACGATGTGGACATTGCTCCGAATGGCATGGAAGCATTGTCCAGAAGCAAGAAGAGCCTTTACCACCTTGCCATCATCGATATAAGGCTGCCCGACGCTAATGGAACCGACCTACTCAGCGGGCTGAGGGAGACTGTTCCCCCGATGCGGAAGATCATCTTAACTGGCTATCCTGACTTGGACAATGCGGTGAAGGCTGTGAACCTAGGTGCAGACATGTATCTGATCAAACCTATAGAACCAGAGGGGCTACTGAAAGTCGTTAATGATCAGCTGAAGAAAAGAGAGGATGAAGTAAAATACTCACAGGATAAGGTCGAAGAATTCATTAAGACTAGGACGGCTGAGGTCGAAAGGGAAAAGGGTGCAATCAAGGAAAGAAGATGACTTTAAGCCGGAGACATTCTCCAAAAGACTCCTTGGCCTGCTCGGCTTGTCAGTCTGCGTTAGCCATCCCTAATCAATAGGTTGAATAAAAAACTTGACGTTAACCAGTCCGTCTTCTCTCTGCAAACATTTTCAGTAGCTCATACATGCCCGCTGCCAGACACAAGGATATGAGCAGTGGCAACACCCCTTGGTCCAACAATGTGAACGTGTCTCCCCGAGGAATGAAACTCATTACTACCATCCATGCTATCATCCTTCTAACGGTCTGCAAGACAAGAGCTGTCAGAATAAGTGACCAAGCTCTAAATGTTCCAGTGATCTTCATGAGTCTATAGGCGAAGTAAGCTGCGGCAACTTGTAAGAGGACCTGGACTATTCCGAGTATCTGGTTCAGTTCTTCAATCATTCTTCCCTATTCCCTCCCCTCTCTCGCTCTTTTTAGGATTGTGTCTACAAACCTCTCGCTTGGGGTCTTCTTCGGTGTTCCTGTCAGGATGCCTTCGTATTCTTCTAAAGGACCGATTACCTCAAGTCCTTTCGAGGCTATCGCGTACTCCGTTATGTGCTTGTCAAAGTCGCTTCCCCTGACCTTCACTATTATGAGTGCCTTTCTCATAGATGACTCAATCTCAACGAATCTTAGCATAATGATGTTGTCTGCTAGGGTTGAGAGCATCGTCTCAGTGATCGTCATGCCACCGATCGACCTAGAAGTGTTGTTGAGGATCGCGGTGACTTGGGAGTTCTTCAAGATGGATGTCAGCCTCTTGGAGAAGTCGAGGAAGTTATCCCTCTCCATCATATGCTCCATTGCTGAGACGCTGTCAAAAACCAGCCTCTTCGCCTTCATCTCCTCAATATGCCTCATGATTCGTAGCAGATGGGCTTCAGGGGTTAAATCCTCAGGGTACAGCGAATCCAACTTGAGTAGCCTCTTCTTCTCGTATCCTGAAATGTCCCAGTTGAGCCCTGAGATGATCCGTCGAAGCTGTGATTCCGGCTCCTCATATGAGATAAAGACGCCCGGCTCACCGAGCTTAGCGCCTTCTATTAGAAACTGGAGTCCGAGGACGGTCTTTCCTGTTCCCACCGCTCCTGACACAATTGTCGAGGATCCTTTGGGCAGACCACCTTCCAGTATCTTGTCAAGACCAAGCACCCCTGTCTTGACCTTCTCACTAGACGTCTCCTTGGCCATCTTCAGCCTTGGCTTGGCATATACGGTGATCCCGTGGCCTCCTATCTCGAAGGTGCTCAATTGGCGTGGAAAACCGGTGCCCCTCATCTTTTCAACGGTCATAGTCTGGAGTACACTTCCTCGTTCCCTCTGAAGCTGAAGTTGGATGACGCCGTCTGCGAGGAAGCTGAACTCACGATCAGCCTCAGAGCCTCCGTCTCTGGAGCTGGTCTCGCACAGCAGGAGAGAGGTCAACCCCTTCTTCTTAAGATAGTTTATGAGGCGGTAGGCCTCGATCCTGACCTTCGACTCCGGTAGGAAAAGTCGAAGGTGGCTCAGAGTATCGACGACTGCTCTCTTCGCATTGACTTCCTTTATGGGATCGTCGAGAACGGCTCCGATTCCTCCTTTGAACAGAAGGTCTGGTGAGGTGCAGATGACCCTGGCCTTGTCTTTCTCCTCAAGTGCCTTGAGGTCCCAGCCAAAGTTCAAGGCGTCACGGTATAGGCGGTCCGGCATCTCCTCGAAGGTCAGATAGAGGCCACCATCACCAAACAGGGTTGCGCCGTTAAAGATGAATTGTAGTCCAAGCGTCGTCTTTCCCATTCCTGGGCCCCCCATAATCAGGGTGGAATCGCCCTTCACGAGTCCACCCTGAATCGTCTCATCAAGAGCATTTATTCCAGTCTTTACGCGCTCCATATCATTTAACCTCCTTCTCCCTTAATGTCGAGTCCTGAATGTGTTTTACAATTAGCTTCTGGATCTCCCTATCCCGCTTACGGTTTAGAGAAATGCGTCTAGACTCTGCATGACCTTTTTCAACGAGTAGCCCCAAATCTATGAAGTCCCTAAGCGCTTCTTCTATATCGCTTCCCTTTCTGCCAATTCTCAGCGCGACCCCTTCTGGCGAGTCTATCAAGCCGGGGTTCTTATGGAAGAGCATAAGAAGCTCGACTTTAACGTCCGACCCGAGTAGCCGTCCGATCAGCTCTTTAGACTCGGCCAACATCTTATCCCCTAATCATTAAATCCTCTTTCCGTAGAGGGTGAAGTAGGTCTTCGCCTTTCCAACGAGGTTCACGAAGGTGTCCCTAGCTGAAACCTCCAGACCGATCCTAGAGAATAATTCTTTCACTATCGCGTTTTCTAGTGTGGTGGCACCGGCGCCGAAAAGCCTCTTTAAGCCTGCGTCGAAGACAACAAGCTCTTTAGAAATGTTCTCCACCTCTAAGAAGACAACAGCCTTCAGATAGAGGTATATCTCCTTCTTGGCCTCTTCACCCAAAATATCAGATATAGTATTTTCCATGACATCAATGAATAATTCGTTAAAACGGGACTCTTCGATGGAGTCTATCCGCATCTCTCCATGTTCCCTAGAGACGAACTCCAATTTTCTTGGTGTTCTTCTCCAAGAATGATAGGTAAAAGCCAATATTTAAGTTTACCTACCAAAAGTTTTGACATAAGAAAAAGTCTTAAAAAAGAAGACAGTTTCAAAAGCAAAAGTCATTAATCAACGCAGATGATGTGTGCTTAGGCTCTTCTACAGTCATTCGATAGAAAAGCTACTGCTGCAGAAGAACATTCCATTCATTAATTATTTAGATCCTGTACAGAGAGAAGCTCGGAAGACAGCTTCTTCCCGTACGCTCTATTTTGCATGGTCAAGAGCAATCCTATTTCCCTAATCAGATCCTGCCTGTTTCCAAGATGGGAAAGTCCTTCCTCACCCCTTTCACGTCTAGCATGGTCTATGATTCAGCATGGAGCACTGGAAGCGCCAGTGAGACACTATGCTAGGTCATGCCCGTAATTGAGGTCTCGCATCAATTTTTGGACCATTGAATTTCAATAGCACATGCTCTAATCTCATTTTCAATAACCCATACTTTCAAGATTACAAGACAGCCGTTAAACGATGTGATATGTCTAAATTTTTTCTGAATCACCCTTTCAGAAAAGAAGGCTAAACCGAGCTTCTTTTCTTAAAAAAGAAATATTCTGGACGTTTTTCTTCTCTTTAAATACCCTGATAGCATTCAAAAATTTTGAGATGGTCATGAGCGTGCAAGAACTGGACGATTCAGACGTCGAGAAAGTTAAGTATGAAGAGCTACTGCTTTCTGCCATAGATGAAGGCTTGGACACAATCTTAGGCGAGAAATCGAAGAAACTAGTTTTTCTTTATCTCAGACATGTTTTTTTCCTTGAGAAAGAGAGGATATGTGATGAGCCAGAGATCTTTCATCTCGGTCTAAAATCTCTCTTTGGTTCAAGCGCCTCACTCTTAGAGCAGGACATCTTGAACAGATTATGCTCTAAGTTGAATCTGAGTTACTTTTCAAAAGAGGCTTTCTCAGTCTCATTGAGAAGAATTAGAGATTATTGTCTATTCCGTGAAAAAGCCTAGTCTTGATGGCATAAGAACCTTTTCCTCTAAGATCTGAGCGGTAGCCTATTATTTTAAGATCTTCTATTCTTTTGCTTCAGGCATTCTGAAAATCATCTTTGGAAGACTGCCCCTCTCCCTCAGCTCCTTTATGATCAGGTTTCTGATCCACTCAGATGGCGTGAGCCCCTCCTGTGCGGCCTGTTGGAAGACAACACTCCCTATGATTGGGGTTAGCCTTGTGCATACCAATCTTGTTTTTGCTTCCGTCTCTGTTCTCGGCATAAAAATCAATTCAGAATTGTATACTCTTGTTATAAAAACGTTGTGGTCTTTGAGACACGCTAACCTAAGAGTCGGATCTCATCTAAGTGGGCAAGATCACTATTCCACGCGTAGGCGTTATCTCATAAGGATGCTCTTTTTGGGTGTGCTCAGTGCCACGCATCTTCAGCATTCTCAACCTCCTCCTCAGAACTCCATCCTCACCAAAGTGAGTCTCGAGGAGAATCAAACCATCTGCCATGAACTCTTCCATACCAGATCCGATTATGTTTGCTCCCCACTGGATATCTGCAATCACCATGGTTGTGCAGTTTATCTCTTGAATAAACTTGTAGATCAGACGAAGGAGAAAACGTATGTCGGAAGGAGTGTCCATGGCCAAGGATATTGCTGTGAAAGAATCTATGACAAGCCTCTTAGCCCCAATTGAGTGAATCCTTTCCAGAAGCGTGTTTATGTTCTCTTGGATTCCTACCTCTCTCACAACAGACAAATCCAAGATTGAAACCCTGCCTTCAAGTTCGAGCTTCTCGAAATCCCAGCCAAATCGTTTCCAGTTACTTATCAGCGTCTTCTTTGTCTCAGTAAAACAGGCGTAAACGCCATTTTCCCCATAATCGGTTGCTCCGGCATAGATGAACTGCGCTGCTAGAGTGCTTTTTCCGGAACCAGGATGGCCTGCAACTAGTATAAGGCTGTTTCTGACAAAGCCGCCCTCAATTAAGTCGTCCAGCTCTTGGCATCCTGTTGGAACGCGTTCCAGCTCTTCTCGCGAGTGCAGTTTGTCCATGCAGACCACCTGAACGAGGACACTCTATAGGTTTTGTTTTGACATATTTATATAGGTATCAATTTATTTGATCATTCTAAACTCCGTAAACAAGTAGTTTTTTCTAGTTTATCAGTGGTTTAGCACTTGAGAAATCCGA
>Ga0315309_1002204_pt1 | contig 11444 bp, 7 predicted proteins | sample TDP4_MG_FD_203080 | JGI IMG/M metagenome (GOLD analysis project Ga0315309, IMG submission 203080) | Freshwater sediment microbial communities from Lake Towuti, South Sulawesi, Indonesia - TDP4 | ecosystem: Environmental > Aquatic > Freshwater > Lake > Sediment | place: Indonesia: South Sulawesi...
CCGGGGGAGCCGCAGAGCTTAAACAGAAACTACTCAAGAAGCATCCTGACAAATACATCGACATAGATCAATTCAAAGATCCCGCGAACATACTTGCACACTACCAAACCACGGGCAAAGAGGTTCTTGAACAGACAAAAGGAAAGGTAGACATGATTATAGTCGGCGTCGGGACAGCCGGAACAGGCGTTGGCACCTCAATGCGCGTTAAGAGTTACCGACCTGACATAAAGGTAATCGGTGTTATGCCCCGTTTGGGCGTAAGCATTCAGGGATTAAGAAATCCAGGGGAGCCTTACCCTACGCAGTTGTATAGAAAAGAGTGCTTTGACGAAATTGTTGAGATTTCCAAGGATGAAATACCTGAAACCTTTGAAGTTGCTCGTAAAACAGCAAGAGAGGAAGGTTTGCTCATTGGTATGAGTGCTGGTGCCATCCTTTATGTTGCACTAAGAAAAGCAAAAGAGCTGGGTAAAGACAAGATAATAGTTGCAGTTCTACCAGATTCTGGAGAAAAATACCTCAGCACAACTCTTTTTCAATCTTGATGAGAGTGGAAGGTTCATAGTGCCTTCAGAATACTATGATAGAGAAAAGGCAGAAGAGATTTTAGGAGGGGCCAAACTGGTGTTGGACAAGATTGAAGTCGCAATAAATGCTATTTTGGAGAAACGATCATAGGTTTGTGAGCTTGCAAAAGCAACATTTTAGGTTTACTTTTTATTCATTAGATATTCGTGCAACCAAGACGGATAACCTTCCTAATCTATGGTTTTCATTCGGATAGGAAAATTAAAACTCTATGCAACAACGATACTGTTAACTTATTAGGGATGATTTGGATTGTGATATCAGGTGAGGCGAGAACGAAATGAGCGAAGATGATTTCAAGGAAGTCATTAGGATGATACGAGAAGACCCAAATCTTAGCGACTTTCATAAAGAACAGCTCATAAAAGCCCTAGTAAATCCAGACTCAAAAATGAATGAAGATGAATTTCTCTCGCAGTTCCCTCCAGACATTGTAATATTCCTTATTGAACATTTGCCGTATCCAATTCCCAAATACCTTCGAAAACCTGAAGATTACCTATTACGCAAGTAAGAGAAGAATGCTGAGAGGAACGACAACATAGTTTTTCCCTAATTCAAGCCGATTTCTAGATGTGATAATTCCAAAGTTGTGAGAACGACCAGTTTTCATGAAATCATATATTCCTTTAGCATCATCCTTTTGAATGTTATCAGAGTATTTGACCTCTATAGGTGCAAATTTACCATCTAATTCGATTGCGAAATCCACTTCTCTCTTGTTATTTGCCCAATAGTAAACATAGTTTGAAGGGTCATAGAGAGAACTTGGAGATAAGTTAAACATGAAACGTGAAAGATGATTGCCAACCATGCATTCAACAAGTTTACTCTTATCCTCTACTGAACTCACGAATTTTTGACTGAGGTCGAAAGCGTTTTTCCCATAAGTCCATGCTCTGCAAGCATGAAATATGAAGGGGTCTTGAAAATAGATTTTCTTATTGCTTGCAAAATCAGGGGAAGCTTTTTCCGTATTCAATTTGTAATAATATGCAACGACGAAGCTATCTCTCAGAACATTCACATAAGATTCTGCAGTTTTAGAATCTTTGACATCTGTTCCTTCTTTTAGCTGATTCCAGCTAACATTAGATGACAGAACTTCAAATATTCTCCTCAATATTTGCCTTGTATAATGCTCATCATGATTCCATCTACAAATTTCCCGAACCATTAGACTAACAAAGATGTAATATGTGTCCTCGACTATCTTACGCTTTGAGACATATTGATTAATTGCTTGTGATATTCCACCTGTTAGCATGTATTGGTCTAGCAGAAGTTCCAGTTCCTTTGTAAAGAGAGCTAGATGCCTTAATTCTGATGGAATTTTTCCATTTACCAATTCCAAAAACATATTCTTCCGATTTTGCAGAGACAAAAGCCACAACTCTCTAATTTCGTCAGACAACTTAGTTTCAAGAGTTTCTACATATTCTGAGAATTTCGCAGAGAGCAATACTTTATCAGGTGTTCCATATCTTAATTTGTCAACTCTACCTCTTCGACCCGAAAGAGATTCAGAACCTTTCCGAAGGTCAATACTATGAGAGCCTGTTAATATAACTGTGCAGTCTCTAAACTTACCAGTATCAATAAGTATTTTTATGCTCTTCTGCCAATCTTTCAACATTGAAATTTCATCGATAAAAAGGAAAGCCCACTCTCCCTTTCTTCGGGTTTGATTCAAATAATTGTCAATCACAGTCATCAATTGTTTTGGAGTTTCTATTGCGTCACAAGGGAAATAGAATATGTTTTCAGGAGACACACCTTCTTTCAAAAGCTTCTTTATCCTTAACTTAACCAAAGTAGTTTTACCTACTCGTCTTGGTCCTCTCAGAACATAGATTACCTCTTCATTTTCGATTGTTTCGCTCAATCTAGGTTTCCATTTAAAAGATGACTGAGACCAATCGTTTATATTAGCATCTTCTTCTGGGAATTTCTTGATTTTCCACCATTCATTCCAATAGGCAAGCTCGCCTATACTCATATTAGTAATGGTCATGTTCGGAATATATTCCGAACCTATTTATAAAAGCTTTCGGAATGCATTCCTAAAACTGAAGGTCTCTATACTTTATTTTGCCTTTGCTTGCCTCTATCTTTGTCTTTATTCGTTGTTCCCATTCTTCTTGAGTTAAAACTCCTTTCTCCTCTAAAAGTTCCACAAGCGCTGATAGCATATCATCGAAAACATCAACTTCTTCAGCTATCTCACGCAAAGTATTTTTACTCTTTTTTTCATGATGTTCAACCTTCTTACTCAAATAACCTTTTTCAGAGAGATAAGATATAACAACATTTACTCACAACTTCACTGTCACTCTCGCCAATCTTTCCTGTTAGTTCTTATAAAGTTTTAGGTACAATTCCATACGTCAATGTTTGTGTGAATTTAGACATCGTATTACGCCTAAAATCTTATATTCTGTAGTGCATAACATTGTCTGGCGAGAATGTGGAGACTGTGGAGCGAGAAGAGATTACTGTTTTATCTCGTGCTAGTTCCAAAGGCAATTCACTAAAAACTACAGTTCCGATGAGCATAGTAAAACATTTGAAACTGAAAGAAAAGGACAGGTTGAAGTGGGAAATCAAGCCGAAGGATAACGAGTTCTTGGTGATAGTCATACCATTGAGAAAAAGCCGTCGGAAGGATGAAAAATGAGCGAAGACCGTCAGAGCAAAATCAGAGAACTGAAAGAAAGGCTTATACAGACAGCTTTGGAGTCAAAGGAATTTGGGGAATTACTTCAAGAAACTGTTGTTAACATAAGACATCGTACTGAATTGGCTAAAAATGAGGCGACAATTGAGGCTTGCTTCGAGCAAGAATTGTATAGCCTTCTAAAAGCATTTGATATAACATTTTCAGTAGAGAAGCAAGCCATGGTTGATACAAGACGGCACATTGGTAAAGGAAGAATGGATAGCAAAATCGGCGCTGTCATAATAGAGTATAAGCACAATGAGAAATTGAAAACAGATACAGACATTAGCAAGGCTACTGAGCAATTGAAAGGGTATTTGATTGGCTTATCAGATGAAAAACCTATGTTTTACTACGGTTTTCTTACAGACGGTTTACAATGCAAAGAGGTAATATTTGAGAATGGAAAGCTAGCTAGCGAGAGTTCATTAGTAAATCTTGCAGAATCTGAAGTACACAGATTAATAAAGAACATAGTCCTTTTGGAAAAAACCGCTTTAACACCAGAGAATCTGATAAAAGATTTCTGTCATCCTTTAGATAATAGTCTAGTTTATAGAATGGCTAGGAGTCTTTTTTCAATATTGAAAAGTAACCCAACAAAAAAGACAAGAATGTTGAAAACAGAATGGGAACAGTTATTCAGATTAGGTCATAATGATAGGTCACAGCAAAAAATGATTCTAGGGCGGGAAAAGGCATTACAAAATATAATTGGTCAAAAGTTTGAAGAGAATGACCAGTATACAGCTTTATTTTCGCTTCAAACTACATATGCAATCATCATAAAATTAATTGCGTACCGCATTATATCCGAATTAAGATTTAAAGAGCCACCGAAAAGCTACCATTCTTGGCTTAAAGCTGACGCAATAGCATTGCGTGTTTTTTCTCAGTCTTTAGAGGATGGAGACATTTTTCGAGAACTTGGCATTGCGAACTTGCTAGAGGGTGATTTCTTTTCATGGTATGTTGATTCTAGACAATGGGATTCGAATATAGCATCTTTCATAAGAGAATTTCTGGAAATATTAGCGAGGTATGAGAATGCAAGTGAAGTTTTCAAAACTAAACAAGCTATTGATTTGTTCAAAGGTCTCTATGAAACCATTATCCCTCAAGTTGTTCGGTCAAGTTTGGGTGAGTTTTATACTCCTTCTTGGTTAGCAGAACATGTTTTTAGAAGCGTAAAACCTCATCAGGGGGATTGGCGAGGGCTTGACCCTTGTGCGGGTTCTGGGACATTCGTATTGGTCATGATTGATGAGGTTCTTAGAGAAGTAAGTGACAAACCGAAAGAGGTTCAATTAGAAGAAGTGCTGAAAAGGATTCAAGCCATTGACTTGAATCCTTTAGCTGTATTGACTACGAGAATCAATTACTTCATTCGAATTAGTCATTTGATTCCTGAAAGACCTTCGCACTTGCAGATTCCAGTCTACCTCGGTGACGCTTGTTATGTTCCAGAGGTGGAAAGAATCAATGGAGTGGAATGCCTAAAATACACAATCAAAACTGTTGAGCAACAGATTGATGTTACCATGCCTCGAAGTCTAGTTACCAACATTCAAAGATTTTCTCAGATAATGACCGAATATGAAAAAATGGTAAAACAGGAAAATGAGGATAACAGTCTGAAATTATTAACAAATAGCCTACCTAACAATGAACAAATACCTGAAGTTATAAATGAACTGAAGAGATTAACGAAGCAATTGGTTAATTTAGAAAAGGAAGAATGGAATGGCATTTGGGCTCGTATTTTGAGCAATTTCTTGATAACTGCAAACTTGGGACGGTTCGACATAATACTTGGAAACCCACCATGGATTGACTGAAAAAATTTACCATCTGGCTATAGAAACCGAATCAAATCACTTTGTATTGATAGAAACTTGTTCTCTGGAGACGGTAGAACTGGTGGAATAAACCTCAATGTTTGCACACTCATATCTAGCGTCTCTATTGAAAACTGGTTAAAGGAAAAAGGAAAATTAGCATTTCTCATGCCGAAAGTCATAGCATTCCAACAATCATATGATGGTTATCGAAAGTTTCGATTCAGCAAAGTGAAAAGGGATTTTCTTGCCTTCTACGATTGGTCTAGAGCAGGTCATCCATTTCATCCAATAACTGAAAGATTCATGACATTTGTCATAGGACCTCAACAAGAACGAACTAGGTTTATCCCAGTTAGAATATACATTAAAAAGCGTGGTATGAAAATCGCTGGTGCTCCTCATCTCTCCTTTGACGACGCCATGAGCAGATTACAAGAGAACGAAGTTGTTGCTGGTCAAATAATGCCTCACAACACTGCTTTCACCATTACAGACAATGTTTCTAACTTGGAAAGTTTTGAAGCAATTGCAGGAGAACCAGACTATATAGGCAGAGAAGGCATAGAATTTTATCCGCAAGAACTGTTCTTGTTCAAAATAGCCACTAATCCACCAACGCAACCAAGAGGAGGAGACACGTATGTTACAAACCTTCAGTTCAAGCTATCAAAATATAAGATACCAATGGACACAATGGAATTAGAAACAGAATATCTTTTTCCAATGGTAAAAAGTGTTGAAATTGAAAAGTTCAAGCATAGTTATTCAGGTGTAATAGTTCCGTTTCCATACAATAAATCCGACCCAAAGAGACCTCTTAGTCGAGTGAAGCTTTCGGGAACTAGACTACTAGATTACTTTGACAAATTTAAGGATATAATTAAAGCACAAACCGAATACTCTGAGAGAATGCGAGGACCTGATGCTGGAGAGTTCTATGGAATGGCGAGAGTTGGTCCTTATAGTTTCGCTAACTTTTATGTGGCGTTTAGGGATAGTACAAAATGGTGTGCAGTAGTCATTTCACCACTTGAAACGGTTTGGGGTGGAAAAAAGCGATTTGTGTTTCAAAATCATGCAGCATCAATTTGTGAGGATAAGAACGGAAACTTCATCACAGAAGATGAAGCACATTATATATGCGCAATATTGAATTCGCCCATAGTTGAGAAATACATTATGCAATCATCTGATTCACGGTCGTTCAAAATAAGACCACCAGTCAAAATACCGAAATATGATACAAATAATGAAAAACACAAACAGCTTGTACAGCTGTCAAGAAAGGCACACTTGGACCCAATTAACATAAGCGAAATTAGAAAACAAATAGAACAAGTTTACCTCAGTATACTAAGAGATATTGCGCAAAAACACCCTGAGGACTTAACTACTTGGGTTCATCCCTAATAAGTTAACAGTATCTGCAACAACACTACAACTTGAAAAATAATTATGATTCTTAAAAATTCTTAGCATTCTTAACAATTATTTATAGTGTGTATATGAAAGCGATGATGGACGACGTTGATACGAAGACATTTATATCCCATTGCTCAACCCATAAAGATTGTGCTTAAATGACCGAAGACTGGAGAAACAGAATATCCGTAGAACTAATTCTAGACCTCCTCGCCAACGGCTGGACAACCGAACAAATACTCGAGAATTATCCACAACTCAAAAGAGAAGATATAACCGCAGTTTAAAATACGCCACAGAAATCTTGAAAGAAAAGAGGGTTTATCCACTACCTTGACCAAGTTCCTAGCCGACGAAAACATAGCCAAAAGAATCGAAAATCTACTAGCCTCCGGAACCCCTATAGAAAATTGCTTCCTCATAGTCAAAGAAGACAGCGTTCGAGTCATCACAATGAAATAGACTTTCCTCATAACCCTACATAAAAACCGACCACTTTATTTGAAGCCTAATATTCAAAGAATGCAGAAATCTAGAGAGTCTATCCATATTACAATCCAAAATCTCCAATAATTCATCTTTCACAATAGTGAGCGTATTGAAAGTTCAACCTATATATAGGGGGCTATAAACTCCGCAGAGAGCAACAGAGTTTACCACCAAAAAAGATAGAGGTATCCAATTCAGGTTGCTCTTGAAGCACAAATTGTCTATTTCTTCATTAAGTATCCGTGCATGGCTTTCGCTGCTTTTTTGCCTGCTCCCATTGCGCTTATCACAGTCGCCTCACCCGTCACAATATCCCCACCAGCATAAACGCCCTCAATGCTCGTCTTTCCATTCTCATCCGTCACCACCGTGCCCCACTTTGTAACTTGTAAGCCCTCAGTTGTCTGCTGTACTATAGGATTCGGCGTTCGCCCAATAGCAACAATCACAGTGTCAGTTTCCATCTGAAACTCCGACCCTTTAACCGGAACCGGCCTTCGCCTCCCAGACTCGTCCGGCATCCCAAGCTCCATGCGGAGACACTCCATCGCCTTAGCCCATCTACGTTCATCGCCAATGAACCTTGTCGGACTCGCCAAAAACCTGCAAACAACGCCTTCCTCCTCCGCATTCTCTATCTCTTCCAGTCTTGCAGGCATTTCCTCTCTGGAACGCCGATAAACAATGCATACCTCTTCAGCGCCCAGACGCAAGGCTGAACGCGCAGAGTCCATCGCTACATTGCCTCCGCCTATGACTGCAACCTTTTTCCCTATCCTTATAGGAGTGTCGTACTCCGGAAACATGTAGGATTTCATCAAATTAACCCTAATCAGAAACTCATTCGCAGAGTATACTCCACCTAGGTTTTCTCCGGGTACTCTTAGAAATTCAGGCAAACCCGCACCTGTTCCAATAAAAACCGCATCGAATCCGTTTTTAAGAAGCTCAGGAATGGTGTACGTCCTTCCAACAAGACAGTTTAGTCGGACTTTAACACCGAGTTTCTTCACATAATCAACTTCGGCCTGAACTATGCTCTTGGGTAAACGAAACTCTGGAATGCCATACATGAGCACTCCGCCCGGAAGATGAAGCGCCTCAAAAACAACAACCTCATGTCCAAGCTTCGCCAATTCTGCTGCCCCTGCAAGCCCAGCAGGACCCGCGCCTATGATCGCTACCTTCTTGTCGGTCGGAGCTGGCTTTTCTGGAATTTCAAAACCTCGTTTTCTTTCCCAATCAGCTACAAATCTCTCTAAGCGTCCAATGGAAATGGGGTCGCCGACTTTCCCCATCACGCACTGTGCCTGGCATTGAGTTTCTTGTGGACAGACTCTGCCGCAAATCGCTGGAAGACTGTTCTTTTCCTTAACCTTTTTTATTGCTTCGGCGAACTTGCGTTCTTTAATTAGTTTTATGAATGCTGGTATGTCTATTTCAACTGGGCATCCTTTTACGCATTGAGGTTCTGGACATTGTAGGCATCTTTCAGCCTCAGCCACAGCTTGTTCTTCCGTGTAACCAAGTGCTACTTCATTAAAGTTGCGAGCGCGTTCCTTAGGGTCTTGCTTAGTCATAGGAACGGCTTCTTTCCGAACTTTAGGTTTAGGCTTACTCAAAGGCTTCTCCCTCCCTTCTCATAGAACACAAATGAAAGCTTTTCTTGAGGAGCATACATCTTCAGTCGAGCCATTAACTCTTCAAAATCAACTTGATGCCCATCAAAGTCTAGGCCGTCAACACAGGCGAACATTGTTTTGCCGCTGATGGTTACTCTGCATGCCCCACACATTCCCATTCCATCCACCATTATGGGAATCAAATTCACAATCGTGGGGATGCCATATGAACGGGTAAACTCGGCGACTGTTTTCATCGTTACAATTGGTCCCATAGCTATTGCACGGTCGATTTTTTGTTCTCTAAGCATGTCTTTAAGAAAGTCTAGTCCTTTGTATCCCTTTGTTCCATCATCCGTAGCCACGTAAAGCTCATCGCATACTTGACGCATTTCATTTTCAAAAATCAGTTGACTTTCAGTTCTAGCACCAATTATTACGATGACTTTGTTGCCAGCTTCATGTAGAGCTTTAACTTGAAAATGTAGAGGAGCCGCCATCACTCCACCGCCGACGCAGAGCACCGTCCCGAATTTTTCGATTTTAGCAGGTTTTCCTAGTGGACCCACCAAGTCTAATACACAATCTGCCTCACTTAAGCCTCCCAGTTTTTTCGTGGTTTTGCCAACTTCATGGCAGACTACCGTTATTGTTCCCTCTGCAATGTCCGCACCAGCAATAGTAAGAGGTATCCTTTCTCCTTTCTCATCTATCCTTAGAATTATAAATTGTCCAGGTTTAGCTTTCTCAGCGACTTCTTCAGCGGAAAACTCGAACAAGTTAATGTGCGGAATCAATTCACGTTTGGTTACTATTTCATACAAGTTAGTCGTCTCCTCCCTTAACCCTGAAAGGGTTCGGTCCAAGCTTCCTAATTTTCTCCACAAAATTCGTCATTATCGTCGCAAATTTTTGCCCTTCAGACGAAGAAGCAAACTCTATTTCAAGACGCGCCGGGTCTATGCCAAGGGCGTTTAAAGACCTCCTCATCACATCCACTCTGTCTTTAGCCTTCACGTTACCGTCTATGTAGTGGCAATCGCCAATGAGGCATCCGGTTACTATAACTCCGTCAGCACCGTTTAAGAAAGCTGTTAAAACGTGAAGCACATCCACTCTGCCACTGCATGGAATCCGAAGGATTCGAACATTCACGGGGTATTGGATTCTTGTTATCCCTGCGAGGTCAGCAGCCGCGTAGGAGCACCATTGACATGCAAAGCAAAGCATGATTGGCTCGAACTTCTCATCCAAACTTGTCAGTTTCTTTGGTTTAAGCAATGCCTCAATAGCTGCCACCAGCTGCTTATCCTTGAAGTGGAGGAGTTGCATAGCTCCCATTGGACATTCCGCTGCACAGACACCGCAGCCTTTGCAGTTGGCCTCAACAATATAGGGCTGTCCGAAAGGTGACGCGTCAATGGCATTAAAAAAGCATGAGACCACACATGCATCGCAGCCGACGCATATCTCCGTGTCAACCGATGCCTTAACGGCTGAAGCCTTTATTTTTCTGACAGCCATTGGAATCGCTGCTCTTGAGGCTGCAGCATAGGCTTGAGCAATGCTTTCGGTCACGTCTTTCGGGCTGTGGGCTGTGCCGCAAACATATATGCCCTCTGATAAGAAGTCAACCGGCCTAAGTTTTGGGTGAGCCTCAAAAAAGAAGCCGTCAATGCCGAGAGGCACCTTAAGTAGGGAAGAGACTTTTCGCCCATTCTCATGCTGAACCAGAGGCGTTGATAAAACAACCAAGTCACTGTCTATTTCAATCTCAGCGTCTAAATACACGTCATAAACTGTGACGGCTAACTTTCCATCAGGTTTTGAGGTGACTTTCGGAGGCTTATCCGGGTCATAGCGGATGAAATCGATGAAGTCCGCCCTTGCTTCACGGTAAAAATCTTCATATTCACCATAAGTTTGCAGGTCGCGGAAAAGTATGCTGATTTCTACGTCTGGATACAATTTTTTGAGTAGTAGGGCGTTGTTGAGGGCTGTCATGCAGCATATCCTTGAGCAGTATGTTCTGCCAGTTTTTTCTCTGGCTCCGACGCATTGAATCATAGCAACCTTTTTAGGCTTCTTGAGTCCGCCCTTTTTGAGGAGCTGTTCCAGTTCAAGTTGTGTTATGACGCTTTCATTTCCTTTGTATTCGTACATTCCCACGGGCTTGAACTCTTCGGCCCCGGTGGCTACTATTATTGTTCCTACGTTTATTTGTTCAAGTTTGTTTGAGTCTTTCTTTTGAAGTGTTACGTCAAAGTTTCCAATGAACCCTTGTACCTCTTTAACGAGGGTTGACATGTGTAGGTGTATGTTGCTGTTTGCTCTCACGGCTGGGACGGTTTCTTGCAAAACTTCTGAGGCGTCACGTTCGGTGGGCTGCAGCTTATACAAATATCTCAGCATTCCGCCAAGTTCCGCTTCCTTTTCAACCAAGTGGACATCGAAGCCTTGTCTTGCAAGGGACATAGCCGCGGTCATTCCAGCTATGCCGCCGCCTATTACCAGTGCCGAAGGTTTTATCTCGAGTTCCGGCTCTATCTGCGGTTCAAGATAACTGGCTTTAGCGACAGCCATTCTGATGAGATCTTTTGCCTTTTCGGTTGCTTCTTTTGGATGGTGCATGTGAACCCACGAGGAATGCTCTCGGATGTTGACCATTTCAAAAAGGTACTCGTTTAACCCAGCTTCTTCACATGCCTTCCTGAAAACTGGTTCATGAGTTGCAGGCGTGCAGGATGCAACCACAACGCG
>Ga0315309_1002205_pt1 | contig 11442 bp, 14 predicted proteins | sample TDP4_MG_FD_203080 | JGI IMG/M metagenome (GOLD analysis project Ga0315309, IMG submission 203080) | Freshwater sediment microbial communities from Lake Towuti, South Sulawesi, Indonesia - TDP4 | ecosystem: Environmental > Aquatic > Freshwater > Lake > Sediment | place: Indonesia: South Sulawesi...
GAAAGAGGTGATAGAGCCCTTCTTCGTCGTCGTAATCCTTTCTTCTAATTCTCCTACGTCCGTACCCAAAGTGGGTTGATAACCGACTGCTGAGGGCATACGTCCTAAAAGGGCGGAAAGCTCCATATTCGCAAGAACGTAACGATAGATATTGTCAACGAAAAGAAGCACATCCTGGCCTTCCACCTCCCGGAAATATTCTGCTACGGTGACTCCAGTTAATGCTACACGAGAGCGAACACCCGGACTTTCGTTCATCTGCCCGAAGACCATCACAGTCTTATCCATAACACCGGATCGTTGCATCTCCAACCATAGGTCATTTCCTTCCCGGGATCTTTCACCCACACCCGCAAAAACGGAAAACCCTCCATGTTCCGCAGCAATATTGCGAATGAGCTCCATAATGATGACGGTCTTACCCACTCCGGCCCCACCATAGGCACCGATTTTGCCCCCTCTTGTAAATGGAGTAACGAGATCCATCACTTTAAGTCCTGTCTCGAGCATTTGAGGAACTGTCTCTTGCTCTGTCAGGGGAGGAGGAGGACGGTGAATCGGCCACTTCTGATCCGCTTTCACCTCGCCCAGTCCATCGATCGCTTCGCCAAAGACATTGAATAATCGGCCGAGGGTTGCGCGTCCAACGGGAACTGAGATCGGAGTCCCCATATCAATCGCCTCCGCCCCCCTTGCCAAACCATCCGTGGGGGTCAAAGAGACACCCCGTACCCAATTGTTACCAATATGAGCTTGCGCCTCCACGATCACTTTCGTGCCATTCATGGGGATGATGATGCCATTATAGATGGCTGGCAACTGATCTTTAGGAAATTCCATATCCACCACGGTCCCTATGACTTGTACGACTTTCCCTTTTGCCATCTTTAGCTCCTTAACTCGAAGATAGCCTTTCAAATCCCCCCCTCCCCCCCCTTTTCTAAAGGGGGGGGAGGGGGGATTATTAATTTGCTTATGTTGTTAAAGCCTCAGCCCCTCCGCTGATGTCACAGATCTCCTTTGTGATCATCTCCTGTCTTGCTTTATTCAATGATAAGGTTAAATCTTTGATCAGATCTTCCGCATTGTCGCCAGCATTGCGCATCGCCACCATCCGTGCGGATTGCTCACTGGCGATGAGCTCAAGAACAGCGTGATAAACCTCCATCTCTACAAATCGGGGTAACAATTCATTCAAAACCGAAAAAGGGTCAGGCTCATAAATATATTCTGCCACCTGTCCTGGAGGAAGCTTTGCTGGCTCAATCGGAAGCAGAGCTTCTATCATAGGTCTCTGTAGCATGGTACTGACAAAACGGGGATAGGCCAGATAGATTAAATCGACCTCACCCTTGCTATAGTCCTCGATCACGACTCTTGAGGTCGGCAAGGTTTCCTGCACGGTCGCTCGGTCGCTGATGCCGCTGAATTCTGCACGGACATCCAGTTTAGCGATACGAGCAAAAGCTCTCGCCTTGCGACCTACCGTAATCACGGTCACAGGAACCTTTTGTTGTAGAATAAACTCGGCCACAAGCCGATTCAGGTTCGTATTCAATCCACCACATAATCCCCGGTCAGTACCGACGTGGAGAATAGCAATTTTTTTCACTTCCCGTTTCTGGAGTAAGGGGAGGATTTTCCCCTTGATACGGGGTTCGATGGCAAGATCAGCAATCACCTGACGTATTTTTTCAGTATAAGGTCGCCCTGCCAGTGCCTGTTGTTGAGTTCTTCGCATTTTGGCAGTCGCCACCATCTCCATGGCGCGGACGATCTTTGTGGTTCCATGGATGCTACGGATGCGGCGGCGTAAGACTTGAATGCTGGCCATCCTATAAAGTGGTTCCTTGCTTGAACTGGGTGATTGCGGCTTTTAAAAGATTGTCCGTATCAGCTTTTATCTCATACTCCGTATTGATTTTATTCGCTATCTCAGGATGATGGGTCTCCATAAAACGGTGGAAGTTCTCTTCCCAAGCGATCACCTTTTCTACCGGAACATCATCGAGATAACCATTGGTGACCGCATAAAGAATGCTTGCCTGCTTCCCAAGCGACATCGGGGTATATGTGGGTTGCTTCAATATCTCGGTAATGCGGCGACCTCGTTCAAGCTGATCCCTGGTTGCCTTATCCAATTCTTCACTACCAAACTTGGCAAAGGCTTCTAATTCACGGAACTGGGCAAGCTCCAATCTCAGCCTCCCGGCCACCTGTCTCATCGCTTTTCTCTGAGCCGAGCCACCTACTCGGGATACGGATAATCCCACATTGATCGCCGGACGAATCCCAGCGTTGAATAAATCTGGCTCAAGATAGATCTGCCCGTCCGTGATGGAAATGACATTGGTTGGGATATAAGCTGAAATATCTCCGAGCTGAGTCTCAATGATCGGCAGAGCCGTCAGCGAACCGCCTCCCTGTTCTGGAGCTAATTTAGCAGCCCTCTCTAAGAGCCGGCTATGAAGATAAAAAATGTCTCCAGGGTAAGCCTCTCTTCCTGGCGGACGACGCAACAGCAAGGAAAGCTGACGATAGGCCCAGGCATGCTTGTAAAGGTCGTCATAGAGAATCAAGGCATCTTTTCCCTCCTCCATGAATTCCTCACCCATCGCACAGCCGGAGTAGGGAGCGATATATTGGAGTGGAGCCGGGTCCGAGGAATCTGCTGTGACGATGATCGTGTATTCCATGGCTCCGAACTTCTCCAATGTAGCTATAGCTTGCGCCACTTTGGATGTTTTCTGACCTATAGCGACGTAAATGCAAATGAGATTTTGACCCTTCTGAGCGATGATGCTATCAAGGACAATCGCCGACTTGCCGGTAAATCGGTCGCCGATAATGAGCTCACGTTGGCCTCGGCCAATAGGGATCATGCTATCGATTGCCTTAATCCCTGTCATGACGGGTGTATTGACTGGGGCTCTCTTTGTTACGTCTGGTGCCACTCTCTCTATGGGACGAGTCTTCTCGGCCTTAATGGGTCCTTTAGCGTCAAGCGGACGCCCCAGAGGGTCAACCACCCTCCCTATAAGAGCCTCTCCCACAGGAACCTCTATGACTCTTCCCGTCGCTTTTACTTCATCCCCCTCTTTGATCTGGCTGCAATCTCCGAGGACAACCGCTCCAACATTATCCTCTTCCAAGTTTAACGCCAGACCAGTAATATCATGGGGGAATTGGAGTAATTCATTGTAAGCCGCCTCTCCTAACCCATGGACCCGGGCAATACCATCACCGACTTCAATCACCGTACCCACGTTCGTCACAGTCATTGCAGCACCAAAACGCTCAATCTGCTCTTTGATTACAGCAACAATATCTTGTTCGCGGGTTGCCATCTTAACCCCTCTCTTTTTTAAAAAGTCAAAGGTCAAAAGGTAACGGTTAAGATGCTCGTTTCGTCAGGACGATGAACGTTAAACGATAAACCATGAACAGTCCATTGTTCATCGTCCATCGTTCATCGTTTATTTCCATCCAAACCGGCTTCGTAACCTTTACCCAAATAGCTGGATTACTACCTACCCACTCCAATCATACTTCTCTTCAAAGCTTCTAACCTCTGGCGTATGCTCCCATCAATAAGCGTATCACCGACCCTGGCTATGAATCCTCCAATGATCGAAGGATCTACTTGAGCGTCAATGAGCACCTTGCGCTCAACGATTTTTTCAAGGCGACGGGAAATTGCCTCCTGATCTTCATCAGCCAAAGGCAACGCAGCCGTCACTTTGGCACGCTTAATACCACGATGAGCATCCAGCAAGGCATTATACTGTTGTAAGATATCGCCGCCGCGTCTTAATATGCCTTTGCTGACCAGAAGAAGAGCCAGGTTAAAAGCCAGGGGATTGATCTCCGCCAATCGTTTCTCCAAAAGACTTTTCTTAGCATCGAAGGGAAGCCGAGGGTTTTGCAGCAAAGCTATGAACTCTTCATCTTTGGTTAAGTCGGCTATTTTCTTTAAGCCTTCTTCCCAGCTCTCCAACTCATTTCTTTCCAGAGCCAGCTCGAAAGCGGCCTGGGCATAGCGTTTACCAGAACTTATTTTAGGCATCTCTAAAGTTACTTCTTCTTGAGAAGAACAGTCTCCTGCAGTGTCTCCTCAATCAGTTTGCGATGTTTCTCTTTATCTAAGGTCTCTTTGATCACTTTTTCAGCCGCCGAGATGGCGATATCCACAAACTCCTTGCGCAGACCCTCGACGATCTTGTCCCGTTCTGATTCCAACTCGCCTCGAGTTCGATCAAGGATCACCTGTGCCTGCTTCGTTGACTCCTCTCGAGATTCTTCCTTCAGCCTTTCTCCGGTTTGAAGAGCTTGAGCGATAATAGCCTGGGCCTCTTGGCGTCCCTTCTCAATCTGTTTCTGAACCTCTACCTTGGCTTGTTCATACTCTTTCTTGGTCGCCTCAGCCAACTCCATCCCTTCCTTCGTCCTCTTCGTCCTCTCGTCCAACATCTTCAGCACAGGTTTGTAAAGAAAGATACGCAAGAGAACGAATAGGACGATGAAATTGATGATGAAAACGACCAACAGGGGTAAATTAATACCTAAACTGGCAAAACCTTCCATATTGCCCTCTTTTCGCTGCCTAAGCAACGGACGAGATCATCCTCGAAGAACTAAAAAAGTAACCAATCCCGCCATGGAAAATACTAACAGGACGATCGTGATCATGATGAGTGCTAAGCTGATCGGTAATCCACCTCCGTTGTCCATTGTGACTCCTCCTTATTTGACGACCATCGCTAAGATAATACATACGATAAGGACGTAGATCCCTATCGCTTCGGCGAGGGCACCAATCAAAATCATGTTCGTGAGAATGGCACCCCTGGCTTCGGGGTTGCGGCCCAGGGATTGCATGGCTGAAAAGCCAATCAACCCCAATGCTAAGGCCGGACCAAAAAATCCCAAACCTGCAGCTAACCCGATCACTAACATTTTCATTACTTCTGGTGTCATTTACTTTCCTCCTTTCCTCCTTATTTATTCATGGGACTCTTCATGGGGAGATACAGCAATTGTACCAAATACAAGGGTTAAACCCGAAAAGATAAGAGCTTGGATCATTCCGATCAACAATTCCAAACCATAAAATGGGATGGTGAATACGAGAGGAATAAGAAAACAAGAGACGAGAATCAAGATTTCACCTGCGGTCATGTTGCCAAAGAGACGGAAGGTAAAACTGAGCATGCGCGTCAGGTGACTGAAGATCTCTAAGACACCGACGAATAAACTAATAAAACCAAAGACGATATTCATTGGCCCCGTCTTGATCTTTCCAGTGACGAGCTCTTTCAGGCCCTGAAGGAACTGACGGATATTGATGAACTCACTGAGATAATGATATACTCCGATCGCCCTCATTCCCCAAGTCTCAACAAAGAAGAAGGACATAAGGGCAATGGAGAGAGGGACATTCACATCTGTATTGGCTGCCCTGAGGATGGCTATAAATTCTTGATGGCCATGAGAGGTGTGATGGATCCCGATGGTTCCGAAAAAGGGGAGAAGGGCAAGGTAAGCATTCGAAATGACATAGATAAAGATCGTGGCTACACCGGGGAAAATCATCCTGGCATGCTTCCCACCGGCAACACTTTCAACGAAGTTCAACAATCCCTCTACGACCACCTCTCCCATTGCTTGGCGTCTCCCAGGAATCAGTTTCATTTTTCGAGTGCAGAGGTAGGATAAGCCCACCAGCACGATGATCGTAAACCAAGAGGCGATGAGAGTATTCGTTATAGAGAAGCGCCCCACATGAGCAACGGGTTCCGCAGGAAGTGCCACATGAGGTTTGGGGATTTTAAATATGCCAGGTGGTTCTTTACCGAAGAAACTCGATCCGAGAGGACCGAACACCAAACCAATGACAAAGAGGATTAAGACAGGGATAAAGAAAAAGAGAAGAATTTTAAGGCGACCGCGACCCATTATTCTTGGTTCTGCTTATTTTTTCTTGATTCTTCTTGCTCCGCCTGATATCGGAGCAGCATTCGAATCAGACCGCCAAAGGCAATCACTGTTCCAACAGCAAGACCGATAAATGTGAATAAGGGACTCTTATTCAGCATTCCTGGCCGATCGAGCCAATAACCAATTCCTACTGGGATAACCAGACTCAGAGCTACATACCAACCCACTGTTAGTAAGAATTGAAGTGGCCTTACCCAGTCTTTCAGAGAATCCTCCAGGTGGCGTTGGAGAAGGTAGCGGCTCGGTCCGCCTCCATGCAAGCGCTTACCTAAGTAGATAAGCATAAGGGACAGCAAAATGTGAATCAGTTAACATATGGGAAAAAAGTTGTCAATCATTTTTTCTTGGCCGTATCAAGCCAGCTGACCCATTTTGCCCCGTGGAAAAATGGGAGGGAGAGTAAATAAATCTGGGATTCCCTTAGTTAATTTTAACAATTATATTAAGCAGTTAAATGACGGTCCGCTTCATGAGAGAGGAGTTGAAGATCGCCTTCTTTTTCGGGTCTCCCTTCCATTTTGCAATGGCCGTCAAAGAAACCGCCCTCGCTAATGGTAAGGATCGGGGTTACGAGATTTCCAAGGAGTTTGCCTGTGGGATGGATCTCCGTTCGTCCCTTTGCCGAAACCTCACCTTCCACATAGCCATTGATGACGATTGTATTGGCCTCGATCTTTCCTTTGACGACCGCTGTTTCGCCAACGATTAGGGTTCCGCTCTCGAAGATCTCTCCCTCGAACCTTCCATCCAGACGAAATATGCCTTCGAAAGTCATCTTTCCCTCAAAGACGACCTCCTTCCCGAAATAACCGCTGATCTCCTCTGAGGTCGTCGAGGGTTTGGAACCACCTTTTGTGAATAGAGACTTTCCTCCTGACATGGGTTACTCCTTTCTAAATAAGAAAGTTCAAAGTTCTAAGTTCAAAGTTCAAATGAAATCCAAATGATTAAATGTCAAATATAAAGAAGACAAATTTTTAACATTTGGCATTTGACATTGATTTGAAATTTGCCTGCCCGCCACAGGCAGGGATTTTGAAATTTGAAATTGATGGCCCCGTGCTATTTTCCTAAGATGGCCTCTACAATCCTTTCCAGATCTTCATGGGAATAGTATTCGATCTCTATCTTCCCCCTTTTTCCATTTTGTGTGACCCGAACTTTCGTCCCCAGGTATCGCCTCAGGGAATCCTGGAGGCTACTGAGCTGACTTTCTAACTCTCCCTTTCTCACCCCCGGAGCCGTCTTTCTTTTAGGTTTCTCTGACCATCGCTTTGCCATCGCCTCGGCCTCTCTTACGGAAAGACCTTTCTTAATGATCAGGTTGCAGAGTTCTTTCTGTTTCTCTTTCGTTTCGAGGCTGAGAATGGCTCTTGCATGTCCGGAGGTTATCCGATTCTGGAGGAGTTGACTCCTTACCTCTGGAGGGAGCTTCAAGAGGCGGATCGTATTGGTGATGGTGGTTCGATCCTTTCCGATCCGTGTGCTCAGGTCTGCTTGGCTGATGTTGAACTCCTCGGTAAGGTGTTTAAAGGCCTCAGCCTCCTCAATCGGATTAAGGTCCTCTCTTTGCAGGTTTTCAACGAGCGAGATCTCCAGGGCATCGGATCCTTCAACCTCCTTCACCAATACAGGAACTTCCTTCAGCCCAGCTTTTTGAGCTGCCCGCCAGCGACGTTCTCCAACGATCAGTTCATAACCCTGATCCAGCCTTCTTACGATCAGCGGTTCTAAAATTCCTCTCTCTTTGATGGATTCTGCCAATTCCTTCAGTTTCGATTCATCAAAATGTTTTCGAGGCTGGGTTCGGCTGGGGATGATCTCTTCAATTCCGCAATAGAGGAGTGTCTTGGATTCCAATGGTCCAAATTCGGGAAGGAGTGCTCCAAGCCCTTTACCTAAAGCGATTCTCTTAGTCGGCATCGATCTTTCCGTTGGCCATGATCTCTTTGGCCAGGTTTAAATAGCTTTCTGCTCCCTTTGAACGAACATCGTACAAGAGGACAGGCTTCCCGTAGCTGGGGGCCTCACTGATTCGAACATTCCTTGGGATAATCGTCTTAAACACCTTATCCTTGAAGTGGCGTTTCACTTCATGGGCGACCTGGTGGGAGAGATTGTTTCGGCTATCGAACATGGTGAGAAGAATTCCTTCGATCTCCAATTTTGGATTGAAAGACTGTTTGATCAATCGGATCGTCTTGAGGAGCTGGCCGAGACCTTCCATGGCATAATATTCGCACTGAAGAGGGATAATCACAGAGTGGGCCGCTATCAATGAATTGATCGTCAACAAACCGAGGGAAGGAGGGCAATCGATAAGAACATAGTCATACTCGGTCTCCACCTCTTTGATCAGGCGATCCAACTTCCTCTCCCGATCTTTTTCCTGGATCAGTTCCACCTCTGCGCCGATGAGATCAGTGTTAGAAATGACGACATCCAGGTAAGAGAGGGAGGTCTTCTGGATCATCTCCTTTAGTCCTGAACCCCTTAGCAGGGCTTGATAGATGGTTCCATCAACGCTGTCCTTACTTAACCCCACACCGCTCGTGGAGTTTCCCTGGGGATCGATGTCAATGAGCAGAACCTTCCTCTCTGCCACAGCAATGGAGGCAGCGAGATTGACTGCTGTCGTGGTCTTTCCTACTCCTCCCTTTTGGTTGGCAATACAGATCACTCTTGCCACAACCAAGACCCTAAAGATAGATGGAATATTGGGGTAATGGAATTATGGGTACGATGTCATAATCTCACATCATTCCAATATTCCATTATTCCAGTTACCCAACAATAAGCAAAGCTACATTTTTATACCATAAACTCACACCTTTTCAAAGAGGAGAATTGTTCTTTTGAGAGAACTGAAGGGCAGGGAAAAAGAGACCGTTTTTTGTAACCTGTACCGGGGTTCTTCTATCTTGGATTGAGATTGGATCCCTTCACTTTCCAGTTGGCCTTTCATCGCCAATGCAATCCCCGCGCTTTTCAAGAAAGGGAAACTTAGGATCAGAAAGCTCTGGAGGTCGGAAAAGCCCCTTGAGATGACCAGGTCGAACCGTCCCTTCATGGTCTGGATGACCTCTTTATCTTGGATGCGTCCATGAATTGTCTCGATCCCTTTTAAGCCCAGCGTTCGGATGATATGCCTCTGGAAATCGACTTTTTTGCGAACGGAGTCGATCAAGGTTGTTTCCAAAGAGGGCTTTACCATTTTTAAGGGGATGCCAGGAAAGCCCGCGCCTGAACCAATGTCTAAGAGGGAGGAGGTTTTGGAGAGGTAAGGATGGGCGGAGAGGGAATCGAGAAAATGTTTGAGAATGATCTCCCTCTCCGTTCGAATGGCAGTGAGATTCATCCTTTCGTTCCATTTGATGAGTTCCCTGAGGTAATGATCGAAAGCCTCCACTATCTTTTCATCCAAAAGGATTCCAAAGGTCTTTGCCCCTTCTATAAGGAGACTCCTATTTTCAGCCTCCATGCTTGAGACTCATATCATAAAACGCCGTTTTTTGAAAGCAGGGTTCAGTCCTGCTTGACCTGCCTACCGCAGGCAGTAGGCAGGGGTTCAGGTAGGTCGGAGGCCAAGTTTCCGTTAAAAAAATTTACAAATCAAATAGATTTGATAGAATGTCAAAGGAGAAAGTAAAAGGAGGTTATCGATGATGTCGAAGTCCGGAAAAACAGCACTGGTGATTTCAGGGGGTGGTGCCAAGGGAGCCTTTGCAGTGGGTGTGCTGAAATATATCTTTTCAGTCTACCGGAATACAGGTTGGTTTGCCATTACAGGCGGTACTTCGACTGGTGCTTTGATTTCTCCCATGGCCGCTCTCATGGCTGCGTCAGATCCACTCGGGTCTCAGGCCTTAGAGACGCTCCTGGAGATATATACGAGTGTGGATACCCCTGATATCTTAAAAAGAAAGAATATCATTAAACTGGTTCAACTCCCTGACTCTTTATATAAATCCGATCCTTTGAATAAATTGCTCCATGGCCATTTTCGTCAGGAATGGTTTAAGTGGTTGCAGAATCGTAAGTCCCCCAAATGCTATGTGGTCTACACCAACTACAAGACCGGGCAGAAGGTGATCGCTTCGCCTAAAGATAGGGGCATGAAGCGGGAACGATTCATCCAAGCCATGTTGGCCTCTGCGAGCGTACCTGTGATCATGGAGGCGACCGTCATCGATGGAGACGTTTGCTATGATGGTGGTGTTCGTGATCTCCTTCCATTTGGTGAGGCCATCGATCTGGGTGCTGAAACGATTGTTCCCATTTTTCTTGACCCAGAGAAATTTCCTGAGAGCCGAAGTCGACTGAAAAGGATGGACAAAGTTCTGCTTAGGACCCTGGACATTATGAAGGATGAGACCTTGAGAAACGATTATGAGACGGCTCAGTTGATCAACTTCGGTGTCAAGGCGAAGGAGGAGATCCTTCAGATATTTGCCAACGATCCGGCTGCCCTGGAGAAAGTTCAAAAAATATTCGATAAGAGAGAGTTCGGCGCACTATTTGGACCTAAGAAACGGTTGATCAAGATTATCACAGGATTGAGACCTGATGGGCCTTTAACGGAGGACTCTCTCACGTTTGACCATACTGAGATGAGCCGCTGGGTAGAGTGGGGCGAACAAAAGGCCAAGAAAATTCTCAAGCAAAGTCCGTTTCTTTGATCCATTCTGGTATCCATGAATAACCCAAAACAGGAGGAGAAAAATGAAGGTCTTAGGAGTCTTAGGAAGTCCGCGGGTAGGAGGGAATAGCGACATTCTTTTGGAACAGGCGCTGAAAGGAGCCAGGGAGGCAGGGGCAGAGGTGGAGAAGATCATTCTGTCTCAGAAGAAGATTTCCGGATGTTTTGACTGTGGGAAGTGTAATGAGGCAGGCGTCTGTGCCATCAAAGACGACATGCCGGAGATCCATAAGAAGATCCTCGAGGCGGACGCCATCATCCACAGCGTTCCTGTCTACTTCTGGTCCATGACCAGCCAGATGAAGGCCTATCTGGATCGTTGGTGCGCCTTCTTCGATGCCAAATGGAGATGGCACAAAGCTTTTTATCCTAAAATGAAGGGGAAAAGAATAGGAGTGATTACAGTGTGTGGAGACCCGGATGTCTCCACGGCTGATCCCATTGTCCTCAGCTTTAAGACGACCAGCCAGTCGTTCGGGCTCAAATGGTTGGGTGCGGTTCAGGCCTCTGCTTCGGCAAAGGGGGAGATTGATAAGAACGAGGCAGCCAAGAAGAAGGCCTACGACCTCGGCAAAAAAGGAGTAAAAACAGATCATTAGATTGAATTGATGGGTAATATGTTGCTATTATGCAGTTAAATATTAGACTCAAATCATATCGAACATGGATAAGAACTTAGCACGAGAAAAGGTCCAGCAGCTCGTAGAGAAATTCCGTCGGGAGCAGGCATCTGGCGTGATTAACCA
>Ga0315309_1002206_pt1 | contig 11440 bp, 20 predicted proteins | sample TDP4_MG_FD_203080 | JGI IMG/M metagenome (GOLD analysis project Ga0315309, IMG submission 203080) | Freshwater sediment microbial communities from Lake Towuti, South Sulawesi, Indonesia - TDP4 | ecosystem: Environmental > Aquatic > Freshwater > Lake > Sediment | place: Indonesia: South Sulawesi...
ACTCAGGTTTATGACTATGAAGTGCCGACTCGCTAGCGATCCGCCCGGGACGGTCTTACTTCTCACGTCGCCCTCGGTCACGTCCTCGAAATATGCGTCCATTCTCGTCGGGGATCCGCTATGAGTGATGACGAGATCCTCGTCCTCGCTAGCGTTTGGATATGGAAAATCGGGGATCAATGTTGCGAGATACCAAAGGAATCCCCGGATCCCGACCTTGCCGGCGAGAGTTTGGACAAGGACGGCTTGAGTCAAGTTTGGATATATTCTCTGGAGGACGACGTTGCCGACCTGAATCTGGATGTAAGTGCCGGCGGCTCCGCCCTGGACGAATACGTCTCGGAGGATCCTACGATGACCCGTCCTCGCGGGGATCGTCAAAGTCGCCGTAGTTGTGCCGCGTCTCTGTAACCAGGGAGGACGATTAGACGGAAGAGCCGCAACTGCCAAGTTTTATCAGCTCTCCCTCGCCTAACCGGCGGCTAATCTTGCGAGTCGCTTCTTATTCAATTCGGAGGCGACTTTGTTCGCTCTACCCGTTAGGTTCCCCGGGTCTCCTCGAGGCTTACGAGGATCGATGTCGATAGCCTTCAAGTCTGAAACGACCGGAGTCATACCGGTCGCCATGTCGTCCTTTGCGGCGGAGATCCCAGGACCGAATCTCCCGACTCCGACGTCTTTGACCTTGCGATCAAACTTTGCCGCCTTACCTCTAACGCCGCCTTTGAATCTCTTGTCGATATCGGCGGCGGTCATGGCGGTCTTGAAGTTCGTCGCGCCCGCCGTGGCGCCGGGCTCCCATTTGGATCCTTTGCCGACCGTGTTCTTCTCGTAGTATGTTGATCTCTTAGGGCCTTCCTCTGCCCACTTTGTCGCGATGTCTGTCGCTTCTGGAATTTCCATTTTAACCATTTTCTATCTCCGAGAGAATTCTCCGCGCCGCGAAACTCATAAGTGAATCGTGCGGATATCATAGAAGTTTGATCAATATGGCGACCAAGATAAGACGGGAGCTCGAGCCCCGATGGGTTGCCGAGTATGTCGCGACTCATTACACGACCGGGGAGATCCGGCCTCGATGTCCCCTCGGCGCAATTCCCGCCGGAATTCAAGAGGAGATCGGAGGCGAGAAGGCGAGGCGTGTCTATCGACCTTGGAGACCGGAGGTCGATACTTGCGTCATCTTGCCGGACAAGTTGGTTCTGATAGAAGGAAAAATTTTCAAGACCATGGACGGTCTCTCTAAACTACCGGTCTACAAGTCTCTAGTCCCGGATACCCCGGAGCTCTCGGCTCACAAAAAGAAGCCGATCGATATGGAGCTTCTAGTCGTCCGACCCTTATCCTGGGTCGTCGCGGCGGCCTCGAAAGCCGGCATCAAAGTCGTCGAGTGGGCTCCGCCCTGGATCATCCAGGTATGGGAGGATCGAGACAAGTATTGGGCGCCCGAAGCCGTTAAAGCTAGGGAGGAGCGTAAGAAGTTCTTGGAGGATCATGGGTTTGTCTGAGAAGCCAAAGATGGTCTCCCTCAAGCCGACTCAGATCAAGGTCCCTGAGATCCGTGTGACGTCGTCCTGGGAACCCGAGCTTTTCGCCATGTTCAAGGATAGCGTCAAGGCGATGGGCATAGTCGAGCCGATCGTCGTTATCAAGGACGGAGAAGATCATTGGTTAGTCGACGGGCTTCATAGACTCGAGGAGGCTCAACTGAATAATATGTCGAGGGTTCAAGCCGTAGTCCTACCGATGACCTTGAAGGACGTCTATCTCAAAAACCTCATGCTGAATCGTCTCCGGGGAAAAACCAAGACTAGCGAGATGGCGAGGGTCGTCACACATCTCGAGCAAGAGTTCAAGATGGATATGGATTCTATCGCCAAAGAGACCGGACTCAAGAGAGACTATGTCGAGAAGATGCTCGTCGTCGGTCGAGTAAGAGCCGAGGTCCTAAAGGATTTGGATGCCGAGAGAATCGGCGTCGGTCATGCTTACGAGATTGGAAGGATCGAGGATCAAGACGTGCAACTGAGACTCTTGATTCAGACAAGGCAATATGACCTAACCGTCGACGCCCTCCGAGATATCGTCGACGAGACGATCAAGATTCTACAAAAGAGGACTGAGACTCCGAATCAGCCTCCAGGACCTACACCTCTTCCGCCGCCGACGATCAAATGCCATATGTGCGACATCGAGCGCGATATCAAACAAGTCCGAGGCTTCAACCTATGTCAATGGTGTTTCTCGATCGCATATGAGGCGATCCAGAAGGCAAAAGCCGCCATGCCTCCGCCTCCGCCCGAGACCCCGAGCCCGACCTAGAGAACCGGGGGGAGGCATGAAATTTTGACGGTCGAACAGCCGGACATTCAGCAAAGTCTCAAGCCGAGGAGGTGAGGATCCAGGTGACATCGCCGATACAGAATTGGGTTATGTTGTCGCCGGGAGTCGAGAAGCGTCTAAGATTCTCCGATCACGTCTTGCGGAAGAAGACCATAACGGACCCTGTCACTAAACGCCCGAAAGAAGTCGAGTCGCTAGAGTTTATCGTCTCGATGGAGGATGGTTCGCCGGTCTCCAGGACGTTTAGTATCGTGTCTCAGAAACTAGCGGGCGAGCTCGGCCCCTACCTCATAGATCGTAGATATCTACGATACGAATTCGTCTTTATCAAGGATGCGCCGGGGACCGTAGCTCCTAGATTAGTGAGGGCGACCCCGGTATGACAAACATAGTGGTCGACGAGAGAGGACCCTACAAGTGGAAATGCTTGGACTGTGGAGCTCGATTCGCGACTCTGTATGGAATGGTCTCTCACAAGTGTCCTCGGAGATCATCTCACTAAACGTCTATGATGAACCTACATTACTTTTTTTATGGTCGACCGGATAGATGTTAGAGTGGTGATTTTGAAGATGGGGATAAGAGCTCGAGTCAAGAAGGCTCTGACCCTGGTCGTCTTGTCCAAGGAGGATAAGTCGAAAGATGAATCCTAATCTCCAGGAGGCCCTCCTAAACGCCGCGATTCTCGGAGGGCTCGCCTTCTTTGCGACGCTCGGAGGAAATGGCGTCGCGGGTCTCCTCGGGGATCCCAAAGCGGGGATCCTGGCGGCTTCGGTCGCGGCGGGGATAGCGTTCTTTACACGCCTCGCGGTCGAGCGAGGTCTCAAATAAGACCGCGCGGTCTTATTACTATCGAGGTGATCGACGACGACTAGCGTCGCGGATATAGAGAAGTTACTAGGCGGGGCTCCAGACTATAAGCCTCCGGCTCCGAAGTTGAAGCCGATCTTACCCTTGTTCTTCCTGTATGGTTGGAATGGAACCGATATCAAATGGAAAGCCATGCACGCCCAGGGTCCTCTAGCTATGAAGTGGGGATATGTTCACGGCTTCTATGGTGTGCCGTATGCTAGTGCTTTCGTCGACGAGACGCGAGGTAAGATTCTACTCCCGGAGGATTGGAGGCAAACATGGACGTCGATCGACCTGGAGATGTTGCGAGTAACTCTTATGACTCCAGGATGGTCGAGCTATGAGAAGATCGAGGTTAGCTATCTCGAGCTCGCCGAATATCTCCGAGCGATCGATGCGACGAAATGGTTACGAGAGTGGAATCGACCAGACCGAGCGATCTACTACGGCTTGACAGTAGACGGTTTCAAGAAGGAGATGCACGAGCTCTGGTCGAGCGAGTGGGGCGACATACCGGCACCGGCTTAGAAACAGTCAAAGCATCTAGATGTCGTGGGTTCAAAACCCACGGCGTATTTAAGCAGACCTCCGGCTTTAAATAGAATGGGAACCCATCATAGAGCCGGAGAATTCAGTTTCGAGATATCTTAGGCTTTATCACGTCTGGATCAAATGATCTTATATCGTCAAGCATGAGAACCATTAGTTCTTGAGAACCATGAACAAATGGTTCGACCTGGTCGAGCATAGCTTGAGCCTCGAGAATTGCGCATTAACTCAAAAATGCGTATTTTTTGAGAGAGAGCGCCGGACGGTAGTTTCGAGATATCGATGGCGACCGACGCCTCTAGGCAAATCAAGATATCTGGAGGTATCGTCGTGATAGCGGTTGACGTCCAGGAGAGAGCGACATTCAAGAGGCGAATATTCGCTCTCAAAGAGAAAGATATCGAGAGGATCCTCAGACCTGAGAATGTGGAGATCAACAAGGTAGAGAAGTCTAGAGATCGCAACAGATTGATCGTCCGAGTCTTAATCGCGACCGGCCTAAGAGTCGCAGAGCTCGCAAACTTAAGAGTAGAAGATATCGACCTGGAGAATGGTGAGATCCTAGTTCTGAGCGGAAAGGGAGGAAAGACTAGAACCGTCCTAGTGGACGCTCAGACTCTAAGCGATCTCAAGAAGTTCTGTCAAAAACGGGATCCTAAAGGGCTCCTCATAGGTCTCAAGGTTAGACAGATCGAGAACATCGTAAAGCGATATGCGATCGCCGCCGGCGTCAAATGGGCGGAGTATGTGTCGCCTCATAGATTGAGAGATACCTTCGCGGTCCATTGGATCCGAGGTCAAGGAGACCTCGAATCGCTTAGACGACTTCTAGGACATTCATCGCTCTCATCGACTCAAAAGTATCTGGTCTTTGACTTCGATGAGGTTCGAGCGACCTACGACCGGGTATTCGGAAAAAAACAGGAAAGGAGGTTGTATGGATAATGGTTGCCGTAAAGAAGGTGATCGCTCGACAAGTCTTTGCGATCCGAGAGGTCGAGAGGCTCCTGCAGAGATATGCGAACATAACACTATGCACGAAAGGGTCGACGGCTCATAAGACCCATGGGCTCGGCGACGACAAAGTCCTCATCAAAGCCTGGGGGAAGAAGAAGGAGGTCGACCAAGATTGAGAGCTATGACGATAGAGCTCTCGCCGAGAGAGGCATGGACCTTAAGAGAGCTATTCATGGCGATCTACGACGAGAAGATGGTCGAGGTCGAAGCCATCAAACGCCGCGTCTCTGAGATCGAGAGAATACTGTTCGGAGCGGGAGCATGATGACCAAGAAGAAATCGAGGTCGAGACGCGGCAAATGCGCGAGTTGCGGTCGCAAAGCCGCCCTGGACAAAGAGAATCTATGTATCATCTGTCGAGCCGGCGTAGGAAAACCTTGGCGCGGATCCAGAGCCCTAGTGTGGTGAGATCCAAGATGGAGGACGCTATCGAGGATTGGATGGCTCTAATGCTCGTCTTGCTTGACATGGACCCGATGCTATACGTCGACTTCTGTAAATGGATTGAAGAGGAGGAGGACGACCCATGACCGAGCCCGTCGTTACCAGGACGCCGATTCATTGTCGGTTTTGCGAGGAGCATGACGCCGACGAGTGGTTCACGATCACGACGTCGGATCAGAGATCGGCGCTAGCTTGCGAGAGATGCAAAGAGATCATAGAAAAATATCGAGCATGGCTTAAGGGCGAGGAGACCGGAGAATGAGCGGTCGAATTACAGACGGAGCGACCTTGAGGCATAGTCGACTGATGGATCTCATTCAACAGATTCAAGCCCTAGACGGAATGACGACCGTCCAATGCCAAACCTATATGATGTGGAAATACGGGCTTAAATGGGAGACAACTAGCGGATACCTCAAAGAGCTTGCCATGTCTCAGATCATCAAACAAGTTGACGCCAAATGGATCATCAAGACTCTACCAAAGGAGCTCTTTGGATAGGGAGGCCCTCCAGATGGCTTGTTGCCTAGACTGTAAGAGAAATCGAGACTGTCCGAAATATCCTGGAGGCAAATGGAATGATACCGAGGTTCATGAGAAGGGATGTGAGCATTTCAAAGCGGCTTGGACCTCGAGACATTGACTCCTCGCTTTGATATCGCGTAGGAACCGGCGACCGACGACAGACGGCTTGCCGAGCTCCTCCTCCAATTTTATTATTCCGTCATAGATGTTTGGATAGACTCTCAAGATTTTCAGATAGATGTCCCAACCATAGAAGGGACACCAATAACAACCTGAGACGCCGAAAGGCTTGTAGTTCTCATTTATCTCAAACTTCTCGAGTCTCAGATAGTCGTCGACGTCCTGGTCGGTCCAATCCAGGATCGGATGAACCATAAAGCTCCTCGAGTGCTCGCCGTCCGGCTGAATGTATTGACCAGGGAGATATTTCCAAAGTCGCCTTGTGCTCTCTTCCCGCCGGATCCCCGTGAGCTTGTAGAGAGGATAGCCCCAAAAGATCCGGCGGAGATATCGCCGGGCGGGCCTCAGTTTGAGAACAACCATACAATAGTTATGCTCGACAGTCGGGAAATATCCTCGACGCCGGACCCAATAAGCAAAGTCTCCAAAGTAGTCTCTAACCGGATCTGAGATGTGGAGCTTGAAGCCGAACCGTCGACATTGACGCTCTACAAACTCGATAGAGCCCGGGAGATCCATACCGGACTTCATGTAGAGACATTCGATCTTATCCGTCACTTGTCGCGCTAGCAACATAATACAAGAGCTATCCCGTCCTCCGCTAAAATTCAGGATGAGAGGCATATCCCCGGAATACTTGACCGCCTTCTTAATAGTGACCAGGGCTCTAGCGATCTTGAGACTCAGCATGGCGACTTACCTGGATGAGCGCTCTCGAGGTGTGTGTGTGTATATTCTCTCTGTCTGTCTCTGTCTCTCTTGTTCTCTTACTTTGTATCTATATTGAAGGATCCGAGCCCTCCAGGATCGTGTTCCAGGGTTCTAGGGGAAATCGAGGTGTGTGTGTGTATGTGTGTATTAGCCGGCGACGGTCGCCTTCTCTCTCTGAATCTTAGCGTCGGTCACGATGAGCTCTAGGTCTCTTGGATCCAATGGAGGCTTAAGATCCGTAAGGTATTGCCGGAGGAGACGCTCGTCTATCGTCCCCTCTACGAAGATCCTGACATAGAAGGTTATAGCCATCTGTCGTTTCTTCTCGGCGGGCTTCTCGACCCGGGGCTTCCGGCGAGTCTCTTCCTTCTCTACGAGCGACCTAACTCGAGGCGTCTTTAAGCCGAGAGCGATGAGCTCTCGCTCATATGTCGGGACGTCGATCTCGTATGCTTTCACTTGTGCCGTCAAAATGGCGGTCTTGTCCTTGATATCGCGGCGGAGGATCCTCCGTCGGATTCTCTTCATTCTAAACTCTAGCTCTTTGCCCGTGACGCCGTCCTCCTGGAGCTCCGCCTCGGCTTGAGACTCGTCGAGTATTCCGTCCGAGACCTCGCCCTCGATCTCGGAGATATCCGCCTTGATCTCGTCGGCGAGGGCCTTCCTGGTTCCATATCGCATTATTCGAGCCGCGTCCTCGGGGCGATAATGCCGTCTCTCGAGTTTATTCTGGAGCCAAGGTAGCTCGATTTCTCCGCCCTCTATCATGGCGACGATCATTCTGTCGCTCGGCTCCGCCCAAAATGAGTTATACCATGCTGTTATCATGGTCTCCGGCCATCCATGGAGCCCGTAGATTCGACGCCATGCCTCGATCGTTAGTTGTTGTTGGAAATACATAGTATCCGCTTGTAGAAGAGACGGGAGCTCTGGGCGATATCGGAAGGCAAGACCTTGACGGACGGGCTTCTCGATAGCCCCGGCGATCAAGAGGGCGTAGGCTCCAAAGGCGAATTGTCGGACGCCTAGAGAATCCAGGAGCGACGTCACGGTTTGGACGATCCCCATGTGCTTGATCGGATGAATGAGCTCGATAGCTTGAGCGGCGATGTTCATGCCGGTTATCAAAGGTCCTAGAGTAAAGGCGAGCGCCGAGAGATTTCCGACCGCCGCCTCGGGTCCTCCCGCCGCTATTCCGTGAATACTATCCATGACCCAATTTCCATATTGGGCGGTCCATTGTGTAAATTGACCGAAGGCGCTCGCGAGGAGATCGCCTAAAGGCTTGATCACGACGTCGTTGAATCCTTCCCAAACCTTCGTGTCGATGCCGGCGAGAGGATTCAAAGTCTCATTCAGTTTGGAGGCGAGAATCTTGTCGAACTCGACCGGTTGACCCTGGATCTTAGCGTTCATCGCGTCGATTAGAGTCTCGATCCCCGCTATTCCTAGAGCGAGTTGAGGCATCGATCGACTCAAACAATCCAGGATGCTATTTAGCGAGCCGGTCACAAGGTTGGATAGAGGACCGATCTCGCCCTTGAACGCCGCGATCAAAGCGTCTATCCAGGGCTTGATCGCCGACGTGATTTGAGAGACTATCCCCATCATGAAGTTATAGAGCTGATCGACCGCCGGCTTGATCATATTCCATAGAGAATCGATCGTCGGCTTCACAAATTGCCAAATCTGATTACCGATCCCCTGGAGATAATTCCAGATCGGATCGATCAGAGGTTTTAGGAGCTCGTAGACTTTGGAGGCGAGTCCCTGGAGATAATTCCATATCGGGTCGAGGATCGGCTTCAATACGAGATAAACTTGACCGGCTATCCCGACAAAGTAGGAGACGAGCCCCGCGATGATATTCCCTTGAGCCGCCGCTATGGACTCCCTTAGAGGAGTGACGACGTAATTCCAAAGGTCGTTAAAATCCGGGACCCAAAAGGTGATCCCTAGGATCGTGATATAGCCCATGGATCCGCTCACGTTAGGGCGAATTTGGCTCCGATAATCTCTTTTCGAGTATTCCAATCGGCTTGAATCGCGGCTCGTATCTTCTCTTTGGTCGCCTCTTCCTTCGGCATCCTGATCGTAAAGCTATGAAGCGGGTCGACCCGGTATGTCACCATGACATCGGTCTTACCCATCCTGGTCGCCTCTGGAGACGGGACGTCTAGGACGCTTACGATCTCGGCCTCTCGAGGAGTCGTTGGAGTGCTCATAGTCATAACTCACCTCGCTAATAGAATCGGTATCGTCTAAGAGAGCTTAAAGACTATCTCTTAGGATCCTCATGCAAAGGCGATAATGCGGAACGCGATCCCGGAATCGTTGCCGCCGCCTTGCTCGGCTCTGATCTTGCCGACGTTGATTCCGTTGCCTTGGATGAAGCTCATGTTAACTTTGTATGGATATCCGCCGTCTTGAAAGAATGTCCATCCGACACTATCGAAAGCGAGAAGATCGGTCGAGTCTCTGTTATAGTCTATCCTGCGGAAGATCGCATAGAATTTAGCGGGGATCCCGACGTCGACGACTCGATCGCTCGATCCATCGCCGACGTAGTCGACGATTTTCTGTCTTAAGCCGGCGGCGGGTCCTGGAGCATATGTCCCCATGTTGATCACGCCGTAAAGATCAGAGTGTAAAGGACGGTTGCGGTTCCGCCGACGGGGACGACGACCTCGGGGACGACGTCGCGGAGCTCGAGGTATGTATAGGTAGCTTCAACATGAGAGTATCCGACTTCTCGGACGGTTCCTCCGCCCGCTAAGGTCACGGACCCGGAGATCGTGAATTGACTATTAGCTCCGACGACTACCATCGCGCCGATCGACGCCGGCGTGCTTCCGAGCTCGGTCTCGAGCTTGTAGTCCCCTGGAGTTTGAGGTGTGGATCCTGAGCCGACTCTTACGACCGGAGACGTCGCCGTGATCCCGGGTCCTACCGAGCGACTAGTCCCATTGATATCTTTACAAGTACCGGATACTCCTCCAAATGCGATCCTAACTCTCTGTGTGAAGTTGCTCAGATATCCGGCTCTCTTTCGACGTCGAGCGATGACTCGACCTCTTCTATCTCTTACGACGACTTCAAGCATTATCTTGATCGGCGGCTTCATATTCTCGCCTCATGGTGTTGTCGCGATCACATCCAGGTCGGAGGTCGGAGTGATAGCGATGTCCGCCTTGGTCTTGACTAGAAGTCTCGCGCTCGGAAGATTGACGTATGAGAATCCAGGTCTTATCGCTCTCTCATTCTTGAAGAGAAGAGAGGTCGAGGTCGCGGGGATCTCAATGATAAGGTTGTATGCCGATCCAGGTTGGATATGCGTAAGTTGATTGATCAATTCCTTCTTGGTCTGAGGCGGCGAATATGTCCCCATTCTTCGATCTCTCTATCGCTCATAAGCATAGTAGATTTTGTCTGTCGCGTTTTCCCCGATCAACCAGACTGAGCCGAGATCGTTGACGTCAAAGTCTCTAGCGGCGCCGGCGACGAGAGGGAATCCGTCTCCAGGGGCGACGCCCTGGTGATAAGCGACCCAAATAGTGCCGGTGTTTGTGGACGCCGCTATGATCGTGAGACGACAGATCGCAAAGGTTCCTTGAGAGATTTGTTTCGGAGATTGACCTGGAGTAAATGCGTGAGAAGCCCCGGGCAAGAATGGAGGCCCTAACGCCTTGCGCTCGGGCGGAGGCGGAGGAGGCGGAGGAGGCGGAGGAATTGCAGGATAAGCGACGCCGGTCTCAAGTGGACCCATGACTATCCAAGGCGGGACGATCGGCGGCTCGTCGATGTAACCGTATGCCTTCGGATAAGGATGAGCATAGGGGATTGTGTGAATGTAATGACCTGGAGTCTCCGGGAGACGAAGGACGTAGAGGTATGATCTAACGCGCTTTGAGATAAAAGCTCCGCTAGCATTAGGGCGAATTCTCGTCCTCTCGATCCCTCGAGATCGGAGATCCCTCTGGATAAGAGAGACCGTCATACATAGTCTCCTCTTCTCGAATCCGTAGACCGACCGCGATCATGCGGTCGGGCTTTCTTCAACTACGAGCTCGACGTCGATATCGATTGTTCCAGAGGCGGCTTGACCAAAGACATGATAGGCGTGGGGCTTGACGATATCTAAGGCGACCGTGTGAGGTCTAGCGTATGCTCCGGGCGTAACAGTCGACTTGATCCGATGATACTCCTCTTCATTGAATTTTCCGACTACGATCCCGGCGGCGCTGAATCTCGGTCTGATCTCGACCAGAGTCCATTTGATTCCGTCTGGAGGTGTAAGGGGCGCCCCGATCTCTGTTAGAGTCGTTCCGATGGTCGTCCCTTCTCTCAGGAAGATTCTAGTCGCCAAATTCTATCAGACTCCGAGAAACTCTCGAATTCCGACCAGGAAGAGTCTTTGACTGTTAATGGCTCCGTGATTGACTCCGTCGTCCGTGTAGTCTCCTCGGAATGTGTAGAGTCGGTTAGGCTCCAGGATCCAAGGTTGAGGTAGTATGAAGCCCTCGAGCGGATCCAGGTCGAAAGCGAGCTCATTCGCGACGGAGGCGTCGACGAATAAGCCCTCGTTATTCTCGCTCGTCCACATCTCGATCTGTTCATCAAAGATATGGACGCGAGTAACTCTCGAGGTTCCTCCTGGAGACGGGAAGTCTCCGGCTAAGAGGTAAGCGGTGACTCTCTGTCCCGCCGCTAGTCGCCGGGCATCTGTCGCGATCGTCGTGTCCCCGGTGAATGGAGTTAAACCGGCGGGCATATCGAGACTCGCGAATCCAAAGGGTCCCGTCGCGCTCAGAGCGACCGC
>Ga0315309_1002207_pt1 | contig 11436 bp, 10 predicted proteins | sample TDP4_MG_FD_203080 | JGI IMG/M metagenome (GOLD analysis project Ga0315309, IMG submission 203080) | Freshwater sediment microbial communities from Lake Towuti, South Sulawesi, Indonesia - TDP4 | ecosystem: Environmental > Aquatic > Freshwater > Lake > Sediment | place: Indonesia: South Sulawesi...
AACAACATTACTTAAATTTAATATGGGTCTCTCTTCCAATCTCATCTAAAACACGCTCCATGGCATCAACAACCTTCTTAGCCCTCCCGCCATCGATGCCCTCGTAACCAAGGGTGCCGTAGGCACCCCACAACTCATCCACGTCTTTAGACAATGATGGGAACCTTTCCTTTATCCACATCAACCTATTTCTATGCGCACTTCTCGGATGCAGATGAAAGTGCTTCCCCTCCAACGCAGCTGAAGCCTCTATCACCTGCTCGACAGTTTTTATCGCCAAATCACCAACAACCATGTACCGCCCCTTACCAAACTCCTCTAACGTGGCCAACCTCTTTTCACGAGCGGCTTTGACGTGAAATTCAACATCGCTCATGGATACCACTTCATATACATAATTTTTCTCTTACTTATAAGAATTCTTGCCTCGTTCATGCGCCAAAGGTGACAAGACAGCACGCGATTCTAGAAGAGGTTGTAGCTTCACCGAAAAGATTTTCTAGAAGAGAAGTCAGAGATATGATAACTAGCTCTGGACTCAAGATAGAAAGCGTCAAGGAACTGATGAGTGGTTTCGCAATAAAGGCTAGGAAGAAAGGTAAAAATAGTAACAATCCAAGTTAGGTCTAATTTTTCATACTCTGGGTTTATCTAACATAGGTTCAAATAGATTATGCCAGTACCTAATTCTAATTCTGCAGTGATTGACCATTTGAAAACTTTTTCAACCAACCGAATGTACATTCTAAACCTTGTTTAAGACTGGTGCTTGGTTTTCTTTGAAAGAGCTTTTCCAGTTTAGATGTATTAGCAACAAAGTTACTTATTTCACCAAGCCTCGCAGGTTTATACGCGAGCCTTGGTCTGACTTTAAGAAGTTCTGAAGACAAACTTACAAGCTCCAAGATGGCAGTCGCCTCCCCGCTTCCCAAGTTCACGACCTCGTTTTTCAAGTTCTTTTGAATGGCCTGATAAAAGAAGTCTGCAACATCTTCGACATATATGAAGTCTCTAGTGGCCGAGCCGTCTCCGTATATATTGAAGATCTTTCCCCGGGTTAATGTCTCATAGACTAACGGGATCAAAGCCTTGCTTTCAGGGTATTGCCATGGACCGTAAACATTGAAGAGCCTAAAAACTAGGTAATCTAGATCAAAAAGTTCCTTGTAGACCCTCATGTAATCTTCGCATGCCTTCTTTGCCACTGCGTAAGGTGTCTTTGGTGTACATGGATGCTCCTCGTCCACAGGGCTGTACTTAACTTCACCTACCACCGATGAGGCGGACGAAAAGATTACTTTGTCTATCTTGAACTCCCTCGACGCATCCATAATGTTCAATGTTCCTTCGATGTTGATTCTCATGTTGATTCTAGGCTCTTCCAATGAGGTCAATAATGGGGAGGCAGCAAGGTGCACAACAACATCTGCCTTACCGACGACTTCACGAACGGCTTCTGGATCCAGCATATCTGCCTTGAAATAATCCACCTCCTTTCCGAAAGGGCTCTTCACGACATCGGTAGCGACGAAATCTAGGTCCTCTTTTTCAAGTCTGTTGACAATGTTCCTTCCCACAAAGCCTGCGGCACCAAAGATAGCCACAACCACTTTTGACCACTCATTTCTCAGCAATATTTCTCCAAGAGGTTTGTAACCTCGGTAACCACATATTTTTGGTCCTCCATTGTCATTGAATGACACATGGGCAGGGCCAACAGGTTCTCGTATAGTTTACTTGATCTCTCCAGTTCACCGATTCTTCTTGCCTGCGTAAAGGCAGGATGTAGGTGCAGTGCGTAGGTTCCAATCTGTGTCTCAATCCCCTTCGCTTTCAAATCTACAATCATTTTGTCCCGAACTCCATCCAATTCGATGTATGGAGCGTACGTCTGGAAAACATGTTTGGCTTCACTCTCTTTTTTTGGAGGCCTGATGAAATCAATATCGGATAACAGTTCATCATAGTTACGGGCTAGCTCAACCCTTTTGTCAATTATTTTATCGATCTTCCCCAACTGCGCTAGGCCGATGGCTGCCAGCACATCGCTAAGCTTGTAGTTCGTTCCCACGTAAACAAACATCATGGACGATCTATCACCCCACACTTTTGCTCCAAACCTCTTCAGCGAAGCAGCCTTCTCAGCGTACTCCTCATTGTCGGTTGTGATCATTCCACCTTCCCCCGTCGTTATTATCTTTCTGGGATGAAAACTGAAACATGTCAAGTCAGACATCGTTCCAGTCTTTATTCCATCGTACTCTGCTCCAGGGCTACAAGCAGCATCCTCCACGATGAAGAGGCCGTATTTTTCTTTAAACTCACGCAGAAGCTTCGGGTTCAACGGGTTTCCACCCCATGAGACAGGTATCACGCACTTTGTTCTCTTTGTAATCGCTTTCTCAACTTCTTTGAAATCAACATTGTATGAGTAAAGATCTACGTCAACCAAAACCGGACGTGCACCAACCCAGCTTACTACATCAGCGGTAGCAGGATGTGTAAAGTCAGGAACTATGACCTCGTTTCCGCGCCCGATGCCCAAGATCCTCAAGCAAAGTTCCAAAGCAGTTGTGCAATTGTTTGTAGCTATTGCGTACTGAGATCCAACAAACCTAGCGAAACCTTCTTCAAACTCCTTTGTTATCGGCCCTTCTGTCAACCAACCAGACTCTAAGACTTTCCTTACTGCGGATAACTCTTCTTCCCCGACTACTGGTTCGATGAGTTTTATTTTCTTTGACATTTTCTTTGACCTTTCTTGGAACATCATTTCGGAATCAGAAATAACATTGCTTTCACTATATAAGTCATTAAAGTCAAAAATTAGTTCGCTAAACATCGATTGCTATACTAGAGAATTCAGATTTGATGAAGGCTTGCTTATCTTATCGCTCAACATGTAAATTCTATACCATATTTCAAAGGCTATAAGATCCCAGATGACCGTATAGTGTTTAAAGAGGCTGATGGAAGGCCTGAAACTCAAGACATCCTCAATATATTTCTTCTTTACCAAATTATTTTTCACTGCATAGCCTTCGGGTAGCATCTGTTTTGCAAACTCGTAGAGTTCATTTGAAAACTGCAGACCAATATTCCCCCCAAAACCTCTTTTCTCTTTCTTTAAGACTCTTTCAGGTAAGATTCCTGTCATAGCCTTTTTTAGAATGTATTTTCCAGCATTATCATGAAATTTGTAACGGTTAGGGATTGTGAATGCAAATTCAACTAGTTCATTATCTAGAAAGGGCACTCTTGATTCAACGGAATTAGCCATAGACATCGCGTCTTCTACGAAGAGAAAATCGTCCACCGCTTTTACCTTGAAGTCTGCTAAAAGAGTTTGATCAATCAAATCGAGTCTATTTTGAAAAAATTCTTCAAATTCGCATCTTATTGGAGTAAGATCGGTTTTCAATAACCCATCAGAATAAATGTTTCTCAAGAAGTCTTCATAAAAAACCTCGTCTAAACTAATCTGTGTGAGATATAGGTCGACATTGTCTTCCAAAAAAGCTAGCCTTTTCAAACTGTGCAAAAACTCGATCTCATTTATGGAACCATGGGTGCATATGTATGGCATCAGTTGTCTCGTCGTCTCTTTGATCTTGACACTTAGTTCTTTCGGAATCTTCTCCCGTTCAGCCATGACATCTTTAGCGAACTGGTATTTCCACTCGTATCCTGCGAAAAGTTCGTCTCCTCCAAGTCCGTCCAAAACAACTTTTACGTATCTTTTCACTTCCTTGGCAACATAATATGGGTAGAGGTTTCTCTTCGGCATATCGGCGTACCAAATCATCTCTGGATATTCTCTGAGTATTTTTTCAGTGATAATTTCGTGATGTTCTGTTCCGAAGAAATCTGAAACATATCTAGCGTCAGACAATTCATCTGATGCCTCTCCAAAACCCATCGTGAATGTCTTCACGGGCAGATCGGAAACTTCAGACGCAAAAGCAACAAGGGTGCTGCTGTCGATTCCGCCAGAAAGCAGAATACCTATTGGAACATCACTTACAATGTGCCTTTCTAATGAGGCTTTGAGAAGCGACCTAAGCTTTCTGACCAGATAAGATTCTGGATAATCTTCGATAGCGGGATAAATGTCCCAGTATTTTTGAATTTCAATCTTGTTTTCTTGCAGATCTAATTTGATATAGTGCCCCGGGAGGAGCTTCTTTATTCCTTTAAACATTGTTCTTTCCTTGGGAAGGAATCTTAAATTAATGAAGAAATGGAATGAGTCTAAATCTAATACTCTTCTGACCTTTTCATACTGTAGTATTCCTTTAATTTCTGAAGAAAAAATGAAGGACCCATCCTCAAGGATTGTATAAAAAAGGGGTTTAATTCCACACCGATCTCTAGCTAAGAATAGGACTTTTTTAGTCGCATCCCATATAGCAAAAGCGAACATGCCATGGAATTTTTTAAGGCATTCTTCTCCCCACTCTTCAAAGGAATGTACAATAACCTCAGAATCGCTCTTTGTGTAGAATCTATGTCCTTTTTTTTCCAATGTTGCCGTTAGTTCTTTGAAATTGTATATCTCTCCATTATGTACGATGACCAGCGACCTGTCTTCATTGAATATTGGTTGATGCCCAGTTTCCAAATCGATTATGCTTAATCTAGTATTTCCAAGAGAAACAAAACCGTCTGTGTAATAACCAGAGTCGTCTGGCCCTCTGTGATACAAGACATCACACATTTTTTTGATTAGCTCTCTATCATCAAAAGTGAATCCAGCTATCCCGCACATCTTTGCAAAGCACCCCTCTGGTTTAGCATGCGCCATCAATAATTTTCCAAGTTCACTATTAAACTATCATGAGAATGATAAAAAGATATCATAAGAGCGGCGTATACCTAAATAATCAAAATTGATCTATTCTATTGGTACATTCAAGTCTTATAATCGGAGATTTCATATGAATCTTAAAATGTTTCAAAAATGAATTTTGTCATCGAGTGATTCAAAATGTCAGATGAATTGAAAGATCAGCTTCAAAAATTACATGAACGACTAAGAAACGAGTTCAGGAGGAAATGGAATAGGTCGCTACCCTTTTTTGAAGAGATCTTTGACAGATGGGAGAGAGCAAAATTTCTTGGATTCGGAGAGAAAACCAGCATATATCAAAACAGTTATGTTTATGGAGATGTCAAGGTGGGGAAAAATACGTGGATAGGTCCCTTTACGATACTCGATGGTACCGGTGGATTGACAATTGGAGATTTTTGCAGTATTTCATCTGGGGTCCAAATCTACACTCATGAAACAATAGAATGGGCTTTAACTGGCGGTAAAGCGAAATATGTTCATGCACCAGTAAGTATAGGAGACTGTTGCTTTATTGGAAGTTTATCAGTTATTAGAATGGGAACAAAAATAGGGAACCATTGTTTGATTGGAGCAGACAGCTTCGTCAACAAAAACATTCCAGACAATTCAATCGTGGCAGGCACCCCCGTCCAGATTATTGGGAAAGTGAAGATAAAAGAAGATGCCGTGAAATTCGAGTATTTTAGTAAAAAGGAAATGGCTTGATCACTTTAATTGGGAAAGCGGGTTTTGGGGTTTCTTTGTACCCCTATTTATCATCATTTTTCGGCCTGTGTAAGGTCCGTCTATTACGTGTTAATAACGAAGATTATCGCCTGGCACTAATAGGCTTGTTTTTTCTTCATAGATTTTATTCTAAAAGTGGACATAGACGTGTAATGCCTGCCGATACTCGGCGTGAGCGTGATTGTTCAGCCAGTCTGTCATTATTCCAATCCTAGAATAATATTGTAGTAGAAGATTAGTTTGTTAGTTATTTTTTCCCAATGAAAATGTTTCAGAATCCATTCACGAGCTTTCCTCCCCATTCTTCTCCTTTTCCTTGCGTCGGACGCTTCTATTAGTCTCTCGTAGATCTCATCCTCTAAGTGGGCGTTGAGTATCGGCGGAGGCTCCTGATAAAACAGGCTAGAGAACTCTGTATTAACATACATCAATACGGGTTTGCCGCAGCACATTGCCTCTCTGGCAATCCCACCTAAACCTCCCACGTCAAACTGATCTACTATTAGGTCGGATCCGTTAATGAAATTTATCAACTCCTTTTTCTTCATCTCAGGAAGGAAGATTACATTTTTTCCAAGATCAAGCTTGGAAATCAATTCATGGGTTGACTCTACATCCACACCTCTATCCAGTACAATTAGCAGAGGATTTCCTCCACCTCTAACAAACCTTGAAACGGCTCTGAAAAACCTATCATTACCTTTGGTCGATACTCTATCTTTGCCTTTGTAGGTCCAATCTAAGGCTGTAGGATGAAAGATTATAAAATCATATCTGTCATAACCGAGACTATGTTTTAGTGGTGAATACTTCTCAACATCCATCGGAAGCGGGAAAAAATGAGAATTCTTCAATTTGTGTTTCACAATTTTTTCTGCCATGTAGTCGCCACTGTAGAGAACCATCTCTGCTTTTTCATAGGCCCCTTTCATGAGTTTTCCTCTAAGACTATTTTCTTGGGCTAATTCTAGGATGTCGCTCCCCATACAATGCGCTACGTATGGACGGAAACAAAATTGGACGAATATGGGCGCCATGCAACTCGCATGGATTAGATCATACCTCCTCATCATAGAGAACCGTTCGACGTAGCTTCTCAGGAGTTCAAACCTTTGCCTATTCGTTGTAACGGGGGCGGGGGGTCTTTCAATAATCTTAATCCAAGAGGGGTAGCCGTTGCTTAGTTCTTCATCCTCCCACTCAGGATCACTAAGGCCTATGATGCTGTCAGAGTAAAGCAAAAGGTCTGCTTCGATTCCTTTCCTCCTTAAAAACTTGGCCATCACGTAGGAATTGTTACAGAGATTCCCAACGTGCAATATTTTCATCTAATACACCGCGCACGACTAATACGTTGACAAGAATACATGAATTTTGTACTTAAGAGTTCCTCCTATGAACTCGGGCGAAAAACCGCTTCTTTACTGTTGTTCATGCAATCTATATCCTTTTTGATAATCCCTCTTCGGTCATCTCACTAACACAAGTGTAAAGACAAAAGGCTAAGATTTTATGGGTTCAACTTTTTCTCAAAATAGTTTGAGTACGAATCTTTTATCCTTCTTTAAGTGCCTTTCTCATTCATATTCTTCGGCACGGATAGTCCTGGTCGGCTTCGCCCGCGCACAATCTTTTGCTATCGGTCGACTAGGTCATTTGCTCTAAGTTCTTAAGCAATTTTTCTCCTATAGCGGTCCAGCTATATTTAGACGCGGTAAGCACCCCCTCCTTGCCCATTCGTTTACGCAATTCCTCATCCTCAAGAAGTTGCACAATATAATCGGCGAACTGCTCATGCCTTTCAGCATCATAGAGAAACCCCTGAGATTTCTGTTGAACAATCTCGACCGTTCCAGGCAAGTTAGTTGCGACAACCGGTTTTCCAGAAGCCATGTATTCTAGTAACTTTAAAGGTTGAGCGGCAGCGTAGTATGGTTCGTTTGGAAACACATTTACACCAATCTTGGCTCCAGCGATGTATGAAGGAACCTTTTCATGCGGTACAGATCCGATAAACCTGAAATTTTTTCCTAGTCCTTCTTTTTGAACCCTGGCTTTCCATCTCCCTTCATCTCCGTTTCCGACTATCAAAAATCGTACTTCAGTATGTTCTTTAACGACATGATGTGCTGCATGGATCAAATCATCAAGGCAGTAAAGACGCCCTACAAAAATAACGTCACTTCGCTCCGCTGTTGGCGCGACATTTGGGTAAAAAAATTTGCTTTCAACGCCGTTTGGCACAGTGACAAATTTCCGGTCTTCCACACCGTATTCATTGACATAAAAAGACTTCGTTATCTTATTTATTACAAAGATTTTTTTGGCTTTTCGAATTGATCTACCTAAAAAAGGAACATTCTTGTGAAATCTAAGGATGTCGGGGCAGTCAAGAACGAAGGGTTTACCTGTTAATAATGCTGGGATGGAGCTGTAAACACTCGGCATATACGCGTAGAGAATGTCGTATTCGAATTTTTTGATTAACCCATGTATCTTTATTGGAGCAGAGATCTTGTGCCGTATAGGATATCTGTGAATGATAACTCCTTCGATTTCCAATATTTCTTCTTTTTCAACTTTAGGAAAAGCGATCAAAAATTGAACCTGATGCCCATTTTTTACCAAAAACCTCGCGAGATTGGGCAATCGAATAGCGTCTCCTAAATGGCCGGGATACCGAATCGGTGCAATGCATAAAAGTTTCATCTTTTGCGCTCCAAGGCTTCTTGTAATATTGGCAATAATAGCTCCTGTTCAGTTGAGTTCCTACTTGGGTTCAGTGACTACACGCGCGGATTATGTGGGTAAACGCAGTCTAAAGCTGATACACATTATGGAACACCAATTTTCCGCCCCACTTCCCTTTAAACCTGAAGATTCCTCTGGCTTTGCTATCCTTGGCGCTAGGATCGACACCTGTTAAGTCATAGCATCTAAACTTATTCTTATGCCCCCACTCTATGATCCTCCATCTCAATAATTCAGACGCATAAAGTTTCTCTTTTGCAACTTCATTTGATGTGGCCGCTCCCCACTCATTCAGGTATCCATTGAACGTAGATATTGCCAACCCTGCTACAACCTTTTTTCTCCAAGACGCTATGAAAAATTCCATGCAACCTTTTTCTTTAAGAGATTCCCAGGAACGTTTCATCCCTCTTAAACTTGGGGGCTTTGCATGACTTCTAACGCGCGTCTCCACAAGCGCGTCGTAATATCCTACAAAATCTTCTTCATCTCTAGCTATCTTGACATCCACTCCACGCCTTATTGCTCGTTCAACATTTTTTCTAGCACTCTTCTTGTCTAACGCCGACCAAAGCTCTTCCAAATCCTTTGTTAAATCCACGATAAATGTAGCCCACTTCCTTGGAATGAAGTTAAGCCTAGTATACTGAGATTCTCTGTCATCTAATGGGTGAGGTACGGCTCTGGCGACTTTGCCAATTCTTTCTTTTGCTATCCTAACGGCGTTTTCTAGCGTTATTAAGTAGATGTTGTCGCCTCCTATGACTACTGGTCCATATACCCAGCGTACTAGAGGCCTTACCAAAGTGAGCGTGTTGTAGACTACACGTGGTATTCTCTTTCCACCGAGAAATCTGTCGATCCTCGGGGCGACAAACAATAGAAGCTGGCTCGTCTCGTTCTCACCCTGAATGCTAATGTAGACAGGTCTCCATCCCAAGTCCTCTTCAGCATAATTGGCGTAGTAAGTCGTCTGATAAACTGTACCATAGGCGCTCTTCTTCAAGTTTTCGTTCCATACTTCTGGTTCAACCGCATTAGAGATTTGAACCTTCATATTATTCAAACTCCTAGGTTTAATGTCTGTCATTCTCAAATAACTATCCTCTAACTTTGGTATCCGAAGCCTTGCACGCGACCGGCTTGGGTATTCTCTTTTTTAAATAGCAAGATTACTCTTCTAATAGTTTACTATTACTCCAATCCCCAAATGGTTTTGTAATAAAAGATTACCCTGTCGGTTTCTCTTTCCCAATGATAATATTTCAGAGTCCACCCACGAGCGGAGTTGAGAGCGGTGATTGAGAAAAAGAAATCTGTTGTCGAGAAATTTAGGAAAATCGATTGGGGCTCATGGTGGGGGGACTTCTTCGATGTTCGCTTCTATTTGGCAGACAAATTAGCCAGAATCCATAACAAGTCAATTCTAGATGTCGGCTGTGGACTAGGAATCATTCTGTCCGAGATCCCCAGCAACAATCTAAAAGTAGGACTTGATATCTCACAGAAAAACATCAAGATAGCTAGGATGATGGCCACGGATTCAGCATTCGTCGTTTGCGATATGCATCACCTGCCATTCAGGAAAGACTCCTTTAATCGTGTCATAGTTGCCAACTCCTTTAGTAGGTATGATTTTTTCATAGACCAGAGGATTAGAAAGGAGGCCACACCAAGAAAACTAGTTTTGGAGATTCACAGGATAATGAAAAGAGGAGGCTACTTATTTCTCACCACTCCAAACGGCGGGCACCCTCTTATAAAAGGAAGCAAAAAATCAGCTACCGCCAGCTTCACAGACTTCTATACACATATTTCAGTTGCTTCAAAATACAAGGATTCAATCCGTTTCCTAATTTTATTTCTAGGATTCTCGGAAAAGTTTGTCCAATACAATTCATGAAGCTTTTAATGGACCTCACTAAATTTAAGACATTTAGAAGCAGAGGAAAGTTCTTCTTCGTTCAAGCGTATAAAGGACGATAAGAATAAGTTTCAAAAATCCAAACTTAAAGGCTTATTCTGTCAATTTCGTGTGCATGATCTAAAAAAGATCATTTACGGCTTCTTCAAAATTTTTGCTATCCACATCTTCGAACATCAGCAGGGCTTGTATTGTGAAAATAGTTGTCCAAGCACTGATAGTACTACTTTTCATTTCTACAACAAACCTTTTTGTAAAATCGTGAAAGCCACCATAAGCGTTAGCGTCTCTCCTGTTTTCACTCTGCATTCCTAGAACGAAATGAAGCGATCTTATAGCCGCGTCGTAAAACTTTCTTTCCCCTGTCAATTCATACAACAAAATCCAGACGCGAATTGCTTGAGAGGCTGCATATGTGAGTCTTATTCTGTTGTGCCAATTGTTTTTGTAGACCTGATACAGCCCTCCGTCACTACATAGGGCATTTATCAACCATTCAGCAGCCCTTATCGCCGACTTTAGAAAATCATCGTTTCCCAATTTAGCAAACGCGTACAATAGGCCCTCAATGGTGTAGCAGTGAGCATGCGTGTTTGTTTCGTCGCTGGAAATATTTGAACTGTATTGCCCATTGACTTTTTGTTGCGTAAGAGTCCAGCAACATAGTTTTCTGGCAGAATCCAAATATTTTGAGTTTTCTGTGACTTCCCAAAGTTTTAAGAGTCCCAAAGCTATTTTTGAATGAAAACTGCCAGGGGCCTCAAACCAGTTTTTTGGGTTGGTTGGATATGATCCTCTCTGCGTGTCATAAAGAGGCTTGAATGAGCCGTCTGATTTTTGCATGACGTTTATCAGCCATGAACCAACCTCTCTAGCAGATTGATAGTAGCGCTGGTTTTCAGTTTCACCATATATGTTTAACAAGGCGCTGAGGCAGATTCCATTATCAAACGAGTAAGCTTTAGGAATCATTCTTTTCTTTAATAAATCATACCCCATCAAGAACGAACCACGAACTCGGATGTTCTTACCCCCGCTTTTCGCCACATTAAGAAGCCAGTCCGCTGATCTCTTAGCCCTCTCTAAGTAAAATTTATCCCGAAATTTTCTAAATAAATATAAAAACAGTTGAATTGCATACGCTGTTATTTCGGTGTACACAAATGGATAGCGTTTCCGCCGT
>Ga0315309_1002208_pt1 | contig 11434 bp, 14 predicted proteins | sample TDP4_MG_FD_203080 | JGI IMG/M metagenome (GOLD analysis project Ga0315309, IMG submission 203080) | Freshwater sediment microbial communities from Lake Towuti, South Sulawesi, Indonesia - TDP4 | ecosystem: Environmental > Aquatic > Freshwater > Lake > Sediment | place: Indonesia: South Sulawesi...
TTACTCTCCTTCTGCCATAGAACTAGAATTAATAAATGTATTTTAAAATGGTCATCGAAATGAAAGGGGTCTTCCTGTCTGAATACCTATCCCTACCTCACTATGCATCATTGTGCATCCATGAAGGGTAATAGCACCTTTGCCACCCAGAAATAGATCGTTGTCCGTAGCTTCTATCTTATAACCATTGAAGAATAAGTTTCCTTTAATGAAAACTATATCATAGATTATCTTAACATCAAGCGATATTTCCCGAGGCCTGCATCTTATAACTAGATGTTTCGGTTTATATTCTATGTCCCATACTAATTTTCTATCTACATACCATTGATTTTGATTGATAATAGCGATCCACCTGCCATATTTGTCGAAAAAGTTAACGTCTAGCAGTGGAAATTGATCTTCCTTGGTGACAGATATGATGTCGAAGTAGTCAACCACTAAGATTCTGGGCGTATTAATAAACTTGTTACTTGCTATTGACACAATGAGACTTTCACTTTGGACATTAAAAGCATCACTAATCATTGTTAGATTATGGGGGGTCTTCTTAAGTTCACGAAGGTAGGCGTCATCATATTCCCCCATATCAGCTCGATGATGATGGGTAGGACAAAGAGCAATCATTTCAGAAGGGTTGTGCTGCTTGATTTGACTCCGGACTATATGATGTATTTCAAGTATTGGGCATCCGCATATAGCACAGCCAAAGTTAACTTCTTGTCTCAAACTTCTACGCATTGACTTAGGTATGTCTTTCGTGAACGTCAATGTTCATCAAGCCACCTAATTTTTAGGGGCTAGCAAAACTTGAGTCACTTAGTATCCCTCTACTATTTATGCTGTCTGATTAATTTTATAAGCTTGGTCTAAGGCAAAGAAAATCAACAAAAGCCAAAGTAAACAGTGTGTGCCTTAATTCTAACATATCAACCAAAGAAGCGCCCATAAATTAGTTGTGAAATTTCTACTACCAAGACTGCTATTGTGGCGACAAGAATACTTAATGGCGTTACATCACCAATCAGGATTGAATGCAAACTAAACATTAAAGGTATAGAGAAAAAAACATGTATCCAGTAGTGTGTGCTAATTAGGAAGACCGTTAGAAATAGAACCCCCAAGCCTGCTCGGCGCATTAGACGACTCCAATCGGGTCTCCATATCGGTTTTCTATTTTCTAAGACTGTCTTAATTGCCACAACCATAGCAAATTGAGCCGTAAAAATTGCCATCTGTGTGATCCAGTCGTAATCAAAAGGCGCCATTTTTAAAAAATAAAAACCTCCCACTAACCCCCCACCAATTCACAATTTTGGCTAATGTTGTGTGCGCTCTTTTTTCTAGGTATCTCGGCAACCTATCTAGGAAAATGATTGCCACATATATAAAATCCATCATGGCGGAGAAGAACAGGGTAAACCAAAAATTGTCCCGATATTCAATTTGAAGTATAGGCAACTTCTTGCTCAGAATATTTTTCTTTTCTAGAACGTGGAGCACGTCCTGCACAAATTCAGGTCTTATGACCCCGTATTTCTCACGAGCTATCCTAGAGATTTCCTCTACGTCAGAATGGAGCTGCGACCATCCGTAATTAGGATCATTTTTCAGCTTGTTTGCTATGTCGTTCAAGCGCTCCTTGAGTTCAGCGTATGCGACATACTCTCGAACGCCTTCTGATTTGTTCAAAGCGTAGGCAAGGTCGTATTTGAAATCGAATTTTGCGTCCCAAATGGCCTTGTCCACTTTCCATGCTTCCCACATGTTACTTCCTTTGATAGTGATTGGGTTGGTGTAGCGAACGCCGTTCAATGTCCAATCGGATCCGATAAGCGTAATTGAAGCATTGTCAAATACCTCAAACAAGGTTAGTCCCCCAGTAAGCATGGTCACCCCTTGCTCAAAACTAAGTATCAAATGTGCGGAGCGAACAGAGAGGGGTAACCCTTGCTGACGAGAGAACACACCTCCTAATATCGCAACCTCGATTCTTTCGTCCGTTTTCTTAGCCTGAAACGCCGAGAATGTTGAGTTCAGAACGAATTCTATTGCGGCCCCATGAGATTCTGAAATGGTGGCTTTGAAGCCGTTGCACTTATTCCAAAATTGGGTAAAATCGGGAAAGTAAACTCTGTCCTTTGGATTGAATTGATAAACTTCATTCCTGAATGTCGATAAGTACGTTTCACCGTATTTCCTAATTTCTTCATCAGTTACGGGGTGATTAGGCTTGAAGACTAGGGAGATTGGTATCCACACTACGAATAGCAACAGGAATAACGCTGTTATCTTTTTTCTTAATCCTTTACCCATTTTGATTCTTGCAATCCACTATTTTTTTTAAGGTTAGGGTGGTTCCCTACTGAAATAGCACGCACAGGGCTTATTTATTTAAGTTACAAAAAACTGTAACCTAAATATTTTTAAGTTAGATACTTTGAGGGTTTATTGACCTAGTCTTTCTCGGCTGGTTCACATCTTTAAGCCGCACTTCTAATGATTTCAGGAGGAAATGTACCAAATATGTCATATATTCAACGTGACCCCAAAAAGTTAGGCATAACTCTAAAGGGAACAACTACAATCGCCATAGTTTGCAGAGACGGAATAGTTTTAGCAACCGATACACGTGCCACAGCAGGCTTCTTTGTGGCGCATAAATATGCAAAGAAAGTCTTTCCATTGGATGATCACTTAGCTATGACTATCGCTGGAACTGTCGCGGATGCACAGACTGTTCTTGACATTTTGAAAGCTAATGCCCGCCTATACAAACTTGATAAAGGTAGACCGATGCCAGTCGGCTCTGTGGCTAGACTGGCCGCTAATATTCTATTTGGATCAAGAACATACCCACTTGAATTGCAGGCGATAATTTGTGGAATAGACGATACTGGAGCCCATATATTTGCTCTAGATCCGCTTGGTAGTGTAACAGAGGAAAAATGTTTTTCTTCAGGTTCAGGTTCACCGATAGCTTTTGGTGTTTTAGAAGATGGCTACAAAGAGGGTATCACGATTAATGAGGGAATACGCCTTGTCCTTCGCGCCATAGACTCGGCTATGAAGAGGGATATTGGAACAGGTGACAGCTTTGATGTAGCTGTCGTAACAAAAGAAGGTTACCGAGAACTAAGCTCTGAAGATAAAAAGAAATTTTTTGAGATGAAAGCATAGTTTGCTCACTTATATTTAGGCTGTGATTTTTTTTGGTGTCTTCGCATAATGATGTGCAAGCAAGGATTAGAGAGACGATTCTAGCCCATGTTCCAAAGGAAGCAGAGATTACTAGAATAGAATTTGAAGGACCAAAACTAGCAGTATACACAAAGAAACCTGAGATTCTGATTGAGCAAAGCTATATCGTCACAGATATAGTCAACCTGATAAGAAAAAGAATAGTCATCCGCTCTGACCCCTCAGTCCGTCTATCTGAAGCTGAGACCATAAAACTCATCCAAACAGTCACTCCACCTGAGGCGGAAATTACAAATATTCTGTTTGACCAAATTGTTGGTGAAGTAGTTATTGAGGCAAAGAAACCTGGGTTAGCTATAGGAAAAAATGGAGTTATTTTACAGGAAATAATTAAAGCTACACGGTGGAGAGCGCGTGTTCTAAGAACTCCTCCAATCCCATCAAAGATAATTGCCAATGTCCGACATTATCTTCATTCCGAAACAAAGGAGAGAGAAAGAATTCTCCGTGCTGTTGGGGAGAGAATATTCAGGCCTATAACATTCAAGGACGGAGATATCAGAATAACCGCAATAGGAGGATTCCAACAGGTAGGGAGATCGGCTATTCTTATACAATCGCGAGAAGGTTCAGTTCTTTTAGACTGCGGTATTAATCCAGGTGCAACCAAACCAATTGAAGCATATCCGAGACTGGACGTTACTGAATTCGATTTAGATCAATTGGAGGCTGTTGTCATCTCTCACGCCCATCTAGATCACTGCGGTTTTCTACCCTTCCTCTATAAATACGGATATGATGGGCCCATTTACTGTTCTGAACCGACACTAAGCCTTATGTCGCTACTTCAACTTGACTACTTGGACGTAGCGAACAAAGAAGGAGTAATGGCTCCATATGACCAAAAAGATGTTCGTGAAGCGGTCATTCACACAATTCCATTAAAATTTGGAGTAGTGACAGACGTTTCTCCAGATATGAGAATAACGCTACACAATTCAGGGCATATTCTTGGATCATCCATTACGCACCTACACGTTGGCGAAGGATTACACAACATAGTCTACACAGGTGACTATAAATTTGGAAGGACAATGCTCCTAGAGCCAGCTACAACTAATTTTCCGAGGGTTGAGACATTAATCACTGAAGGAACATATAGTGGTCCAGAAGATTTTATGCCATCTCGAATGGATGTTGAAGAACGGCTTGTACGTATAATCAATGAGACTGTTGTTAATGGTGGAAAGGTTCTAATTCCAGTCCTAGCAGTTGGAAGAGCGCAAGAAATTATGCTAATTCTGGATAGTGCAATTCGTAATGGTATACTTAAGGAGATACCGATCTACATAGAAGGAATGATCTCGGAAGTAACTGCAATTCACACTGCTTACCCTGAATACTTATCCAGAGAACTTCGTGACAAAATTCTACATCAAGATATTAATCCATTTCAATCAGAATATTTCGTCATAGTTAAAAGCCCAGATGAGAGGCCAGCCATCATTAGCGGCGGTCCATGCGTAATTTTAGCCACTTCAGGTATGCTTGAGGGGGGACCGGTGCTTGATTACTTCAAGAACCTAGCGTCTGATGAGAAAAACACGCTTATCTTTGTAAGCTACCAAATCGACGGTACGCTTGGCCGCAGAGTACAGCATGGTCTAGGAGAGTTGCCCATGATGAATTCTGGAGGGAAAATGGAGGTAGTTAAAGTTAAGATGAGAGTTGAGTCAATTGAGGGGCTTTCAGGGCACTCTGATAGAAATCAAATTTTAGGGTACGTGCGTAGGGTTCTACCAAAGCCTGAACGTGTTATTGTATGTCATGGTGAACGAACAAAATGCTTAGGGATGACTGGCGTTTTTCATAGAATGTTCAGAATTGATAGTATTGCGCCCGAGAACCTAGAAACAATTAGGCTGCGGTAGTCTCGGTCTTCGGCAACTCTGGAATACTAGGCGGAGTAGTGTGTTCTTCTCTTCTCCAAATCTTTACGGAGGATGGGGTAATAACAATCCTTTCTTCACCTAACCTAGCAATGTCTCCGCCAACTCCTCCGACATATTCGCAGAGCTCATTAATTGCGCTCTTCACATCCTCAACGCTCTTCTTTGCTAGCGGAGTTATCCGCAATATTACGATGTTACCGGATCTAACCTCATCCTTCACAAGCGCTATATCGGTTAATTCACGTAGCTGCAGTGCCTTAACATAGATGCTTGGCTGCGTAATTGTAGACATCTCCTTGCTCTTTGCGCTTCGGTTCGGCAAATTGATAATTATCTCCTTAATGAAACTTAGTTAATGTGATGGTTAAACTTAACATTTTTCTTTTTTCAGCAGCCATTTAACGAAGATTTTTCATCGAATTCCACAAAAAATCGCCCACGTAATGCACATTTTCTACTACTTTCCCTCGTTTAACTCTCCTCATATCAAAAGAGTCCAGTTCAGCTACGCCAATGGCTAATGTTTTTTGATACTTCTCATCGGCAACTACAACAATTGAGCCCTTACTGAAATCACCATTCACATCCACTACTCCAGGGGCCATTACATCAGCGCCATTACAAATATGTGGAACTGCCCCCATATTAACAATCACTGAAGGGAGAGTCGCTAAAGCTTGATCAAACAACAATGTTGGAATAATTTTTCCATTTAACTTTGCGAGCAATGGTTTTACATCAACTAGAAAAATCTCAGTTCTCTCAGTTCGAATAAATTCAACCTGTATTTTTGAACCCAAAATATCTGAAAGAGTTCTATGTAATACTAAGCGAACATCTTCATCTAACCGTTTCAATTCACTGCTCTTCAAACGGTGTCTTTCTAAAACCTTCAATGCCACTCCAACCATTAGTTACCCGATATCTTTAAATTAACCCTGAAATCTAAAGAGGCGAGAGACTCAACTTAACATTTAGCGAGATGCCTATAATTATGACTGGCGATATGGCTACAAAAATCCTCGAGGAAAGTCTAGGAAAACTAGTTCTTGTAAGGCTGAAAGGCGGAAAAAGCCTAAGGGGGTCTCTAATCTCATTCGACCAGCATCTAAACCTTGTACTCGAGGCCGCAGAAGAAGTGACAGACAGCGAAAAACCGCAAAAACTCGGAACAATAATAGTGCGGGGCGACAACGTAACTATAGTTTCACCAACCCCAAGGTGATTTTACAATGGGACGAAGCAAAGGCACACCCTCATTCGGTAAACGCCAAAGAAAAACACATATAATCTGCAGAAGATGCGGCCGCAGATCATACAATATCCACGAAAAACGCTGCTCAGCCTGCGGATATGGGTACTCAAAAAAACTTCGCAGATACAACTGGCAAACCCGAAACTTCACAAGAAAAAGACGAATCGTCTAAATTGCTTGTTATAAGAATAGTGGGCCGGGAGGGATTCGAACCCACGACCAACGCCACGTCAAGGCGTCATCCTAACCAGGCTAGACGACCGGCCCATAATTTAACGTTTCATAGTGGACCGGGCGGGATTCGAACCCGCGGCCTCTCCCATGCCAAGGGAACGCGCATACCAGACTGCGCCACCGGCCCTATTGAGCATTGGTTTATAGCAAAACCGCTTCTTAAATTGCTTTCTTAAAATTATGGGGAAAACTTAAAGAAAATGTAACTGTGTTTCTTTTGATGGTTACGGAGGGGATTTAGTTCGCTTTTAACACAGTGTTGAAAACTTCAGTTGTTGGCGGTTTTCCCTTAAGTTACACTGCCGAGAATTTACGTATTGCCATTGAGGATCAATTGAGAGCTGGAATAGATTATCTTTCACCGCCGCAATTGCAGGATATGAATCTAATGTTCCTTAAGCCTCTAGCTGAGCAGGGTTGCGGTATAGAAATTCGCGACAACGAAGCTTGGCTCAAGTCTGAGTTAATTCCTCCGAAATCTCCAGTCGCAATCGAAGACTTAGAATGGACCCTGCGCTTTCTTCAATATCAAAATTTACATAAGAAGGTTGATGGAGTGAAGGTGCCGATTACCGGCCCTATCACATTATCATCAGTGACAAAGATACTGAAGGAAACCTACGCCATAAACTATCCTGACTTGATACTTAGGTTCGCCGAGGTTGTCAGCGAAATTGTAAAGCAGTCCTGTGAGCATGGTATTAGAATAATTTCTATTGATGAGCCATGCATACCATTTGCACTTTGGCTTGGAATATCTGAGGACGTAATAATCGAGGCTGTGAATAAATCAATAAGTAAAGCTGAAAATTGCATCACCGCACTTCATGTTTGTGGAGAACTTAAAGGAATCAGCAGAGTCTTGCTGAAAACAGACGCAAAAATTCTTAACCATGAATTCAAAGCGATTCCAAAAAATCTTGATGAATACAAAAAAACTGACCTAGAGAAATATGATAAGTTAATCGGGCTTGGTTGCGTTCAAACAAAACCCTATGGCGAGGGTAAAATACCAATAGAATCTCCGCAAGAAATCGAGCAATTCATACTTAAAGCAGGAGAAAAATTCGGACTAGAACGCCTGCTAATATTTCCAGACTGCGGCTTCGGAGGATTAAAAGAGCTGTATCCAACTGAAAAAGAAGCTCAAAGCATTGCATACCAAAAAATGGCGAATATGGTTCAAGCAGCAAAAAAGGTTCATAGAGAAAAATTAAAACAATAATAAACTTTTATACGCCTAACACGTTTGAATTTGTTGACATGCCGAGGTAGCTCAGTCTGTTCCAGCAAAGACGCTGGAGGCTAAGGAGAGCGTCCGGCTGAAGGCAACCGAACAGAAACCGGATTGTCGGGAGTTCAAATCTCCCCCTCGGCACCAAGCGGTGGTGGTCCAGCCTGGTCTAAGACCTTGCCCTGCCACGGCAAAAACGCGGGTTCGAATCCCGCCCACCGCACCACTATGAACTAAAGGGTAATTGATGATGGAGCTATTATCCACAAACGTAAATCACTTGAAACTTCGCAATTCGTCTCTACTAGTTTACGGAACATGCGCTGGGGTAGAAGCGCAAAATATTTTTAAAAAATTAAGTAAAGGGCGAGTCTCTCTTCACGTTTGCTTAGAAAAAGAACATATGGATAAAGCTGGCTTCAAATTGGCTACAATCCTTATGACATCAAAACCAAGGGAAATAACAGTTCTAACAATAGACGGCTCCCCGCACTGCCTACAACTCCACTTCACGGTAGAACAGGCAAAAAACATAACTAACTCAAAAGTAAAACTAACACACTACGTTATTGAACACGGTAAACTTTTACAAATTTCAAGCGACGCTGTAAAAACAGCACGTCATCTATCAAAAATTCAAAAACTTTTAACTAAAGGAAAACATTAACCAGTGAAGAGTCTAATGCGGCCGTGGTCTAGACTGGTCTAGGACAGGAGACAGCTAAAAACTGCCTGAGCCCTCCAAGTCGAAGACATACGAGGCAAGCTCCTAACCCGGGTTCAAATCCCGGCGGCCGCACCATGGTACAACACGCATATGCCAATGATGTGATAAGTACATGTTTGACCTACCGCTAAATTTGAACTGTCAAGTAAAATTATCAAAGGATGCGAACTATCTACGCGTATGTCCTCTATAGTTGAAGCGAAGAACCTTATCAAATATTATGAGAATCTAAGGGCTGTTGACAATATAAGTTTCGAAGTTATGAAGGGTGAATGTTTCGGTTTTTTAGGGCCCAATGGCGCAGGCAAAACGACTACTATGCAGATGGTGCACTGCGTCTTACCGATCACTTCAGGAGAACTATACGTGGCTGGCATGAACGTAAAAGAGAAAGCGAGAGAGATTAAGGCGCTGATAGGCGTTGTCCCGCAGGAAAATAATCTTGATCCTGATTTTACGGTTTGCAAGAACCTCATCGTCTTCGCTAGATACTTTGACATTCCAAAAGACGTAGCTGAGAAAAGGGCGAGTGATTTACTAGAGTTTCTTAGCTTAACTGAGAAGGGAGACGTAGTCATAGATAATCTGTCGAGTGGCATGAAGCATAGGCTTCTTATAGCGAGGGCGTTAATAAATGAACCACAAATCCTCGTTTTAGATGAACCGACAACCGGTCTTGATCCTCAAGCTAGACATCTAATATGGGACAGAATAGTGGATCTCAAGAAAGAAGGAGTAACCGTACTCCTTACAACTCATTACATGGAGGAAGCTGCTCAGCTTTGCGATCGCATTGTGATTATGGATTATGGAAAAATCGTTGAGGAAGGAAATCCAAAAGACATTGTCAAGAAGCATTTTGGGAAGAATGTATTGGAAATATCCTATAGCGAAGAAATTTTATCCTTCTTAAAAGGAGCCTACCATAACGCGACGGAAGAAGTCATCGGTGACAGAATTAACGTCTTTACCAATGAGCCTGAACAAATTTTATCGGATGTTTTAGAGAGGTTTTCTCCTAGAGAAGCTGTTATTCGAGACGCAAATCTTGAAGATGTCTTTCTTAAACTAACTGGAAGGAGGCTTCGGGAGTAGTGAAGCCTTTCTCTTCCTACTTTAAGTTTCCAAAGCTGACTTATCGTCTCTGGAAGGTATGGGTCAGAGATAGGGATGTCTTTATGAAGACTTTCAAGACGGATCTCCTTATCCCCTTGCTGGAGCCGCTTCTATACTTAGTGGCTATGGGGTTTGGCTTAGGATTGTTTATCTCAGAGGTTAACGGCGTCTCTTACATTCAGTTTATCGCACCTGGCTTAGTGTCGATCTCAATTATGTATGCTTCTTTCTCCGAATGCACTTACAGCTCCTATGTGAGGATGTATTTTCAGAAAACTTACGATGCTATTGTCGCAACTCCAGTCAGTCTTGAAGAGGTTGTAGCTGGGGAAGTTTTATGGGGCGCTACTAAAGGCCTTATAAATGGCTCCATTGTTCTAGCTGTAGTAGCTGTTTTTGGGTTAGTTAACGGGCCGCTCTTCCTGCTGGTTATCCCATTCTCATTCTTTATAGGCTTACTCTTCTCATCTTTCGGTATGTGCTGCACCGCCCTTGTGCCAAGTATAGATTCTTTTAACTATCCATTCTTCCTCTACATCACGCCAATGTTCCTATTCAGTGGTACTTTCTTTCCAATAACAATTCTACCCAAACCTGTCCAACTCTTTGCGCAAATATTTCTGCCTCTCACTCAAACCGTCAATATAACACGTGGGTTAACCCTTGGAATACCCGAGCTCTCAATGCTCCTAGACTTATTATGGTTGGTAGTTGTTACAGTTGTATTCTTCGTTTTATCGATCAACTTGATGGTGAAACGGCTGATAAAGTAAAATGAATAATGAAGATAAACTCGTAAGAACTACATCTCAACTGCATGATGCACAGTTGCCCAGTTACTGGTGGACACTATCACGGCAACAAATCCGGGAAATCTTTGCATTTGATTATAGTAATGTCTTTCAGCAGAGCAAGCCAAAAAAACCGAGTAAGTTACGGTACAAACGCCATTACAGAACTGAAACGAACAAGCATTATTGCATTACTACTCGAAGGGGTTAGAGAGCCAATGATGGTCTTGCTATTCTCTATCGCTGCTCTTTCAGTTATTTTTGGCGAAATTGTTGAAGCGGCCGTGATGATTTTTGTTGTTGCCACCTACATCTTTGTTGAGTTCATAAATAAGCTTCGAACCGATTCGGCGCATTCTGGCTTCTAGGGATGATCGGATTAACTGTTACAATAACCAATGTACCTGTGTTTTTCCCCTACGTTAAGACAACTTCTATCACTCCGTTTGTATGGGCAGAAATTCTAATCATTGTTTTTGCCTCAACATTTTGGATAGAAACTAAGAAGCTGTTCGGCGGGATTGCAGGAAGACCAAACTAGCGTTAAATACTAGGAATGTGAGTTTCGGCAGTCGCATCACTAACTTTTCTCAGTCTTTTCAGCGGCAATCCAATTGCCTTTTCATACTCATAGATGATTCTTGATGCTACTGTCCATGTTTCAAGCGCTTCCGGGTCAAAACATACAGTTTCATCCGCAAGCTTCAATGTATCTTCACTGAAATGTCCATGGGGGAACCCGCCTATAATTATGATTGGCTTCTTTTCTTTGACAAGCTCATTCACAACATCGTCAAGTCGTTTTAATTTACCAAGGCGAGTTAAGGCAATTACACGGGTTGGTTTTATTTCAGAAATAAGTTCTGCGATACTTTGTTTCTTTAAACTGATTAAAGATTTTCCTGTAGGCGGTATTCTGTTAGA
>Ga0315309_1002209_pt1 | contig 11434 bp, 11 predicted proteins | sample TDP4_MG_FD_203080 | JGI IMG/M metagenome (GOLD analysis project Ga0315309, IMG submission 203080) | Freshwater sediment microbial communities from Lake Towuti, South Sulawesi, Indonesia - TDP4 | ecosystem: Environmental > Aquatic > Freshwater > Lake > Sediment | place: Indonesia: South Sulawesi...
CCCAGAAAAGTTTTTTGACGTAAATGTTAAAGGCACAATTAATGTTCTAATGGCATGCAAAACATTGGATGTTGAGCGAATTGTTCATTTTTCTAGCTCTGAAGTCTATGGCACTGCTCGGTACGTTCCAATGGACGAAAACCATCCCACTATGCCGCTATCTACCTACGCTGTTAGTAAACTATCTTCAGATAGGGTTTGTTTTGTCTTTGCCTATGAGCACGGCATTCCCGTCTTGATCGCTCGTCCTTTCAATTCCTATGGTCCAAGAGAGACGCAACCCTATGTCATACCGGAAATAATCGCTCAACTGTCGAGAGGGAATGTTGTGCACTTAGGTAATGTAAAGGCGAAGAGGGACTTTACATATGTTGAGGATATGGCTAGAGGGGCTGTCTCCTTGCTTGAATCAGACGTTCAGAATGGCGAAGTCGTTAACCTAGGCTCGAACAATGTCTATAGTATTGAAGATCTTGCCCACCTCATCGGCAAGTTGATGGGATACAAAAGCATTAACGTAGAAATCGACGAATCAAGGTTGAGGCCATTAGATGTCAACTTCCTTCAGTGCGACTACTCCAAGGCTAAAAAACTCATTGGATGGGAACCAGAAATTGATATTGAAGAGGGACTTAAACGCACCGTGGAATGGTATATGAAAAACGGTAAGCGCTGGAGCTGGGAGAAACTACTCTAGGGTAGCCCCACTCTTGTCTATTGCAAGTTGGCGATATCACATTGGTTTTCCAGTCTTACAGCAAGTATTATGACATCATTTATGCTGACAAGGATTATGAAAAAGAATGCAATTTCTTGGAAGAAATTTTCAGGAAATATTTGGCGTGGATACCCAAAACAGTTCTTGACGCAGGATGTGGTACTGGAGGCCATGCCCTTCTGTTGGCAAAGAGAGGGTATGAGGTTACTGGAGTAGATGCTTCTAACGATATGATTGAGATCGCTAGAAAAAAGGCGAAGGAAAGTGGTGTCGACGTAGATTTTTTTACGGCTGACTTGCGGGAGCTACGGTTAAACAGAAAGTTTGACGCGTGTATCTGCATGTTTGCAGTTATGAATTATATCACTGAAAACGAAGACATTAAGGAAGTCCTGTCTAACGTGAGAGTACATCTCAAGAGAGGAGGACTATTTGTTTTTGACTTCTGGTATGGCCCAGCTGTATTGTCTATTCTCCCTTCTGCCAGAATGAAAACCGTGGAAAGGGGTGGAATGAGAACTATTAGGATTGCGGAGCCGAGTCTAGATATTGCTCGTCATTTGTGCGAAGTGAAATACCACCTTCTGATAATTAAGAGAAATAGAATTGTTGATGAGGTTAAGGAGAAACATAAAGTTAGATTTCTTTTCCCGCAAGAAATTGCGCACTATCTCACAGAAACGGGTTTAAAACTCTTGAGACTCTGCGCATTTCTAGACCTCGAAAGTGATCCAAGCGAAAAGATCTGGAATGCCGTAGCAATTTCGAAGGCTGCTTAAGCCTTTCTTATACATCCGGGGGAAAATCGACGTTCTCAAACATGAATTGGAGGAGATGAAGACTGGTTAAAGACTTTAGAGCCTGTCTTGTTTGTTATCCCTTTCTCCCTAGGAAGGATACCTGGAGGGGGATGGATAGGTACTCTTGCGAACTAGCTAAGCATCTTGAGCTGTGTGGAATTAACCTGCTAGTCCTGGACCGTGGAAAATTTGATCATTTGCTGGATTGGATGATAGGCGAGCTAACTTTTCCACTAGAAGTAGGTCAAGTTGATGCTGAACTTAGAGAAAGTGTCAAACACTGTTGAAATCTACCATCATAACGAAATTTCGACTATAAAAACCTAATAAGAGAAGACACTCGGTTGAGGCAATTCGCAGTTCTGAGTGTTGATTTTGAATTGTTTGAACATACTTATGCGTATCAGAGACTCAAAGAAAACCCCAGACTTAATGTGAGAGAAGACTTAGGAGTTAAAAGAATTCTGTCTCTTTTTGATGAGAAACACGCAAACAGTACATTTTTCACCGTTGGCGCGGTTGTAGAAAAATACGCAGAACTCGTAGAAACGATAGCTTGTAAAGGACACGAAGTAGCATCACACACTTTGTCTCATGTGTCCTTCAATAACTTGGGAAATGAAAGAATTAAAATAGAAATTGTGGAATCAAAAAAGCTATTAGAACAAACAATCAATGAGAGAGTTGTCGGGTTTCGCGCTCCTGCTTTTGAAATAAATCCCAACGCTATCGAATTTGTAGTCCGAATTCTGGAAAACTTGGGCTACAGATATGATAGCTCAATCGTGCCATCTTTCAAAATTCCACTTTGGTACGGATTGCCATCTGCCTCCATTTACCCAACAAGGATCAGTAAAATATTTACAGAAATTAAGTCACAGATTATAGAATTTCCGATAGCCATAAATCCTCTTATTCGCATGCCGATTTCAGGGTCATGGATGAGAATATTCGGTGTTCACTACACTCTTTTAGGCATCAGAGCTTTACTAAAAAGAAAAGCGATACCTATATTGTATGTGCACGCGTGGGAACTAGTTGATCTACCCGAGATAGATGGGATTCCAAGACGGGTTTATTTTCGTACTGGTGACAGGGCTTCTGAAATGATTAAACATATACTAGAAAATGTTGATGTCAAGTTTGTTTCTATTAGAGACTTACTCGATGTTACTGGGTTAGAGGAATGTTAAATGGAGCTGTTAAATGAAAACGCAAAGGAATTTATGAGATACAAAGGGTGGAATGGAATAACAGGGATACTAAAACTTGCATGTAGACAATTAAAAATTCATTTTCTTCTTCTGTTAGGGAAGAATCTTCTGCACCCGGCTTTTCGCGTGATGTGTTATCGTGCTATGGGAGTAAAAATCGGGAAAGATGTGTTTGTTGGATTAAACGTATTAATCGATCCGCTCTACCCGGAAATGGTAACAATAGAAGACTACGCTGAAATTGGAGATAATGCCTGTATTTATGCGCATAGTCGGGGACCCAAACCGCTAAAGAAAATCTATCCAAGAATAGTTAAACCTGTTAGAATTTGTCGAGGCGTCTGGATCGGTGCACCAAACGTGACTATTCTGCCTGGTGTTACCATCGGAGAATGTGCGGTGATTGCTGCAGGAGCTGTGGTCGTTAAAGATGTCCCTTCATATACTGTTGTAGGTGGAGTTCCAGCTAGAGTTATAAAAAAACTCGATCCAAATGCCATCATGTTTTGAAATAATTAGTACAACAGTCTACGCACTTTGAGTGCAGTAAGAACCAGCTTGAAAACTATAGAAGCACGCGTCATGAATAAAGCGAAAGTCGCTATCACAAAGGGTGATGACCCCAAAAGACTTGTCAGAGACGCTCTAAGCCTTCTTAATGGACTGGATAAAAGATGTTTAGGAAAAGTGCTTATCAAGCCCAACTTATGGGTTGGGGCAACAAGAATGTGTAGCGGAGCAACAACAAGAATTGAGGTCATTGAAGGATTAGTTGAGTTTCTTCAAGATTTAGGAACCCACGTCGTCATAGGAGAAGGATCTATGGCAAGTCACATAACGGAGAGAGCATTTGAAAATACACGGGTAAAGGAGCTACGGAATAAATACGGTATTAAGATAGTAAATCTTAATGAAGACGACTTCGTTAGCGTACGGATACATAACGGTGTTGCCTTAAACAGCCTGAAATTATCGAAGGAGGTCCTTGAAAGCGACGTTATTGTCAGTGTGCCCGTTTTAAAAACTCACGTCATGACAGGGGTGTCTCTTAGTTTGAAGAATATGATTGGGATCGTCTGGGGTAGAGATAAACATAAATTGCATGAAAAGGATTTAGATCAGGCAATAGTGGATTTGAATACAATGGTTAAACCTGATCTGGCTGTTATCGATGGAATGACTGGCATGGAGGGTCGAGGGCCCAACCTGGGCAAATCTGTTGACATGAATGTACTAATTGCGAGCTTTGATCCTGTTGCAGCAGATTCTGTGGGTACGCAGATAATGGGGATGAGGCCAAAGTCAATAAGACACTTGCGCTTGGCCGCCATTAGAAAACTTGGCACTCTTGATGAAATAGAGATTGTTGGTTCTCCTATGAAAGAAGTAGGAAAGGAATTTGAACCAGCCAAGCTGGATCATTTAATTGATAAAGTAAATGCCAATCCGCTCTTCCACAAAGTGGCCAAGAATCCCCTTCTTCATAAACTCCTATATAACCGCCATTTTTATTATACTCAAAAGAAATTACGGTGGAGCAAGAAGAAGCATGAGATAAACGTCTATACACCAAACTATGACGTTCTCCAAAAAAAGGGTGATAATTGATTGTTAATCGAATCGATATTCCTTATCTCACTAATGATGCTACTATGGTTATACATTGGATATCCATTATTTCTTTTCGTAGTGAGCAAGATTGGAAAAGATCAAATTAGGGCAAGTGAAATTAAACCGAGAGTATCGGTAGTAGTCTGTACCTATAATGAAGCTGCCGTGATTGATAGACGGATCAGGAATCTCCTTGATCAAAAATATCCTGAAAACAAGTTGGACATCATCATTGTAGACTCTGGATCAACCGACGGAACCACTGATATTGTTAAAAAAAATTGGTCGGGAAATGTTATACTGTTAGAACAGGGCGGAAGATTGGGGAAAGCATCTGCAATCAATTTAGCCCTTCGGAAAGCATCAGGGGAGGTAATAGTACTGTCCGATGCTCCAACATTATACTATGAAGATACCACTGAAAATATTGTTAAAAATTTCGCTGACCCCAGAGTAGGAGGAGCAACTGGGAGATATGATCCATTGGGAGGTGATAAGGGACTTGAAGGTTCGGAAAAGTTACTTTGGAAATTTAAGGATCTGATTAGAAATTTGGAAGGGCGGGTAGATTCAACTAGCTTTCTTTCTGGGGAATTATGCGCATTCAGAAGGGGTTTGGTTGATAAAGTTGATGAAGATTCACTGGCAGATGATGTAAACATAGCTATGAAAATACGAGAAAAGGGATACAGAGTGATATGTGATCCTTGCGCAGCTTTTATGGAGAAACTGCCAACTTCTCATGAAGATCTATTATCCAAAAAAGTTCGAGGGGCAATCGGAGGGATCCGAGAAACGCTGAGATTCAAAAAAATGATTCTTAATCCCGATTTCGGCTTGTTTGGAATGTTAATTTTGCCAACTAGATTACTATACACTTTACTTAACCCCTTCATCTTTTTGTCATTCCTAGTATCCTTTGCGTATATTTTCGTTCTAAGTGCTTTTCATTTTCTACTCGATCTTCATGTGATTGTTTCACTTTTATTCGTATGCATGCTGGTGGTTATTTTTAAGGAGAGTCTCCCAATTAAAGTCCTAAAAACGTGTTTCACCACCGGATTCATTCAACTTCAAGCGTTGATCAAGTACATGTGCAATGATTTCGATGTAAAGTGGAAACAAGTGGAGAGCACAAGGAAATAACAAAATCGCTTGATGATCTCGGTTTGAATAAAAGGTTAAAGAGCACCGTTTTCGGTAAAAAGAAGAGGATTTCCTTATTTAGATGAAGTTGTCGAAGAGATTTTGAATCAATCAAATTGGAAGAAATACCTAGTAGAAGAATCTATTATCGTGTACTTGCAATAGTTCTTTTGACAGTTAGCTCAATAGAATGATGTGCAAATAAAGGTGGCACACGCTTAAATGGGTAGAAATCCTTTCAGGCCCAAAGTCTGCCTTGTCTGCTATCCAAACTACCCAAGCAACAAAACTGGAAGAGGGATAGACAGGTACTCTTACGAGTTGATAAAACAACTTAGACTTTATGGTATAGACTGTATCGTATTTACACAAGGAACGGTGAGCAATCCTTTGGAGTATGCTGTGAAGGATTTTTGGGTTTTTCTGAGAGCAATTAACCTCAAAGCAGATTTATTTCATGCGGCGTCTGAGTATGGCGCCAAATATATTTTGTTAACGAAAAAATCGCCTCTCGTCACTACGATACATGATACGCTTCCTTATCTTTTCTTCTCAAAGGCTCCGATGGTGTATTCTAATCAATACGCCTCTTTTAAACTAGCTAGCAAAAGTGATAGGATTATTGTCGAGTCTAATTTTTATGTAGGACTCATCAGGCGAATACTTAAAGTGCCGCCAGAGAAAATAAGCGTTGTTTATCACGGCGTCGATCATGAATCTTTTGCACCCTTGCCTAAAAATCGTCTGGAACAGAGAGATCACAAAATTATACTATACATCGGGGGCCTTAATCGGTTTAAAGGAGTGGTCACGCTGGTTAGAGCGTTCAGCATTGTCGCAAAGGAGATGAAAGACGTTGATCTACTTATAGGAGGCAAAGGCAGAGATTTCATGTTATTTCAGTCAATCGTCGATACGCTTGGAATTAGAAACAGAGTTAAATTTCTTGGATTCATAGAGGAAAAGAATCTCTCTAGATACTACAACTTGGCTGACGTTTTCGTTTGGCCTTCCCACTTTGGACTTGGGCTCCAGATTCTAGAAGCAATGGCTTGCGGGACACCAGTCATTGCTAGCGACACACTTGACACACCAGAGTATATAGGGAGTGGTGGACTATTGTTTAGGCCAGGTGATGCTGATCAACTGGCAATTATGATGTTGGAGATCTTGACGGATGAAAGTTTGAAAGAAGAACTTGGCCGAAAGGCACTGCACTGGGCAAGTTCTTTTTCTTGGGAAAGAACGGTGAGAGAAACAATAGACGTATACTACGAAGTACTGGGAACCAAATGAGGCTAGCCAGAATCGAACTAGGAACCCCTTTTTCTCGCTCATGCTGTGATGTTAAAATGTTTTGACCACGTAGAAGCCTTCATTTATCTTTTCGCTGATGCTTGTTTCATAGGAGGTTATTGGAGAGTACCAGTCTGGAATAAATATAACCAAGTAGTCTGTGAGATTTGAGATGCCACGATTGTTGTCGAGTTTTGACCAATAGTGTTGAAACACCAATCCTTCTTCATACGATGCTGGGTCCATAGGTTCTCCCGTTAGAAGATTTTCCAGTGGTCCGTAATAAGTAAGGTGATGTCCGACATAGGTTTGAATCCAATTATCATAAAGCGCAATCCAACTTCCGATGGCTCCAGGCGTTGAATCTGTGCGTTGCGGTGGATATAACACAAAAATCAGGTGGCTTTTTTTAGTATCAGGTGACGAAGCATATTCTGCTATACTTTGTAGTACCGCAACTTTTTCAGAGCTTATCCAAGGTCCAAAGTGGATGATTTCCTTGTATGCGTCAAAACTGATGATTAGAATTAAGACCGTTAATACAGCGCATCCCAGAATTCTTGTCGTTCTGGTGCCAATATGCATTTTGATCTTTTGAGGAAAAGATTTGGTCGTGTGCAATTGCTCCAGAGTTGTCATGATCATGTCTACTCCATAAGCGAGTAACAAGGGGACAGGGAAAAAGAATAGTACCCGATACATGATATCAGGATTCAAGTAATACGAAACGAGAAAGAATGGTAACAAAACTGACATCCATACGAATAGCACATTTTCTCCAACGTTCGCTTTGCGTCTTAGGGCTATGTGTGCAATTCGTCCCGCTGCCAGGAATTGTAAAATGATTAAAGAATGTTGGACTTGTTTCCACATAATTCTCCAGGGGGGTGAAAGAGCCTTTTCGCGCCCCCCAAGAGGATTGTAGGATGTTAAGAGAAGAGCCCATGAAAGGGTCCCTATGATTAACGAGAAGGTTAAGCAAGCTATGATGTTGCGTGTTCTGGAACTGGTGCTTTTATAGAGAAAGTGTGTATAGAGAGAAATAGAAGTCAGAACAACCCAGCATATAACTGCAGTTTCCAAGTGAGTGAACCATGTTAGTAGTTGAGGCACAAAAAGTGTTACGTAGTGCCATTTGGTGATGGTCTTATTCTTGGTTAAGGTTACCAAGCGTCCGATGGCAATATTCGTCAGGGTTAATCCGAGCATTTGATCAAATAAATCGTGGGTCAGTCGTAGATAGTTATAACCTAGGGAGGTAAACAAGAAAGAATAGAAGACAGGATGAGGTTTGCAGAGAACTTTTTTAGAAACATAGTACATGGATACGAGATATAAAAGGGCTAATGAAGAGGTCCAAACTACGTACGATATATTTAAGTCACCAAGAAAGGCAATCAAGACCAGAAGTGGTATACTGCTGATCACCCTCAGTCCCTTCCATGGAGTGGATTCTGGATTCATCGCGTAATTCCAACCGTATCTGTAGATGTTGAGTGTGTATCCAAGATACCCCGGCGTATCCCATCCTAGTGGAACGTAAAACCTACTAAACGGCCAGAGAATTGCCCATATAACGGCGGACGGCACTATTGCTATGGTTAACACTCTCAGGAAGACCTCAATTCGCTTTTGTTGCATTCCATCCCCTCGTCATCGGTCGGTTGTAGAGAATTGCGATTCTACAAACTCTGTCATCTTTTTTGAGAATGCGATCCATCTCTTGGACAGCTTGCAAGTCCCCATCTCTATGTTCAACACTGCCATACCTGCCTCCGATGCCTACGTGCTCAATTGTGGAAACGGCTATTACTTGATTAAAGGAGTCGTTTCTGAAAGGGACATATCTCACGTCCGCTCGAACAAAATTGAGATGTGTTGGCCTCTCTCTGTAATCTCTTATATCGATGGCATATGCATTGTATCCTCGTACAAGGAGTTCATGTGAAAGAAAGCTGTCACAGCATCCCACATCTAAAACAGAATTTTTGTCTGGTTTTAGATTCGCCATGACCCACGAATATTCAACAGCTCTTTCGCTAGCTCTTAGTCTAGGTAAGAATGAGGCGAGTTGGTTTATTTTCATCCTAAAAATAAACCGCATTCTCCCCACTGCGAGACTAGAGAAAACCTTTTCTAAAACTTTCGACATGATGCACTCCATTCCATTCTTCAACATTGTAGGCAGCTTAATACACTCTCTTATTTCATCCCCTTCAAGTTTTCCGTGTCTGTTCAACACAATCGACCACATTACACTTAATGGAGGTGAACCAACATGGTATCTTAGAGTGCTTATCTGATATTAATGTATCATTGTGTACTATAATTTTGCCTACGAGACAAGCAAGATTCTAAATCGAGTACAACTTATTCGGACTCCATAGGTTTTCCGTGTCTGCTCTTCAAACGGTCCTTGAAATTGCGGTCACGCGTATAGTTAGTCCTATCCGCAATCGCGGGTCTTATGAGATTTACGACCACCGCCATTGACAAAAGCACTGGTGCAAGAGCAATAAGAACTTCTTCGCATTCAATCGCATAACACTCTGCATATTTGTGCAATATGAACTCTACCGGACTCTACCGCAGAAGATGGCGCATGCAGAATTAGGGCCCATCGTAAATGCTATTTGTCTGTAACTTGAACTAGAGGAGTGGTGAGTAGTAATGGAAATGAGGAAGGTTGCGGTTTTGGGCGCAGGATTGATGGGGCATGGAATCGCTCAAGTTGCGGCTCAATTGGCAAAATACGAGGTTAATTTAAGAGATGTGAAGCAAGAGTTTCTGGACAATGGAATGAAGATGATACGGGACAGTTTGAAAAAGTTTGTGGACAAGGGGAAGATATCAGAAGAGGAGATGAGTGAAACTCTGGATAGAATCCATCTGACCATAGATTTAAAAGAGGCGGTGGCAGACGCTGACCTTATAATCGAGGCGGTTCCAGAGAACGTTGGGATCAAAAAAAGCGTGTTTGTGGAGGTTGAAAAATTCGCTGGGAGAAACGCAATAATAGTTTCGAACACTTCTTCCATCAGCATCAACGAACTCGCGTCAGCCATGCATAGGCCGGAAAGGTTTTGCGGCTTGCACTTCTTCAACCCCCCACAACTGATGAAACTGGTGGAGGTTGTTAGAGGGACCGAAACGTCTGACGAAACCGTTGACGTAGTGGTTGAGGCGGCTAAAAAGATGGGGAAAGAGCCTGTTGTCGTCAAGAAGGACTCTCCTGGCTTTATTGTGAACAGGATTCTGATTCCAGCGTTGAACGAGGCTCTTTATCTTGTCTGGGAGGGAGTTGCGGATCGAGATGAAATTGACAAGGCGGTAAGGCTTGGGTTAAACTGGCCTATGGGTCCTCTGACGCTGTTGGACTCTGTGGGCTTAGACACAGCCCTAGCCATCCTAGAGATTTTTCAAAGCGAACTGGGAGATGTGAAATACCGACCCTGCCCATTGCTTGCACAGATGGTTAAGGCTGGTCTGTTAGGAAGGAAAACCGGAAAGGGCTTTTACGATTGGGAAAAGAAATAGATCGTTGGTGAAGAAGCAATGGAGTTTAAGAATACCCTTTATGAAAAGAGTGAGGGAACAGCAACGATCACCATTAATCGTCCAGAAGTACTCAACGCCCTAAACGAAGAAACGCTCTTGGAAATTTTGTCGAGACTTGAGGATGCAGAACGGGACAAAACCATGAGAGTGGTGGTTATTACAGGCGCCGGAGACCGAGCCTTTTCCGCGGGCGCTGACATCAAAATGATAAAGGATATGGACTCCTCAAAGGCAAGGGACGTCTCCAGAGTCGGGCAAAAGCTGTGTGACGAAATAGAAAAACTGGGGAAGCCGGTGATCGCTGCCATAAACGGCTATGCTCTGGGAGGAGGGCTGGAGTTAGCTATGGCCTGTGATATCAGGATAGCGTCAGAAAACGCGAGGCTGGGACAATCTGAGGTAAGACGAGGGTTGATTCCGGGCTGGGGTGGCACCCAGCGTCTTCCAAGATTCGTGGGAAAGGGAGTGGCAAAAGAGCTGATCTTTACGGGAAAGATGATTGACGCCAAAACCGCTGAGCGGTTGGGTTTGGTGAACGCTGTTGTGCCGCCTGACCAGCTGAAGTCTGTTGTTGGAGAACTCGCCAAGGAGATTGCTGATAACCCGCCCATATCCATCAAGTTGGCTAAAGAGCTGATTAACAGTAGTTTGGAAACCAGTCTGAGGGTTGGTGAAAGCCGCGAAGCCGAGGCTTTCTGCATCGCAGCATCCACCGAAGACTTTAAAGAGGGAGTAGCCGCCTTCCTTGAAAAGAGGAAACCAAAATTTGAAGGGAAGTAGTTAGATAAGTTTGAGAACAGCGCTTGCGGCGGTAGGGCAAGGCGCACGTGTTTGGTTTGAGAAGATACAGATAAACGTTGGTGTGAGAGTTTGGGATAGGCATGTCGGCGTCGTCTATTGACGCGTACATATATAATATGTCGTTTTATGCCTTTGATATGCAAATGTTTATATAAGATATTTAGTTAAAATCAGTATGGATATGTCGAAAAAAAGACATATTGTACGTGTGTAGAACGTGAAAACAGTTAAACAAAAACCATGTGAGGAGGATAAAAATGAGGAAAGTAGCTTCCCGACAGAAGAGGGCA
>Ga0315309_1002210_pt1 | contig 11434 bp, 12 predicted proteins | sample TDP4_MG_FD_203080 | JGI IMG/M metagenome (GOLD analysis project Ga0315309, IMG submission 203080) | Freshwater sediment microbial communities from Lake Towuti, South Sulawesi, Indonesia - TDP4 | ecosystem: Environmental > Aquatic > Freshwater > Lake > Sediment | place: Indonesia: South Sulawesi...
CCAATTCTCAATCTAGTCCATTCTCCTTTATAGAAATGTAAATCGGTTCCACAAATGCTTCCTGCACTAAATTCAACAAGCACTTCCTTATCAGAAGGCTGAGGCTTAGCAACTTCTTCAACCTTCATATTTCTTGGACCTCTAAACACAACAGCTCTCAAAATTCTCGCCCTTCAGACATAACTAAATGCTGTCTAATAACCGTCACTAATACCTTGTTAGGCATATAACAATCTGCAAAAAGGGGTTTTAAGAGAAAGAAAATATCAAAACGTTCCATCTTTGGCTTATTGAAAGGCATCGGGAGTTGTCTGGAAGCTAACCAGCCTCTCAAAAAAGTTTTAGCGCCATAAGGATAACTAACAAATGGCAACCACAGGGTCTGAATGGTTAAGAGACATAGGTAATTCTTATATCGTTATCTTGTCGGTCACGACTGTTGAAATATTCGTTTTGGAGAGGTTTCAGCGTTTGCTTACAGGTTGCCAATTTTTTTCAGTCTATATCTTTCATAGATTAAGTCAACTTTGTCTCCATTAAGCGTGAATTGCACTGGAAGCTTTCCGCCACCTTGAACCGTATAGAATGTTTTCAAGTCGCCGTCTATGTCTTCAGGTATCAGAGGTACTATCAAATCTATGTATTTGTCCTTGATTTCTATCTGCAGGATGCCAGCTTTGCTGACAACTTCTGCTTTCATTGTACCTTTGTAGGTCTCATAAAGGCCAGTTAGTGAGTCGAAGGCTCTCTCTACTTTGATAAATGGAAGGTTTTCGGGGTTTTCTTCGAGCATCAAAGCTAGTCCGTATAAGCCTATTTGGGATAAGGGATATCCGCTCCCGTTTGCCGGAATAGCTACGCCTATGCTTTTTTCTGGAATGTATCCCATGTAGGCTGTGGCCACAAGCACAGAACCGCCATGTCCTATGACTTTATTGCCAAAGAAATTTGGAATTATCATTAGTCCGTAGCCATAGGCTTCTCCGCCGAAAATTTGAAGAGGTAGTTTTACCTTGGGCTTTTCCATTTCTTCTATAAGGTTTGGAGAAAGTAGAGTGCCGCCTTCGTATTTTCCTCGGTTAAGGTACATTGTTATGTAGCGAGCTAGGTCTAGTACGCTGCTTATCAGTCCGCCATCGGAAGATATTGGACTGTAGGTGTATGTGGACTTTTTGCATTCTCCATCTCTGGTGATTATGTATGGTGTGGCCATATTCGGGTCTGTTTCGACTTCTTCTTTTCTGAAGAAGCTCCTGTTCATTTGTAACGGCTCTAGGATTTTCTTTTTCACGTATTCTTCGTACTTCATTTTGGAGAGCTTTTCGATGATGTATCCGAGGATAACGTAGCCCTCGTTCAGGTAGAACCATCTCTCGCCAGGCTTTGCCAAAATCCATTGATCTGCTTCTCTCATAAAGGTGAAAATGTCCTCATAACTTGCTGTGGGAATCCACTTGCCTCCAGCGCCAGTCATGTATCTGATAAAGGCCTCAGCGTAGGCCAAGGCTGGCATTCCAGAAGCATGACTTAGTAAATGCCAAATTCTGCACGGTTCTTCTATGGATTTAAGGTCCAAAGGAACATATGTGCTGACTGGGTCGTCTAGGCTTAGCTTTCCTTCTTCCACGAGCTGCATTATTGATAGAGCTGTGAAGGATTTGGTTACAGAGCCTATTCCGTAGAGCGTGTCTGGAGTAACCTTCAGACCGTGTTCTAAGTCTCTGAGGCCAAAGCCTCGGCTATATACGATTTCTTCATCTTTGACTATGGTTGCGCTTAAGCTGGGTAGATGGGTTTTGGACATCTTTTCAAAGATGAAGTTTTCTAATTTGCTGAAATCTGGCATTGTCTTTCACTTTTCTTTGAATAGGGTGTAATATCTTGATAAGCCTTGAGTCAGGCAAATATGAAAAGAGTGGTATGTCAACACTTAAGAAGTCAAAGTTGTTGGAAAAATATAGGGGTTGAAAGAAATGGAGAACAACGAATTCAGGGTAGGTAAAGCAAGGATCTGTCTTGTTCAACGGGACATAACCGAAATTGATGCTGATGCTATAGTGAATGCGGCTAATCCAACTCTCATGGGAGGCGGTGGCGTAGATGGAGCAATCCACCGTGAAGGCGGGCCGAAAATACTTGAAGAGTGCAAGCGAATAAGGGCTAAAGAATGGTCAGATGGTCTTCCAACTGGAAAGGCGGTCATCACTTCTGGGGGCAATTTGAAAGCTAAATATGTTATTCACACTGTTGGGCCTGTCTGGCGTGGAGGTGACAAGGGCGAACCGGAGCTTTTGGCGGACGCCTATCGCAACTCATTAAGACTCGGGGTTTCCAAGGGATTGAAAACAGTAGCGTTTCCGTCGATAAGCACAGGTGCATATGGATATCCAGTTGAGAAGGCAAGTCGAATAGCTGTTGTAACAGTGAAAGAGTTTCTGGAGAGGGAAGACAAACTGGACAGGGTGATGTTTGTTTTGTTCACGAGGCATGATCTAGAAATCTACAAAGATGCCGCAGGAGAAACTCTCGTACTATAATGTTCCCTTTTGCCGTCAGTTTAGTGTGCACTATTGTGCCGAGGAAAGAGCACACTATAGTACTGAGCCTCTTTGGATCACGCCGAAAACTGTGATAAACGCATGTCATCTGCCGTCAGAAGGAAAGAATATGATATGTTAAAGAGCCTTTCTAAAAGCTAGTTTGGCTTAGATCTCCCCTTACTCTATGAAACTTGTTAATTGTTTTTGGCTCTTTTCCACTCTTACAAAGCTCGAAACCTTGACCCCTACTCTCCTCGCCTTAAGGTCCGATTCGCCAAGGAATTTCTCGAAAAGCTCTCTCACCGTATGCTTTAGCATTAACAAATCGTTAGTAGGATTTTCAAGAGTTTTAGATCGACTCCGAACACTAATATCCATCATAACTGCAATTATTCCCACAGTTTTAAAACTCAGTCCGCGTTGAACAATATCTGCGTAGATATCATCACACAATTGGCTAGTTCTCTCAACTATAACATCCACATCTCTTGAGTCTTCCTTCAAAGTAGAAATTCTACTTATGGACTCGGCTTCACGTCTTTCTTGAACAGGTTCATTGTCAATCCCCAGAGAAGCATTATGGAAATAGGTTCCAAGATTCCTACCAAAAACCTCAATTAACCTCTGCACATCAAACTTTGCCAAGTCACCAATCGTATTAATGCTTAATATCTTCATCCTCTCCTTGGTTTTTGCTCCAACACCGATGAGACGCCCAACTGGCAAAGGAAAAAGAACACTTTCAACTTCCTCAGACTTGATCACTGTCAAACCATCTGGCTTCTGAATATCAGCAGCAATTTTCGCAACAAGCATATTCGGTCCAATGCCAACCGAGCAAGTCAGTTTATGCTGGGCTCTAATTTCTTCCTTTATCCTTTGGGCTAGCTTCCTTGCTTCGTCAAAATTCCCTTTAACCTTCTGACTCACATCTAAATAAGCCTCGTCTATCCCAACCTGCTCAAAGCTATCCGCAAAACTTCTCAAAATATTCATAATTTTTTCCGAGACTTCCCCGTAAAATATGTGATCCACAGGTAGAAAAACAGGTTCCACATCCTTCAATTTTCTTTTCGCCAAGACAATAGGCATTCCAGATCTGACCCCATGCTTTCTAGCTACATAATTCGCCGTGCTCACCGCTCCACTGTCTTCGCTTCGACCAGAATATACACATACCACTACGGGTTTGTCTCTCAGAGAGGGGTTTCTTAACTCTTCAACTTGAGCGAAGAAATAATCCAGATCCATCAACATTATGATTCTATCTAGCAAGAATCAGCCCTCAATACAAAAGAAAAATATTATTAACGATTCAAATATACCTTCAGTTACCAACGCAGGCTCTGAATTTAAAAAGGTGATATAGCCAGCAAAGTATTAGTGCGAGAGGAGACCTGTATGGCTACCAATCTCATCAACATACTATTCTTAAGCACTTTGGCCGGTCTAGCAACTGGTCTAGGAGGATTAATCGTCATCATTAGGAAGCCTGGGGAAAAACTATTAGGTTTTTTGATGGGTTTAGCCGCAGGGATAATGATTGTGCTTTCTTTTTTGCAGCTAATGTTTCAAGCAATAAAGATATCTAATTTGCTTTTTGCAGCATCTGGCTTCGTGACGGGTTCATTAATACTGTTCTTTCTAGACTTCCTCCTACCTCACCAGCATTTCTCCGTCAGCGAAAAAGGCATAATAGACCCAAGAATGTTTAAGTCAGGTCTACTGATAGCCATAGGCATATCACTTCACAATCTCCCAGAAGGCATCGCCGTGGCTTTAGGATACTCATACGTACCAGAAATCGGTGTCCTGATAGCGATTGCAATAGCCCTACACAATATACCCGAAGGAGTAGCCATAGCTCTGCCGGTACATACAAGCGGCGCTTCCAAGTGGACAGCATTCAGACTGGCCTTATTCTCAGGTTTAATAGAACCGCTAGGCGCACTGATTGCCGCAATGTTTCTTCTGACATTTCGAAACATCGTGCCATTTGGGCTGGCTTTCGCAGCCGGTGTGATGGTATTTATCACACTAGACGAATTAATCCCAGTGGCGCATGAGCACGGACACGAACACTTCACATCTCTCGGAGTGATAATAGGCTGCATCTGCATGCTTGTACTGCTCGGTGCCATCCAGTAAGCATATGTCAGCGCGCGCTGAATCGCATCTTGCGCTTGATTTTTAACCCATTTGCTCATCGTTGAAAACATCTCAAAGATGCTTCCTTGTCTAAACGCATTTATAAGCAAGTTTGCCTATTACGAGGTCAGTAACGTTCTGTTGTTGAAGGCCAAGAGAAACACAGCAACGTTACACGATACAATCAACAATAAAAAGGAGTGATGAAAAATGGCGGAAAAATCGGGAATTGTTTTCATTGGAAGTAAACCTGCAATGAGCTATGTTCTAGCGATTATTACAAGCCTATCCGCGAGCAACGCTAAAGAAGTAACCTTGAAGGCCAGAGGACGAGCAATTACCACAGCTGTTGACGCAGCTGAAATAACCAGAAGCCGCTTCCTAAAAGACCTAAAAATAGGCAAAATCGAAATAGGAACAGAGGAAATCCCACCAAGAGAAGGCGAAAACAGAGCACGGATGGTTTCAACAATGGAAATAACGCTCACAAAAGAGTAGGAAAACATCCGACACAGAACACTGATCGACTAACACCTCGTCTTTCTTTCAATAAGATACGAAGTCGACTAAAATATATTCTTTAAGGATGGGCCCCTATTTTTGGCCACAAATTCCCGTCCGTGTTGATTTCTAGTTCACTTATCCACTTATTTATGAATTTGCCGCAAGTCATCATGACATAGTAACATTCAATGCTTTTTTCCACAAGTCATAAAAAAGGAAGCTTTTTGTTTTTTACTTACCGAATAAAGCTATGCTTGTGCCTCTCCATCAGAGCCTCAGCTTTCTTCCGTTCAGCTTCTATAAAAGCAGTTTCAGTTTCCTTCATATAACCGTGATTTGCAAGAATATTGAAGTGAACGCTTTCCTCTTCGGTGCTTTGAGAGCCAACCAGCTCTCCACCCATTCCCAATATCCGAAGCACCTTTCTTATGAAAGAACTATTCTTAAGTGCACTTTCCTTTTCCATTTTGTCACACCCAGCATGTATGTGACCAGAAAAAGGCGCATAGGAATTATGCCGTCATATGACTACACAAATGAGTACAGCAGTACAGCTCTGCCCAGAAAACAGAAATTTCTACTTTATTTTAAGCCTTCTCCTTTTCTCGACCGAGGCTTGTTTGAATAGTTGGACATATGGAACGAGAGATGCTACTAGCTTATTTTCAGCCTTTTTAAGGTGCTCCTGAAAAGTTGTTCTTGGCACCCGCCTCTCGCTGGCTATTGTTTGAATATCGGCCTGCCTTGGCAACCGATAGTATCCATGCCTGTACGCTGTCAACAGAGCATCCACCTGTTTCTCAGTCAAATCAGAAAATAGAGCATCAGCAGTAAGCGTCAAAGAACTTGCAATAAAACCATTAAAAGGAACCTTACGCAAAACATCAAACACAAAACCCCTCTCCTCAAGTCGTTCCAGAAGCCCTTTCAAGTCTCGATGCCTAAACGCTATTACACGATAATATTCCCAACCTTTTTCATAGACCACTGGCAAAACGTGAAGAAGATCAAACACATCGATATTCTTGCCTACAGAATTCTCCGTGGTACAAAAACATTTCTTTGTTATTAAATGAACATTATGACGATCAGAAGAAACTTCAATTATCCCGCCAATTTTGGATATTTCCTCCATCACGGCCGAAAACTCTTCTTGCTTTTCCACAATCGCTTCGATAACTTCATGTTCTCGATTACACCAGACAAACATCTTTAGAGATGGGAATTCACGTGAGATGTTGCCGAAAGGGCAGTCGTGCGTTACTTTGAATACTGCCTCAAATAGTGGCATAAGAGAAAAATCTTGTTTCCACTATTTATAAGTTGAGCGGTCACTTGACGTGCAAGGCAAAGTTGAAAAATAGCAACAGTCAGAATTGCTTCATCTTCAAATGTCATCTCATATTTTTCAACAACTTAAATCCAAGCATTTAATAGAAATCAACGTACTCTCGTCAACGTGCCAATGAATCGCTGTATTGCGAGATGTCAGATTCCTGAAGAACCTCTCTTCTTTTAACTATCTCGCCAAAGTCAACAAAGTCTCCCCCGACAATCTTCAGCTTTGCTTCAATTTTACTTCCTTTGACAGTCATAACATTGTAAGAGTTGCAGAAAAATCCTCTCAATTTTTCGCACGAAACACTACCAGCGTGAATCACAAGCATGTCTTCCATTTTCCATCTCCACGGTCTGTGGCGATGCCCACAAAGAACCATGTTTGCCTTCGATTTTGTTAAACTTCTAAGCACATCGCCCGCGTCAATAATTGTTATTTGGTCCGCCCCAGTATCTGGAACTGGAATAATATGATGGTGTATAGCCACAATTCTTACCTTATTCCCGAATTTTTCAAGAACCTTTTCAAGCCATAGGTTTTGTCTATGGCCAACTTCACCGTCGTCTCTGTCAGGTCTAGCCGAACTGAGAACTATTATAGCAGCATCATCAGTTTCTGTTACTTGCGAAAACGGAAAAAACTGTTTGAAAAGCAAATAACCTGTTGAGCGATAGTCGTGATTCCCACTTACATATATTATTCTTTCCACTTTTAGCTTCCTTAACTCTCTTGTGGCAGTTTTGAATTCTGATATTAAACCGTTTTCCGTCAAGTCACCGGTAACAAGCACAACATCAGGACACATTTCATTAATCTCTTTGACAGCCGCTCTCAAGATTTCCCTGCGAAACATTGGACCACAATGAACATCGGAAATTTGAGCTAATAACATTACATCACGGTCACATCTTATTCTCTGCTCGCAAGCACCACAATATAGTCAGCCGTATCAGCACACATGTCTGCAGCATGCTCAATGAACTCAATCAGATCATCGAATATGACCATCGCGCCGCTGTTGACCTTATCGCCGTATTTAACGAACAGAGACTTAGTTTTAAGATACTCCTCATCGAGCTTATGCTCGATTTCCTCAACTTCTTCGGCTCCTTTTATTGCCTCAGCTGGATTTACTGAAATCTTCTCAATACTACCACGTAGAACTTGGGCACACTCTACAAGCATAGAAGTGATACACACCGTGTTTTCACATAGCTCTTTCGGGAATTGGGTGTCCACAAGCATTTCTAAGCATCTTGCCGCATCTTTTACATGGTCTGCAAGCGTATCAAGCCTTTTCACGAGGTGAAGTAAATCTTCGCGGTAGTCGGCAAATAAAGCGGCACCTTTTGATAATTCTTTGAAAACCTCTTTTCTTAGAATATCCACCTCCTCTTCTACCCTGAAAAGGTTCTCGATCAGCTGCATCGCCTCTTTTTTCTTTGACTCTGAAATGTTCTTTAATGCCTGATGAAGAAGCGTCACAGTGTCGAGGGCTTTTGTTATCTGTTCATGAGCTAAGTCCAACGCCTTTGTTCTGCGACGCCTTTCAAACCACACGTAGCTCCTCTTTTCCAACTCCACAACTCCTTCATTATTATATTCTGATGATGTGCTTTAATAATATTTTAGGCTTTTCAAAATAACTCTATCTACGTTATTATGTTTCGGTTTCGCTTACCCAGTAAGCGGTTGTTTCTCCCTTCTTATTCACACGGAATTCCTTCTTGAATATAGGAGCTTCTCTCTTGTATCTTTCTACGGCCTCTTCCAAAACTGGAAACACGTTCTCACGATGGGAACCTGCAACCAATACGTATACGAGGTCTTCGCCAACGCTAAATTCGCCGAGCAAATGATGGATCTGAACATCAATTATGCCAGGTTTCTTCCTCAAATCGGCGCAGATCTTACGTAGCGCTTCATTTGCCTTCTCTTCATAAGCTTCCAACAGCAACTTCTGAACTTTTTCACCCTTCAAAGTTCCTCCGCGGACTACACCAATGAAGAGGCCAATTGCTCCAGTTCTTTGAAAACCTTTTTTGCTTTTCGTATTGCTTATCAAGTCCATAAGAGAGAAATCCCCCTTTCCATGAACCCCCGCTTGAGCTGCCACAATAATCACCAAACCGAGATGTACTTTCTTACATCTCCAATTATGGCTGATGGAATTGGTAAATCCTTCATTGTAAGTAAGCCTGGTGGCGCGTTGATCACTTTCGGAATTGAGTTGACAACCATCGCTACTGTGCCTAGGTCTCCATGAACGCACGGCTGGATCTTCTGTTTAATGTTTGGAACGCCCTCAATTGTTATGGCATCATGCTCTTCCTCGGCACCTATGTACGCTTGAAAATCTAAGATTATGACATCTTTATTCTCAACAACCCCTTTTGCCATTTGTCTTAAACCTGCCACTTGTCCCGCCTTAACCTTTATGTCCTTGCTTTCAACAGGTTTTTTGGCTATGACTGGTTCAACTGGCTCAGTCACTATTTTTGTGAGTTTCCATGCTAAGGCATCAGCAATCATCGCAACAGATTGCCCAAGCCCCACATGTCCAGTGATCTGTTTCCTTTCAATTTTTCGCAGAAATTCTTCAGTTGTTAAGCCTGCGCCTATCTTCTTTTGGAATGGCACTCGTCTTGTGGCAGCGTTCATGACTCTCACTGCTTGGATTCTTTCTATTTTTTGGCATGGTGCAGTAAGTGTTATTACAAGAGTGTCCATTAAGAAACCTGGGTTTATGCCCGTACCCAGAACCGTTACGTCATGCTTTTTCGCCAGCGCATCGAGTTTTTCAGCAATTTCCGGCTCAGTTACATAGGGGCAGGATAGTTCTTCACATGTTGAAACAACATTTACATCATGCTTCACTATTGAAACTATCTGCGGATATGTGTCTTTGAGGTACGAGGAGGTTGCATGAATAGCAATGTCTGCGTCTGCCCGTGAGAGTACAGTATCCACATTATCTGAAACTTTGATTCCAAGTTTTCTCTCCAAACCTGAAACGAGGCCTAGATCTCTTCCAACCTTATCTTTAGCTATGTCAATTGCACCAATCACTTCTAATCCTTCTTTTTCCAACAAAAACTTCGCAATTAAGCTGCCGACAGCTCCGATTCCATACAAAGCAACTTTTAATTTTCTCAAGCCTTTCCCTTCCTTCATTCCTTATTGCTGCTAAATCTTTAAAAATATGTTTGCTACATCGAGGCCCTTTTACTTTCGTCAAAAACCTTTACGTTTGTAAACTTTTATATCTGGGAGAACGTCCAATACTAGGGAGGTCTAAAAGCTTGGAAACATCAACAGCAACTGCTTCCAAGGAGATTCACGAAAGACTTCTGGACGCAGAAAAGCTCAAGTATTGCTTTGAATGCGGAATCTGCACTGCCAGCTGCTCAATAGTAGAACTGCTCGGGAAAGATTATAATCCAAGAGTCCTACTCGAAAAAATTCTCGTAAGCCCTGAAAACGCATTGACTTCCGATGAACTCTGGCTCTGCGCATGGTGCTATCGCTGTCATAAACGTTGCCCACAGGCTCTAAAGCTTCCAGAAATTTTCCTTTTCATGCGAAAAATTGCCACTCAGAAAGGACACACTCAGCCCTTCGAAAACGCTCTTCAAAAAATCGTGAAAAACATCCCTCTACCGCTTGTAACGTTATCAGTTTGCTTCCATCCAGAACGCGCCGGGCTAGACAAAGAAGAGATCCTAGTTAAGGCTGAAGAGATACGTGAAAAAAGTTTGAGGACGAAAAAAGCCAAGACCGCGGCCAAGCCTTCCAAGGGCAAGATTGCTGTCATAGGTACTGGTCCAGCCGGATTGACAGTTGCATATGGACTTAGCAGGAGAGGCTATGGTGTCACAGTTTTTGAAGCTCTTCCAGAACCCGGTGGAATGCTGAGGAAATGTATACCAAAGCACCGTTTGTCAAAAAAGATTCTCGCAAAGGAAATTCAGTTTATAAAAGACTTAGGCGTGGAAATAAGAACTGGAATAAAAGTTGGTAAAGACTTGAATTTTGAGGATTTATGGACAGAAGGACACGGAGCTGTTTTTGTCGGTGTCGGGGCTCACAAAAGCCAAAAATTGAAAATTGATGGGGGCGAATTGAGAGGCATAATCCATGCCCTCGACTTTTTGTGGAACATTAATTCTGGACAAAAAGTGGAAATTGGAAAAAATGTCGTTGTAATTGGCGGCGGAAACGTTGCAATGGACGCCGCAAAAACCACTTTAAGGCTTGGAGCAAACGAAGTAACCATATTGTATCGCAGGTCAAGGGATGAAATGCCAGCAATTCCTTGGGAAGCCAAAGAGGCAGAAGATGAAGGCGTCAAAATCGAATTTTTGGTTTCGCCAAAAAGGTTTCTTGGAGAAAATGAAACAGTTTCCGCCATTGAGTGTATACGTATGCAATTGGGTGAACCAGACGAAACCGGAAGAAGACAAGCAATTCCAATTGAAGGTTCAGAATTTACACGAAAAACCGACATGGCTATTCTGGCAATAGGCGAAGCTCCAGATCTAGAGTTCTTACCGAAGGAAGTAGAGCTCAACGAGGATGGAACATTGTGGGCAAACCCAATAACCATGGAAACCAGCCTAAAAGGAATTTTTGCAGGCGGAGACGCGGTAGCAGGACCCGCAACTGTTATTGAAGCAATCCAAGACGGAAAACGTGCAGCAGAATCAATTGAAAACTACTTAAAATCTTTAGGAGGATAACAGAATGGCCGAAAAGAAAGAATTAGAACCTGAACGAAACGGCGAACAAGCCCGCATTGGAGTTTACGTTTGCCATTGTGGTTTGAACATCGCCGGTTCTGTGGACTGCGAAGAGGTTACAAAATTCGCTGCCACTCTTCCTCAAGTTGTTTTGGCCAAAGATA
>Ga0315309_1002211_pt1 | contig 11432 bp, 9 predicted proteins | sample TDP4_MG_FD_203080 | JGI IMG/M metagenome (GOLD analysis project Ga0315309, IMG submission 203080) | Freshwater sediment microbial communities from Lake Towuti, South Sulawesi, Indonesia - TDP4 | ecosystem: Environmental > Aquatic > Freshwater > Lake > Sediment | place: Indonesia: South Sulawesi...
CATTCTACTACCGTATTCCCCTATTCTCACCACAGCCTGTTCTGCGCTTTCAATAAAGAGCGTGCTCACCTCCACGATATGATCTCTCAGTTCCTCAAGCGGATAATCCGCCTTCAGTCCTTCCCTCAACTTCTTCACTACAAACCTTACACTGTTGGGAAGAGAAACGGCTGTAGGTCTTGTTGCTATTAACCTCCTCGCCGCTCGCAGCATCTCCTCAACAAACTCATCTCTACTAGTTGCACTCGATCTAGTAGCAGTGATAGCAAGCGCCCTAGCGGCAGCCATTGCTATTCTCCCGGCGCCCCTGATTCTCATGGATTCGATGTCTCTGGCAATCCGTTCGACTTCCTCACTCAAAGCGAAGTTGCCACCTCTCTAACAATCTCATATTGTAGATTAGTCAAAACCTACAAGACAAAGAATACTACGATAGCTTATTAGTAGATTCTTGGGTTCTCTTGTTAATAGATTCTTGGGTTCTGAGTTACGTAGTCATAGATAGACGTTCGTAGCTCTTGGGTTTCACCATCCTCGTCTCCCTCGCGAGTTCATCGGGAGCCTCATCAGACTTCACCCCCGTCAGGGTGAACCCACCTCAAGGACATCACAGCCACAAAGGCCAGACACTTAACCCCACCGTCACAGGGAGAGATCCACGCAACGACATATACGATGTATGTGCGCTGTGCGCCTTCCCCTCCAGCGCCGAGCTAAGCCGCCAAAGTGGCTCCACCCCTCGAGGAAAGACCCTACATCTTTAGCTGGTTCTCATCGACACAATGTAAGCGCTCCTGCCGCTGATGATGATGGTTTCTGTAGTTCCTCTTTCCACTGCTCAATCAAGTGTAGCCGCCGGAGCACTTTGCTCTTCCTGACCCTTTTTCCCCTTGGGAACAGCCCATTCGCCTTCAGATAGACATTGAGGGCTGCTCCCCTCTGTCGGTCCCTTCTGAGACCGCATCCGCAGGTGATCACCGCGTCCGCTATGGGCGGGACAATATTCTTCGCCCCACACCGCGGACACACGACGGTGGTCCCCCGTGACGAAACCTTTCTCGCGTTAGCCTTGTATCCCACTATGCGGGACAACCGTTTCCAGTCTACCGCCGATATGTCTCTGTTCCTTCTTCTGCAAGGAGAAAACATCCAGCGCTTTCCTGTATCCTCGAAGACGTGATTGTATCCCTCGTATCTGCGCAAAACCTCGTTAGTTATCCGATGCAGCTCACCGACTACCCTGTTCTGCTCCCGACCCTCATACTTCCTAACAAGGCGGGAGTAGACACATCTCTTCTTGTCAAGGTTTCGCTGGACCCTCCTACGCTTATTACCATAGGTTACGTGGAGGGTGTACACCTTCTTGAGGCCAGCTCTGTTAAACCCTGAAGAAGGCGAGAACCCGTCTATGCTGAGAAGATTGTTGTCCCAGGCTACGACAGGCCCAGCGTGGTGGCGTTGAAGCCGCTTTCTCACTGTAACGATGAGCCGATCCTTGGTGATGAGGATCTCGCCGAAGTCCCTTTTAGTGATTACCCTGTGCCCCAAGAACCGCCTAGCCCTTGGGAGCCACCATAAGCCTTGCACGTCAAACCAGACGAAGCGCCGTGGGCGAATGCTGAGCTTAAGCACCCCATCCCTATATGACGCCATCGTTGTCTTGAACCGCGCAAACCTCCTCCTAACAAGCGGTTTACGCCGTTTCCTGACTCCGCGAATGTAGTTGCTTCTCCACGATGTGAGGATGCTCCAGGCATCCTTCAAAGCTCCATCTATGAAGTGTTTGCTGTAGAACCATTGTTCAATCAGCTGGCACCTTAGAGTCTTAAACATCTTCTTGCTGGGTAGCCATGGGGTAGTTCGTTGCACCCAGCTTCTCTGCTCAAGCAGCTTCCTCACCTTGGAAGGAAGCCTGTCCAAAGTCTCAGTTGAGACGATGCGCCGTCGTTCCATTCGAGGAATCCAAAGTACCGTGTCCCAGATCGCACCAACGATGTCGTTGACGACGCCAGTATACGCAGAGATAAGGTTGACGACTTCTACCCTCTCCGTTTCACTCAAGATGAAGGGCGTAATATACGTCCTCACGTCGTATTGTGTCTTCCTTTTCATGGCTTATCTCTCACTAGAGACTTCCTAACTCAAGAGGGAGAGAGAGGAAAAAAGAGTTGGAAACCCGAAACACTGTGACAATGAATCCAAGAACAATGAAACAGACTCGAATCGAAGAACACTAAATGTAGGGTTTGTCCAACTTAACAATGAAGATGAAGATATCGTCGCTATTGTCACAGCTATCATGTCGTTACTGTAGATCTGTGTCTCTTGTGGCGGGTGCCCCCACCAACCTTCCGGCTGATGAATGACGATCCACCTACTCACATATACGCACGCGTGTGCATGTGTTAGGCGCCCCGCCCAACCTGCCGGCTGGAGCAGTGGCAACCTACGTATGCATGTATGCGGACACCTCTTTCCTCCCTGCTCCCGAGGGTGCGCCTTCTCTCTCCAACACCCCTCTACCCAACACAACACTCGATCCATCCATAGAAGCCCACAAGAAGCATGGTGTGAGGGCTATGGTGAAGTAGGGTGTGAGAGAGAATATGCATACTGAAAACAGGAAACATGCAGGAAGCAGGAATAGAAAAAAAGGGGAGAGGGTATCAGTATAATGTCAGAATCGTCTTCGTCGCTGAGATCATCATTGTATTGTTGTTGTTGTTGTTGCGGTTGCTGGCTTGCCGCAACACGCTTGGACAATTGAACACTCGTCCGCTGGGGCAGCCGGTTTCAGCCAGCCATCTATTCGGCGTTCCCCCACGCGGTTTCCCCAATGGCGGGCAAACGCCGCCAACATACACAACAAGTCAGACAACACCAGATGCCGCTACTCCCTGTCCCCGCTTCGCGCTCTCTTCTGCTCTCTCTCTCCTATCGCTCTCACTTTCTAGCCTACATCACCTCTGACAGTTCGCCCCCGAAACAACACACTGGATTAGACTTTGGCTAGTGTGGAAGGGGATGATTTGGTCAGAGGCTCATCCCATGCTCTCCTCAACACCTTTTCTTCCCCGACTTCTCTTTCTCTTCTCCGACCAGTCACCAGTTATGTTAGCGGTCGGTTCCTTATAAGGCCCAATAACATGTTGATCGCCACATCTCGCATAAATGCAGATGCATGTTCTTCTTTGGTTTTAGGACTTTTTTCCCAAGCTCAAGTACTTCACTTAACCCGCCGTCTTCCGCAACAACGGTGATGTGTCAAGCATCCAGTATAGAGAATTTTCCAGCGCGCTGAATGCAATTAATTGCGTTTCGGATAGTAGCTCCGCATGTGGTCTAGTTTCTAATGTGATCTAGCTAAAAACAAGTATTTGCAGTATCTGGAGTTATTGCATAGGGCTCTGCCCTCAGTTCATGCTGTGTTGATTAGCGCTCCAGTCCTAAAGAAAAAAGAGGGGAGGCTACGACTAGAGAAATGGTTGAGCCCACCAAACAGGAGGACACACACGGTGAGTGGGCACACCGCATGTGGCTTTATAGAACTCGCACGAGACCGTCTAGTTCCATATCTTGGCAGTTTCATATTAGTCTGTTTCTGGAGACAGCGTCCTTGACTGTAATCTCGAAAAATCTGTGTTCATGGCGTGATAAAGATGGTGCGTAGCTAGCGCGCGCTGCTTCCCCTGGTTTAGTCTCCCATAGCTCGGTCTTAAGCAGATCTCTTACAGCGACCCTTACTGCTTCCGAGCGGTTGGGGTACACCTTGGATCTGACGAGTTCTTCTATGCCTTCTAGCAAGACTTCTGGGAGATGTAGGTTGACGACCTTGAGATGCTGCGCGCGCGATACCGCGGTAAGATACTTCACCCATCTCGCCTCCACCTCACGCATTCATGATGGACGATTTCGTCGGTAGGTTTTGCCAAATGGACGGCGAGTTCACCACATTTCAGGCAGATACTGATCTCGATGCACTCTTTAGCTAATTCATTCCTTACCTTTTCGAGAGTTTTCGTTACGTCCTTTACGTCTACGAATCGACTCAATTCCTTCATTGCTTTTCCCCCCTCTTATGTGCGCTCTATTGTTAGAGTGGAAACGCAGGTTTATATTTTTTTGCAACCCCCATATGCGTTTCTGATTTAGGACGCCGTCCACTTTTTGGTTGCTTCCTTAGCCTTGCTCATGTTTCACTGGTTGCTGGAGGAGGTCTCTGTATGTGTCGATGAAGTTGCTCAGGGTTTCAGCTTCGTTGTGCTTCACAGTGTGAGCTCTAGTCTGCTGCAGGTTTTTCCGCGACTGCGGCGGCGCCTTAGACCCGCGTTCAGCTACCCCTCTCATCGCCATGACCCATCAACACGCAAACCCATAAGCATGTATACTTATAACTATTTAAAATGAAATTATTTACCACGGAACTAAGAATTGTAATAGTGTTCCTGGAATTTCTTTGCGCTTGCTTGATTAGTCCTAGAAAGAGATGCACGATTATCGGGGTGAATCAGGTGGAGGGAGACGCCTCAAAAGTCATAGGCGATGTCATTAAGCAAATAAAGAGCAGGGAGATTTCAACAGCGGACGACACGGCGAAAGCTGCTTCTTTGGCTTTAGAGAAGGCAGCATCAGTAATCAGTGGAGTTGCCGTTGAGGAATTCCTAGAGGAGCTCGGGAAAGCAGGTAGACAACTTTCTGAGTCTCGCCCGACATCAGCGTCGCTCCAAAACTCAACTCGTTTCATCATATATAGGGCAACACTGGCATCTGAGAAGGGACTTCGAGTTGATGAAGTGAGGCAATCAGCGATAGATGCTGCAAGAATGTTCCGTGAGAAAATCGATGAGGCAAAAGTGAAGATTGGCGAGATAGGTTCGAAGAGGATTGGCGACGGCGACCTTATTCTCACCCATTGCTACAGCACATCCGTTCTTTCGATACTCAGAAAGATCAAGGAGGAAGGGAAAAAAGTCAAGGTAATTGTCACAGAGTCTCGGCCGGCATTTGAAGGAAGGAAGATGACCCACGAAATACTAAGAATCGGTTTCCCGGTGACTTTCATAATAGACATCGCGGTGAGAGTATTCATGCACGATGTTGATAACGTCATAGTCGGAGCAGAGGCAATCGCGGCTAATGGCGCCATAGTCAACAAGATTGGTACATCGGTGATCGCTACGGTCGCCCATGAAGCTCGTGTGAGGACACTGGTTGCAGCTGGAACTTACAAGTTCTACCCCGAGTCAATAATTGGGGAAAGGATCACTATAGAAGAGGAAACCCCCTCCCAAATATATGAGAATATGCATGACGAAAATCTTACCGTTAGGAACCCTCAATTCGATGTTTGTCCGCCAGAATACATAGACGCCATAATAACGGAGCGAGGTATGATCCCGCCGCAGGGAGCTTACTTCCTACTCAGAAGGATCTTTGAAGAAGAATACGGATTCAAAAAGTGAGTACTCTACAAGTCTTTAAATATGCGAAGGAAAAGTTATAGTTGAACTGAACCACATCATCATGACTTCAGTGAATCAAACACAGGTCGTTAAGTATGTTCGTATCCTATGTCGTCCGGTGACCCAAGAATGTCCGTATTGTTATCCCTCCTAGGCACACTATTCATAATCTTTGGCATACTGATAGTCATATGGCTCATAATTCAGGTCGAATACACCGTGAAATTCTCTTGGTTCAAAACCTCAACGACTATTGCCATCATGTCTTTTCTCTTCGGCTTTGGAATCCACTTCATTCTGGTTTCCTCATACATCTAGTGGCAGCACGGGGAAAAGCGCTTATGTGAACTACCCCTCTCTAAAGGATGGGGTTTCCAAGCAAGATGCTTGGTTCGGGCTGGTTCACAGACAGCCCCGTTCAAAGGCATATAGCCTAGGAACCTCTCTGCCTTTTTACCTATGTTTATTGCTGCGTTCAGATCCGCATTATACTCTCCGCAAATGCTGCAAATGAATCGCCCTTGAGAAAAATCGCCATGTTGTGTCTTTCTCTCGCCTCGATTATTGCAAATGTGACACAAAATTGAAGAGTACGCCTCGCTCGTTGTGATCACAGGTATGCCCTTCATTCTTGCTTTGTACTCGATCATGGTTGTAAGACGATAGTAGGGCATGCTACTAACTATCCTGTTCAATCGTTTACTCTTGCCTTTGGCTCTTTTCCATATTCCTTTCAAGTCTCCCAAAACTATCACTGAATAAGTAAAGTCAGCGAGATCAACGATTGTTTTGCTCACATTGTGAAGAACGGCGTTAACACAACGCCGCTCCTTTTTGCCAATTCTCTTCACGACTTGGGTGAAACCCTGTTCTTGGAGTCTCTTGCGGAGCCATGAAAAATGCCTTCTAATTCCTCTGATTTCCCCGCCGTAGAATCGGGCTTTCACTACTCTTGCGCTCTGCAACAGCACCGCAGTTGCAGCGAAACGCTCACCCAAATCCACGGCAAGAACAGAAGAACAAATACGCATTTGAGGTGCATCAAACTCAAAAGTAAGCATGGCAATGTACTGCTGTCGTCCACTATTGTTACTTGTCTTCCTGACGATCTTGCTTTCACACAGCTTATTATTATTCGTTTGAAAGTCTAGCAGGAGATCTTCTCTGTGCGGCCTGATTGGAATCTTGGTACCTCCTCGAGTTCCGTAGACGGGAATCTTAAGAAACCAGAATGACTTGGACTTCCTGAGGTCAATCAGGTCATTGCGGAGAGAAAGAGGATATTCCTTCCCGTCCTTAATTGTCTTGAAGAATCGTAAAGCTTGTTGCTTGTTTGCAGAGTACAAAGGTACATTTTTGTTGCCCTTTAGAAAACTCTGAAGATTATCGTACTCTCTATCCAAGAGGCTTTGCTTTCTTTTGGTCAGCTTAATAATGCCGCACCGGACCGTTAGCCTCATGGCTTAGTACTTAAATGTGATGATTTATATACTTCCGTCCGCCCTATCTTCAACCTAGGAGACTTTGTAATAGCGACAGATTTAAGATAGCTAAATTAGCTTATCCTACTAGTTGTTCTGCACATTCCCATTAGTGGGGAGTCTATATCTAGATAACGGAGTATCAGATCCATCCTACCAGAGCCTTCACGGAGGGGCAGGTAATTTGAGTGACTGGGTCAAAAGAGAATTGCGAGGCGGAAAACATTCTTTCGGGGAAGATGAGACTGGCAGTGCTCTCCGCGAGTTGAACACCGAGTTCAAGGCTAATTTTGGGGCGCTCAGCCAAAAGGTCTTGAGTGTCCCAAGGGAACTAGCTAGGAAAATAGCGGAAGCTCACAGTGTCTCCTTTGCCCTCGGGCTTGTCGCCTACCAGATCGAAGCGGATGGTGTACTTCCAGCCGATGTGGCATGTGAACTACTTGAAAGAGAGTACGTAAGACTGAAAGCAACAGACTACGCTGTACCACCCATTGAGTCCTCTGAGCTTGATTTCGCAATCAGGGAAGGGCAGTGGATAGAATACCTCTACAAGAAGTTTATTCGACAGATTAACGACCGCATTGCACCCGTAGCCACAGTCGAGGGACTGTTAACCTCTAACGATATCCCTGTTGAAAAAATCTTCATGACAATTAATGAAAGAAACAAGGTCACTAGGGGCCTCATAGCGCCTGTGCTCCATGAATGGAAGTCCTCCCACAGGGGATCAACTAGTTCTGCAGCAGCGCTGGCTATCACGGAAGTTATTCTAAAGAGTCCAAACAAGTCGGAAAAAGCGAAACTCGCACTGAGAGGGAAGATTGAAGAAGTCCGAACAATGCTAGGAAAGATACATTCAATTCTCAAGACAGTTGACCTCACATCGTGGTCCAACAGGGAAATGGAACCTGTAAGACGGATAACAACTGGAGTTGAAGACTCTCTGAAGGAAATGGACTCGCCCTTCGAATCAATGTCTGAACGAAGTCTGGCTGAACTCATTGTTGAAGTAGTTTCGAAGGAGGGTGCTCCACCCGCGCCGCTTGAGAAAGGCAGTTATGTCATTGTCTCGTCCCCACCTCCCAAGTATGGCGAACTCCCTCCTCTACTAAAGGATCCATACGATTTCTTAGAACGCGACATCAAACTCGCAAAGCGGAGAGACGAGCCGCATGAGTTTCTGCTAAAGACGGTCAAGAAGGTTCACAAGGCGTTACTTGAAGAGAACAACTCCCCGCTTAATATCGCAATCAATATGATAATGGAAATGCATGACAGATTCGGAGAGACCAATAAACCGAGCAGAGAAGAACTACTGAAAAGACTAGGGAGCTGTGTTCACAAGGAACAAGCAGATGACTCTAAGGCAATAGAAGAAATCGACTTGGACTCGTTATACAAGTTTCTATCAGATTACTTCATGGAGAACTTCTTGAAGTCATGAAAAGTGGAAGGGCACGCCACACAACCAAGAATAGTCAAGATCAAAACTACAGGCCTAAGCTGTGATTTAATGCTAATCATTAAGAGGCGCACAGTGTTATTTAGAGGGGATCGACTTGTCCCGTGAGCAAAACGTCCTGTACTGGCTTATAGACTATGCTGTTCCTGATTTCATATCCAAGTTTGGACGAGAAGATCTTGAAGGGAGACTGCTAATCGCCTCAAGACAACTCTGGTCCCTTATCTCTGGGGAACAAGTGAGATCAGGGTTGATAGGTCCAGGCTACGTCGAGGGAACTATTCGAAAAGCAACGGGAGAAATAGAGTTCGAGGAGCCAATCAGTGGAATAATGTTTGATCCAACCGAACTGAGACCCACGGAGCCGCTTCCTCTAGTGAACATCATTTCACCTGAAGTCATAGATCCAGTGGCAAAATCCTCCAAGGAAGAAATCCAAGAATTCGTAAGGAAAACCGTCGTCACTCGAGGAAAACCGCTTGTTACGGACAAACTTACCGAAGTAAAGTCCCTAACCACTATCCCACTAGTACAGTATACATCAACGTCAAAGACGAAACTCGAAATTAGATTCACAAGCGGAGTAGCGAAAGCCAAGTTCGCGTTAAGCGGAGTACACAGGAAGATCTATGCCCCATACGTATCCAACCTGCAAAGAAAAAAGTATGACGACATAAATGCGCTAAAGATGTTCATGGTTGACAAGCGAGAAATGACTAAGCCCACAATGGAAGCACTATCGAAGTGGATGATTATAGAGCAGAATACCGAGTCAGCTGAACCTGAAGAAACTCTAAGGGATGGGTACACTCAGATAACAGAAGAATATAGACGCACACTTGAATTCATAAAGGCTAACTCCTCGTCCTACATACTTCTATAGCCTCACTAGGAGTCTGCAAAACCGCCCCATGATCACACTGAGATTCTCGCAAGATAATTCGCTTTGGCTGAGCATATTGTGAAAGACTTTAAATTTTAGGCAATAATAATGTGTCTTTGGGTAACCCCGAACTGATCTTGATTCACTAATGGGAGTAGTTGGACTATGCCGAAAGGTGTTGTAATACTCCACTGGGATGATGCTACGGGACCAGTTGTAGGTGAACATTTTCCAGACGAACGCTTCTACAACGAAGGTAACTTGGTAACCGCCTTCAGCAGTGCTGCAATGGCTGGCACGACAGGTTTCCAGACACTAAGAATAGGCAACTCCAACATAGCAAGTTTCTACACAGGAATGGCTGTCAGAGGAAGACCACAATACATGGTCGCCGTCGTATTGAGACAAGATGAAAACGGCGAAAAGTACAAGGAAGCTCTCGGAAAGATCTCAGGAAAACTCATTGCACGACGCACCCAAGAGAACTACCAACAATTGTTGGCTGATTCCTTCAGATGGATATCGCTACGCGTCCGAATTGACTCAGGCGAACTAAAGAGCACCAGCAACATCAAGAAGCAACTTGAAGAGTTCGAAAAACAAGTCTTATCGTAAACAACTAGATAGAACGGCAAAACTGGCGTGAAGGAAGACCGCCTCAACCTATTTCTCGCATTAAGAAAGAATACGAAGTATTCCATAACAACTGTTCCGCCATTTTTGTGTTGCGACCGTCCCAACATAAACGGAATATTGATATGCTCGTTACTTCCATTCATTAATTCAGCAAAGGAAACCTAACAGAACTAATAGTCCAGAAGGTCTTCTGAGAACCCCATTGGGATTAATAATACTCCACAGACGGTGCGAACCATCTTACGCACAATAAATGGGGGTCTGAGCAAGCCAATTGCCAAGAGGAATTGTCACAGTCAAATGGGACGACACCCAAGGTACAATTCTTCGGGCTAAGCACCCTGAAGACCTCCAACTAACCGCAGACGAAATGATGCGGATCTTCACTTCACACGCCATGGGGGAGGGCAAAGCAGGCTTCATGTCAATGAAGCTCGAAACAATGAACGTTGCAAGCTACTACACGGGATTAGCAGCAAGGGGAGAACCTCAACACTACATTGCGCTCCTCCTAGGCTCCAATGAAGATGCAGGAATGTTCGAAGAACCCCTAACTGAAACCTCAAGGGACCTCCTAAAGAGCATCAACAAAGACAACTTCCCAGACCTACTAATCAAAAGCTACGAAAAACTCTCAATCTTCACAAGACTAACCGGTGAACAAAGACTCGCCCTCATAGCTCTCGACCCAACCAGAAGACTCATCTTCAAGAAGCTGTCAGAAGGATGCATGTCAAAGATCGAACTGCAGGAATGGCTTGAACAAGAACTCCAAACTCAGGAAACCGACATTGACCTACTTTTAGTTCCACTCATAAGAACCAACCTAATCAAGAAAGCAGTCGTGGAAGGAATAACAGGAGACTGCATATTCCTCGTCCGAGACATGCTCGTAACACTCGCGCCACCAGAAGCAATAATGACAAAGATACTCAAAGGCGAAATAAAAGGTGAAATCGCAAGAACCAGCAGAAACGAAATATTGGACTTCTTCAAGGAATACAAGGTCTCAGACGACGCAACCACAGGCATCGCAGAAATACTCTCTGACATGGACAACTACGAGATAATATCTAGACTCCGAAACAATATAGCAGACAAAGAAGAACTCGCGAAACAAGTAAACAAACCGACAAGCGAAGTGGAGAAGCTAATCAAGAAACTGGCCAAATCTGGGATCGTAAAGGAAATAACAGACAAGGTAAGCCACAAAGTGTACGTTTTGAAGGCTGATCCCCAGATCTCACTATTCTTCCCCGAATACATGATAGACAACGTCAGAGCAAAGTGGGCATCAGGAGAAGTCTCCAAGGAAATGGCAATAAAATACCTTCAACTGCTAAAAGAAGAATTCCTAGCATAAAAGAAAAGACTCCTCCAGCAGTAGATTCAACAACAAAGTTAAGACGTGAGCTTGGAAAATGATGGAAACGCAAGCAGAAGGCAAGGAAACCCCGCACGAGACAGTAACCCATGAATTCAGAACTATAATAATAGAATACATTGCA
>Ga0315309_1002214_pt1 | contig 11424 bp, 6 predicted proteins | sample TDP4_MG_FD_203080 | JGI IMG/M metagenome (GOLD analysis project Ga0315309, IMG submission 203080) | Freshwater sediment microbial communities from Lake Towuti, South Sulawesi, Indonesia - TDP4 | ecosystem: Environmental > Aquatic > Freshwater > Lake > Sediment | place: Indonesia: South Sulawesi...
GCCGGCATGAAACGGTTTTGCTGCACCGTGTCATGTTGAACGCCGAAGACTAAGCCATGATCGTAGGCATAGCTGTGCGCAAATTCAATCTCAGATTCCCAAGCCGTCTCAAATGTTCTCGCGGCTTTCTTGAGAAAGTCCGGCTTGTACACCTTGATCTTTGCTAAGTCTCTGGGTTGATCCGTGTACAGGTCGATTTTTTTGGCTACTTCAACATCGCCGTGCAATCTCTGCACGTTTTCTTGATCTTTAGGGCTTAATGGATGAGGAAGGAAGAAGTAGGGCTTATAGGTGGTGTCGACGACTTCATTCAGCTGGCTTGTGTTGGGATCGAGAAATCTGAGTGTAACAGTGCTGGCCTTTGTTACGGCGTCTATTAGATACCCTGCGGTCAAAGGTCTTCCTTCTCAATCAGCGAGAGTAGCCACAAAATATGATGAAGCCTACACACATAATGGTTTTCCCACAACCGAAATGAAGTACTGGAACCTGTTTCGCAGGTTTGAGATCGAAAATATCAATTAAAGAGACATGCATTGGTTTCGTTCGATTTTGTGAGGAGTGGAAGCTTTTTAGAAAAAGCCATATTTGTACTACTATGGGGTTACGGGAATGGCTATTGATTTGCTTTATTCTGTTGTTAAGCTGCTTCAGCTCATTAAGCGCACGAAGTATAAAGCTCGAGTTGCTCAATTATCTCGGCGAGCTCGCTTGCCGTTGGCTGTCTGGGGTAGTTGAACAATGGTCCGCTCGGACGCTCGTTGTAGTATGGACGGTTGCAGTCGGGGCATCCAGATGTGCGAAATGGGTTGCCCGCCAAAACGATGTCTTTTAGTTGGGTTTCTGCCACACCGAAATCGACGATTCGTCCTTTCTTGTCAAACCTCACGTTTTCAACGCTTGTCTTAGAATTGACTATGAGATGCCGGGCAAGCTGGATTCGCCTGTACGATCCGATGTCTGGTTGAGTCTTTTTTTCTAAAGCGGTGCCAAGAATTGGTGTGAAGGCGAATAGGCTGGGAAAGACGCCTGAATCTGTACACCACTGTATCGTGCTTGTCATCTCTTTCTCGGTCTCGCCTAGTCCAGCAATGAGATGTGTGGAGACATTGCTTCTGCCGAAGACTTCCACCGCTTCCTTCAATGCTTCGCGTTGTCTTGTCCAAGTGTATGGACTGAGAGTTGAGCCACCCTTAATCTTGTCAAAGAGTTCTTCTGTGGCAGCATCTAATGCTATGCTTATGCGGTCTACACCAGCGTTTTTCATCTCTTCCAAATCTGTTTTGTTCAGGGGTTGGCATGACACGGAGACAGGGAAGTTTGACCGAGAATGAATCGCCTTGGTCAGCTCCAAGACGTCCTCGATAACTGTGGGATAGTTTAATGCTTGAATGCACACGCGTTTTACGTCACCGTCTCTAGCTACCGACACGGTTTTCTTGATGACTTGGTTTGTGGAAAAGGCGGGCCATGCTACGCGTGACAGCGTGTCTGCTCGGCTTTTACTATCTCGGGCTTGAGGGCAGAAGCCACAGTTTGCTAGGCATTTTCCTTCTCTGTATGTTAACATGTAGATCGTTGTGGGCGCCGTGTCTATTCGACCCTTTATGAGTCCTAGCACAATGGCTGAACCCACTGAAACGCGAATCTTTTGTGGTAAGCGCCTACAAGAATGGGAGTCCATGTACTATTCGCCATAATCGTGCTGGATGCATCTTTTACAGTTGTTTTTGTGTTGAGTCGGAGCCATAAAACCTTTTAGTCCTCCGCTGTTGCCTATTATTCTTAGGGAGATGCCTGTGTTAGGTATTGTTCTAAGGCGAATCGCGGTTTTCATCCTATCTGTTGCGTTAGTTGTGACGATTATGTACGTGTTCAATTTCTGGTGGTGGAACTACGCTGCACCTAAAGCATATCTCGCTCGATTGTGGCTGACGCAAGACGACGCTCTGTTTCTCGAAGGCCTAGCGTTAGTTCTGCTTGGAGTTCTGTTCCTGCTCGGAAGTGGCGGAATCAACATGTGGAGCATCAGAGCTTCGGTGCTTGGATCTGCAGCTGACGCCATTTACGGTGGTAAAGGACATAAGGCTCCCGGTCCTTCTGAAATTCTTAAAAGAGATCTGTGGAAAGCGTCTGGATTCGTCCGTTTTGGGTTAACTCTGTTGCTAGCAGGCATAGTCTTGATTTTGCTGCACTTTCTCCTATAGCCCTGTATAAGGTTAATTAATAGAGTGCAGTCACCAACTCCAAACAGACCAAGTGAGCTTCGAACTATGACGAAATGGAAACGGAGTGTACAGAGACTTCTTCAAGCCGATGAGAATGAACTTGAACAGGCTTTAACAGAGGCTCTCAGCCTATGCTGGAAAAATTTTGGCAGAAGAATCAGGTTCTACGCGCCGAGTTTCATGTATTACCGGGCTGAGCGTTTTTGTTCGTCGCCTGCTGCGTTTCCTTCTGTGTCTGTTACTGGTTCCTTCTGTGCGTTGAAGTGTAAGCACTGTGGCGGCAGGGTTTTGAACACCATGTTGCCTGCGGTTACGCCTCAGCGTTTGGTTGAAGTATGCAAGGAAATTAAAGCGAAAGGAGGCCTAGGCTGTCTCATCAGCGGCGGCTGCTTGCCAGATGGTTCTGTTCCTTTGGAGCGGTTTGTTGACGCGATTACTGAAGTGAAGAAGAGTCTGGGTTTGACTGTTGTGGTGCACACTGGCATTATTGACAGTGAGTTGGCTGGACGGCTTGCGGATGCTGGCGTGGACGCGGCTTTGATTGACGTTATTGGTTCAGATGAGACCATACAGGAGATTTATCAGCTCAATGTTTCTGTGGCTGACTACGACAGATCGTTGCGAGTGTTGCACGAGTCTGGGATTCCGCTGGTGCCTCACGTGCTCGTTGGCTTGCATTATGGCAAGTTGAAGGGCGAGTTTGAAGCCTTAGAGATGATTGCCAAGTATTCACCCAGCGCAGTTATCGTTATTGCTCTTATGCCGATTCATGGCACTTTGATGGAAACACCAACGCCACCAAGGCCCATGGATATTGCTAGAGTATTAATAGCTGCGCGCTTGATATTGCCTAAGACTCCCTTAGTGCTGGGTTGCATGAGGCCGAAAGGAAAACATAAAACTGAAACAGACGCGCTGGCGGTTAGAGCCGGAGTCAACGCGATCGCTTTTCCAGCCGAACAAGCCATAAAACTGGCAGAGTCCATGCACATAGAAACATCGTTCTCGTCACTTTGCTGCTCACAAATCTTCAAAGACATGAAGCAAAACATCTGGAAAGTGTGAGGTCTAAAAATCGTCGTAGTCGTCTTCAGCCAGTCGACAACCGTCGTTTCGTCTTCAGCGTTTAATAAGATCATAATCCGGTTGGTTGGATAGAATTTCTATCCAAACCCTAACTAACTACCTAACTAGGGTGTGATGTGTGATACACAGGTGAAAAACAGACACGTCAACGCAGTTTAGCGCGCGCGCTAAAGAAAGAGGAAACTTCTATAAGAATTCTACACAAACCTTTTATGCTATAACTCAGAAAACCGTTCATTCATGAATTTCTGATTTAAAGAGGAGAGAAAAGAGCATGAGTGAATTGAATGTTTCACACGCTAGTGGCACACGCTCGCGCGCAGTAGCTTATATCTTTATGTTGCTTATTTTGTTGTTCGTTTTGTCCACACTCGTCCAGAAAAATGGACAACTTACATCTGCTGCAACAACAAACAAATTTTCCTCCATCGATGAAAAGAAAATGAATGTCTACTATTTCTATGGAGAGGGGTGTCCCCACTGCGCTAAAGTTGAACCATTCATAGCGAGGATAGAAAACGAATATGCCTTGCAACTTCACAAATTTGAGATATACAATAACAGGGAAAACCTTCTGTTGCTTAACGACTATTTCAATAAATATCAGGTACCCTTAGAAGGAAGAGGCATTCCAGTCATTTTCACCTCGGACTCTTACATAATTGGCGATGTCCACATCCTTGATAGTTTTGAAGATGTTGTTTTGCCTTCCTTAAACAGCTCCAATTATTTCACCAGCCGTTCTGACTCTGAGAAATCTGTTGAGCCGAATTTATCTTTACTGTCTATAGCCGTTGCTGCCTTGGCAGATTCAATAAACCCATGCTCGATGGCTATACTGTTGTTTTTGATGACTGGATTGCTCCTTCTTAGAAAGCGTGAAAAAGCGTTAAAGGTCGGGGTTGTTTTCGCTCTTTCAGTTTTTGTTGCAAATATCTTTTTCGGAATGGGTATACTTGCGACGCTTAGGATCACCAATCTCTCTTCATTGTTCAGAGTTGCCGCTGGCTTAATCGCGATGCTGACGGGAGCTTTGTTGATCAAAGACTATCTGTCCCATGGTCGTGGAAGACTCGTTATGGAGGTTCCCCATAGATTTACGCCGCTGTTGAAGAGACAACTGGGGAAAGCTTTCTTTGGGAAATCAGCAGGCATAATTGGAGTTTTTCTAGCGGGGTTTTTGGTCACCGCTTTTGAAGTTCCATGCACTGGAGGTCCTTACTTTTACGTCTTGGCGGGAATTGCAGAGGACGCTACAAGATTACAGACGATACCGATTCTTCTGTTCTATAACGCCGTCTTCATAATGCCATTGATCTTGCTTTCAACGTTTCTCTATTTTGGCTCTATTCACGTTGAAAAAGCAAGAGAGTGGAAAGACAGGAACAAGCAGTTCATAAACCTAATAAGAGGATGCATGATGCTGGCGCTAGGCTTCTTCACAATCCCAACATCAAATCTGATCGAAGCAGCGTCCGTTGCCCTCAATCTTTACAGGAATCTTTTCATTCCAATGATGCTCATTTTTTCCATCTACGCAGCGTTTAGGTTAATTACAAAACCAAGATTAGGGAATAAGTTGACGCCGTGGTTACTTGTAGCATTGATTCTGACGCCACTGCCAATGTCTGTGGTAGCCCGAAACACGATATTCGGTTCAATTGTCGAAGGGGCGAACACAGATGTAGATGGGTATGGCATACCTGCTAAAGAGGGTAATTGCCCGACTATCACAAATCCTGGTCAGGGAGATAGTGACGGTATCGGAGACGTTTACAACAATTCTCCTAATGTTTATGGTTCAGGTCAAGAAGACTCCTTTAATGACGCAGGTACGTCATCTTCCTTTGACGGAGGCAAAATAAGCGTCTATTACTTCTATAGTGAGGCCTATCCGCACTGTGCTAAGGTTAAGCCCTTCATCTCTGAAATTGAGCGAAAGTATGGTTTAAGTCTCTACAGATTTGAAGTCTATGGAAATACGATCAACTTCTTGTTGCTTAAAGATTACTTCGACAGATTTAGTGTTCCTTCAGGGCAAAGGGGTCTCCCAGCAGTTTTCACTTCTAGTTCATACTTTATTGGAGATGTAAGTATTCTTAACGGCTTGGAAAATGCCATTTTGGATTCCTTGAAAATCGGTTTAGAACACGGTGACATGATGGATGAAGGTGATGAGGTTGGCGAGACAGGAAAAGCCGACATTTCTGGGAGCGGTACTGGAACTATTTCATTTGACAAGGATTTATACAGGTTAGCAGAACAACCAATAGTGACAGTTATGGATCCTGATATAGGTATTCCCACTGCTGTTGACGTTGTTACTGTAGCTATAGATTCTACTTCTGACCCAATAGGAATTGATCTTGATCTACTTGAAACTGGCCTCAATACTGCTGTATTTGTTGGTTATTTTTCTCTTGCTTGCCCATCTTCCGGAACTAACCTATGTGCAAATGTGGGAGATACCATTACTGCAACATATCATACCACAGATTCTGCCATAATAGTTGGTCTTGATACAGATGGAGATGGGATTCCTGATGAAGAGGATAACTGTCCTTTTGATGCGAATCCAGATCAAGCTGATTACGATGGGGATGGTGTAGGAAATGCCTGCGACAACTGCCCAGATGTTGATAATCCAGATCAAATGGATATGGATGGTGATGGTATAGGAGATGTTTGTGATCCTGATGATGATAACGATGGAGTTTTAGATGAGCTCGATAATTGTCCAATGAAAAAGAATCCCAATCAAGAAGAGAGTGATATGATTTGTACCCCACCACCTTGTCCACCATGTATACCCTCACCCACGCTTCCTTGCCCGCCTTGTCCTACAGAACCTAAAGTGTGTCTTCCCTATTATGATGGTATTGGTGATGCCTGCGATAACTGTCCTTATGACTACAATCCCGACCAAAACGATGCGGATGAAGATGGGATAGGAGACGTTTGTGATGAATGTCCTTATGATCCTGAAAACGACATAGATGAAGATGATGTGTGTGGCGACGTAGATAACTGTCCACACGTAGAAAATCTAAACCAAGAAGACATAGACGACGACGGAATAGGGGATGCTTGCGATTTAGATAACGATAACGATGGGATATTAGATGATGTCGATAATTGCCCCTTTGTAGCTAACCCAGACCAAGCAGATTCTGACGGCGATGGGGTAGGGAATGTCTGCGATAATTGCGCGCGCGCGTACAACCCCGATCAGGAAGATACTGATACAGATGGTATAGGAGAGGCTTGCGACAACTGTCCTCATATTTGGAACCCTGATCAGACTGATTACGATGGGGATGGAGTTGGCAATCCATGCGACAACTGCCCTTATGTTCCAAATCATTCCCAGGCTGATAATGATTTAGACCCTTCTCTCGTTGCTTGGTGGGATTTTAATGCCCTCTTTTCGTTAACGCCCGACGACCTGACCGCTTATAGTAACGGTGGAACCGCTGAGGGAACGAGTTGGGTTAATGGAAGGCTTGGTGCTCCTAATGACGCCCTAGATTTCGATGGTGTGAACGATCATATTGAAGTGGATGATAGTGTCAGTTTGAATTCGCTCTCATATGGTGGGACAATTGAAGCTTGGGTATGGCCTGATAGTATATACTATGGATCCATAGTTGGTAAATCTCCTTTTGATGTGGATAACAAGGATCGAAGTTATTGGCTAACTTTTGGAAGTGAAGGTCAATTGATGGGCGTAATAGGAGATGGCCAGGATTGGGAATCTGTATCCACTTATGATGTAACCTACGGATGGCAACACATAGCCTTCACTTTTGATGGTATTCACCTTAAGTTGTATGTTAATGGAACTCTAAAAGCGCTCGCGTCCCAAACAGTCACTCCTCTGTTTAGTTATGCTGTCCCTGTATGGATTGGGAGTTTAGCTGGAGAACCTGAATGGTATTTTGATGGCATCATAGACGAAGTAGCTATTCACAATAGAGCTCTTACTGTAGCAGAAATTCGAGCTCATTATGAAGATGGTTTGGCTGGCACTACCTCCAGACCAGATGGTATAGGCGATGCATGCGATAACTGCCCTTTAGTCTATAATTCTGACCAACTAAATAGTGATGCGGAACAAAACACTCTAATAGTGACTGGAGATGTGGTAATCGAAGTAAATCAGTGGAAAAGAATGGTTTGGAGTTATGACCGGCCTTCTTGGTCGCCAAGAGATGCCGAAAGGGCTCACGATGGCAACATACTAATAGCAGACAGCCTAAATGATCGAGTGCTAAAAGTTGATGGTCTTGGAAGCATTGTCTGGGAATATTCTTGGTTTGATGATCCTGAGTGGGGTCCGGTTGACATGCTTTCCAGTCCAAGAGACATTGAAGAAATAGGTCATGAAGAGTACCTTGTGGCAGACTGGGGGAATGACCAAGTGGTTAGAATTGAGGCCTGGCGGACCGACAATCCAGTTACTTGGAAATATGGACGAGCGGGACTGGAGCCGACGGATGTTGAGATGTTACCTAACAGGAATATCCTTATAGTAGCTCGCGACACGGTGATCGAAGTAAGGGGAGGGGATGTTGTTTGGGAATATTATACTGGAGATTCAAGCCTTCTAATCAGTGATGCTGAGAGACTTGAGAATGGTAACACTCTTATAGCTTATGGACGTGGATACGAGTTTCAAAAAGTAATCGAAATAACCAACTGGGGATATATTGTTTGGGAATATGAAAGAACAAATGTGATGATGAATGACGTGGAAAGGCTGACCAATGGAAATACCATTATAGTAGAAGATTATCGGATAATTGAAGTTAATAGGGAAGGTAACATTGTCTGGGAATATACAGAAGACGATTTCTGGGACAATTTCCCATATTTGTTCTTTCTCCCAAGAGACGTTGAGAGAATAGGAGATTATCAAGGAGATGCCTGCGATAATTGCCCGACAATCCCTAATCCGCGCGCGCGCGACACAGACAATGACGGAATAGGTGATGCCTGCGACTGCAGTGATGGAATTACAGGTTCCGGTGAAGAGAAGATGGATTGCGGTGGTGTTTGCCCATCCTGCATTCAGTGTGATTGGTGCGGAGATTGGGTTGAGCCAATACGCATAAAAGGTCGTCCTAATGCCGGATTCATAGATATCGTTTTCATTCCAGAAACGAGTTATAGTTCGGTTTTAAATGATTTTAGAGAGGACGTTATTTGGCTTATTGGTCACTATTTAAGACTTCATGAAAGAACAGCCCATCCCATATACATGCCTGGGGAAAGTTATAAAGATATGTTCAATTTTTATCGATACACAGGTGGTTTTGGAACTCCTGGAGATTGTGCTGGACACGTACCTGATGGTTTTTGGGAGGATGCCCCATTTACAGATGTAGCTGGCATTCTGGTCTATGGTGCCGGGGCAGGGTGTTCTAGCGGTCTTGGGCCAACAAGCAAATTCATAGCTACAATAGGTATGCCAGGTCTTGTAATAATTCCCACTGAAAATATAGCTATTCATGAAACTGGGCATGCTCTTTTTGGTTTAGTAGATGAATACTGTGGACACACTCATTACGAACAGAATAATCCTGAACCAAACGTCTGGTCATCTCCGGATAATTGTCAAAATGACGCTAACGCTGAGGGGTGGACAACTGGCAATTGCCGACAAATTACATTCGATGATCCGGCTACTCCGGGAGTGGATTGTTCCAAAAACTACTGGCGATATGATCCCGATATGCCAAGACCAGATTTCATGACGGCGTGTGGATCCGGTTGTACCGCCTGGTATGAATTTGGAGAGGCCTGCACGAGGCGTATTAACTATGTATTCAACAATTGGCCGAGTGGTGGGAGTAGAGGAATTTTGGTTTACTTGAACATAAACAATGGCGTAGTAACAGAACTTAGCTCTCAAATAGTAGATGGCCATCCTGATATTGGTTTACAGATTGAACATTTCAGGGCTGAAGCTTTTTCTTCTGCCGGTGAACTCTTAGACCAGTGGGGAATCTGGGACCCAAGAATAGAAATTGGTGCTTTGGGATTTGGACCAGGATTAGTTTATCTGGAGAATGTTGATTTTCCGTTGATTTTCCCATTCTACGAGAATATAAGGCAAGTTGATATATATGATCCTGCCACCGAGGAGTTATTAATTTCAATAAATCTTGCCCATACCCTCTATGATTTCTGTAGTCAGCTTGATTATGACGATCCGAATTGCCAGACACTAGACTTGGATGACGATGGAATAAAAGATTACATGGATGCCTGTCCACTCACGCCCGGTAAGCCCGAATATCAAGGATGTCCAGTAGGAGATGAAAACTTAGTTGAGATGAATCTAATAGACAAAACAAAACAGAGATGCCCGGGAGGAGCAGGAAGTTGCAAATTCTCGATTGAAGGAGCTTCAGTAAGAGTCTTTGACAGAAATGATCCCGAATTCAAAGAATTATGGACAAAGAACCCTCAAGGATACAAATATCCTGAAGTTTATGAAGCAGGGGTTGGATGGATAGCGTCATGCGCAACAGATTCATCAGGACTCTGCATAGCAGGTGAAGAAACAACCGGAGATTATTTAGTCATCGTCAAGTACTATGATGAAGAGACTGGTAGGACAATCTATACAGGTGGGCCAAAGAGCCCAGAAGATTTTGACGACACAGATAACGATGGGATCGCTGATCTAGCACACAAAGATTTTAAGATCACAAAAGTTATCAACAAAGATGGAACAATCGACTTCAAAGCAAGCTCAGAAACTGCAATTACCGACCCGATGTGGAGGTATTCCTTGATCCTCACTATGATGATGATTCCTGTTTTCATTCCTTTACAGATGAGATTTCGTCGAAAGGCTTTTCTTCGAATTCGTCAAGAAAAGAGGAGCGCTCAAGGGCGCGTGCGTTAGAAAGTCCAAAAAGAATAGAGTAGTCAACAAAACATATGGCCTAAGCAACTACTTCTAAACTGACTCCAAGGAAGATGTCATTACTTGCTCTAAGCGGAAACTAATAACATATGGACAAAAAACCAGCTCCAGAAAGAGCTACGGTGTTATTACTGTTTCTAAGCCGAAGTTAACGACTCATGAAAACAGAACCCGCCTCCACAGCACAGCAGCCAACATAGAAGTAGTAGTAGTCAACGTACACGCGGCGCAGACTACTACTTCAAAAGCAGAAACCCGCTTCAGTGTTATTACCAAATCCAAGCGAGAGTTAATAACTCCTGAAACAGAACTCCGCCTCCAACATAAGAAGAAGTTGTTGTAACAAAACACTATAACAGTCAACAACAACTACCACACTTTTCCCCGTACACTGTCACTTGTTGATGACACTAAGAGCAGTTGAGCATCAACACCATACACAATCCCTTAGCCCCACATCCAGCCAACATAGAAGAAGCTGTACAGTGTAGTCTTGCGTGTACAACTACAACTATCCAGGTCCAAACCAAAACCACAACACTCTGAAAGCTGATGACCTGTTGGATACAAAAAGGAACTTCAAGAACTTTCTGCTATCTATTCTGTTAGAATCAACGATTTGCTATTCATATAACAACCATAAACATTTTTAAAACTTGTTATATAAATATCTACCATGAAAACTCTAACAAGATACATCCTCTCCAGCTTCGGCGGCAAAATAGCAAAAAGAGAAGAAATCGAAACAGCTTGTACAAAATTCAATGCAGACCCCGAAAAAACCATAAACTTCATGATATCATACGGCTACTTCCTACGAATCCTCAGAGGCCTATACTACGTTAAGAACCTAGAAGAATTCAAATTCAAAAAATCAATAAACACAAACGAGATACTCGCTCTCGCCATGGAAAAACTCAAAGTAAACTGGTATTTCGGACTCTACACCAGCCTGAGACTCAACGGGCTAACCCACGAATACTTCGACACAACCTTCATTCTAAACGATAGACTGTTTCGTCCAAAGGAGATAAAAGTAGCCGGAGAAAAAGTGAAGTTCATCAAATTAAAGAGCAAACTTTTGGGCTTCGGAATTGTTAGGCAAAACCGCATCAAGTTCTCCGACATCGAAAAAACTCTACTCGACTTCATCTACCTCTCAAAATACAGATC
>Ga0315309_1002215_pt1 | contig 11419 bp, 12 predicted proteins | sample TDP4_MG_FD_203080 | JGI IMG/M metagenome (GOLD analysis project Ga0315309, IMG submission 203080) | Freshwater sediment microbial communities from Lake Towuti, South Sulawesi, Indonesia - TDP4 | ecosystem: Environmental > Aquatic > Freshwater > Lake > Sediment | place: Indonesia: South Sulawesi...
ATCCAAGCTCTCCCTCTGAGGTGCGGTTGGCTGGGATGTTGAAGGTCTTTCCCGGGAATGTCGGGGTCTCTTTGATGAGGTCGGGGTCTACGAGTAGGGATCCGTCTTGTCCTAGGGATTTGAGGTGGGTTTGGAGGGCGGTCTGGCTCATTGCGATGAGGATGTTGCAGCTTCTGACTTGGGGGAAGGCGATGTTTCTGTCTGAGATTATGATGTCGCTTCTGGCGGTGGTTCCTCGTGCCTCGGCTCCGTAGCTGGCGGTTTGGATGGCGTATCTGCCGTCGTAGACGGCTGCTTTGCCCATGATTTTTCCGGCTAGGACGATGCCCTGTCCTCCTTTTCCGGTGATCCTTATCTCCTTTCTTTCAGTGGGCAACTTTCCGTGCCTCCTCGAGCATGCCCTGGATGTTCTGCACTAGGCCGGGGGCGCTGCGTTTTGCGAACTCTCCGACGACTATCTTTCCTTCGAGCTCTCCTCCACTCATTCCTTCAGCGTCTTTGAGGGCGACTGAGTTCTTCTCGAACCATTGTAGGATGTCTTTCGAGGTTTTGAGTCCGACCTGTCTGCCGTAGGCTGTGGGGCACTGGCTGACGACCTCTATGAAGGCGAACCCCTTTGTCTGAAGCGCGGTCTTCACGGCGTCTTTTAGGGGTTCTGTGTGGTGCGTTGTCCATCGGGCTGAGTAGTTGGCTCCTCCAGCGGCTACCACGCGTGCAGCGTCGATGGGCTGTTCGAAGCTGCCGTAGGGTGTGGTTGTGGTCTTGGTTGAGATGGGTGTGGTGGGTGCTACCTGGGCACCCGTCATGCCGTAGATCATGTTGTTTGACATGATCGCCGTGATGTCGAGGTTTCTTCGGGCTGCGTGGATCAGGTGGCTGAGGCCTATTCCGACGAGGTCTCCGTCTCCGCCGAAGACCACGACGTTGAGGTCGGGGCGTATCAGCTTGACGCCTAGGGCCACGGGGATGCTTCTGCCGTGGGTTGTGTGTATAGAGTCTGCTTTGAAGTACGGTGAGGGGATCCAGGAGGCGCACCCTATTCCGCTGCAGAAGACGAACCTCTTGAGGTCCTGAAACCCTAGTTCATGGACGGCTTGTAGGAAGGTGTTGGCAATGGTGTAGTCTCCGCATCCGGGGCAGAAGGGGAAACGCATCTCCCTCAGGTATTGTCGGCTGGAGAAACCGCTTGAAGACATGTCAGGAGACCTCCGCTATCTTGGCGAGGATCTCTTCGGGGGTTATCATCTCGTCTCCTCCGATCTTGTTGAGAGGTATGACAGAGGCTTTTCCCTCGACGGCTCTTTGCACCTCATAGAGGGCCTGCCCGAGGTTCATCTCGGGAATTACAATGCTCTTAGCGGATTCTGCCATGGTTCGGACGCCCCAGTGTGGGAAGGGCCACATTGTTTTCAGCCTTATGTGGCCGACCGCAAATCCGTCTTCACGGGCTCTCTCGACGGCTTCGTAGGCGGCGCGTGAGGTGCAGCCATAGGAAAGAACGCCTATATCGCAGTTTTCCGCGTTGTTTGCCTCGTATTCAGCTATCTTCTTTTGGTCTTGCTCTATCTTCCTGTGCAGCCTCCCCACGAGGCGCGTGTGGGCTATCGGGTCTGCCGTGACGCGGAATCCCCGCTCGTCGTGGGTTGAGCCCGTGACGGCTACGTTGAAGCCCTCACCCGCCGCCGGCATGGGAGGGATGTCGTCGCCTCCGAAGAAGAGCTCGTCACCTGGCTTTGGCTTCCTTCTGTTGTTGATCTCTATGTCATTGAGGCTAGGTATGTTTGCTCTCTCGGTCATGTGTGCAATGATCTCGTCGGCCAAAACCACGACGGGGGTGCGGTAGGCTTCGGCGAGGTTGAAGGCCCTGATGGTGAGGTCGAACATCTCTTGCACGGAGTTTGGGAGGAGGGCTATTGTATTGTAGTCTCCGTGGCTTCCCCACCGTGCCTGCATGATGTCTCCTTGGCCGCACTTGGTGGCCTGGCCTGTGCTGGGGCCGGCTCGTTGAACGTCCACCACAACGCATGGTGTCTCTGTCATGAAGGCGAGGCCGAGGTTCTCCTGCATGAGGCTGAACCCTGGCCCTGAGGTGGCCGTCATGGCTTTGGCTCCAGCCCAGCTGGCTCCCAAAACGGCCGCCATGCTGGCCATCTCGTCCTCCATTTGGATCACGATGCCGCCCAGAGGCGGGAGACGTCGGGCCAGGTGCTCCGCTATCTCGGTCGCGGGGGTTATGGGGTATGCGGCATAGAACCTGCAGCCGGCAGCGACGGCGCCTTCAGCGCAGGCCTCGTTTCCCTGGAGAAAATGCGTTTGGTCGATCGAGTTTCTTCGCAGCTTCCTCGATTTCATCTGCAAACCAGGTCATCCTCGCGTCTCTGTTGTTCAAATATCTTTGGGCGTGCGTGCCCCATCGTTCCTGGTCCTACGATGCCTATCCCGATCTTGTTCATGCCTCATCTAACACATCTCTTCAGATACGCCAGCGACTTTGCGAGCCCTTCTTTGATCTTTTCTTCTGTGCCGGACCAGACTGGATCCTCGTGCTCTATGTTCATGCATCCGTCGAATCCGCCGTCCGTCAATGACTTGAAGAATCTCGGCCAGTCAATTTGTCCAAAGCCAGGCAACCTGTAGCGCCACCAACCCCGTCCCATTATCCCAATATCGTTCAATCTTTCCCTCAATATCTCGGTGTCCTTGAGATGCACTATGAACGCCCTTTGGGAGAACTTGCTGGCGGCGTGTGCTGGGTCTATGAATTGCCATACCAGGTGGGATGGATCTAGTTCCAGGCCGACGTTGCTGGCCCCTAGCTCCTTGAACATGATCGACCAGTTCTGTGGAGAGTACGCTATGTTTGTGGGCGTCGATCGAACGTCCAGCATCGGGCAGTTCTCTATCGCTATTCTCACATTATGCTCTTTAGCCAGATCTGCGATGGGCCCGAATACTTCAACGAACTCGTGAATGTTCTCATCGAAGTCAAGTTGAAGGTTGGCGCCTGCGAACGTGGAAACGATTCCGATCGCCGATTTTCCCGCGGCAACTATCAAGTCCCTGAGGTGGCTGATATGTCGAGCCCTCTTGACTCTATCCGCGTCCAAGTTGTTGGGGTAGTAGCCTAGGCTCGAAACGGTCATCCCCCGGGCTTCCGCTCTTCTTCTGACCTCTTCCAGGCTTGAGGGTTTGCTGAGGTTTATGTGCTTTGATTCGGGCCACGCTGAGATTTCAAGCGACTTGAAGCCAGCTTGGCCGGCCCACTCTATCGCCTTATCTATTTCCAGTTCTCCCAGTGCGGCCGTGTAGAATCCTATCTTCATTTCGATCCGCATCGCAAAATGGAGTGGTCAATTTTAACGTTTCAAGGGCCAACAGTTCAAGAAGCAGAGGAACATTGAGTCCAAGATCGATCGATAGAGGGGGTGGGGAGCGAGGAGAGCCGCTCTAGTCAGGTCTGTCGTATGGCACATATTCCGGGCCTAGCAGCTCGCGGGCGATGATGATGCGCATGATGTTCATGCCGCCTTCTGCGCCTATGCTGTAGCTGCGGACGCCTCGTATCCCCATCTCGATGTCGCATTCCTTTGTGTAGCCGAAGGCTCCGTGCCAGTCGGCCACCTCGTTGAGTATGTCGACTGCGTCGATGGGGCTGCGGAGCTTGGTTACGGCGCAGGCGAGGGCGACTTTGTGGTGGTCGTATTTGGGGTCGCCGGCGGACATCTTGTCCATCATCCATGCGGCCTGGTAGGTCAGGAGCCTGTTGCCGGAGACTTTGCACCATGCCTCGGCCAGGGGGAACGAGATGCCCTCGTATCGGGCGAGGGGTTTGCCGAAGGCTTTGCGTTGTTTTATGTAGTCCATTCCTGTTTGGAGGCCGGCTTCGGCTGCTCCTAGGCATGTTGCTCCGATGAGGACGCGGGCGGCGCTGAAGCCTTCCATGAGGTAGTAGAAGCCTTTGGTGGGGTCTCCGATGATCCAGTGTTCGGGGATCTCGACGTTCTCGAGGGCGAAGCCTCCGGTTGAGATGCCCATTCGACCCATGTCCTCAAAGAGGGTGGGGGTGAGGCCGGGGGTGCCCTTCTCGACGGGGCAGATGAAGGCGGCGATGCCGCGGTGTTTGGGTTTGGCGTTCTTGTCGATATAGGCGCTGGTGAAGTAGCGACCCTTCATGCGCGTGGTGGATTCCTTGACACCGCTTATGTAGACCTTCTCACCGTTGACTACGTATTTGCCGCCCTTCTTTGTGATCTCGGTTCGAGTGGCGCCGACGATGTCGCTGCCGCCGCCTGGTTCTGTGGTAGCGATGCCGAAGAAGTACTCGCCCTTGCAGACTCTTGGGAGGATCTCTTGGCAGGCCTCTTCGGTGCCGTGGCGTGCGAAGACGCTGGCCCAAGATGCCTCGACCAGGTACATGACCGGGATGGCTATGCTGATGTCTGCTCGAGCTAGCTCCTCGGCGCCGATGCAGGCGAGGGTGAAGTTTCCGCCTGGGCCGCCGTACTTCTCGGGGACCGTTATGCCGAGCAGGCCGAGGTTCGCCATGCCCTTCAGTATTTCGGAGGGGATCTCTCCCTTGGTGTCCATCTCTCGAACCTTTGGCTTTATCTCCTTCTGCGCAAATTCTCTGACGGTCTTCCTGAACAGTTTCTCTTGCTCTGAGAACTCGAAGTCCATTCCCTAATCGACTCCAGATCTACGCGTGACCCTCGCTCCTCGTGTTGGCGTATTAAGCGTTTGCCTGCGAGGGCTCATCAACAAAGTTCGTTGATGGGTGGGATGGTGTCCCTATTTTCGCTCCACTTTGACGCGTTTGATCTCTTCGGTTAGGGCTGGGATGATCTTGAAGAGGTCTCCGACGATTCCGAAGTCGGCTACGTTGAAGATCGGGGCTTCAGGGTCGCTGTTGACGGCGACGATGACGCCGGAAGTTCGCATGCCGACTATGTGCTGTATTGCGCCGGAGATCCCGCAGGCGATGTAGAGCTTGGGTGAAACTGTTTTTCCCGACTGTCCGACCTGCTGGTGATGGGGCATCCAGCCCGCGTCGACTATCGGCCTCGAGCCTCCGACGGTGGCTTGAAGCGTCTCAGCGAGTTTTTTGACGAGCTCAAGGTTATCCGGTGACTTGAGGCCCCGTCCGCAGCTGACTATTAGGTCAGCTTCCTCCACGCTAGTGGCCTCAGCGGAAACCTCCTTCACCGTCTGCAATGTCTTCGTCCTGATCGCGCGGGGGTCCACGTTTATCTTCAGCTCTTCCACCATCGCCTCCCTCGAGTAATCCGGCTTCGGCGACTTGAAGACGTTTGGTCGAACCGTGGCCATCTGAGGCCTGGTGTAGGGCGTGAGGATGGAAGCCATGATGTTTCCTCCGAAGGCAGGCCGGGTTTGAACCAGCTGCCTCTTGTCGTCGATGTCGAGGCCGGTGCAGTCGGCTGTGAGGCCCACGTGCAGGCGGGCTGCAACCCTCGGTGCGAGGTCGCGGCCGTTGGTCGTGGCTCCGAAAAGGACTATGTTGAGGTTGTGTTGGAGGATCACCCCTGAGAGCACGTTGGTGTAGGCGTCAGTTGTGTATCTCTCCAGGGCTGGATGCTCAGCGAGATAGACTTTGTCTGCGCCGTGGGCGGCCAGCTCGCGGGCTAGCCCCGCCACATGGTTTCCGAGCAGTACGGCGCCGAGGGGTTCTCCCAGTTTGTCTGCCAAGGCTCGGCCCTTTCCCAGCAGCTCCAGGGCGACGGTCCTCAGCCTCCCCTCGGCCTGCTCTGCGTACACCCAGACTCCTCTGTACTCAGCGAGCTTGGAGGTGTCCACGCGTTTTCTTTCGATGGTTATGGCCTCGACGGGGCAGATGGTAACGCATGCTCCGCAGAGGGTGCAGTTTTCCATGATAACCGCTTTCTTGTCTTTCAGTAGGACAGCCGCAAACGGGCAGGCCTTGACGCACAGCCCGCATCCGATGCATTTCTCCAGATCGATCTCTATCACTTCATCCCGCCTGCGCTCTAGAGAACGTTCTTCTCGAGGAGGAACTGGACGACCTGTTTCGCAGCTTCCTCCGGGCTAGATCCATCTATCTTGATTCCTTTTCCACGCGGCTCCGGCGTAAAGACGTCGACAACTTGTGTCAACGAGCCGGCGAGACCGTACTGTTCAGGGTTGCCGTCGAGGTCGGCGAGCGTAACGGTCTTGATCTCCTTTCGGTTGGCGGCCAGTATGTTCATCAGGCTAGGCAGCCTGGGCTCGTTCAAACCCTTGATGGCTGTAAGCAGGGCCGGCAGCTTGCACTCGACGACATCGTACCCCTCATCGGTTTCCCGGCGCACCGTCACCCCTTTCAGGTCTTGGTGTAACTCCACCTTTCTCACGTATGTGATGTGTGGAATACCCAGCAGCTCAGCCAGCTCGGGTCCCACCTGCGCGGTGTCGCCGTCGATGGCCTGCTTTCCGCAGAGGACGATGTCGTATGGAATCTTCTTGAGCACTTGGGAAAGTGTGTAGGCGGTGGCCCAGGTGTCTGCTCCCGCGAATGCTCTGTCAGTGACCAGGACGGCTTTGTCGGCGCCCATCGCTAGACACTTGAGGAGCGCGTCCCTGGCCTGGGGCGGCCCCATGGTGACAACCGTGACGGTTGCTCCAACTCGTTCCTTGATCCGCACCGCTTCCTCGACGGCGATCTCATCAAATGGGTTGACTATGCTCGGGACGCCGGCGCGCACAAGCGTCCGGGTTTCTGGATCTATCTTGACCTCGGTTATCTCTGGGACCTGCTTGATGCAGACGACGATCTCCATCCTGCACACCTCCATCTAGAGATCGATCGATGTTCCTCCTTGGATGCGAGGCAGATTAGGCCTACTTAAAATCTTTCGAATAACGATGGACCAGGCTTGAGGCAACGAGATCACGCGGATCTATCTGGACCCATGGAAACTCAGCTCATAGTCTCATGTGGGAGAGAATGCTCGGAGTTTCTGCTAGCCTAGAGATGCCGCGCTATCCTCGGTTCCAAACTTGGTCTCGGCATGGCTCCAATTACTTTTTCAACGAGTTGTCCGTTCTTGAAGACTAGGAGTGTTGGGATACTCATTATTCCGTAACGCATTGCGGTCATGCCGTTTAAATCCACGTCCAACTTGCCGAAAACAATCTTCCCCTTGTAGTCTCGAGCCAACTCCTCCACAATCGGGGTGACCATGTAGCATGGAGCGCACCACGCAGCCCAGCAATCCACCACGACCAACGGATATTTCTGGGTGAACTGGTTGAAGGACGCGTCAGTGACTTCAACAGGCACGTCTGGCCAGTCTTGCTTGTGCTCATCGGCCTTCGCCACATCCATCATCTCTCGCAACTTCTTTTGCTTGATCCTTTCGAGCTCGTCCATCTATCTCACCCGCGGCGCGAATCGATCAGGGCTTGCCCGGTAACGACACATGTTAAAAAGCCTATGCCTCGGTTTGGCGCGTCGGCGCCAAGACGTAGTTGAAAGCTGATCTATCGTGTTGCATCTCAAGATGCTCCGCAATTCTGGAGCACCCCTACTAGGTGCGAAATGTGGGGCTTGTGGCAGGGATCGATTCACACCCTTCGACATAGCGATGTTTCAAGACGCGTTGCGTGCTTGATTGCCGGATATCAGTACTCGTAGAAGCCTTTCCTCGTCTTTATCCCTAGCTCTCCCCTCTTCACCTTCTCCACCAGGAGCGAGGGAGGCTTGAACTTCTCCCCGAACCCTTTCTCGAGCGTCCTGGAGACCTCCAACGCAACATCTAGTCCCACGAAGTCTGCCAACCTAAGAGGTCCCATCGGGAAGTTGGTTCCCAGCGTCATGGCCTTGTCTATGTCTTCCCGTGAGGCGATGCCCTCCTGGAGCAGTAGTACAGCCTCGTTTAGGATCGGTCCGAGTATCCTGTTGACTATGAATCCCGGTGAGTCTCTGCACGTGACGGTCTCCTTTTTCAGCGCGTGAGCAAGGTCGTCTACGATCTTCACGGTCTCGTCGCTTGTCTTGTTGCCTCTGACGATCTCAACAAGTTTCATCGCCGGCACGGGGTTGAAGAAATGCATGCCGACGACCTTCTCAGGTCGCTTGGTCACGGAGGCGATCTCTGTTATGCCCAGTGCAGATGTGTTGGTCGCCAGCACCGCGTGCTTGGGCGCTGAGGCGTCGAGCTTTCTGAAGACCTCCTTCTTCAGGTCCATGTTCTCGAAGACAGCCTCGATGACGATGTCTGCGTCCTTGACAGCTTCCGCCAGGTTCACCGTTCCCTTGATCTTGGCCATGATCTCCTCTGCCTGTTTGGGAGTGATCTTGCCCTTGTTGACTCCTGTGATGACGTTGTCCTTGATCTTCTGCATGCCGCGTTTGAGGAGCTCGTCGTTCTGCTCGGTAACCGAGACGTTGAAGCCGTTGAAGGAGCTCCAATAGGCTATGCCGCTCCCCATCGCTCCCGCCCCTATGACGGCGATCTTGTTTATCTCCATATCTCATCTCCCTCCTCTAGGCTGCCAGCATCACCGCCATTATCACGCGGCTGAGCTGGAAGGCTTCGTGCCCGGCTCCTATCAGGAGGAGGTCCCAGCTCCTCATGGCGTCGCCGAATCTTCTTCTGCCCGTGAAGACATCCACGATGACTTTTGAAGGAGCTCTTATTGTGAGGTCGGGGCTCGGGTTGTTCCCGGGCCTCACCTCCATCCTGTCGTTCTGCACTGCGAGGTAGAAGTTCTCCGGGTCGGTTTCAAACTGAATGATTTTCCCGTGGTATCTTCCAACCCATTCCCTCATCGTCCTCTTGGTCTCTTCGTCTCGATTGGCTTTCATAGCCACGGCCTCCATGAACTTTCTGATTCCCGCCGCGCTCACTTTGTTCCCCCCTCCTCCATCCATTCTTTCACCGCGTCAAGCGCAGCCTTCTCGACGCTTGATGCCTTGATGTTGCCGAACCTCTTCTTCACGGCGTCAAGGAACCTGCTGTATGTCTCTTGGTCCATCCGGACGATTACCCTTCCCATTCTGTCTTCGACCATCGCTTCAGCCGTGAGGCGGGCGAACGTCTTGAATGACTCATGCTCTATGTCGTCCATCTTCAGCCCCGGGTAGCCGATCCATTCGCCGCTGGGCGCCTTCCTGTACTTCGCCATCTCACTTCACCGCCATCTTTTGGAGTTCTTCGGGCGTCTTCTTCTCAAAGCCTGTGAGGAATGGCCATTGAACCACGAACATCAGGCTCCCGTCTTTCTCACTTCCAACGTACACACGACCGCCGTCGACCTTTGCGAACTGGCTGAGTATGATTTGGCATGCCTGTTCAACGGGCAGGTTGCATTCTTGAGCTATCTCCTCGAGCTTCCTCTGGACGTTTGTGTCGAACTCTACGTTCATCCTGAGCCCTCCGTCCTGAAAGCCAGCCTCCTGTACGGGAGGCCCCATCTCTCACTGTACGCAAGTCCTTCCATGGGGAACCGAGAGGGACCCAGCATCCTCTTCTCTTTTGGAACTCCGATGGACAGTATCGAGATGGGCTCCCAGCTCCTGGGGATTCCGAGCCGGTCGCAGATCATCTCTCTGTGCCTGGGGTTTATTATGGAGAGGGCCATGTAGCCGCAGCCGTATCCCATCGCGTGGGCGACAAGCCACATCTGAAGGATGCCCATGGCGACCACGACTGAGCCGAAGAGGTATTGGGGATAGTTGTAGTGTGCGTCGTGAAACGACTCGGAGCCGCAGGCAACTATCACGGTGTCAGCGTATTTTGGGTACTCGAAGAGGCTGCCGTCCCTTATGTCCTCGAATTCCTTGGGTCTGTTCTTGTCCGGGAGGTACCAGAGGCGGCCCTGTGTGAGTTCGTAGGCAGCCGCCCCGAAAACCTGCTTGGCGGTTTCGACAGCCGCCTCAGCTATGAGATCCTTCATCTCCTGGTCGTCTCTGATGACTACGTACCTCGCCATCTGCATGTTCTCGGGAGAGGGGGCGTACCGAGCTGCGTCGAGTATCTTCTCGATGTCTTCGTCCGGGATCTTCTCGCCCGTGAATTCTCTGATGCTTCTTCTAGTCTTGATCGCGTCTAACACATCCAATCCGTATCACCGGCAGAGTTTTCCCGCGGAGTTGTTATATCTCTTTCGATTGATCGATCCCCACCGCTGGGGGAAAAGTATTTTGTGTAGGTGGTTCCAACCTAGTTCTGGGAGAGTCATCTTGATCTCACCATTTCTTCACCTTGTTCCGAGCAAAGGGGAATACATGGCGGCGACCGATCCTGTGCCCAGGAGAGATGCGTCCGTGTCGTCGATTGTGTCTCAGAAGAGATCTTCACCTGATCGATCGTGGTCAGGACAAGCTCGCGGGCCCAGGGGAAAGGTCGAGGTTCTCGAGGATGCGTGCAAGGGCTGTGGTCTGTGCACTTCGGCGTGCCCTTTCAGCCTGCTGGTCATGTCACAGCACATTAACGTCCAAGGATACCACCCAGCTGTGTTTGTCGACAAGGGAGGGAGGTGCACTGCCTGCGGCCTGTGCTTTAGGACCTGCCCTGACTGTGCTCTCGAAGTCTACAAGTTTAAGAAAGGGGTGAGCTGAGTCGACGACCAAGACTTACATAAAGGGCAACGAGGCGATCGCTCAGGCTGCGATCAGGGCTGGGTGTGAGGCCTTCTTCGGGTATCCGATAACGCCCTCCAGCGAGATCCCCGAGACCCTTGCGAAGGAATATCCTCGGAAGCTGAAGGTGTTCCTGCAAGCCGAGAGTGAGTTGGCGGCGATCAACATGGTCTATGGAGCGGCATGCACAGGATCGAGGGTAATGACGGCGTCGTCAAGCCCGGGGATAAGCCTCAAGCAGGAGGGCATCTCCTATCTAGCCGGAGCTGAGCTGCCGGCCGTAATTGTCAACGTCAACAGAGCCGGGCCTGGTCTCGGAAATATTGGCCCAGAGCAGAGCGACTACTTCCAAGCGACGAAGGGAGGAGGGCACGGCGGCTACAAGATGATCGTGCTCGCCCCCAACTCCGTTCAAGAGATGGCGAGTCTCACCATCGACGCCTTCGAGCTGGCAGAGACGTACAGGAACCCCGTTCTCATCCTCACCGACGCCTACCTTGGACAGATGAAGGAAGACGTGGTCTTCCCTGAGAGGAAGACAGTCAAGACTGACAACTCTTCTTGGTCTCTTACCGGAGCCAAGGGAAGAGAGCCACACATCGTGACCTCGATCTTTCTCGATTTCACCGAGATGGAGGAGCACGTCGCCCACCTTGTCCAAAAGTACAAGAGGATGGAGGAAGAACAAGTAAGGTACGAAGAGTACAGAGCAGACGACGCCGAACTGATAGGGGTCGCCTTCGGCATCGTCTCAAGGATATTGAAGGACACGGTGGACAGGGCGCGGGCAAGAGGCATGAAGGTCGGAATGATCAGGCCTGT
>Ga0315309_1002220_pt1 | contig 11409 bp, 14 predicted proteins | sample TDP4_MG_FD_203080 | JGI IMG/M metagenome (GOLD analysis project Ga0315309, IMG submission 203080) | Freshwater sediment microbial communities from Lake Towuti, South Sulawesi, Indonesia - TDP4 | ecosystem: Environmental > Aquatic > Freshwater > Lake > Sediment | place: Indonesia: South Sulawesi...
TGACCGAGAAGGCGGCTGCGGGTCACACAGGTGGGAGCGAGTCATCGATGAGCCCGACCGCGTGGGTTACCGCTTCACCCGGTGCATGTACGCCGAGATCTTCCGCGACCTTGGGGAACCCGAGCTGGGCCTGGTCCTGTGCGCAAGGGACGAGCCCTGGGTGAAGTCCTACAACCCCAGGCTGGGCTTCAGGCGCACCAAGGAACTGATGAGCGGGGATGACGTATGCGACCACATCTACCTCGTCGAAAGGGAGCATTGATCAAAGGGAGGAGCCCGCACCCGGGCATGTTGGGATGGTCTCGGTTGTCTGCGTCAGCTGAACGCTTGCGGCGAAGAGGTGAACCTGCACCATGAAGGTGGGATGCATTCCGATCTGCTTCCTCGGCGAGCTGAGCGAAGGCAGGCGACCCGTGGAGGGCTGGATCAAGATGGCGTCGAGGGTCGGGCTCGATGGGATAGAGGTCTACAAGCCCTTCGTGCGCCCTGCGACCGAGGCGAGGCTGAAGGAGCTGGTGCGGTTGACTGGACAGGCCGGCCTTGAGGTCTCGATGTTCACCAGCTACGCAAACTTCGTGGCGGGAGGGATGAAGAAGGAGATCGCATCGGTAAGGCGGGATGTGGATTGGGCGGTCATCTGCGGCACCCGGGCAGTGCGCCTGACGGCAGGGGGACCGCTCGGCCCGCTGAGCGCGGAGGAGGGAGCCCGCCGGGCTGCGCGCGGCCTGCGGTCCTGCCTTGACTACGCCGAGGAGCACGGCGTGGACCTGGCCCTTGAGGACCACCCGCCCTTCGGCGATCGCATCGCCGACTTCCTGCGCATCCTGGAACTGGTGGACGATCCGCGGCTGAAGGTGAACCTGGACACCTCTAACTGTCTACGCGTCAGCGATGACCCTGTGCAGCTGACGAGGGCCGTGTGGGAATGCGTGGTACACCTGCACGTGAGCGACGTATCCTCCGACATGGCGCACGTGCCTTCGGGGGAGGGGGTCGTGGACTTGGGTGGCGTATTCACCGTTCTGAAGCAGCGAGGTTACGATGGCTGGCTCTCGTCGGAAGCCGGCGGCCCGCCAACCGAGGAGTCAATCGCCCGGTCGGCCCACAACATCCGCAGGCTCTGGCGGGAAGCAGGATGACGTGAAGGATAGCCGCTCAAATGTCGATTCTCGCATCGCGGCGATTGTTGAACCAGCGGGCGTGCCCGAATACCGATCGGCGATGCCAAGGAGACGAAAACAGCCGGCCTCTCAAGGAAACCGCCTTGGCAGGCGAAACAGACTTAAGTCCTTGGTTTCTAGTGGCCCCCGCCGGAGGTTCTCCGGGAGATAGGTCGGTACAGAAACGGACAGACAACACGGAGGCAGCAGCATGAAGGAGAATACGGTGTTCATTGGGAACAAGGGACTGATGAACTATGTACTGGCGATCGTGACCCAGTTTAACACGACCGACGCCAGCGAAGTTGTGGTGAAGGCGAGGGGACGGGCCATAAGCACGGCCGTCGATGTCGTCGAGGTGACGAAGAACCGTTTCCTCCCCAACATCACATACAAGGACATCAGGTTCGGGACCGAGACCGTCAAGAGGCAGGATGGGAGCGAGCTGAAGGTCTCCTCGGTTGAGATCGTGCTCAGCCTGCCGGCAGCCAAGAAGCCAAGGCCGGCGCCCGAGAAGCCGAGGGAGAAGCAGCAGGCGGAGCCGGGCCAGTAGTTGGCTGCGGCTCCGTTTCTTTGAGCGGAATAGGCCCTGAGGGGCCATGGGCATTCTTGGCGAGAACCCAGATGATCTGGCGAGGGTGCGCTAGGTCTCGCGCTTCCCCATCGTTCCGATCGGTGCGTTGGGAGGTGCTTTCGGAGTTACTGCTCGGAAAGCACAGCTATCTCATGGCACTTGCGCCAGAACGTCCTTGATGTTGCCGTTGGCCGACCAACGGGAAGTGTGGAGGGCACTTGCTCTTCCGCGAAGCAAGGTTTAAATCGCGGGCCATGTGGTGATCCGGGTCTGGTAGCATGGGAAGCGAGATGCCCAACGTCCTGTATGTGTTCGGCGACCAGTGGAGGGCCCAGGCAACGGGGTATGCAGGCGATCCCAACGTCAGGACCCCGAACATCGATGCGCTCGCCGCCGAGAGCATAAGCTTCACCAATGCCGTGATGGGTTGCCCGGTCTGCAGCCCGGCCAGGGCCTGCATGGTCACCGGCAGATACCCACTGGGCCATGGGGTGTTCATGAACGACCTCTACCTCAAGCACAAGGCAGTTTCGATCGCCGATGCCTTCGGCGGGGCGGGCTACGACACGGCCTACATCGGCAAGTGGCACCTCGACGGCCACGGCCGCTCGACCTTCATCCCACAAGAGAGGCGCCAGGGCTTCGGTTTCTGGAGGGCCATGGAGTGCACCCATGACTACAACGAGTCATGCTACTACGCGGACGGGCCGAGCAGACTCCAATGGGATGGCTACGACGCCATCGCGCAGACCGAGGAGGCGCGGCGCTATCTAGAGGAACACGGATCCGAGAGGCCGTTCCTGCTGTTCCTCTCATGGGGGCCACCACACAGCCCATACGACACGGCGCCCGAGGAGTATCGGGCGATGTACCAGCCCGATTCGCTCCTCCTAAGGCCCAACGTCCCACCGGAATGCGAGACGCTGGCCAGGGAGCGTCTGGCGGGCTACTACGCCCACATAACCGCCATGGACTACTGCATCGGCGTGCTTGACCAGACCCTCAAGGCAAACGACCTGGACCGGGACACGATACTGGTCTTCACCTCCGACCACGGCGACATGCTCGGGTCACATGGCTGCTGGGGCAAGCAGGTTCCGTATGATGAGTCGATACTGGCTCCGTTCTTGCTCCGCTACCCGGCTGAGTTCGGGACGAAGGCGCGCAGAATCGATGCTCCCATCAACACGCCGGACATCATGCCAACGTTGCTCAGCCTGTGCGGGACGGAGATCCCGGCGACGGTGGAGGGCTCGGATTATACGCCCTTCATCAGGGGCGAGAAGGACCCGGGGCATGTCGCGGCGTTGATCGCATCCTATGCGCCCCTCGGGGATTGGATAAAGAAGAAGGGCGCGGTTGAGTACAGAGGGGTCCGGACCGAGCGCTACACCTACACGCGAACCCTGAGGGGTCCCTGGCTGCTTTTCGACAACGAGGAGGACCCATGCCAGATGAGCAACCTCTGTGGCCAGCCTGCATGCGCCAGGGTCCAGCGCCGGCTGGAAAGGGCTCTTGGTCAGAGACTGAAGGAGACAAACGATGCCTTTCTTCCTTCGGAGAGTCTGATCAAGGAATACGGCATTCGGGTTGACGAAACGGGCACCGTGCCCTACACCGACTAGCGCTCTTCGCGCAGAGTTCCGCAGAGTTGCCCGAGGCCTGAGGCGGGAGAAGCTTGGGCTTGAGGTTGGGCCGGTTCTATCGGGAGTCGAATGCTGAGGAGGCGGGACACCCAGGGAGGGAGATGAAGAACCCGGGAAGGTTCTTCAAGATCACCGTCATCGGGATCCCGGCGCGTCACCTCCAGTACGTCTCGGCCTTGTTCTTGAGGAGGATCTTGTCCCCCACGGAGGCGACCTCCTCAATGCCGATCGCGATCTTCCTGCCGAATCGGATTCTCCTCTTGCGAACCAGCATCTTCCCGATCAGCCAGTTGGCCGGGTCCGCCCTGAGGTCATGAAGCCGACCGACGTTGTTGCCGTCGGAGCCCACGACCTCCTTGCCAAGCAGCTTGCGCACCGTCATGTCTGTCCTGGCGCTCTGCATATCACCCATCAGTCAACCCCCTTCCGGTCCCTATCCAGCGCAACCTTCTGCCTTGCTGACGTGAACCGTCCTTTGCCGGGGGCCCTGTGAAGTACGTCATGCTATTTTAACACTTCGCTCGACCCCAACCCCGGGGGGCCTACCAAGCCCGGGTCTGGGCAAAAAAATCCTAGTCCGGCTGGCCCGTGCTTCTCTTCCTTCCAACCCCATCACAGGGGGCGCTAGGCCATGACCGGTCGTGTGATTCCTGCCTCCTTGTAGAGGCGTCGCCTTACCATGAGGCTCCAGATCACGACCCCGCTCAGCATGCTCGTGGCCATCAGAATCGACCACTCGATTAGGTAGATCGAGCGGAAGACTTGGTCCTTGACTCTGATGGTTGCCTCCGAGATCCCACCCAGATTGCCCACCAGCTCCTCCGCCAGCGCCAGGCTTCCCTCGAAGTCGTAGTCCAGATACATGTCCCGGGAATCCTTCAGCTTGTCATCCGCCTCCCTTAGCATCCTCTCCAGCGGCGCTGGGTTGCCCCCCAGTTTGGAGATGAAATCGATGCTGCCCACGAGCAAGTTGCGCACCAGATAGGAATCCATCCAGGTGGTCCTGATCTTGTGTAGGATCTCGGTGTCGTCGGGAATCCTCCGACCGGCCATGTAGAGGTGGCAGTTGCAGGCGAAGTCCCCCTGGTAGGGCCACTCGAAGAAGGGATCCTCTGGGTTCCTGCTATCGCTTGAGAAGCGCGTCATGATGGCAAGCGACCTCCCCTCGCCCACCCTCCACCAGACGAGGAAGGGGTACGCCCTTCCGAAGGCAGTCACAAGCTCCGCCAGGGTCTCGCTTCCCTGCTTTGTGTCTATCCGGGTGCAGTCGTAGAAGGTTCCGTATCGCCCCATCTCGGACCAGGGCAGGGAGGCCATCAGTGGGTTGTCCGGTCTGAGAACCCTGATCGAACCCGGCTGGTCACCGAGCACCGTGCCGCCGGGTGTGGTGGGGGGCGTCTCGACGGGCAGGACATCCCCCACGGTGGACTCCAGCCATTCCCACAGAAAGGCGAACTTCTCCACGTCCTGGCCGGCGAAGGTCAGGCCCGTGCCCTGCAGGACCGCCTCCGAGAACCACGACTTCCATTCAGGTTTGAAGAGCCTTGCATCGGCGTAGACAAGCGTGACCGCGTCGTACTCGGCGAGCTTCGCATAGGTTCGGGGCATGTACTGCCTGACGGACTTCCAGGCAACCTCCAAGGGCAACCCATACGTGAAGGCCTGCACCGGGGTCAGGTCAAAGAAGGGGTCGTTGATCAGGGCAGCGAACCAGGGTAGAGGGGAGCGCATCGGCTCACCGATGTAAAGAACCCTCACCCTCTTCGAATCCGCGGACCCATTCCCCAATGCATGGATCTGGGGGGCCATGAGGACCAGGATCAGTGCCAGGCACAGGGACCGCAGCGCAATCTCCACGCGGACACCTCTCCTTCCGAGCATAAAGCTATTCCGAAAAGACCGGGCGATGAGTGAGCCCCCCAGTTTCGCGGTCTCTCTGGGGAAAGGGTGGGCCGCGAGTCTGTCGATTCTCGAAAAGATCCTGTCCCTTGCGTCCGCGGGCAGGCTCTTCAACTGCTCCGAGGCCCTGCTGGTCATGAGCAAGGTGAAGGACATCGGCCCCTAGCTTCTCTTGAAGGGCTTGAGCCCGCCTTTCTTCTGCTCTGCTTCCGCCTCTAGATACGCGTCACCATCCCCGGGGTCCTCGATCCTGAGTGTTCCCTCTAGCGCCCTCAGCCTGACCAGGATCACGTCGGGTTTGGCATCCACTTGGCGCAGAGCCTCCATGACTTCTGCGGACGACATCGGATTCGATGGACAGACTGGGCCACTCGCCGCTCATCGGTCAATGATCGCCAATGCCGCCTCGACAGTCGGCAGGGCTGAAGGGGTGATCATGCCATCTTCCTATTCAGGAAGGCAACGCATTCATCCACCTGGTCTTCCCCAAGTCCGTGAAGAATCAACGGCGCATCAGGGTCGACGGCACCCAGCAATTCCAGGTAATGGTCATAGTCCAGCAGGCCCTTTCCTGCAGCTTTGTGTCCCGCTTCGCCGTCATGGTCAAGGTCCTTGGCGTGTGCAATCGCGATGTCATCTCCCAGGAGGGCGAAGGCCTCATCAAGGATTTCACGCATGCGGGGGAGTTCTCCCTTGTGGAAGATATTGGCCGGGTCCACAACGACCTTGAGGTACGGGGATTGCATCTCGTCGAGCAGCCGGCGCCCCTTAATGGCTGAATCGACCACATTGGATACCTCTGGCTCGAATGCCAGGGTGACTCGGTATTCCTCGGCGATCTTCAGCGCTTCACGCATGCAATCGACCAGATCCAGCCATGCCTCGGGCGAATCATTCTTGCGATGCCGTCGCCACATATTCTCGGGGTCGCGTGTCCCTGTGCAGAGGGTGATGACGGGTGTGTCAAGCCGTTCGCAGGCAGATGCCAGCTCCCGCAGTCGTCGCAGTCCATCCTTCCTCTTCCGTATGTCGGGATGAATCATGTTGAAAAGCCCGGAGACAGCCGCCATCCTGATTCTGCGTGCGCCCATCTCCCCCCGTATTCTCTCACGCAACCCTGGATCAATTCGTTCTGGCAATTCAGGCAAACCGGCGCACGAAAGGCTGAATTGAACGGAGCAAATTCCGTGGCGTGTGACTGCGTCGAGCGTCTCCTCAAGAGTTGGACGAACAAAGGTCTTCGTCAGGATTCCGATTCTCATTGCGCCCCTCCCATCATGTATTCCTGATGGACCCCAACGGAGTAACCTGCCTCAATCTTAGATTGATCGTCCCACCGGAGGTAGCGATGGTGTTTGATGATGTGAACGAGCCCGATGAGACATCCCTTCGCCTCTCCGGTCCATTCGCATGGGAGGCGGGCGTTGGTCTCGAAGCGGTTGGATAGGACACTTCCGCGAAGGTGCATCGCGTTTCCCGTCTTGCCGCGCGCTGCCTGCTCGGCCGTGCCGCGGAGGATATGCCACCTGATGACCGCGCCGTCCTCGTTGGTCAGCTCAAATGAGCAGTTTACGAGTACGTTTGCGGGATCACCGGGATCATCGAAGATCCTCGATAGTGCTTGGGAGTAGGTATGCATGGTAGCTTTCCGGCGGGCGTCGTCTCCTATATAATGGCTACCAATGGCGGTCCAGCAGGAACGTCAATCAGCGCCCCGGGCTTCGAAAATCCAGACATCATTCAGGCTTGGGCCGTCACGTTTTGGCCAATCCCGGTGGGCACCACCCATGATCCACACCTTGTTCTTGAAGACCACGACTCCGCCGAAGGTGCGTCCCGGCCAGGCAAACCGGTCTGTCTCCCGCCTCCAATCCTTGCCGTTCACGGTGGACCATATATCCATGGCGTAGTAGCGGGACTGCAGCTCTCCCCCCACCAGCCACAGTCTTCCTTTGTAGGCCACAAGCACGTGGGCCCCGCGGGCCGGCCACGGCGCAGGAGATGATAGGCAGCTCCATGACCGGCCGTCCTCCGAGGACCAGACATCGTCCAGGTACCGCGACCCATACAGTTGCGTATCGTCGTTGATGATGCCGGCCGCCAGGAAGATACGTCCACGATACGAAGCGGCTGCGTGATACTTTCGCTCCACGAACCATGGCCCGTGGACCGCCGCCAATCGCCAGTGGATCCCGTCATCCGATGAGAGCACATCGCGGTAGGTATGCGACCCGTCGGTAGCTCCGCCGAGCAGGTACGCGCGGTTTCGGTGAGTCGTCCATGCCCAGACGTGCCGGCCCGTCCACGGAGCATCCGCCACCTCGAGCGTCCAGTTCCTGCCATCGGGACTGGACCAGATGTCGTTCAGATTGTGGATCGGATCCACGGAAGCAAGGCCGCCGATCACCCACAGCTTGCCGCGCAGGACGAAGGTCGCGTGGTTCCACCGTGGTTGCCACGGAGCCGACGCCAACTCCTGCCGCCAATGCAGACCGTCCTCTGAAGACCAGACGTCATTGAATTGAGTGCCGTTCTGGGCCGTGGCCGTTCCCCCTAGCACCCACAACCGATTTCGGAAAACGAACGCCCCCAGGCCGTAGCGAGGCGACCAGGGCGCCGAATCCAGGATCTTCTGATACGTCAGGCTATGCCCCTCAGCACCAACTGCCGTGGGCATTGCAACGGGGGATGCCGTTGCGCCAAGCCGCAGGTCGCTGCGGTCGCGGCGAGTCGGCCATTGCCTCATGGTTGTTCCCCTTCGGGGACCGCTCGGAAACCGTACAGGTCCACAACGTGTTCCATGCGGAACTCCAGGCGGATCGCATGCCCTTTCAGACTGCGGATATCGCCACAGCCCCATTTCACTTCATGGCGAACGTTGTCGCCGTGGACGGGAAGGCTCGGGCTAGGATCGAAGCCCGGAATCGGCTTGCGATCGTAGGCTGTCACCCGCATGGTCAACTCGCCCTGGCCGGCATCGGCATTCACATAGAGTCTGCCGCCTGGCCACCGCAACAGGCGGGTGACAACGACGCCGCCCCCGGCCGGGCTGCGCAACGACACAAAGCCTTCCTTGCGGACGCGGGCCAAGCCGATTCCCGTCGTCACCTCGTGCGACTTGTGTCGCGCGTCAGAGCCGGAATAGTAGATCCACCACTCATCCTCAACCTCCAGCCAACCCGACGCGAAAACCATTCCCCGGTCCCAGGCGTTCCCGGAACCAAGGTCAACCAAGCGCGGGCGGTCCGGAAGCCGCTGGAAGCTTCTGTCATCACGGCTGAAGGCCAATTCGGTGTAGATATCCTCGCCCGGGCGGTAGGGCCAGAGGAATCCCCAGTATAACCCTGCATAATACTTCGTTGGCATTCCATAGAACAACGTGTGTCCGCTCTTCGCATCAGCTTCGTCGGGGATCAGGACGTTCTCGGGAAAGATCGGCCACTGGTCCCATAGCCTGGAGTTCTCCAATCGCGCGACCCTACGGCGAAGCCCATTCTCGTCGTTGTAGATGTTCACTGCTCGTGTGAAGCACACGTACTTCCTTTGCCCTGGGTCCCACAAGATGCTGTTATGCGTATCGGGCGTGAAGCCGGGCGCGATCAGCGTGTCGCTCGCCGGGTCCCAGTCGATTCCGTTATGCGACCCGATCAGATGCATCCCGCGATGTTTGGGGTCGTAGGTCACGTAGAGCATGACGTAGTTGTAGCCGCGGCGCGCTTCCTTGGGCAGGTCAAGGACAGACTGGCCTTCCGCGTCCCCGCCGGAGGGTGAGAGCAGCACGATGTTGTTGTCCAGCGTGTTCTTGAACGGGAACTTCCCAATCCGCGGCAGTTTCCAATGAATTCCATCCTTGGATTCCGCATAGGCGATGCCATACGTGTACTTCCTCGGATTGAGGCTCTGGTCCCAGAACTCTTGGTACCACATGCGGAAGAGCCCCGTCCGCTCGTCACGCGCGACGTTCACGTAGCCACCGTTTTCTGCGATGAGCGGGTTGCGTTCGTCCTTCCGCGGTGGATGGAAGAAGCGCACCATGGCCTCCGCCTGGTCCTTCATTCCCCAGCGATTATCCACGAGGTAGTCGTCCACGAAGAGCTGCGGATCGTGGCCGATGTCCACCACCGGCGGCCGGCCACCTCCCGACCCAACAGCGTCGCCTGCCGTATCCTTCTGCCTCATCACGATGCCTTCCTGCCCAAGTTGGATATTAGTGTCACGTGGGCCTCACGGGACAATGTTTAAGAGCCGGTGGGATCCGGGCCCATCGCCTTGAGACCACTCCGCGCCTGGGCCCTTTTCCTGATGCTCGCTGCGTCACTCGGCCCGGTTGCCGCCCAGAACGAGCCTCGAATCATCAAGGTGCTCGCCATGGGAAAGGCATCGAGCACCCCAACCCTCACCGCGTGGCCAACCGCCGAACCATCAACCGATCCGACCATCATCGCCACCCGGGCATTTGGGGAGGTGACCGGCGCTGTCATCATGCGATACATGAGGATCTACTTCCCCAGGACCTACGACCAGCTTCCGGCGTACGAGTTCATCTTCCTAGCCCAGGTTGACATGTCCTTCATTAGCACCCAGCAGGCCAGATGGATATACGATGCTCTCGTGAAGAAGTGACGGAAACAATGAGGAGTCAACCGCTTCGACAGATCATTCGAGTTTGGATCGTGAAGACCCAGCTTGGCGGCGTGCTTCGCGATTCTCCTCTCTATTGCCTGTTTCTGGATGGCAGTGCCCAGGTAGTCGGTGAAGAGGGCATCCTCGCCTGGCTTGTGGGCAGTATTTGCCATTAAATGGGCGTCACAATGCCATGTGCGACAAGAAGTGCAGCGCGGAAATGATGCGGTCGGATTGCGCCTTTCCATTGCCCGTCAAGTCTTGGTGACAGCGTCTATTGGGCGCCCTAGAGGCGAAAGTTCATCAATCGCTTTTGTCAGTTCACGGAGGAGTCCCATCATGCCATCCGCGAGGCCGGGGCGTAGGCGTCGTTGGTGGCGAGGGTGCGATGGCGTGTATCGAGCAGAGACGCGGTGGGTCGGTGTTGTCGGTGGCCGACAACATCGGTGCTTTTTTGAGCGAGTTCTGCTATGGAATAGCTGCCATGGGCCGAGGTGGGAAGGATGATGCCATCGGTAGGCTCGTCTCCTCGGCGAGGAGTTTGAAGCGCTTCAACCTCTCCCCGTTGCAGGAGGAAATCATCGGACAGCTGATGGATGGCCGCAGGACTCTTGCCGAGATGGCGGCCGCCATCTTTGGTGTCACGCGCCGGGATGAGTCCTTTGATGCCTGTTACAGCCGGTTGAGACGGGCGGTCTCCGGTCTGGAAAAGGCGGGCGTGGTCTCCCGGGGCGGGCTGCTTGGCCGGGGGAAGCCCTACCATCTCTCCCAGTACGGTGTTGCCGAGCTTGCCTCGATCTCGCCGGGCATGGATAAGCCTGGCCTAATCTCGGTCGGGGACCTTCTTGTGTTTGCCATGGCACCTGTCGCTGCCCTGGGGTGCTTCGTTCTTTCCACCCGCGGCGGGGTCTTCTTCCTGGTTGCTTTCTTCCTATTCTCTTACCTACTCGGAGTCGCCTCGGCAAGGTCAGTGAGCATATTCAGGAAGGTGATGTAGTTGGGAGAGGCAGTTCTTGATGTTGAGGATGAGGGCCCGGTGGACGTCCCTCTGTACCTGTCGTTGAAGCAGAAGGTTTTGGTAGCGCTGGTCCTTTACTTAGGATCTACCTGCATGATCGCGGGAATGGCCGTATCCCGATATGTTGGGCTTACGTTGGGGGAGTCGTACTCAGTTGAGGGAAGAGATCACCTGCCGCTGGCCCTCGATGTGGTGGTGGATGCGGGGGAGTATCAGGGCGATGTTCCCTGTCTAAGCATAGATTGGGCGAAGGATTACTTCGACTCATCGGGACTTCACCAGACCTGTTCGGCCGCTCTAAATGCCTTTGACGTGGACCGGGACGGGGTGATGGAAATCCTCATACCCTTCAGAAAGAATTCCGATCGCCTGCTCTGCGTCAATGGGGTGACAGGAGAAGCTGAGTGGGCCTATCCCCCGATGGATAGACAGATCGACTGCGGCGACATCATGGGTTCTCCGTGTATTGGGGATCTCGACGGCGACGGA
>Ga0315309_1002221_pt1 | contig 11405 bp, 8 predicted proteins | sample TDP4_MG_FD_203080 | JGI IMG/M metagenome (GOLD analysis project Ga0315309, IMG submission 203080) | Freshwater sediment microbial communities from Lake Towuti, South Sulawesi, Indonesia - TDP4 | ecosystem: Environmental > Aquatic > Freshwater > Lake > Sediment | place: Indonesia: South Sulawesi...
TTCACCGCGTACTTTCCTATGCCTCCGCATCCACCCAAAGCAAGTACCTTCATTTCTTCCTCCATATTTGCTCTGTATTTTTACGCAGGGGTCAACCACCCTTTTTTTCATCCTTTCCCAGGTCAATTGTGTCCCTGGTGACCCCTTCCTTCTGAAGTATATCCTTGATCACTCGCTGGGTCTCGGTCTTGGGAAGTTCTGGCATGATGCGGTAATAACGTGGAATTGCGAACTTTGCCAGGTGATCTTTTAGGAACTCAGCCAGTTTTTTGGTATCAAAGCTTTTCCCCTCAACGGGAACAATTGCTGCCATGACCTCGTTCTCACCCATCTCTGAGGGCACCGCATAAACAGCGCACTCAAGCGCATCCGGATACTGAAGGATAGTATGCTCAACCTCGTAAGCTGAGATGTTTTCGCCCCTTCGGCGGATTGACTCGATTTTCCTTATTTTCCAGAAACATCAGTGGAGGGTCTTGACAAGCCACAATATGAATGGTACAAATTAAGATGCTATACAACATATTGTATTAAAAAGGTATTGTATTTGTAGGAAAATGGCAGCACGAATAGAGTGAATATGATTGAGATGCAAAAAAAGGCTGAATCAAAATACTCTGTCAGGGAATCTTCATTTAGATATCAACCCCGGTTGCCCCTTGGGAAACAAAAAGTATTTCCCTTACACATTGAACATCTGGATGTTGAACGAATTCTACAAAGATTGCTCAAGGAGGACTTAACGACTTTCAATGGCGAGAAATCCATTTGCGCAGCTCATAAACTCCACGCCTTCCCTGCCAAATTCCCTCCCCAATTGCCTCGTTTGTTCATCCAGGAACTTACTAACCCTGGAGAATGTTTTTTAGACCCAATGGCTGGCTCAGGGACGGCGCTCATTGAAGCTGTGCTTTTAGGTCGCCATGCTATCGGAGTTGACCTCGACCCGCTCGCATCACTGATTGCTCACGTCAAGAGCGTCCCTTCCAATCTATCACAGTGTGCTCGTGAGGGTTATAAGGTATTGCAGCAAGCGAGGAAAAGAACGCCTCTTTCGATTCATAATGAGCTTAGCCACCAGTACACCCCTCAATCATTAGAATTTTTCCGTTACTGGTTTGAAGAGAATACAATCACAGAGCTTTTTACTCTGTCCCAGGAAATCAAGAAAGTAAAAGATGCTGATATTCGAACATTTTTGCAAGTTGTGTTCTCTTCAATGATTATTACAAAAAGCGGAGGTCTCACACGCGCCCGTGACCTCGCTCATAGTCGTCCGCATTTGGATGTGAACAAAAAGGTGAAACAAAATGCATTTAAAGTATTCACAGAGAACCTCCATAAGGCTGTTGAATCATTAGAAGACATCGTGAACGCTCCAGGGAGTGCGGTCATTGTTCGTTCAGACGCAAGAAGGCTTCCCCTTCAAAGCAACTCTGTTCATCTGATAGTTACCTCTCCACCATATGCTGCCAATGCTATTGACTATATACGGGCACATAAATTCTCTCTCATATGGCTTGGGCATCCTCCAAAAATATTGACTGCTTTGCGCAGCAAGTATATCGGTTCAGAACTTCGGTCATCAAATCTGGAATTTAAATCTGAAACCGCAAACCGTGTTATTAGAAACCTTCAGCGAATAGATAAAGGCCGCGCCGCTGTTGTGGCTCACTACTTCCATGATATGGAAGCTGCTCTTATTGAAATGCTGCGTGTCCTGGTTGTAGGTCGGGCCGCTGTTTTGGTAGTCGGATCATCTACAATCCGGGGAATTGAAATTAAAGCTCCGACAGTGCTTGCCGAACTTGCTGATTCTATTGGATTCAAAGTGATTGGTATGGCCAAGCGCGAAATTATGCGCAATGCACGAATGATGCCTGTCAGTCATAATAGCTCTCGTAATGGTATTGAAGCGAGAATGCACGAAGAAGGAGTTATAGGGCTAATCAAACCCGGACAATAAAATTCCTGATGCCAACACGAGAAGAGATTATGGCATTCGTGCGCAAATTCTTTGATCGATGGATTCGGACAACTGACGATATTTGGGTAGAGTTCTATCGCTTGCTTCTCGATTATATCCATGGTGTTCCACGCATTACTGATTCAAATAGGCTCAAAGACGGAATATGGCGTGAGAGAGCAGTGCAGATTGAAAAGGCATTAGCACAGTCCATGTCCTGTAAGCCCAGAGATGTTTCAAAACATCTCGATTCCTTCATGAAACATCTTTATCCGGCCGGAACGCAGCGAATGAATCCTATTGGGATTGCATTTGCATGTTCGATAGTCTATCTCATTCAGCGGTTTGCCGCGGGAAATTACGAATGGATGATGGAGGCCAAGATTGGCATTGATGTTTTTCCTCACCTGACAGGTTTTAGACGCAAAAGCGTAGATATTGTAGCTTTACGGAAGGGGAAACCTTATGCCATTATCTCCAGCAAATGGGGCATTCGCCATGATCGTGTGCGCGACCCTCAAGAAGAAGCTGACACCTACAAGCGGGAGATCCCGTCTTTGAAATTCTTTGTTGTTACCAATGAATTCGATAATGCCCGACTTCAGAGGGTATTATCGTATCCAACAATTGATGGTGTTTTTCACATTAAGCGAGATTTAGTCTTGCAGGTATATGGCAAAGAACACAATGAACTCTCTAAATTGAAGGATTTAACCGAGCTGTTTACGGTTTTCCATTAATCGAACATTCGATGCCATTACATAGCAGATTAAGAGATTTGAGAATGCTTTTTAGAGGATAGTGAGGGGAGAAGAATAGATCGGGAGGAATGTATGGCTACTATTCTACGGTGTCCACTTTGTAAAAAAGTTTTAACCCAAGAAGAATATGATAAAGCACTTAATATCTGGGATGAACGAAGAAAAGCATTAACTCATCTCCAAAAAGAAGTCTCCAAACAACGTGCCGTATTGGAAAAAGAACGAGAGCGACTATCTGTTGCAAAAAAAGAACTTAAGATAAAACAACGAGAAGCTATATCTAAAGCCTTTCAGAAAGCCAAAGAAAAATTCGAAAAGAAGCGGGAGGCTCTCCGGATCAAAATTGAAAAACAATACAAAAATATTGCCGAAAAAGCACAACGCCAGACTCAAAAAGCTAATGAAAATATTTCAAAGTTGAAAGAGAGAATGAGCCAGCAGATTCAAGCAAAAGTAGCTTGTGAGACTGCCAAGCTTAAAATCTCATTTCAGCATCAAGAAAAGATGTTAAAACGAGAAGTTTCAAAGCAAGTAAAAATGCAGGAGCGAGCTCGTATCCAGAAACTTACAGAATCTATTGGAAACCGAGACCTTAAGATCAGAGAACTCAACAAGCAGGTAATGGAATTGAGGAGACAGATTGATCAAGGAACTACTCCTCAAATTGAAGGTTTACTTTATGAAGATACTTTATACTCAGAGCTTAAGAAGACATTTCCTGACGATAAGATTATACATACAGGGAAAGGTGGTGATATTTTACATGAGGCAATGTTAGGAGAAAAGAAAGCAGGGCTTATTGTATACGAGTGCAAAAGGGTCGCAACATTTTCTTCTAAGCACGTATCTCAAGCAAGAGAAGCCAAACAGAAGCGAGAAGCTGACTATGCAGTACTTGTAACTAATGCAAGAAAGAAAGGAAAAAGTGGGTTTTTTGTTGAGTCCGATGTTATTGTTGTTCATCCAGCTGGCGTAATTTCTCTTGCTGGATTAATCCGGGAATCTTTACTTACAATTGCCCGAGCGAGTATTACACACGAGCAAAAAACAGAATTGCTTCGTAGCACATTGTCATATTTAGAGAGTCCCGAATATAAAAATAAGATGAAGGATACGATACAAAGGACAAAAGAGCTTTACACTGCCTTACATGACGAAGTCCTAGACCACATAAAACTTTGGAAGAAGAGAAATGACCACTATCGTATAATTCATACGAATGTATCTATTGTCGGCACGAAAGTAGGAGCCCTCCTATCAGGAAAACCATTAGAAGAAATTCAAGAAATAGAATCTTTTCCTACTTTGTATTTGCCTGAACCAAAACAAGACGACCCTTCTCAGGATAAAAGCAGTTGACCCTCTGACATCTACGCGTTATGTTTGGATGGCATGGAACTATGGAATGACCTGCCCCCCAAAAACTGATCCAGAGGATAAGTTATTATAAATTGCTCTGGAGATGCCCCCTTTTAAGGATAAGGAGATAAAGATTTAGGGCTTTCTTTCATCCTTTCCCAGGTCAATTGTATCCTTGGTTACTCCCTCTTTCTGAAGAATATCCTTGATCACGCGCTGGGTCTCGGTTTTGGGAAGCTCTGGGAGGATGCGGTAATAACGTGGAATTGCGAACTTTGCCAGGTGGTCCTTTAGAAATTCCGCCAGTTTTTTGGGATCAAAGCTCTTTCCCTCCAGGGGAACAATGGCTGCCATTACCTCGTTCTCGCCCATCTCGGATGGCACTGCATAGACAGCGCTTTCGAGCGCATCCGGATACTGGAGGATGGCATGTTCAACCTCGTAAGCGGAGATGTTTTCGCCCCTCCTTCTGATTGACTCGGTTTTCCTTCCAACAAAGTAGAGATATCCTTTTTTATCTGTATAAACCAGGTCTTCGGTATGGAGCCACCCGTCCCTGAGCTTGGAAGTCGTGGCCTTTTCGTCTTTGTAGTATTCAACTGCCTTTTCCTTGCTCTCGCCAACAAAAAAGATCAGTTCCCCTGGTTTGCCCACAGGCACATCTTTCATATCGTCGTCAACCAGGCGGTGTTTTCCGATCAAGGGCTTGCCCATGCTTCCAAACGGCGCCTGGCCGTAGTTCAGGATGATGAAGCTTCCGGTATCCACGGCGCCGTATCCCTCTATGATGTGGACCCCGAACCTTTTCTCAAAAGGCTCCCACATGTCTGTCGGGCAGGCAGCGGAAAGAACAGTGTGCACCTTGTGCTCGCGGTCTGTTGGCTTCTCAGGCTGCTTCATGAGGATGGTGATCATTGCACCAAGGGTATTGAAGGTGGTGGCGCCGCTGCTGCGAACATCGTCCCAGAAGCGGCTGGCGCTGAATTTCTCGCTGAGCGCAACCTGTGCATCTGCGTTGAGGGCGTTCGTGACAGTGAGCATGAGGGCATTGGCGTGAAACAGGGGCAGGCAGGTGTAATAGATATCATCGCGATTGAGCAAGGCGCGGCTGAGAACGCTCATTGTCTTGACATTTGTGCGGCCGAAGCGGCTTGGGACGCCCTTTGGAAGTCCGGTTGTTCCGGATGTATACATCAGGAGGCAGGGGTCGCCCTCCCTCGGAGATACCGCTGGCTTTTCAGTGCTTGTTTCCGGCCCGTAAGCGCCGTCCATTGAGACCTGTCCTTCAATTAGACGGAACTCAGGAGGGGCGCCCTGGGTGTTGACAATGATCCCCGGGGGAGAAATTAGTTTGTCTTTGATCTTGTCAAAAAAGGTAAGAAGGTCGTGGTCTATGCAGGCAAACTTTGCCTCGGAATGATTGAAAATGTGTGCAAGCTGGTTCCCACGCAGGGCTATATTCACAGGCACCGAGCACATTCCCAGGCGCTGCGCCCCAAAAAATGCGTCAAGCCAGCGCGGGGAGTTCTTCATCATGATTGCAAGTGCTTGGCCCGGGCCTGCGCCAAGGGTGTGAAGGAAATTGGCAAGGCGGTTGGCATTGGCATTCATTTGATTGTAAGAAATTGTCTGGCCGTGGAAGCGGAGGAAGGCACGATCCTTGTTCATTTTTGCCCTGTCCTCAAGGAGGTCTGCGTGAGAGAACTCATGTGCCAGGGTCAGCCTTCTCCTTTGCCGGGTGAGGCGAAGGGTTTCATGCAAGGTGCCCCTGCGGTGTTCGTCCATAAATAGCCTTACAACCGCTAATACAAGGCCGAGGATGAGCCTGAGCGTTTTCATTTTTCCTGCCTAAGGATTTCTGCTATCAGTTCCATGCGCTTCAGCGGGGAAGCGCCGAAAATGGACTCTATCTGCTTTGCGTCGCGCATTCTTTTCTCCTGCCCGTAATCCTTCATATAGCCGTATCCGCCGAGAACCTGAACGCCGTCAGTAGTTGCACGGCTTGCCTGCTCTGTGAGAAGGATGAGTCCGGCGTCCGAGAGCGGCCATGGCTTGCCTTCATCCGCTGCCTGCGCCATGCTCTGGACCAGTGCCTTTCCGGATTCGGTTAGCACGGCCATATTGGCAAGCATGAGCCCCACCTGTTCATGTTCAACAATTATTTTGCCGCCCTGAAAGCGCTCCTTCGCATAAGCCTTGGCAGCCTCATACGAGCCGGAAAGAACGCCAACTGCCAGGGCTGCCACGGCAGGCCTGAAGTTTGCTGTCAGGGCTGGATATTCTGTTCGGGCATCTTTGCAAAGAAGGCTTTCTGCGCTTGTTTCCACCCTATCAAGTTCCACATCCGAGACAGGGCAGCTCCTCAAGCCCAGGCTCAGTATCGGCTCTCCGATAGAGATTCCTTTGGTCCTGGCATCTATAAGAAAAAACACATTCACTTCAGAATCCTGTATCTTTGCAGGCAGGATCAAGGCATCAGCCACAGGGGCAAGGGGAAAAAATTCTACCCGGCCATTCAGAGAAAAGGCATCTCCCATTTTCTCTGCAATAAGGTCAGTAGGTAAATCTGTTGGTAAATCATAGGCAGGGAAAGCGATCAGTTGCGATTGAATGAACCTCTCAATGATTGGCTTACTCCCCCATTTTAAGACTGCTGACTTGGAAAGGGTGTTTATAAAAACAATTGCGGCAAAACTTGCATCGCTTTTGGCGAGAGAAAAGAGGATCTCGCATAGCGCAGCAATGCCCTGGCCAGCTCCTCCATGTGCTTCAGAAAGCATAATTTTGAACAGGCCAGCCTCCTGGGCTGTCCTGATAGCTCCACGGTTGAAATCGCAAAAGGGATAATTGTCCGAATCAATGGCTTTTGGGTCCAATTCTTTCCTGGCGAAACGAAGCGCCAGGTCGCGGAATGGTTGAAGGTCAGATGTGCTCATGGTCAGAACACCTCCACGCCTGGAATATGGCGGGCAATGTAATGCTTGAACATGATAAGGCGGTTGAGCTGGTTTGTGCCTTCAAAGATCTGGAGGAGCTTTGCATCCCGGAACCCCTTTTCAATGCCTTTATCGTGCCGCAGCCCGGCCCTGGACAGGAACTCCACGGCAAGATGGCCGTTCTCCATGGCCATATCCGATCCCACAACCTTTGCCATGGAGGACATGAACTGGATTCTTGCCCTGTTCTCAAGCGGCGTATCAAGGATCCGCCTTATCATCAGTTTTCTGAGCCATCTGGAATGGAATATTTTTTTATAAAGGGTGGTATTAAACATCTTTTTCATGAATTCCGTATTCATGAATGAAGGAATTGACCTGGACAGCGTGCTTTCTATATTTGTCAAAATGGCAAAGGTAGCCTCAAGATAGACAGAGCGCGCCATCATCGCATTCATGAACATATTGGTGAGCATTGCCTGCGCCCACTGCTGATTGACGAGTGTCCTGCCCCTGTATTTAGTTTTCTTTGCCAGGGCAAGAACCCGTTCAAACGAACCCCTTGCATTGCCTGTGCCCATGGCGCCCACTGCAGTGCGGGTGATGCCGAGGACCATCTCAAGGACAAGCTGGAACTGATCCCGATCCTTGAATTCGGGGAATTCCAATGTGCTCATGATAATGTTTTCATCCGGCACAAAGCAGTCTTCAAATATAAGCTCGCTGACCGTTGATATGAGGTGTCCCATCTTGCGCTCCTTGCGGCCCAGGGAGAACCCCTTTGAGTTGCCCGGGACAAGGAAACCCCCGTAGTTGTTGATCGGGTCTTTCAGATCAAATGGCATGAGGACAATATGATCGCTCGCCATATGGCCTGTGCTGATGAAAACCTTCCTGCCGTTGAGAACAACACCGCCGGCAACCTTCTTTGCCTGGCAGGTTAGCCGCGCCTTGGGATAAAGCTCCACCTCCTCAACATCGGTCCCTGCAGTGGGTTCTGTGATTGCGCAGTCTATCACATACGGCTTTTCGCTCTTCTCGTTCACAGTGATCTTGTTAGCAACCTGCTGAAGGATCCTGAGGTTCAGGGACATCATCAGGGCTGTGAGGCCGAGGCCATGCCCTCCGAGCATTCCTGAGTATCCAGTGTCAACAGCAGCCTCCTCTTCCACATCGGGTAACATTAAGAACGGCGAACCAAGTGACGAGCCGCCCAAAAACTTGGGTATATAAACAGTAAGCCGTCCATGCCTGCCAGCCAGGCGGAGCAGGTCCCAACTTATGTGGTTCGGGTCAGAAGCGTTCTTTTTGTCTTCAGAGAGGATATACGGGGCGAGATGCTCCTTGCAGAACTGCCTCGTCTTCAGCCAGTTTTGCCGGACAATAGCAATCAGCTTTGGATCATACTTCTCCAGCGCCATCAGGCTGAAGTAATGATCATCAAAATCAAACAAATTATCGCGATCGAAGTCCGGACATTTCATAACATTTACTTTTTGTCATGCGGCTACCTGCCCAGTATATGGATACACAGGGCTGCCTCCTCGTTTCCAAGCGCTCCGCCGCCGTTTTCTGCAAGCGCGATGCGGGCGCCGTCAACCTGCCTTTTCCCTGCCTTTCCCCTCAACTGTGTGACCATCTCGTGGATCTGCGCCAGGCCAGAGGCGCCAATGGGATGGCCGCGGGAGAGAAGGCCGCCTGATGGGTTGATGGGAATCTTCCCCCCAATCCTGGTCTCTCCCTCCTCTGCATTGATCCCGCCCTCGCCCTTTGGGAAAAAGCCCAGTGCCTCGCTCTGATGTAGCTCTCCAAAGGCCGTTGCATCGTGGACCTCAACCACATCAATGTCCTTGGGCCCGATTCCCGCCTCCTCGTAAGCGATTTTTGAAGCCCTCTCTCCTATATCAGGCTCGTCCCAGCTCCTATCCCTGCCAGACGCAAGGACTGACGCCCTGACTTTTATCGCCTGCGAAGATATGCCCAGGCGGTTTACTACATCCCAGGAGGCAAGGATGGCTGAAGCTGCTCCGTCGCCGATTGGAGCGCACATGCTCCTTGTCAGCGGGAAGGCAACCAGCCGGTCCTTAAGCACATCTTCAATTGAAATATCAAAGGTGTATTGGGCATTGGGATTCATTGTGGAGTGCCAATGGTTCTTGGCTGCGATGGCTGCGAGCTGGCGCTGGGTGCTTCCGTATTTTTTCATGTGCATTCTGGCAGCATAGGCATATACATCCATGAAGGCGGAACGCTCACTGCCGGCTCCTCTACCACCGCCCCCCGTGGCTTTTATTAATTTTTTTAAAGTGCCGTAGCCAAGGCTCTCGCCAAGAACCACAAACAAAACGAAGCGGTTCCAGTAATCTTGAATCCTGTCTCGTATGGTTTTGGGGCTTCTTGACTTCTTGGTTTGAATGGCAGCCTCGAGCTGCTGCCGCGGAATATCCATTGGGTCAGGGGCGAAATCCCTGGCACGATCGACCAATTCACCAAGCGCGCTTGTATCCAGGCCGGAAAAGAACGAAGCGAATACCATGTATTTGTTTTTGGCATATACTTTTTCAACGCCTACAGCCAGAGAGATGTCGCAGATCCCGAGTGCCACATCCTTCCAGGCGCCGTGGAAGGCGGTGGAGCCTCCCGCGCAGGCATTCTCTACATTTGTAATAGGGATGGCATCAATCCCGATCGGGCGGAGCGCAACCTGGCCCCGGATGCAGTGCTGGAAATTCCTCATGCCCCAGCCAGAGTTGGAGAACCAGGCCGACTGTATGTCCTTCTTCTCAATCCCGGCATCCTTGAGAACGCCATCCACTGTCCAGGAAGTCAATTCCTTGATCTCGTTGTTCAAATATTTGCCGAATTTTATGGTGTGGACCCCGATCACATACACATCTCTCATTTTTGCTCCTCCTTGATCCCTTCAAGACCTATCTGCGGCCGCAGGTATTGAGTGACAAGATTTGTGATAAATGTTTTCCATGCCTCCGGGGAAGCGAACCTGCCATTTGACTCTTGTCCTACGAGGAGGTCAAGCAATGAAAGGGCTGAGGGAATTACATAGCCAAGGATCAACAGGAGAAGGACAAGCATCTCCGGCTCTCCTGCGCTGACGATCCCTGAAATCTCCGGCGCCTTAAGCCTGTCAACAACCCTTTGAAATGGTGAGAAGAGTTCGGGGTTTTCAGCCCTGAGTTCACGGAGTATGTCGCCGCCGCTCGCAATCTCCCTCAGGATAATCCTGGCGCACTCGGACCTGTCAAAATATAGCTGAAGGTATTTGCCGGGGAAGAGCAGCAATTTCTCAGGAGACTGTCCATAACTCGATAGCTCTTGATCAACAAGATTAGCCACCTCATACAGGACCTCTCTTATTACCTCCTTGTAGAGATTTTTTTTGCTCTCGTAAAAATAGTAGATCATTGCGCGGTTAAGGCCTGATTCGGCAGCAATATGGTCTATCCGTCCCCTTCCCAATCCGTGCTCTGCAAAGACCTTGCGTGCAGCCTTCATAATCCGCCTGCTGGAAAGCTCGCCCCTTTTCATCCTTATAAGATTCCGCTGCGTTCTCATTGGTTTTGCGACCTGTAATCGGCAAGGGCCTTCATGACATCGTTAAACAACCAGCGAGGATAGTTTTTCCCTATGAATTCTTCATGTATTGGAAGGGCCCTCTCCTTCAAGGAACTCAGGAAATCCGGCGAAGGCTGAACCCTATTGATGCCGTGTGCCTCAAGGGCGTGAAGGGATGCTATCTCATCCTGCCGGACCATCTTTGTCAATTCCTTGAGGATGATACCCATTTCATTTAGGGTCATTTTCTGGTATTCAACAGGGAGTTTCTCAAACGCCTTCTTCTCAACAATGATGGCAGCCGGCGTATAGAAAACATGAAAATCCGTCATATACTTTACTGCAGTGAACCATTGATAACCGATGCAGGGATAGAGCGGGACATAGAATGAATTTATGATGCCTGCCTCAAGTGAGGCGAGGACATCAAGGAAGGACAAGGTAATGATGTTCGTAAACCCCATGGCTTTAAGCGCTTCGTAGGAAATCATGTCCCCACGAAATGTCCAGATCTTCAAGGTGCGAAGGTCTTCAAAGGTCTTCAGGGGAACTTGTGAAAATATATAGCAGAAGCCCACCTCGGTCCATCCCAGTAAGACGAATCCTTTTTCATCAAAAATCTTTGAGAACTGCTTCCTGGTCTTTTCAAGAACATAGTCAATCTCGTCGTAATTATTGAAAAGAAATGGAAGCGAGATGACCATAGTTTCTGGAGCGATCTTGCTTATTCCCATTGCTGTGAGGCCTGCTGACTGGAGCTGGCCAAGCCTCATCTTCTGGACCATCTCGGGTTCATCGCCCAGTGAGCCG
>Ga0315309_1002222_pt1 | contig 11404 bp, 9 predicted proteins | sample TDP4_MG_FD_203080 | JGI IMG/M metagenome (GOLD analysis project Ga0315309, IMG submission 203080) | Freshwater sediment microbial communities from Lake Towuti, South Sulawesi, Indonesia - TDP4 | ecosystem: Environmental > Aquatic > Freshwater > Lake > Sediment | place: Indonesia: South Sulawesi...
CATAACACAAGATGCTGAGTGCCAAGTCACTCGGGAGAAATGACTTATAGCACTTCAAGGAAACTGAGAATTCACCTTCCTCATGGACCTCTATACCGTCTAGCTTGCAGTATATCGGAAGGATAACGTATACGCACGTAGAGAAATTGAAGCCGATTCGCAGTCCTATGTATTTTAAGCTAAGCCTAGTAAGATTGTCCAGTGGGTCCTTCTGTTTGATAAGTATTTGATTCAATTCATTGTATTCAGGTTCTTTCATTAGATTTGGGATCGCTGTCCCTTGGCCTATGAGAATCGCGGCGGGCCAACCTTCACTGTCAGACAACCCGTCAAACTGCCAGTTTGGTTTTTCCTCTGCAATGCGTGAACTATTAAACGCATCGAAGAAGACTTCGACATCATCGATTGTAAGATGACCACCACTAAGATTCTCCACCATGTTCCTAAAACGATCATAGTCGAATTGTTCTGTCTTCTGCAATACAACTAGCTTGTCACTAATCTCAAACAGCTTTTCTTCTATCGTTGCATGGTCGGCGATCGACAGCTTCACAGTTGTACACAGGTTTGCCCAATGATCTCTGGTCTTATAGGCGAGGATTCTTATCTCCACTGAGTTGCAAGTATGACTGTATTGTTCAGCCTTGTCCAAGAAATTCCGTAAATCTTGAGATGAAACCGACATTACATTTCCTCCAAGAGTAGTCGGGATACGCGCGAAAGTCCCAAAAGACTGTCAGTACTACATCCTCTTTACAATCAGTACTACATTTGTGAAACATTTAAGTTAGTTGGAAGATCGATACGTAATGATCAAAACTGCCATAATCCAAGCGCGAGTACATATTAAACCAAAACCGAGTGAACGCTACATTTACTCTGAGAGCGAGTCTCTCTTGAGGAGGACACGAGTAGGAATACGTTTGGGGACCAGTCAAAAGGCTCCACATCGTCGCCATCTCGGTGGTCTTTTCCATCTTATTTGACCCGCGTTATACCCTCAGGAAGCATGATGTAATATGGTCTCGATCGATACTCCTATGGAAAGGATATCTTCGTTGTTTTGTGCTTTGATGAGTATTGGTATGTCGCTAAGTTCTGTTGTTCTCAATGATACGAACATCCATTCTCCCATGTCGAGGTATGCTTTTCTCTTGCCAGAAATCGATGTTGAGATCAATTCTGCCACGATCTTCCAGAGCGCTTCCATAAATATTCAGTTAAGTTGGCGCTCCGTGAATATCTATCTTCCCAGACACCGATGTGCGATACATATGTCGACATTGCGCCCCCATTGTTAGAATAACCAGATGATCGGTCATGTCGGTTTGTTTAGAGGAACTGGAGCCTGCTTTTTATGTGGTCTTTCACCTCGGGGTCTACATGTCGGTTTGCATCCTGGTAAGATGTCCACAAACCTGGCGATGAGGATCTGGTCTTCAAGTTGTCTTGCAGCGGGATGTCGCAGTCGTAAGCAGCCAGCGTCCAACGAAAACCTCACTTTCCAACCTAAAAGACGGTACTGAGAGTTTGCGCAAAATGCGGTCAACGCGGCAGCCAAACTTGGTGATCCTCAGAGAGTTGTGGAAGAAAACCATCATTACTTGATGTCAAGTCGTGTGGAAATCTATGCTAACAATTGCCATGGATCTTATCCTGCATAGTATGGAAGAATGCTGCGCGCGAACCTACCTATCTGGGATTAAAGGATTTGATTCCATCATTTTGCGGTTGTAGAGTGAGAGACATGCTTCGGCAAAATCCTCGAAGTACCTTTCAACCACAAAATAATGTTGCCTGTTTAGCGTCTTTCCTATCCCAAGTGTTTCATTGCCCTTCAGCATCGCTATGGTACAATTTCCTTTTAAGAAGTATTGGTGAGCCATTCCACACCGAAACACGTTGTAAACATCAATCTGCCGATTTAATGACTTATAGCCTTGCCCCATCGAGTTAAAAAATGCATCGAAGCGACTTTTGGCTTCTCTTGGCTTAAAACTCCCCTTTAGAATTCCTCTCATGAATTCTGTGTAGAATAATAGGCCGAGTGCGGAAAGGAAATTGCCCGCAGGCTTGCCTGACCGAGCTAATTCGATTTCTCTCTTGATGTCAGAGAAGATGAATCCGAATACATATTCGTCAAAGAATTTCTTGAAATCCTCCTTGCTCATGTTTCATCCTTCGAATAGGCGTATAACGCTTTATATCCTAACCAAGACAACGAAGTTTCTTCTTATTTATATTCTCACGACTATCTATTTACTCAACTTCTGATCGCAAGGCACTTAACAGCGATATTATCCCCTTCCTGAATCTTTCGTTCTGAGATCTACCCTGTGGATCCGCGCTGCTGGGGCGCCACTCGCTACGAATGGGTGAGATCTTGGTTCATTGACTCTCTCTGGTCCTGTTCATGTGTTCTTTACTGTCCTAACAAGTTCCTTAGTTTTCTGTGGCCGAAAGGCAGTCCCAACCCCTTGAGTATTGTCAGCTTTCCTTTCAGCTTGGCCCTTACATCTTCGTCTCCATTAATCCAGTCGCTTAAGATGTTTAATTCAACTACCACCCCTATGTCTATGACTTGACGCAGAACCTTCATGAACTTAGTCAGCTCGTCGGGAATGATTGTCGTCTCAAACAGATCCTTCTCCAGTGACAGTCTTCTCCCAATGTCAGTCTTGTCAGGGATCACATGAACATCTTTAGACAATTCCCGGTAGATCTCACCATGAACCAGTTTCATCGCGTCTTGCACGGGTTCAAAGATATTCCAATCTGACAACTGTTCAATAGCATCAATAAGAGTGGGCCGATATTCCTTGAAACTCGGGTCATCAAAGATAACAGCAGTCTTGTCGAAGATGGCTCCTGAAGTCTCCTCCAACTCAGTCTCTATCGAAGGATTAATCGTGATTAGATCGCGCATCCAGTCCAGTATTGTTTTCTTACCGTTGGGTTTGCTTAGGACCCTCGCATTGTCTCTGAACCTTTTGTGAGCTGGGCATTCCAAGAAAGCTCCTTTGATCAGTGATTCAAGAACGCTCCACAACAGGATATTACCAGCATTGTAGTATCCAGATGAGACCTCCAAGAAAGACCTGTGAGCTTGATAGAAAGCTTGGAACTGATATGTAAGGAACGCAGATTTCTGGATTATTTTCTTCAGAACCAGGATGTGAGTGAACGTAGTATTTTTCGAATTGTCTGAGATAATGAGAGCGTTAACCCACAATTCACATCAACGATCCTATGTGACCTCTGAAAGCTATAGACATATGACCAATTCGCATCCCATTTCTAGCCCGGGGCAAGCTTCCCGCGGGTTACAACATAATATCGCGCGCTAGAACACTGGAAGGAAAACATCAAAAAAGAAGCAGAATTGTGATACGACAGCTTCTCTCGCTTGTTCTTGTTCCCGAGCTACAGGAGAAGAAGACCACATTGTGCCAATATTCTGATCACTCCAAACGCGCGCTCTAGATAAGAGTTAATAAGTTTGCCAGACTTTATCAATTCAAGGCGAGCACCAAATGCTGATGTCAAGAGAAAAGAAGTACATACTGTATTCATACTCCGGAAAAGAGCCGGAACTCGAGAAGCTTGTTATCGAAATGGGCCGGGAGTTGTTCGGGGAAAATAGCTTTGTCTTTCCCAAGAAGCTTATGTCATCAAGGAAAACCGAACTTGGAACTCTTCCAGATGGCTATGTGCTTGACGTGTCAGACCCTGACAATCCGATCCTCTATGTGATGGAGGTCGAACTGAAAACCCATGGACTGGAACATATTGCGACTCAAATTCTCAAGTTTGCCATCGCCTACAAGGAGAGCAAACCTCCGCTCAACAAGTATCTTAAGGGGATCATAAGATCCAACCCTGACATGGAGAAGAGAATAAGTGAGCGATTAAAGGAGTCAAAGCGACATAAATACCTCGACCAGTTGATAGACGACGCAATGGAGGAGGACGTTCCTAACGTCATTGTACCGATTGACGGCCTTGACGAAAGCCTGAAAAAGATACAGGATTATGTTGGCGTGCCAATCCGTTACATTCCAATAGAAACCTATATCAATGCTGAGAGCGGGGAAACGATACACCACATTGAGCCTCTATACCAGTTGGAAGAGGCTGCCAAGCCAACAGAGATTGGGACGTTCTACCAGTTCAACCTGAAGGATGTCAAGGTAATTGACATACCAAGGATCAAGTTTGACGAAGAGCACAGGATCACAAGGCATGCACAGGGTTATACGTTTATTAGGGACAAAGATGGCGAGCCGACCGGCGTTCTTTTCTGGTGGTATAGAAACCGCGTCGAACGACATATCAAAGAGGACATCACTGAGGATGGGCAGTCGTGGGCTGGAACGGCAAGACCAATTGACCCGTCGAGCTACAAGCTTGACATGGATGTCTACGTGGGCGAGACAATGTATGATAGAGACACTGGACAGAAAGTCGATGATCCAAAGTACAGAATAAGAGGAAAGCTAAAAGAGATACAACGCATTGACGGCGGAAAGAAGACGAAGATCTTTCCTGCTTGAGAGCGTATTACAGATGCCGTGGCAGTTGGGACTGTATGAGCGACATGGCTGTTACCCCACAGTCTAGCCATTCAGAACACAGGAATTTATAAATCGATTTTTCATGTGAGAGGCCAAGAGCTATGAAGCTTGAACTTATAGAACTCGTCAAGGACGCCGCCGCGTCATGGCTTTGGGAATTGTTCAAAGAGGTTGTAGAATCACTTTCTACATCCTATCTGCAATCAAAGCTCGTAATCACAGATAGCTTTAGGCGAGCAAAATCTGCGCTCGAGTTCAACAAGTCTGGAAAATCACTTGATCTCGGGATCACCGGCATTGCAAGCATATCGAGTCAGCTGAAGGAGTCAGATTATGAGTATGTTCCATGGGAAGGAGCAGGACAACCGGACCTTGACACTTTCTACTTGCTAATCAAACCTGCGCGAGTCAGAGAACTCGATGAGACATACGACAGTGTCAGAGGAGCAATGGCGCATGAGGTCTCTGAGGGTATCGTCGTCAAGGAACAACAAGAAAGGTGGCTTGAGTTTCACTCCCCTGAAGAGATAAGACGGCTCTACGATCACCATAGCCAGCCTGACGGCGTTTTAAACGTGCTCCAAACCGCTGTTCGTGAGAGGCTAGCCGACGAATACTCTGCTAGACATGGATTCGGGATTGACATTCTATCAACTTTGACAACTGGGTGTCTTGCCAATTTCGCGTCTTCTATTCCTACACAGGTTCTTGCGTCCACATCAAGGCATCGCCTTGCGTTCCCCTTCATTCTAGCTTGGGACAGAAGCGTAAGCTTGGAATTGGCCGGAGAGAATACACTCGCCCGAATGTGGATCAAAGTATGGGGACGTTATGTGAAGAAAGAAGGCAAGTTACTTGAAAAACTATACAACTCGTACTTGAAATCAAGATCAGGCTACCTTCTCCTGCCACTCAGCGTGGATTCTCTTCTAGTATCGTTCAACAGGGACCTGCTTGCCATTTCGAAGACCTCCTGATCAACAATGTTTGCCTTCCGTTAAGGCGCGTGACCCTCTGATGAGGCCTCCTCAGCATGATTCTTCTGGCCATTAGTTTCTCAAGTTCCTCAGAGAAGGTTCTATGGGAAGGGAAACAGCGGTAGGACCCGTGGGATGGTCTGTTGGATTTGGATCCATTAAGGAAAAGCCACTTTAGGATTATGCTGCCAAAGGTAACTGACAAAGGAATTGAAACTGAAGACAAAAGTTCTGGGAATAATCGGCGGAAAGCTTGCAGAAATGTGGTATGAAAGAAAAAGTGTAAGGAATAGAATACAAGATCTGGAGATGAGCAACATGCATGAGTCCATTTCTCAATGTGAAGCGATGCTAGATGAACATGAGGCGAGATCCCCCTCTAACTTCTCAGAGGCAGTACGCGAGAGAGAGTGCCTAAAGAACCTGACGTAAATGTCATCACAGATAACAAGTCGGGAGAACTAATGTATGTCAGTAGAACAATGAACCTCAGAAGACGGTTGTTCGACAACCATCACCGAGGCGGCATAAAGAACAGTCAGTCCAGGAAGAAGCTCTCCCAGCATTACGACCTTGAAGAAAATGAAGACAAGATCAATATCTGCGTCGATGACAACTGCGCATTCCAATTCATCAAGAAGCCAAAGATAGGCGACAGGATAGTCTTGGAACATTTTGCGGTAGCGGTTCTACGCCCTATTCTCAATCTTCTTCTGAAACACTGACCAACAAAGCTTTCATCTGAAGAAGTTGCCGCCGTGCGCTTCACGCGAGACTCGACCCGAAAACTGCGAGTGCGGCCAGGAGCATCAAAAGAGTAAATGCGACAAATAAAACGAGACGCTTCCATAGCGGCGCCCACCGAAACGGTGATACATCTGATCCTAATGGTCCTGAAGTCAGCAAGGTAACAACTGCTGCAAACACTGAAGCGATAATCGTTATCCAAAGAACGCCAGTGTACCAGAATATTGCAGTCTTGCCTCTCTCAAGTGATAGAAACACATCATCCAACTGCATAATGCTTGTTCCCTGGTCGGGAAATCCATCGAGATCCCGATCAATTTGATAGAGCTTAGTGTAGTACTTTTCCACATCAGAATGAAGGAAATCTAGTAGGATTGATCCGAGGGCTGCAACAACCATGATAGTTACGATCGCGAAGAAAATCGACCACCTAGATAGAGCCTCACCCTTGCCCCTACGTCTGAGCATCACCAACGCGCAGATCAGTACAACAATCGCAGCTGCAGCCCCGACAATCAGCATAGTAGGCATCCCTGTCGGTTGCTTGTCCCTAACTCCGTAGAGCATAACATGATAGAAAAGCAGATTCTCGCTACCCACAGTTTGTTGAGGGATATCTGATCGGCTGAGATGGTAGTCCCACGCGCACGTCGAAACAATCACCGTCCCCAAGCCTACGTGGGTCCTGACCAGGACAGGTTCTTGTGATACTGAGTCTATAATCAGTGAACTGCCGGAGTAGTTAGAGAAGACACCATAGGCAGGATAGAAGAATCCTTCGTCATGAACCGCTGATGCCTTGAGGGCTTCGATTTGCGAAGCGACCTCAGAAACACTCAACAGGTTCCCACTCAGACTCCATTGGAGTTCTTGATAGAAAGGATCGCTCAGATTGCCCATTGCAAGCGATGTAACAAGCCTTCTGTCAAAACCCAACGAGAGATTCAACCAATCGTAACTGAATTGCAGAAGCGAGATGAGACAACCGCCATCGCTGACATAGTTCCTAATCTTCGATATGCTCAACTGGTCAGGAGTGCCCTCGAAATCGAATACATGGCTAAGGACTAGAATAATGTCGTATTTGGCAAGATTTAGTGCCTTGACCTCATCTAGCCGGAAAAGGTCGCATTCTGCGTCACGAGGCATGATCTTGAGCATCACATCATTTGTGACAAAGGAACCACTGTACCCTAACACCATTATCTTCACGTCCTTCTTTCCAAGATTTGGAAGCGTGTACTGTTGGACATTGGCACCAGAGGCTGAGGACACACCTAGAACAAATGCCGGCACAACAACTAACAGTATGACCGCTGCAACTGCGGCATCCCTTCTGGTTATTCCTGTTCTTCTCCCCCGAGTTTTCTTGCTGTCCTTCATACCTGGGCGCGATCGCTTTCGGAGGCCAGGCTTGGCGGTCTTATCGGTCGTGATCGCCTCCCTCACGTACCTTGTTTTGGGTCTCTTCAGATTTAAGAGTATCCCAAGGATACTCTCTTCCCATACTGAACTAGTTGGATCTTGACAGTTACTTCAAGAGTGGCTCGACAAACATCCATTCAAACAAGCCGACTGTGGAGAGACCCTGAACAGAAGTCCTAGGACCCATTCACCCCCACCAATATCGAGCATGAAACATTAGGAACCGGCTGGCAATCGCCTTTCGGACGACGAGAGTAACATGCATCCGTTCTCTGCTTTCATTTAGGGGTGATCCACCGGTTCGTCAGGTCATCCGAGACATGTTCTCTTTTCAATATCTAACAAAGATGTGAATGCAGGCATGAGAGTCTCAGACCATCTTCTTCTGGTTATACCGGAATTCTCCGGTTCCTTAGCCGAGAATCTTTGCGTGTTAAGGTTTTTATACTGGATGATGCATGCAATAACCCAGATGATCCGTACCGCTACGGAGGAGGGAGATATGGACAAGTGGACCTTTCTCGAACTAGCCAGGCGAGTTCTGGAAGAGGAGAAGAAACCACTGACGCCCTTGGAGATTTGGGAAATAGCTAAGAAGAAGAGCTACGACAAGTATGTGGGCACCGAAGGTAAGACCCCGTGGAGATCCATTGAAGCCCAGCTTTACGTCAATGTTCGTGACAGGAAGGATAGTCCTTTCGCGAAAGTTGGCACGCTGCCTGTGAGTTTCTACGTTCGCGGCGTACTCACTGAGAATGAGGCGGAAGCCTTTGTCCGAGAGCGGGATAGACATGTGATCGTACTCAAGCCGAAAGCACCTAGCTACCTTGAGAGAGATCTGCACCCTTTTTTGACATATTTCGCCTTCTACTATCTCAGGGCATATACGAAAACGATCCAGCATACAAAGTCCGACAAGAAAGAGTTTGGGGAGTGGGTTCACCCTGATATGGTCGGTTGCTGGTTCCCACTCGACGAATGGAAGAGGGAAGTACTCGAGCTCAGTAAGGAAACAGGTAATATTCCGGTTAAACTGTACTCATTTGAAATCAAGCGGGAGCTAGACTTTTCGAATCTGCGGGAATCTTTCTTCCAAGCGGTGTCGAATTCCTCTTGGGCAAATGAAGGTTACTTGGTAGCGTCTGAGGTCTCTGATGATGAGGACTTTCATAGCAATCTTAGGAGGCTGTCAGTATCATTTGGGATTGGAGTAATAAGGTTGAACGTGATGGACCCCGACTCCTCAGAAGTTGTATACCCCGCCAAGTACAGGGAGACCTTAGACTGGGATACCATCAATAAGCTGGCCTCGATGAACCCTGACTTCATGGAGTTCGTGAAACAAGTAGGCTTTAATATAATGAGTAGGGACAGAATCAAGGAAAGGTACGAGAAGATCTTGGCCAGAGACGAGCTCATCGAGTCACTGAAGAAGTAGCAATTTGTAGAATCCGAATCAAATGGAGACAGAGATCACAAATTGACCGTCGGAAAATTCCGTATGCACTTCACCTTCAAAGGTCAGATTCTCTTTTCATTCTGGATAGATAGGACAAGCAACAAAAGCCTAAGCATGGGGCCAGTCATCGACGGTTCCGATGTCCACCTCACTATCTTCGAACAGAACCAGAAGATAAGGTATCATGTGAAGCACAAGGGATTGAAGGAGCCTTCGGACGAAAGCCCACTAGGTGCTCAAAAGTCAATGCAGCTGGTGGGAACAAGGGTTATGAAGCTCCTGAAAAGGAGGTTAATCCACTACAACGCAAACAAGATCTGCTATGTACTAACCCCAGAGAGATTACGAAAGCTGGAGATGCTTCAGCCTGCTACAGACGCGGGTGGCGATGTTTACATACCTCTAGAAATAGCGTTCGCAGAGCTTGAGACCGATTTCTCTGAGAAGGATAAGTGGCAGAAGAGAAAAATCAGAACTTTGCTGGACGCCGAGCCGCACTTCGGTTTCACCATGCTTAGGGGAGGGCGGATGTGCATGATTGTGCCGCTCTCTCAGAACCAATTGCTGACGTTCCCCTTGCAGGGGCGGGATAGACTTTTCAACTATCTTTCAGGCGTCACCGGGGTCACGGAGTTCTTCGATTATTTTTGGAGCACAGAGGAAGGGCGAAAACTGGCTGCGAAGACAAGGCGACGTATCAAAGACTCGTCCAAGTAGTGGATTCGTCTTGGTTTTCTCACATACTAACCTTCACTCTCAGTGTGGGTATATTCAACTGCATTTGAAACAGACTTGCAAGCGCATGAGACGCAACATGAATAGGTGTTTATATGAGGTGTGACAATAGCATTAACGGGAGTGGGTTTCATTGTCTCTCATCTATTTGTCACTTCAGTTCAGAACATCGCTATCTGCAAATAAAAGCAACTTTTTGGCATCCTGACGTGGACCAAAGGCGGGAGGGAGTTGTTCTACGGATATCGATTATAATGCTGTCTCGCCACTAACTGCAGTCGTCCTAGCCTTCGTGGCGGTTCTGACTTTGTTGTCAGAGAGCAAGCGGTCTCGCTTCTCATTGGGCATTGATCTACTGTTGAAACTTGAAGAACGTTTTGAAGGCCAGGAAATGCTTCGCATTCGCCGGAAGGCTGCCAGATCTCTTCTCAAGAAGAGTGGTGATGGTATTGATGATGTGCTAAATTTCTTCAAGACAATAGGACTCTTGGTCCGCAAAGGTGCACTTGACGGAAAAATGGTGTGGCATTCATTTTCTTATTGGATTCACCGATACTGGCTCACAACAAATGAATACATCAAAGAAGAAAGATGAGAAGACCCGACGATCTGGGAGAACCTAAGTCGTTTGCATGGACAACTCGTGACAATCGAAAAGCATGAACGCCGTTGCTCTGACTCAGATATACTTCTATCGGGAGACGATCTAAAGGAATTTCTTGAGCTGGAACTCAAAGCTGCTTAGTAGAGCATCTTGGCACACGACATACGTCTGTATGCAACACGCGCGCATTCACATAAGCCGATTTACACATACCGACCGACCTTCCGTAGCTCCATGGTTCATGGACTCGACATCTTCTCTAGTCGCAACCTATAAGGTGGCTAATCCGTCTGAGATCACTGTTTTGTCATTTGCGGGTGGCAAGGCCGCGATTGCAGATAAGAGACTCCAACAATCTTGATCCAATCGTGCGTGAGATCTTGCGATTAACTGGTCAAGAGCTCAAAGCGTCAATGTTAATAACGAGTATTGCATACAACTAGTTAGAACGTTCTGTCAGTTCGGAGGAGGGGTCACCTGGGATCTTGGCGAGAGTAAAGGCGGATAAACCAAGCAGAAACGAGAAGAGCTATTACCCGCTTTTAAAAGCGCAGTTTGAAAAACTCTTCCGATCAAAGGGGAGAGATATACATCTCGAAGTGACATCCGATAGGGCGTTTAGTAATACTCTAAAAAGCAGAATCTCCAATCATAGACAAATCATTTTTTATTTTCTAAGGGAAGCGGCTCCAGATATCACTGGTTTTGTAAGTTCTGGTACTTCCGCTGATTTTGTGGTGATAGAAGTCAAAGATGAGGTAATTAGATTAGACCACATCTATCAGACGAGGAAATACGCGGATCTTCTTGACGCAAAATTTTCCTTCCTGGTAACAACGAAGGAGATCCCGGAAGAAATAAAGAGACTTTCGAAAGCTGTCTT
>Ga0315309_1002223_pt1 | contig 11402 bp, 8 predicted proteins | sample TDP4_MG_FD_203080 | JGI IMG/M metagenome (GOLD analysis project Ga0315309, IMG submission 203080) | Freshwater sediment microbial communities from Lake Towuti, South Sulawesi, Indonesia - TDP4 | ecosystem: Environmental > Aquatic > Freshwater > Lake > Sediment | place: Indonesia: South Sulawesi...
GAGCCAGATTTCGATTACCCCGTAGATTCGATGAGCGGCCATAGGGCTGAGGGAGGCTGGGGAATTGCTCTGGCCTCCCTTTTCCATTCACCCGCAGGAGAGGCGGATCAGGTTTAGAAAATAATGAAGGTCTATTTGCAATCCCTGGGTTGTAAACTGAATCAGAGCGAACTGGAGTCGCTGGCCTGTCAGTTTGTGCGGGCTGGCCATACTGTAGTTGACACTGTGGGGGAAGCTGACCTCTGCGTGCTCAACACCTGCGCTGTAACTCAGACCGCTGTTGGTAAGTCGCGCCAGGCTATCCGCCGTCTGCGACGAGCTAATTCCGACGCCCGCCTGGCCGTGACAGGCTGTTACGCTCAGATGTGGCCGCAGGAAATCCAGGGGCTGGGGAGTGTTGACCTGGTCGTTGGGAATGAGGACAAAGAGCAGTTGGTAGAGCGAGTGGAAAAGGAATTGGGGGTTAAGGGACAAGGTTCGGGTCGTGCCTGGGTCCCCTTTCCCGATTCCCAGCTCCCTATCCCTCAGGCTCGTACCCGGGCCTTTGTCAAGATCCAGGATGGCTGTGACAATCACTGTACTTATTGCGTGGTTAGAGTGGCCCGGGGAAGGCAGCGCAGCCGGCCTCAGAGCGATGTTCTGGCGGAAGTCGAGGCGCGGGTGGTGGCTGGCTATCAGGAAGTCGTTCTGACCGGTGTCCATATCGGAGCTTATGGCCGTGACGGTGGGTGTCAGGGAGATGGAAGCCTGTGGGCGTTGGTGGAGGCTATCCTGATGGGCACCAATGTGCGGCGTCTGCGCCTCTCGTCCATCGAACCGTGGGACCTGGACCCGGCCTGTTTTCGATTGTGGGAGGACTCCCGTTTGTGTCGCCATTTACATTTGCCTTTGCAAAGTGGTTGCGATGCCACCTTGCAGCGCATGGGTCGGAGCTACACGGCCGACCGGTTCGTAGCGTTGGTTGAAGCGGCCAGAGGGGCTATCCCCGATGTGGCCATCACCACTGACGTTATCGTGGGCTTCCCTGGTGAGTCTGAGGCCGAGTTCAACGAGAGCTTGCGTTTCGTGGAGGCCATGGGTTTCGCCAGGACTCACGTTTTCAAATACTCAGCCCGCCCAGGCACACCGGCCGCGACGATGCCCGGTCAGGTTCCCCCTCTCGTCAAGAGGGCCCGCAGCCGGGCTATGATGGAGGTGGGCCGTCACAGCGCAGATACCTTTCGACGTACCTTCCTGGGACGCACGCTGGAGGTCTTGTGGGAAGGACAGACGAAGGGCTCTGAGTCGAAGCAGAAGGCCCTTTGGAGTGGGCTAACGGATAACTATCTGCGGGTCAGGACTCAGGAGGGAAAAAATCTATGCAACACCATCATTCGGACCAAGCTGGTTGCTTTGGCTGGGGATGGGATGTGGGGAAAAGTTTGTTAGGAGGGACAATGTGTGTTTTCTGTCGGATTGTAAGGGGTGAAGCCAGCGGGGAGATTGTTCATCAAGATGAAGAGGTGACTGCTTTTCGCGATATCAATCCCAAGGCTCCTACCCATATCCTGGTGGTGCCTAACAAGCATATCCGCTCGTTGGCCTACGTCGAGCCCGAGGATACGCTCCTGTTGGGCCGGTTGCTGCAAGTGGCCAAGGATTTGGCTGATCAGGAGGGCATTGAGAAAAGTGGTTACCGGCTGATCATGAATTGCGGCTACGGCGCCGGACAGGTGGTCAATCACTTGCATTTGCATCTTTTGGGTGGTTGGCATTTGGCCTAGCGATTTGACATCAGGTCTCCCTATGGGTTATAATGTAATAAATTGATTGGAGGGGCAATGAGTCTTAAGGACAGGTTGACCGAGGATCTGAAACAAGCTATGCGTCAGGGGGATGAGCGGCGCAAATCCACCATCCGCTTGCTGAGGGCGGAAATCACCAACACCGAGATCGAACGAGGCAGGGAATTGAGTGATGATGAGGTGTTGGCCGTTATTGCCAAACAGGCCAAACAGCGTCGTGAATCGGTGGCTGAATTTGCCAAGGGCGCGCGTCAAGACCTGGTTGATCAGGAGGAGGAAGAATGGCAGATTCTCGTCAGCTATCTGCCCGCTCAGATGTCACGCAATGAGATTGAGGTCGCGGCTCGACAAGTCATAGCCGAGGTGGGAGCCACCAGTCGGGCTCAGATGGGGGAGGTGATGCGCCGGCTGATGTCCCAATTGAAAGGCAAAGCTGATGGCAGTTTAGTCAATCAAGTGGTAAGAGAGATTTTGACGGGTGAGGCAAAGACACCTTAGTCTGCGCCCTATCGGGGAAATCTGAAATTTGAGAGATGAAGCTGATGCCATATTGGCTATGTGGGAGCGCCTCAAGCGCTCCTTTTGTTCGAGATAAGGAATGTGTAGTTTTGTGGTCGTGGGTAAGGATACAGAGATTTGAGGAGCAGCTCATAAATGTCGGCCGAGAGTGGTAACGGGTCTCCATCTAAGAGAGCTCTCACCTGGGGGATAGCGGTGCGAGTTATCCTCTTGAGCTTGTTGTTCGTCATCGTAGTGAGTCTGATTTTGGTCTTTCAGCTTCTGCCGACCAAACAAGTGACTCTGGAGGAGGGTGATGTCAGTCCCGTAGATATTCGCGTCCCACGCAAAACAACTTACATCAGCCAGATTCTGACCGAAGAGACTCAGGCTAAGGCGGAGGCAGATGTAAAAGATGCCTATGATCCGCCCGATGCCCGCATCGCTCGCCAGCAGGTCACCAGGGCCCGCCAGGTTTTGAACTACATTGACTCCGTCCGCCACGATGCCTACGCCGGTTTGGAAGGCAAAGCTGATTGGATAGCCGCCATACCGGATCTGAACCTCCCGCCAGCGGTCATCAGCCAGACCCTTCTCCTGTCTGAAGGAGATTGGTCAGAGGTATCCAATGAAGTGATCTATGTTATTGATCAGGTTATGCGCGAGGAGATAAGAGAGAGTCAGTTAGCTGGGGCTAAGCGCGCTTTGCCTACCAAGGTCAGCCTGGACCTGTCTGAGGAAGAGGCCGAAATCGTCAGCGAACTGGCGAAGGACTTTATCAAGGCCAACAGCTTTTACAATAAAGAAAAGACAGAGGAAAACAGACGCTTGGCCCAGGAGAGTGTGGAGCCGGTAGCTCGTGTTCTGGAAGAAGGAGAAGTCGTCCTGCGAGCCGGGGACATTGTTGACCCCCTTGACCTGGAAGCCCTGGCCGCTTTGGGATTGCGTCAGGCCGAAATTGAGTGGCCGGACATCGTGAGCGCCGTGCTTTTTGTTTTGGCAGTTACTATTATTCTGGACCTGTATCTTCTGCGTCTTCGCTCAGATTTTTGGGCCAACTGGCGTCATACCTTTCTGCTGTTCCTGTTGGTCGTTCTCTTCATTCTCGCTGCCAAGCTGATGGTGCCTGGTCACACCCTCCTGCCCTATCTATTCCCTTCGGCTGCTCTTTCGATGTTACTTATGGTTCTCCTTGGTCCACAAGTGGCCATTGCGGTGACCATTGTACTAGGCCTGATGGTAGGTTTCATGGCTGGTGGTGATCTGGAGTTAACGGCCTATACTCTTGTAGGCGGCCTGGTTGCTTCCCTCAGCCTTTGGCGGGCGGGGAGTTTGAACGCCTTCTTGAGGGCTGGCATCTATGCTACCCTGGCCAATGTGGCCGTGATCCTGGCCTTTCGCCTGCCGGATCAGAAATTCGATCTTCTGGGGATGGTGCAGTTGGTGCTGGCCAGCGTGAGCAACGGTGGCCTTTCGGCTATCCTGACCCTGGGCGGCTTTTTCCTGCTAGGTAACGTTTTCGACATCATCACCCCGTTGCGGTTGATGGAATTAGCCCGTCCTACCCATCCCTTGCTACGCCAGTTGTTGCTGAAAGCTCCGGGTACTTATCACCATAGCCTCCTGGTCAGCAATATGGCCGAGCAGGCAGCCGAGCAAATCGGGGCCGACGCCCTTTTCGCCCGGGTGGGAGCTTACTATCACGATATTGGCAAGACCGTCAGGCCCTATTTCTTCGTTGAAAATCAGGCCGATGGGGTTAATGTTCACGACCGCCTGGACCCTAAGACCAGTGCTCAGATTATCCTCAGTCATACCAAGGATGGGCTGGACCTAGCCAGGAAATACCGCTTGCCAGGTAAGATCCAGGATTTCATTGCTCAGCACCACGGGACTGGGAGGGTTAGTTACTTCTACCAACAGGCCTGCCAGCAGGATGAAGATGCAGGGACAGTGGACGAGGAAGATTTCCGCTATCCAGGTCCCCGGCCTTTCTCTAAAGAGGTGGCTATCGTGATGTTGGCCGATGGGTGTGAATCGGCCGTGCGCAGTGCTCGCCCGAGTTCGTCCGAGGAGATTGACGAACTGGTGCGGAAGGTCATCAATGACAGATTGCTGCGGGGAGAGTTGGATGATAGCGACCTGACCTTGCGCGACCTGGACAAGATCAGAGAGGCCTTTACCAACATCTTGCAGGGGGTTTTCCATCCTCGCATCAAATATCCCGAAGGGGCTCTGAAAGAGTTGAAACAAGCGGCGCAGGGGGATGGCTAACCAATGAGGGACAAAGACCGAGTTGATGTACAAACGGCGCCGCGTTTTGCAGGGAAGGTTGATGCGGAGTTGTTACATCGCGTCGCAACTGAGGCCCTGCGTCGCGAAGGGGTGGAAGGTGAAGTCGCTCTCTCTGTAGTCATCACCGACGACGAGGCCGTGCGGGAACTCAACCGGCAATTCCGTGATGTTGATGCCCCTACTGATGTGCTGGCCTTTGGCAACGGCGAAGAAGCCGATTTCGTGACTCCTCCAGAGGAACCAGCCTATCTGGGCGATGTCGTTATCTCCTACCCTCGCGCTGTGGCCCAGGCTGAGGAATATGGTCACTCTATAGATCGTGAACTGGCTCTGCTGGCAGTGCACGGCGTTCTGCACCTCTTGGGTTACGATCATGTGGATGAGGCGGCGAGGGTGGAGATGTGGGCCAGACAAGATGAAATCCTGAGGAGCCTGGCGCTATAGATGTTTGTTGTCGGGAGAATCGGATGGAAGACGCCAGTAAGGCCCAGCTTGAGAATTTGAAACGAGCCATAATGGTGAGCATGGCCGTCATACTGGCCCTTTTAGAGGGCTTCTACTTCTTTGTGATGAAGGTGCCCCTTGTGCAGTGCGTGCTGGTGTGGCTGTTTGGGCTGTCTGTCTGCCTCATCATCCTGCACGTCAGTTTCCGCTATATCTTCTGTATGCAAGATCGGACTACCCGCCAATTGAACCAGATGAAGATGTTGCACGAGGTGGGCAGGGAGCTCACCAGCCTGGTGGATCTGCCCCAATTGTTGCAGGCCATCTTGGATTCGGCCGTGGCCATCATTTCTGCGGCCAGCGCTGGCACCATCCACCTCACTGACGAGAGCCGGGGTCGGCTGATGCCCAGGGCCGCTTCCCATCACCAGTTCGTGGCGGCCGAAATGGGCGGCATACCCCTGGGCCGGGGGGTAGCCGGCCTGGCCTGGAAGGAGAAACGAACTATCCACGTCGCCGATGTGAGCCGCGACCCGCGCTTCATCGCCACGGACACGGGCACCTCTTTCCGATCCTTGCTCGTTGCACCTTTGATGATGGGCGAAAAGTGCTTGGGCACCATCAGCCTGCACAGCAACGAAACCAATGCCTTCACCCCCGATGACGAACGGCTGCTGTTTACCCTGGCCTCGCAGGCGGCCATTGCCATTGAGAATGCGCGGCTATATGAGAAAGTCACCGACAGGATGAGAGAAGCGACGGTTTTGCATAGGGTGAGCAACACTTTGATGCGTACCCTCAATCTAGAGCAACTTCTGGCGAACATTCTGGAAGTGTTGCAGAGGTCCTTTGGCTATTCCCACTGTGCCATCCTGTTGCCTGACGAGGAGACAGGAGAACTCTGCATTAAAGCAGCGCGCGGCTACCTGCAAGTGGTGGGAGAGGGACTAAGGATCAAGATAGGCCAGGAAGGGATAACGGGCTGGGTGGCGGCCAATGGGGTGCCTCTCAATGTCCCTGACGTAACCAAAGATGACCGTTATGTGAAAGGGGTGGAGGGAACTAAATCGGAGATCGCTGTGCCGATGCTCGTGGGGAAGAGAGTCGTGGGCGTCCTCGACGTGCAGAGTAGCGAGGTCAACGCCTTCGGCGAAGACGATTTGCGGATGTTGTCCTCGGTAGCAGCTCAGGCAGCCATTGCCATTGAGAGGGCCCGGTTTTTCCAGGAAGCCCACCGCCGCGCCCAGGAGCAAGCCACCCTTTTCCAGGCCAGTGCTGCTGTCCTATCCACCCTGCATGTTGGTGAGGTGCTGTACGAAGTAGCCAAACAGATGGCCCTGGTCGTTGATGCCACCAGCGCCCGCGTCTGCCAGTGGCACGAAGCAGAAAGAACTGTCACCGTCATCGCTGAATACATCACTCCCCAGGCTTCGCAGAAAGAGCAGGTATCCGACCTGGGCATGGTCTATCCTGTGGAGGACCCTAAGACCTTTCAAGTCTTGCGGGATCGTCAGCCCTTGACGCTCAGCCTGGCCGATCCTGCCCACCTGGAGGAATTCGGGGGCAACACTGTACTCTACCTGCCCCTGGCGGTCAGGAAGCGGGTCATCGGATACGTCGAGGTGTGGGAGAGTCGCCGGAAGCGGCATTTCACCCAGGAAGAGATCAACCTCTGTCAGGCCATCGGCAACCAGGCGGCCATTGCCATCGAGAACGCGCGCCTTTTCGCCGCCGGAGAGAGCAGCCGACAGAAGATGGAAGCCGTCATCCAGAAAATGACCGATGGGCTGCTGATTATTGATGCTCGGTGTGACATCATCCTGGCCAACCAGCGAGCAGCGGAACTGCTGGACGCCGCCGCTGGCGAGATGGCTGGTCAAAATCTCCTAGCGGTGTGTCCCTATCCCAACCTGAACGCGCTGGTGAGAGAGGCCCTGGATCGGTCGCCGCACACCATCAACCGGGAAATCAACATCAAGGAGACCGGCCGCTACGATCTGAGCGTCACCATCGCCCCCTTCATCCAGGAAGGCGAGCAGGTGTTGTGGTACGTGCTCATGCACGACATCACCCACCTCAAAGAATTGGACCGTCTGAAATCGGATTTCGTGTCCAACGTGTCCCACGACCTGCGCACTCCCCTGGCCAACATCAAGCTCTACGCTGCCCTGGCCCAAAAGGGTCGCCCCGAAAAGCGCCAGCACTATCTGGCTACCATCGAGAGCGAGACTGAGCGGCTGGAGGCGCTCATTGAGGACATCCTCGACCTGTCGCGGCTGGAGCGGGGCGCGGTGAAACTGCAAATTGAGCCGCTGCCACTGGCCGAGATTGTTCAACAGGTAGTCGGCGCCCACCTGGCCACTGCCCAGACCGAAGGCGTCGAGCTCACCTGGCAGGTGCCGGACGGCCTGCCCACTTTGTATGCCGACCGCAATCAACTGCTCCTCATGCTCAACAACCTGCTGGGCAACGCCTTGCAGTACACGCCGCGCGGTGGCTCGGTACAGGTGGAGGCGCGGGCCGGCGAGTGGCGGGGCCAACCCGCTTTGCGCATCGCCGTCTGTGACACAGGCATAGGCATCCCCGCTGACGAACAGGAGCGCATCTTCGAGCGATTCTACCGGGGGCGGCACACTCCGGCCAGCACAGCCGGCACGGGGCTGGGGCTGGCTATTGTTAAAGAGAGCATGGCCCTGCACGGCGGAGAAGTGATGGTGGAAAGCGCCGTGGGGCAGGGCAGCACCTTCACCCTTTGCTTCCCGCTGGAAACGGAGGTGAGCTATGCTTAAGTTGCTGCTGGTGGACGACCACACTGTCTTCCGCGAGGGCATCGGCGCGCTGCTGGATCTGGAGGACGACATGCAGGTGGTGGGCGGGGCCAGCCAGGGCGAAGAGGCCCTGCACCTGGCCGTTGACCTGCAACCTGATGTCGTCCTGTTGGACATCGCCATGCCCGACATGGACGGCGTCGAAATCTGCCGGCGGCTCAAACGCTCTCTGCCCCATACAGCCGTGCTCATGCTGTCGGCCTTTGACAACGAGGAGGAGGTGACGGCAGCACTGACCGCTGGCGCTTCGGGCTACGTGGTCAAGACCATTGACCACCAGCGGCTGGTGGAAGGCATCCGCGCCATCGCCCGGGGGGAGATGCTGCTCTCGCCGACGGTGGCGGCCAGGGTGGTGCAGCAACTGGCTCGCACCCGTCAGGAGAAGGAGCGGGAAGCCAATGCGCTGCAAGCCCTTACCCCTCGTGAGCGAGAGGTGTTCCGCCTGGTAGCTCAGGGCTGCACCAACGCCGAAATCGCTGAGCGCCTGGTGCTCAGCGAGAAGACGGTGAAGACCCACGTGCGCAACATCAGCAGCAAGCTGAACCTGAGCGGCAAGGGCGAGATGCGCGTCCTGGCCGCCCAACTGGGCCTCGTCCCGCGGGAGTAGACCCATCCTCCCCAGGGCCTACTACCCAGGTCCCCAAAGATACTCCCCAAACATCCTCCCCAGGGAGGATGTTTTTTTGTGCCCGGTGAGTTACAATTGATAATAGACGGGCGCATCAACGAGACCCTGACCTTTGTCCAGCGGGGCCTGAGGGGGGGCAAGGAATGGCCAGGATTCTGGTGGCAGAAGATGACGTGTTGCTCTTGGGAGCCATACGAGACACGTTGGAATTGGATGGATACAGCGTGTATGGGGTCACCAACGGCGTGCAAGCAATGGAAGCTTTCAGCCATTTTCGACCCGAGTTGATCGTCGCCGACGTGGTCATGCCGGAGATGGATGGTCTTGAGCTGTACCGCCGGGTGTGGCACGAGTCGCCCGGCATGGCTATCCCCTTCGTCTTCATCAGCGTCAGGGACGCAGCCCAGGCCATCCAACAGGTCGCCAGTAACGACAGCGCGCATTTCTTGAGAAAGCCGTTCAGTTCGGAAGAGTTGTTGGAGGCGGTGCACAAGTTCCTGGGATAGAGTAGAATGCACTGAAGTAAAAGTCCAAGGAGGAGGTCCGATGAAGAAATCCAATCTATCACACAAAACTCATTTGCTTCGTATTTTGGCAATCTTGTGCCTTCTTTCGTCTTACCTCTGGATAGCGCCCAGCCAGGTTCACGCCTCGCCGGCTAGCCTCCAGGAGTACGATGTCTTAGGCAACGAGGAACAGACCTACATGACTGGGGAGGCTACGGCCGATAACCAGATGGTCTACTACGACCACTGGGAGGACGGTTACGAGGCTGGCCTGCTCAACCCTGCTGTCTTTGCTTCCGCCAAAGAACAGACTCAGCCGCAAACTTTTGGGCTATCACTGGCGGAGTACTTGTGGCCCACCGATCCCCTTCAAACTGATAACCTCTCACTCTCTGTGTCAAAAGGCGAAGTACCCCAAACCCCTGGCGAGTCTAATCCCTCTGCCCCCCTTCAACAGGGCCCGACCCTGGCAGTGGACATTGTTAGCTCACCATGGGCCACTGTGGATCATAATGGCATCCTCGGAGTTGGTGACGGGGAATTGCCAGAGGTGTTTGTGGTAGAAGCTGTTATCACTAACACTGGCGCCTTTACAGACGTAGCGATACATCTTGATTTCAATCCGAGCAATGGCTGGACGCTTTTAGGTGGAGAGGATCCAGACCGAATTGCTGAGGATCTGGCTCCTGGCACTCCTTATCACGCTTACTGGTTAGTCCAGTATCCTCATCTTCCTCCTGACATCGGTGCTACCCATCAGTACACGGTTACGGCGGCCCCTGTTGGCGACCCCACCAATTCGGTTGCTGCATCCGCAACAGTTACGACCCGGGGAACCCTAGGTCCAACTAACCAGGCAATGACCTACGCCAGTGCTGAGGTTGTGGTAGGGGTTGCTTTTACCGTTACGGTAGGATTTGACTTCGGTACTAATCCTGACGATGCCGTTTTTAGCCCGGTCGGCAATCCCGACTTTGATCCGGGCAACTACCGTCTGATGGCATCTGAAGTGCGCTTTTACAACGATGCTGGGACATGGGAAGAGATTGTCCCTGATCGTCTCTATTTCCCCACGCTGCACAGTTCTGCTGAGAATGCCGAGGTCACCTATACCTTCCTGGCCCTTACGCCAGAAAGCAGTCGGCTTTGTCCCTATGCCGGAATTAGATTCGGCTCCAATCCCAAATACGACCAATATTACTGTTCAGAAAGTACGGACACGATCATTTCTATTGAAGGTGAGGTGAGTCTCTCTCTGACTAAGCAAGCGAGTAGCTCCACCATTCAGCAGGGCCAACTGCTCACCTATACCATTCACTATGCCAACAACGGCGATCTGCCGCTGTCCTACGGTTGGGTTTGGGATGAAGTAGATACCAGCATTGGCTCGATCATCCCTACTTCCATTGATCCGTCCAGCGATCCTGATGAAACCACTGACAGCCGGGTTGCCTGGTACCTGGATGACATCGGGAGCTCGGGCCAGGTCACCAGTACGGGCACGCTCACCTTCGCGATTCTCGTTGACGGCGATGGTCAGGACCTGGCCGACAATACCTCCCTGGTCAACCATGCCTTTTTCGGGATCAGCTCAGGCGAACTGCCAAAAAGAGTTGTCCTGACCGATACCGTCACCACCATCGTCCAGGCACCCACAATTACGCTTAGCAAAACAGATGGGCAGGACACGGCAGAGCCGGGCGACGCACTGGTTTATACCCTGCACATCACCAACTCTAGCTCTATGACGGCGACGGGGTTGGTCATCACCGATGTGCTGCCTGCTGACGTGAACTATACCTCCGGCACAGCCACACCTCCCGAAACCAGTCGGGCAGGCCAGACCCTGGTCTGGGACAACCTGGGCCCCATTCCACCCAATGGCGGAACCGTCGTCATCACGATTCCGGTTACGGTAAATTCTGACGTGCTGGATGAGACAATTCTTACCAACACGATGACGGTCAAGTACGAGAATCCGGCTGGCCACGTCTTTGCTACCAAAACGGCAATGGATACAACCACCGTCCATTTACCGCCCACGGTGGCCTTCACTGCTGCCAGCCAGAGCGGGGCGGAGGATGTGGGCACGATGACCATCACTGCCCAGTTGGACAAAGTGTCCGACCTGGACGTGACGATCCCCTTCACGCTCTCAGGCACGGCCACGGAGGGTGCGGGCCAGGACTACACCATCACTCCCAGTCCGGTGGTGATTCCCGCAGGCGACACCAGCGTGGACATCACCATCACCGTCAACGACGACAGCCTGTACGAGGCCGATGAAACTGTGATCGTGACGATGGGCACGCCCACCAACGCCGACAAGGGCACGCCTGCCGTTCACACCGCCACCATCACTGACAACGACGACCCGCCCACGGTGGACTTTAGCAGCGCGACGTACAGCGTGGGCGAG
>Ga0315309_1002224_pt1 | contig 11401 bp, 11 predicted proteins | sample TDP4_MG_FD_203080 | JGI IMG/M metagenome (GOLD analysis project Ga0315309, IMG submission 203080) | Freshwater sediment microbial communities from Lake Towuti, South Sulawesi, Indonesia - TDP4 | ecosystem: Environmental > Aquatic > Freshwater > Lake > Sediment | place: Indonesia: South Sulawesi...
ACGGGGGGAAAGCTGACAATAGACGGTTTCGACGTTAGAGACGTGAAAATAGAATCCTTGAGAAAACATATTGGCATTGTTCATCAGGAGACCTTCCTCTTTTCGACCACAATCAAAGAGAACATCGCTTATGGCAGACCAAACGCAACTATTGAAGAAATCATAAAAGCCGCAAAGGCGGCGGAGGCTCACGACTTCATTACTTCATTCCCTGAAGAATACAATACCATAATAGGTGAAAGAGGCTCAACACTATCTGGAGGTCAGAAGCAGAGAGTCGCAATAGCAAGAGCTCTTCTAAAAGACCCCAAGGTCTTAATACTTGACGACTCCACTTCAAGCGTTGACATCGAAACAGAGTATCAGATTCAGAAAGCACTGCAGGCGCTTCTCAAGGACCGCACTACCTTCGTGATTACACAGCGCCTTTCAACCATAAAAAACGCCCACAAAATTGTCGTTTTAGACGCTGGACAAATCGTAGAGATAGGGACCCATGACGAGTTGATGAAGAAAAAAGGGCTGTATCGGCGTATCTACGAAACACAGTTGACAGCACAAGCCAGAACCGAAGTTCAAGTCCAAACTCTTCAGGGTCGTCACGAAAGGAAAGAAAAGAACCCTAAAGGAGGGGCTTGATAAAATGGGTTTTCACCATGCTTTTCTCATCGACGAAGAGGAGACAAAGCGAACTCTACCTGACCGCGTTTTGATAAGACGACTACTTGGGTATATGGCACGCTACAGGCAGAATTTCGCTGTTATTATTACGCTTCTTTTGGTTTCTGCCAGCCTCGGTTTAGCCGGTCCATACATCTTGGCTATCGCTATAGATCAGTATATTGAAAAAGGAAACCTCTCGGGGCTCTACTGGATTTCAGCCTTTTACATTGGCGTTTACGTTCTTAGTTGGATGGTTGGCTATGTTCAAACATATTTGAGGTTCTGGCTTGGACAGAGATTGATCTTTGACCTAAGAATGGACATGTTTTCTAATCTTCAAAAATTGTCAATGAGTTTCTACGATAAACGGCATGTGGGGCGAATAATGTCACGTGTCACAAACGATGTGGAAACATTGAACGAATTTTTGACTTCTGGTGTTGAGGCAGCCATTGGTGATATTTTCATCTTGGTTGGAATAGTGGCTGTGATGCTTTTCATGAACGCTTGGCTGGCACTCGTATCCTTCACAGTGATTCCTATACTCTTGATAGGCACCATTCTTTTGGGAGGAAGAGTGAGAGAAGCCTACAGACTGACGAGAAAGAAGATTTCAGGTGTGACTGCCAACCTTGCCGAGAGCATATCTGGGATGCGGGTTGTTCAGTCTTTCTCAAGGGAGATGGCGAACGCCCAACAATTTGACCGGGTGAACGTGGAGAATCTGCAAGCGAATATTCAGGCTGCGAGAATTTCTGCACTTTTCTTCCCACTCGTTGACGTGTTAGGCTCTGTTGGAACTTGCCTCGTTATCTGGTTTGGCGGCACCTCGGTGATGAATGGTTCTCTTACACTCGGTGTCTTGGTTGCCTTCATGGCTTATGTGACACGGTTCTTCATGCCAATCAGAGAGATCAGCATGCTGTATAACAATGTGCAATCGGCTTTAGCAGCCACTGAGAGAATCACTGAGATAGTTGACGCTAAAACCGAAGTCAAGGAAGCAGAGGACGCCATCGAACTGCCTCCGATAAGGGGAGAAGTTAAGCTTAACAACGTTTCTTTTGGATATGAGCCTAACAATTTCGTTTTGAAGGGCATCAACCTAGAGATTAAAGAAAATGAGCGAGTTGCGCTGGTTGGTCCAACTGGCGCAGGCAAGACTTCTCTAGCCAGCCTTGTTGCCCGATTCTATGACCCACAGAAAGGCAGTATAACCATTGATGGTTATGATATTAGTAAGGTTTCTTTGAAGTCGCTGAGAAGTCAAATGGGCATTGTGCTTCAGGATCCCTTCTTGTTCTCCGGCTCAATACGAGAGAACATTGCGTATGGCAGACCAAACGCGACGGAGCAGGAAACTGTCGAGGCAGCAAAGGCGGTGGGTGCCCATGATTTCATTGTGAGATTTGCGCTGGGTTATGACACAGATGTTGGGGAGAGAGGCATCAGACTTTCAATGGGACAGAGACAACTTATCTCTTTCGCACGGGCTTTGCTGGCTGACCCAAGGGTTCTCATTTTAGATGAAGCAACATCCAGCGTAGATGCTTACACAGAGTTGTTGATTCAAAACGCTATGAAGAAGTTGTTGGAGAAACGAACCACGCTTATCATCGCTCACCGCTTATCCACTGTCAGAAGCGCAGACAAGATTATTGTGCTTGACAATGGCAGAATAGTAGACATTGGAGCTCACGAGGAGCTTATGAGTCGAGAGGGACTTTACCGAAAGCTCTATGAAATGCAGTTGAAGCCCATCGAAGCCAAGTAGAGTCTTCAATTTTAAAATTTTCAGAACTCGCTAAGAGTTTTTCCATAGTGGTGCAAGGTGGGACTTGAACCCTATAAGGAGTGGCAGTGTCTCCACAGTCTCTCCCAATGTCCTTTTTTTATTTTGTATGCTTGTTTCTTATTTGGATGGGCTAAGTTCTTATGAGTCTTTGTAGTTTTTCATACACCGATTTTTCCTTCGCCATTTTGTGAAGTTTTTTCATGTCAATCTCCTTGCATCTGATTAGTATAGACTCAACATCTTTCAAGTCGTTCCATTCGAGTTTCTTCACAATGAGGTCTTCGACGCTTACAATTCGGCATTTGAGACCGTGATAATTGATGGTTTTGCAGTTTTGGATTGATGAGAGCTCGTCCATTTCGCATGCTACTTTAAAGTCGAAGTAAGGGAACATTTTTTGTCTGTGAAAAACGGGAAAGTGGGAACACTCTTCGATTGCCTTCTGAACGTCCGTTTCTGTGACGTCGTATCCAGCATAGTGAAGGAGGTTGACAAGTCTCAGAAGTTCGTTTTTGTTTTTTTCTACGAGTATGTCTATGTCTGCGCTTAAGCGTGGAAAACCGTAATAACTGACGGCGAAGGCTCCTGTAAAAGCATAATATAGCTTTGACTTGTTTAGTGAAGAGATTAGTTTTTGAATGTGGTTTTTTTCCATTCGCTGATCTCCTTGATATGGTGCTGAATTTCCTCTTTGGTTATCTTCTTGTTCTTTTCTTTTAGGCTGATTAGGAAGATGTCAAAGGCGATGTCGGCTAAGCCTAGCATAACATCTAAACTGGAGTAATACTTTAGAACCTTTTCAATGCATTTTGCTCTGTACGCTGAATCTTTCATGGCAGGGGTTACGTCCTTAGCGATTTAATAATAGTTGATTTTTCTGGTAAATATTTTGTCCAATACTAGCTAGACCAAACATGCTGGTTACCATACGTGGTGCCATGGACTGATGCGGGGGGTGGGACTTGAACTCGCCTAGTGGTGGTGATGTCACCACAGACTCCCGCAACTCTCCTTTTTTTTTGCGTTGGTCGATACGTAACGGGTTTCTCGAGGTTATAAAAAAGAACGGAAGAGCTGAGAGACTACAAACAATAGGAAGGCGTAGGAGGAGTTCAGGTATTCAAATCAGTCTTGTCCCAAATCTTTCTCTGTCCTTTCATGAACTCGTGAATTGCTTTAACTTTTTTCATTGTGGTTTCCCAGCGCTCATCTTTGGGAAAGTAGGAATTCATCATGAAGGGGTTCATGCTTGTCCATTTTATGAGATTGTAGCTAGCGTTAGTTGGTATTCCTATGCCAATCTGCCACCATCTAGGAGGCACGCGCTGTTGATTAAACAATTCTGTTTCGATATGAAGGTGTCCACTATTGGTTGTGACTCTAAAGAAGGTAGCATCTACAAGTCGATAAATTGAAGCCCTGATCATTTCGAAAGCGTCATTGTATTCATGTATCTCCTTATCAGTTAGGGTATTCCCGTCGAAACACAACCATAAAGCTACTTGATGGAAGCCGAAAGATAAGTAGGCAAGTGCCTGATCAAGGCCTTCGTAGTAAGAAGGTCTAATGCCTTTTCTAGTTTTCTTTATCAGCTTGAGCTCGACTGCTCTCATCGTTTCGGAATCATCAATCAAGATCATGTCTATCTCAGGTTGTGGGGGAGGTATATCTTCATTCTCGAGATTTAGGCTTCGCCAAAAGCGTTTGAATTTACCTGATTTAGTGGGAACTGGTTTGTTAAGATAGACTCTAAACGTGGTTTGATGTGGCTTAAGCCCATATCCTTCGTCTGCCACAATGTACCTCTTCTCCAACTCTTTTTTGAAGGCTTTTCCCAAATCCCTTTCAGAGAAACTCATCTCTTCAAATCCTCAAAACATCCTTAAAACTCGCAACTCAAAAGCTTTGGGAGTTCCCTGCTCCAGATTCCACAACCTATGACCAATAGTCTCAATTTTGACTTCCAAAAGCCCTCACGTTCCAATACAGCAATGCTTCCAAGGTTCTGCCTAATTGCATAGGATTTATAATCTGGTGCGGGGGGTGGGACTTGAACCCACGGAGGCCTGCGCCAGAGGATGTCTCCGCATGAAAGCGCTTAAGTCCTCCCCCTTAGACCTGGCTCGGGTACCCCCGCTTCTGTTTTCAATCATGAAAAAAGCGTCAAGCCTAACTTAAGCCTTGCTTGTCTCAACCCCTTTCATTCAATACAATTCATATTTGGAGCCTAATAGAGGGGCTAGGTCAACCCTGCGCACACACAAAAAACACTTGCATCAAGCGTTATACATATAACACTAAATCCGATAAGCAACTTGTTGAACGCAAACACATGGGCGGGTAGCCTAGTCAGGACAGGGCGCAGGCCCCCTAAGCCTGTGGTCGCGAGTTCAAATCTCGCCCCGCCCGCCTGTTAGAAAAAATGACGCCTAAACCTAACGAGTTTTCACCCTAACAAATTCCTTAACCAAACTTTTAATTTCCACAGTTTTTTGTTCTCGTTTTTTCATGTCCCTCAAAACAACCCTACCCGTCTTAGCCTCTTCTGGACCTACCAAAACAGTATGAGTAAAGCCTCTTCGATCTGCATCAGACAGCGCCTTCGAAACTCCACGCCCCATAACCTCAACCTCTACTGAAATTCCAGCACCCCTCAGCAGAGAAGAAATCTCAAACACCATAAGCATCATCTCCGGGTTAACAGGCATCAACAGAACCCGTTTATCTCTTGGAACTTTCCACATCACCTTCTGCCTTTTCATAGCAAGAACCATGCTGTCTATTCCAGCAGCTACGCCCACAGCTGGAGTTGGTTCTCCTCCAAAGAGTTCGATAAGCCTGTCATAACGTCCTCCACCCTGAAGAGCGAAGCCGAGTTCTGGAACGTAGGCTTCGACAACCATTCCAGTGTAGTATTCCAAGCCTCTAGCGAAACCAGCTTCAATCAACGTTTCAAACTTAACCTTACTTTGGGTTGTCAGATCGAGAATCTCTTTCAGATTTTCCACTGCAGCCACAGCCTTCTCGTAGTTTTTGACTACTTCTACAATCTTTTTGAGGACTTGAGCGGGCTCTTTTCCCTTGATTTCAAAAACATTTTTCAGCGTTGTCAAACATTGCTTAGAAACGTCTGACCTTTGGACTAGTGAAAGGGCTTCTTCCCATCTTTTCTTGTCTAATAATTGCATCACCTGATTTTGTTGTTCTTCACTCATCCCCTCATGGCTCAGTATTCCACGCAAAATTCCCATGTGTCCAATCTTTAAGTAGTGGTTACGGATTCCGAGTCTCCTGAGCAAGTCGCTTATCAGAGTTAAGATTTCTGCGTCTGCTTCAGGCTTGCTCGAGCCCATTATTTCGTAGTTGGCTTGCCAGAACTCTCTGAAGCGTCCATACTGTGGTTCATCATAGCGGTAGAGACTGCCGATACAGAAGAGCTTAAGCGGCTTAGGCGCCGTTCTCAGTTTTGTCGCCACCAACCTGGCAATCGATGCTGTGAACTCTGGTCTTAAAGCAACTTTTCGACCACTCAAGTCGTTGAAGGCGTACATGCGCAGTCGGATTTCTTCGCCTGCCTTTGCCGCCAAGAGGTCGTATGATTCCACAACTGGTGTTATGACCTCTTCATAACCGTAGAGACAAGCCAGTTCTCGCGACGTATGTTCCACATGTCGCATTTTCTCGGCGTCTTTTGGCAGAAAGTCTCTCATTCCGCGTGCAGTCTTGAAAGCTGACATTTCATTTACCCTTATTATTTAAATGTGAGTTTTGAGAGGGAATAGTAAACCACTTCTCCTCTTCTGTTTAAAACAGCTAGCACCAAGTGCTTCTTCAAGCTGTGGATATACTTGAGGGCGCGAGTCAACTCTTCCATAAACACTGGCTGCCCCTCTTGAATGCCGAAGACTAAGTATTTGGCTGCTTCTGTGCCATATTCGCCACGTTCGTACGCGCGGAAGTCTATGCCCAAGCCGAAGCCTTCTCTGGCAACGTAACCTCTGCTTCGTAGGTCTCGATAAATCAGGTATTTAGCCCATGCATTCTCATCAAACATCTTAAAATGACTGAGCAATTGTTGAAAACCTATCCTTTTCCGTTTTTTTCGGGTCTCGGTCTCAACTTCAATTATTCCCTTACTCATTAAAAACAAAGCTTCACAGAGGGTCAAAACGAGGTCCTTGTCTTCCGAGGTGCCATAACCTCGAGAAGCGAGTTCTTCAACGCCTTCCGCTGAAGAAACGACAACGTCTTTTTGTCTGAGCGACGCTCTTAAGACTTTTAGTTCAACACCACGGCTTGCTTCTGTCGTCTGTTTGGGCTTTTCCAATGTTTATGCTCCTCTGTCTTTACTACGCTATCATGCTGGCTGAAAATTTAAACCCTAGCAATGAAAGTAGGAAAAAAGGCATTTCCATGACTTCAAGGTCCCAAGGCTTTCTTGTAGGCGAACAGGGCTGGGTTTCCACCCGTGTGAATGAATACAACGTTCTCGCTTTTGTCAAAGCGTCCACGTTTTATCATGTCTATGAGTCCAGCAATTGTTTTGCCTGTGTAGACGGGATCTAACAAAATTCCTTCAGTCTGCGCCATTAGTTTTATGGCGTCACTTACCTCTTTGGTCAGCACCGCGTAACCTTCTCCAATATAGTCCTCTAGAATGTTCACATCTCTTTTTTCTACAGTCATGTCTAGACCTAAGAGCTTCGCTGTTCCATTGGCTATCTCCACAGTTCTTTCTATTAACCATCCGCCATTGGGTTCAACACTCACGCCCAAAACTTGGGTTCCATTTTTCAATGCTTTATTCCCTAAAACCAGTCCAGCTTGTGTGCCGCCTGAACCCGCAGCATGAACAACATAGTTAACTTTGATGGATCTCTCTTTGGCTTGCGTAAACAGTTCTATGACGGCATTGACGTATGCGACGGCGCCCACTGGGTAAGAGGCACCACTAGGTATGATGTAGGCAACGTGTCCTTTTTTCTCCCATTCTTTGGCGGTTTTTTCCATTATCGGTCCAATCTTTCGCCAATCCTCATTAACAAACACGATGTCGGCTCCGAAAAGATAGTCTAATAGCAAGTTTCCGTCATACTCTTTGGGTTCTTTTCCACGCAAAACTAGAACAGCTTTCAAGCCTAATTTTCTGGCTGCTGCAGCGGTAGCCCGTGAGTGATTCGACTGAAGAACTCCAGTTGTAATCACCACATCGGCACCTTTTTGAACAGCGTCAGCCATGACAAACTCCATTTTTCTTTCTTTGTTGCCTCCAAATGCTAAGCCGGTACAGTCGTCGCGTTTAATCCAGAGTCGTGGTCCACCCAAAACTTTTGAAAGACGCGGCAATTCTTCTAAAGCGGTTGGTAGATGCACCAACCGTATTCTAGGCAGCCTATCGATTCGAGCTTGTAAGTCTCTAATAGCTTCCACAATGGTCACCTCGTATGCAACTCTACAATTTTCCTTCTAATTTTGGAAGAGCTGTTCAACTCTGGTTTTCCAAACTTTCCAATCTTCACAACTTGTATGTTGAAACCTTTCTTCGCCACTGTCTCGCGAACCTTTCTTTCCAAGTCTTCTCGGTCGTAGCCTAAAGCGATGACGTCTGGTTTTATTTTTTCAATCATTTTGCCTATGTCAAAATCTTCGTAGCCTAGTATGGCTTGGTCTACGACTTTGAGCGATTCAACCAGAGCTCTTCGATGGTCTTCAGGCATCACGGGTTTTCTTCCCCTTCTCTTCTCAACAGTTCTGTCTCGAGCAACTATAACCAACAGTTTGGCGTTTGGGCCTCCTGCTTTCTTTGCCTCTTCCAAATATTTCACATGACCCAAGTGGAGTAAGTCGAAAGTGCCGGAGGCGAGAACAATTTTCCCTCTTTTGTTCACCTTTCTTTCCCTCTTGGCCATGTGAATTCCACAACTCCTAATAGGCGCAGAGCGTCAAGCAAACCTTCACAGTAAGCGACAGACGCCAAACTTGTCTCCAATTTGTTTCTCTCTTGATAGTATTTGGCGTCGTTTAAATAATGCTTGGCGCTTTCGATGATGCCCTTTATTTTTTCCTCATCAATTACCACAACATCTTGAGCCATTTTGATTTCCACCATAACTTTTTCGCTGTTTTGAATGTACTTAGATGCGAGTTCTTTGAGCGTCATTCAACCATCCTCCTAACACTTTCAGGTGCTCCAGCCAGTGTTATGAGCGCTTCTGCCTCCATAAAGTGTAGTCTGCCTGGAAAAACTAGCGAGTGGGGAGGAGCGCCAAAGTCAAATTTTAACAGCTGGTTTATGCTGTCGGCTTTGACAACGGGCTGCTTGGAACCCGCTCTTGCTAGTCCTATGGCTACCATGTCTGATGTGACAACTCGCTTACGTTTTTGCTTCTCTACTTTGATTAGAGTTTGCAATCCTTCTTTGACGGTCATGTATCGTTTCTCCTCTGCCTTTATGTCTAGAAAGCACAGCGTATGAAGCCCCCGTTTCTTGTTTTCTTCTATCACACTATAAGGCGTTTCAGCGACCACACCTTGATTTGAGAAGGGAATAGTAACGCTTCGACCGTACTTGTAGTTCTGCAAGCCCGACAACCCCATGACTGCGGAAACAATCGAAGCCCCATGCACCACTCTGGTCTTAATTCCTTGTCTTTCTGCACGAATGCGCAAGTCTATGTGAGTTGTGGCGATTAAGGGGTCACCTGGAACCAACAAAACAGCCTTGCCCTTTTCCGCAGCCTTCAAAATCTTTTTTCCTTCATCTTCTTCAAGGTCACGTCTAGAAATAACAGTGATTCTTTTTTCAACCAGTTTTTCAAGGCTGGAAAGGTTTAGTTCTGGCATTAGGCTGGTGTAAGACTCTGCAAACACGGTCTGAGCCGTCCTCGTCTCTTCTGCACCGTGAAGCGACATGTCTCTCTCACTGTTCAAGCCCAAGCCAACAAACATCAGTTCGCCCAAGCACAGTTCACTTCCAGACGCTAATTTCAAAGGATTAAGCTTAATAAACTGATTTAAAAGTGCAATAGTGGTTAGTAACGGGCCCGTAGCTCAGCAAGGTTAGAGCGGCGGACTCTTAATCCGTAGGTCACGGGTTCAATTCCCGCCGGGCCCGCCACCCATTTAGAGAAAAGTCATTTCAACAAAAATTCTCTGAGTGGGCGCAAGAACATCTTTATCATCTAGGAGCCTATCTTTCCCATCGTCGTATTCACGCTCCTGCAAAAATGCCTAAAGACGCCTCTAAAGACCAAATAATCAAGTTTGTTTTCTGACTCTGCTTTGCGATCAGCGTGTTTCTGCGGGTCATCATGATCCCCCCTAGAGTCCACACTTACATAGAGATAAAATTGAAAAAACAAAAGTGAAAAATGTTTAAGCTATGTAAAACTCGATGATGTTTTTCATGCTTTTTGGAGGCAACCATCCGCTTTTGGTTAAGTCTTTTATGACGTTCATCATCTCTGGTTCCATGCGTACCGTGCGAACAATGTCGGTGAAGGTTACCAACCCAACAAGTTTGCTGTCGGTTACAACTGGGAGTTTTTTGATCTTTTTCTGAAGCATCATTCTCGCCGCATCGACAACATCCATTTCTGGGGTTCCAACCACGAGTTTGGTGGACATGATTTCACTTACTTTTGTTTTTCCCGCGTTTTTTGAAGCCTCCACGACCTTTACCAGAATGTCTCGTTCGGTCAGTATTCCAACGACCTTGCCCTTGTCCACCACTATTAAGCATCCAATCTCGCATAGGTTCATGCGCTTGGCTGCCTCTTTCACCGATTCGTCTGACTCGGCTGTCACAACATTCTTCACCATTATGTCTTTCAATTCCATTCCGCAACGCCTCTCCTCTATTCCGCGCTTCAAGATTATAAATTCTGAGGCGTGGATGTTTATTGCGCACCGTTTTGAAACCAAACGTGTCAAAAAGGTTATTAGAAATCCATAAGCAGTTATTTAATGAACAACAAAGATTGAATGAGCCTGAGTTGTGTAGTGTTTCGCATGCTAGAAAGCAAGTCGAGAAAATCGTTAGCCCTTCTGTTGGCTGTTGTCATAGTGTCTTCGTTGGTTTTCTTTGGTCTGGGTTATTATTTAGGCTATAAAGTTGGTTATGATGCAGCCTACTTGACACCATTGCGCATCGGACACCTAGTTGCTGACATTCATCAAATCGCTTTTTACGTAGCCTACTACGAAGGCTACTACACTGAGGAAGGCATCAGACCCGTGCGAATGGAATACATAAACGGTCCAACAGAAATGCTAAACGTTGCCTCAGAGCTAGACGCAGGTTATGTAGGTGTAGTTCCTGCACTCATCTCAAAGTCCAAGGGAACAGACTTTGTAATAGTGGCTTCAGCCAACCTAGAAGGTTCAGCCATAGTCGCAAAATCCAGCATTAACACGGCACAAGACCTAAACGGGAAAAAAGTTGGAACACCTGGTTTTGGAACCATTCAAGACTCTTTGCTTTCCATGGCTGAGGAACAATTAGGCATAACCACAGATCATCGCCCCTACAATGGGCCTTCACTGTTGCCACTAGCCTTAGAGAATGGCGAAATCGACGCCTACATAGCGTGGGAGCCCTTCGCCGCAGAAGCCGTGACAAAAGGTTTAGGCCACATTGTCTACACGTCGCATGAAATCTTGCCCAATCATCAGTGCTGTGTTCTTTATGTCTCGGGCAAAATGTTCAGAGAGCAACCCGACTTTACAAAGAAACTGATCAAGATTCACCTTAAGGCGATGCAATACGTTACACAACGACCTAACGATGCAATGGCCATCTTTGCCAACAGAACTGGCAAAACTCTTGATATAGTTCAGGAATCTTGGAAAACAATGATATGGGACTACAATCTTAACATAACAAGCATGAAGTCTTTTGTCAACTACCTCATACAACAGGGCAAAATACAGTCGACAGATGTG
>Ga0315309_1002225_pt1 | contig 11394 bp, 9 predicted proteins | sample TDP4_MG_FD_203080 | JGI IMG/M metagenome (GOLD analysis project Ga0315309, IMG submission 203080) | Freshwater sediment microbial communities from Lake Towuti, South Sulawesi, Indonesia - TDP4 | ecosystem: Environmental > Aquatic > Freshwater > Lake > Sediment | place: Indonesia: South Sulawesi...
TCCTCTTGTATGCGCGTGAATGCGTAGATGGGGTCCGAACCCTCTCTCCTGATGATACTTTCGAGTTCATCCAAGGCCAATATGAGATAGAGGTCCTCGTCATCCAAGATCTCCATTAGCACGTGAAGCGCTTCTTCAGCCGAGTAGCCTCGCCCAGGAAACGTCTTCTTGAGTCTGTCTCGAATGACGAACTTGATTACGTTGAAGAAACTGCCTTCTAGGCGACAGTTCACATAAGTGTAGAGAAGTTTGACCTTCTGTTCCTGTGCGTATGCCTCTACGTCCATCCCAAATCTTCTGCTTAGAACGGTCTTCCCGGAACCTATCTTCCCTCGAATGACAACTCGAAGACTTTGGGATCTAGGGTTCTCTAGAACAGGCCTGAACCAGTGGGTGAGCAGGCGGTACTCCTCTTCCCTGTGAGGTAGCTTAGATGGTACATACTCTATGGACAGCTTGGCGCGGTCTTTGAAGACGCTTCGTCCTTCCATAACTTCTTCAATGATATATCTGCTCATAGAGCCCCTCTTCTAGCTGAAAGAGTCTTGAGCGAGAGATGATTTATGATTTTTGTCTATTGGAAAGAATTCAAAGTGGAGAGATGAGAGAAAGTGTTCAGCCTTGGAATCCAAGAGCGCGCCAGAGGTGATCGCTCTTCGGTACGGGTAACTTTGCCCTCTTACCGTCCCGACGAACTATGAATCTGTTACCACGTTCAGCCAAGACTTCGCCGATGATCGCAGCTTCGATCTTTTCTTCTGCGAGCCTGTTCACGATCTGATCTGCCATCGAAGCTTCACAGGCAATCAGCAACGCTCCCGAACCTACGAGTTGAAGGGGATCGATATCGAATGCCCCGCATATCATCCGCGTCTCTTCCGCTACGGATATCTCGGAGTCGTCTACAGTGAAGCCGACGCCGGAAGCATCGGCAATCTCGTGAAGTCCTCCCGCTATTCCTCCCTCGGTCGGATCATGCATAGCATGAACTCCGCCGGTTCTGAAGGCAATCAGAGCGTCGCGAACCACGCTGATCCTTTCGTAGAATCTCCGAGCTCTGGCTACGGTTCTTCCTCCCACCCTCTCCTCCAGAAATGTTCGCCTATCTGATGCTAGAATTGCCGTGCCCTCGACTCCAGCCCCTTTTGTCATTATCAGTTTGTCGCTTGGTCTTGCGCCATCGGAGCGGACGTATCTTCCATCCTTCGCGACACCTGCGGTCGCCCCAATTACAATCGCGTGATCCAGGCCTGGTGTGACCTCAGTGTGGCCGCCTACAATCGCTATGCCGAGAGAGCTGGCCGCTCTGTCCATCTGAGCACATATAGTCTTGATTGCTCTTTCATCGAAGTTTTCAGGAAGCAGAATCGTGCTAACCATCCAAGAGGGCTCAACGCCCCTCGTTGCCACGTCGTTTGCATTGACGTGAACAGCTAGGAAGCCCACGCGTTCCAACGCTCCTGTGACCGGGTCGCTCTTGAGAACTAAGATCTCGTTTCCCGCCCTTAGGATGGCAGCGTCTTCTCCTATTGATGGGCCGAGAATTACGTCCGAGCGTCGAGCCCCGAGATGTTTGTAGACTATTTTCTTAAGTACTCTCATCGGAACTTTGCCGAAGAGGAGCGGCATATTCTCACCTGAGCGGCGGCTACAGGTCGTCGAGTAGCGTACATGCATCATGTACTTAGGCCTTCTGTAGCCTCATAACGACGATAAGCAAGCATAGAAGAAATGAATTGAGGAGCCAGTTCACTGAGACCTGAGCCTTTTCCCGTTGGGTCGGTCTTGTCGAAGAGCGGAAAAGGAGGTGAAGATCCAGCTGGGAGAAGTCCTCTACTTATCGCGGCTGGATTCTCACTATTCGCCAGCTTCCTGATTCGTTTCTTTTGGGAAGTACCTTACTCTCTTATCGGGACATATCCAGGCGACATCTACTATGTCTACACACAGCACATAGTCCGGCAATCCCCTTATCCCTTGGAGTATCCGGTCGGCATCTATCTCCTCGTGGGACTGACGTCTAGGCTCGCCGGAACCTCTTATGACTCGTTCCTTTTTGCGAACAGCCTCATTTTGGCAGTCTTAGGAATCTCGTCTACGGTGCTGCTGCGTTCTTTGGCCTCAAGCGTTGATCTTCCGAAGTCCAGACTTTTCTTGATGTGGATCCTGAGTCCTTCGTTCATCTTCTATGGACTGTATAACTTCGACCTCTTTTCCACTTTCTTCTCTGTCTTGGCGATACATACGCTCGTGTCGGGGCGCAGAGGCTTATCGACGATAGCGCTTGCGCTAGGTACGTCCGTAAAGATCTTTCCGGTGCTTCTTCTTCCTCTCGTCTTGTCCGGCCAGTCAGGGACCAAGATGGCGCAGTTCATTTCTATGTTTGCAGGTGTGTGGGTCGCGGTGAACTTGCCGTCGATGATTTTTGACTTCGCGAGCTGGGAATACCCCTACGTTTGGAACGCTCTGAGACCTCCAAACATTGATTCGGTATGGTATCCCGTCTTCGGGTTGATTGGTCAGTGGGCGTCAATCCTTTCCGTCTCGCTGTTCCTAGTTCTGAACGTCGCCGTCTTTAGCCACTGCAGGATGGCAGCAGTGACAAGAGCAAATGCTACGAGAACAGCTGCCCTGCCCTTCTCGATCTTCATGTTGACAAACAAGATCTACTCTCCGCAGTATCACCTTATGCTCCTTCCATTCCTGCCCTTTACTAAGGTCGGCTTCAGGCTGTTCTACCTCTTTGACATTCCAAACCTGCTGATCGTCCTGATCTGGCACTCGCCCTTTAGCATTATTGCCACGCCCTTCCTAGTATCGATAAGGCACTTCGCGCTTGTCGCGGTCTTCTACAGATCGTTAAGCTCGTATCCCAGACAATCGAATTGAATCTACAATGGAAAGCGCGTGTTCACCTGTGCAGTCTAGCTGGGCAAGATCGCAGGTGGCGCGTTCAGAACTCAAGATCTCGATCATCGTTCACTTGGGCCAGAGTCGTCACTACGCGCCAATGTGGATAGGCGCCGTCACACAGAAAAATCTTCTTACTACATGGCGCCGGACCACACGAGACTTTGCCGGAAGGGAAAAGTAAATCCAAGCCCTAAGACGCTTTATTGAGGTCGTCTGCGGAAAGTGATTTGATGCCTCTAACGGTCTTCAACACCCTGAGTCAGCGTAAAGAGCCATTCGTCCCGCTATCAGGCAATAGAGTTGGCATCTACATATGCGGCCCTACGGTATACGATTATTCGCACATAGGACATGCGCGGACTTTTGTGTCGTTCGATGTGATTGTAAAACATCTTCGTAGAAAGAGTTTCGATGTGCTACATGTGGTGAATATCACAAACGTCGACGACAAGATCATAAGAAGGGCGAATGAGACTGGGAGAAACCCAATGGAGCTTGCTGACGAGTTTGAGCATATATTCTACGAGGATATGGACAAACTGAAGGTCTCAAAAGCTGATGTCAACCCCCGTGTCTCGGATCATATGCCAGAGATAATCGCCGTCATTCAATCACTCATCTCGAAGGATTTTGCCTACGAAGTCGACGGTGACGTCTACTTTGATGTTAGAAAGGCAAATGGATATGGCCGCCTTTCTGGTCAGACTCTTGAGGAGATCAAAGCTGGAGCAAGGGTCGAGGTGGATGAGCGGAAAAGGTACCAGGCAGACTTTGCCCTTTGGAAGAAGGCCAAACCCCGCGAGCCTTTCTGGGAGAGTCCTTGGGGTAAGGGTAGGCCCGGTTGGCACATAGAGTGCACAGCGATGTCCATGAAGTATATCGGCCCTCAGGTTGACGTACACGGCGGAGCAAGAGACCTGATATTTCCACATCATGAGAATGAGATCGTTCAAAGCGAGGCTGCAACTGGCAAGAAGCCTTTCGTAAAGTATTGGATGCATGCCGGATTTCTCATGGTCGAGGGAGAGAAGATGGCCAAGTCGTTGGGTAACTTCATCGTTATCCGTGATCTACTGAAGAACTATGACCCCGAGACTTTCAGGCTCTTCGTCCTGTCTACTCACTACAGGAGCCCCATCGACTTCTCATATAGCAGCCTCAAACAGGCCGAGAGCGCACTGGGTCGACTCCACGACTCTCTGGCGAGAGTTGAAGAGGTGATCGCTTCTCAGCCCGTCATCGACCCAACAGTGGAAGAAGAGGCCTTCGACGCCAGAGTACACGCTGCAAGGAACGCGTTCTTGGAAGCGATGGATGACGATTTCAACACTCCCATAGCCATCTCGCACCTCTTCGATTTCGTTCGAGAAGTCAACAGATTCATCGCAGATCACCCGAAGGCAAGCTACAGCACGGTCAAGAAGATTCGAGATGCCTTCCTCGATATTGGCGGCATGCTGGGCATCCTGAAGGAGCCTCGGATGAGAGAGGAGTCTCTTCCGCAAGAAGTGTCTTCATTGCTCGAAGAGAGACAGAGATTGAGAGAACTCAGGGACTGGAAGAAGGCCGACGAGATCAGGGCGAGAATACTGTCTCTTGGATACGTCCTAGAGGATACGCGCGAAGGCGTGAAAGTCAGGAAGGCCGTCAAGAGGTGACTCAGAGGGGAGGGAGCATCTTGCCTCGCTTATGTTCTGGAAGATTGAGCCACTTCTGAAACTCCTCATTCGGGGGCTCGCTTTCATAGAGAATCTTCCTCTGATGTTCCAGTTCACGCTCTGGGTTTCCCGCAAACTCGGCTGCCGTCAAAACCCTGTGTCCATACGCCTTCGCCGCTTCGAATACCGGTGAACAGTATTGTCGCCAGTTCTCTGCTCGAAGAAGATGATGGTCTAGGATCATCAAGGGTATTGTTTTCGCAAGGGATGCGAGATTGCCTAGAGCCTTTGAAAGGCTATCTTGTCCGATCTTGTAATCTGATAGATAGAGAGGCGGTCCTCCAATTATCAGGATTTGAGGTAGAGAGTCCAAAAGCAATTTTGCGGTGCTATCAAGGATAGGGCCCTGGATGTCCGACGCGTGAACGAGAACGTCGCCATCCCTTTCTACAGTGGTAATCAAGATCCATCCCAGTTGCGTATCGTCTTCACCATGGGGCGCAGGTTTCGAGAAACTGATAACAGTATCACCTGCCTTGAAGGACTGTCCGTCTGCAACCAAGAACTCTCTGCTGGAATCTCTGATGATCTCTTGAAAAATCCATCCCCTCCTCCTCTGACTCGGGTTCACATCCTTCCTCCAATCCTTCGCAAGTACGATCTTGTCAGAGTAAATTCTCTCAGCCTCATCCCGAGAACTCCAAGTCCAAATGGCGTCGACATTGTTCCAAGCTGCCGTATAGTGATCGAAGTGGTAATGCGACACAGTGATGATGTGAGCCGAAGAGGCTGCCCGTGCGATCGCTGTTCGAGCCTGTCTGAGGGCTTCATACTCCTTTGGATGTGGCAGTAGCCTGAATCTGTGTCCCAGAGAGGCTCCGGCATCAATCAATATGCTGACATCAGGAGTCTTCACTGATGTGCACATCGACCTGACTCCGAAGCTTTCAAACGCTACAGGCTCAATCCGAATGTTCTTCGTCTCTGTGTCCCTTCTCCGCTGTGACAGCTCGTCGCATCTACAGCTCTGGCACCTCAAGCTCTGCTGGCCTTTTTGCATTCTCGTGCAATCTTAATCATTACGGGCAACGTCATCACCGGTGCGAAGATGGAGAGGTACCGCGGGCTGGCTGCTCTTCTGATTGCGGCCTGTGAGCCAACCTCAAGGTACCCTTCGATGAAATTGCGACATAGTCCGTGGACGTTCTTCGGCCTCAAAGCGTATCTACACGAGTAGAAGAGGAACTCAGCTATGTCCCAAGACGGGTCTCCCCCAAATTCTGCCTGCTCAAGATCGATCAGATACACGTCTCCGCTCGGCTTGAGTATCATGTTCTCGGGCTTGCAGTCTCCCAGCCCCACTCGTTTCTCGTGAACTTGGGCTATTGTCCTCGCCGCTTTTCGAATAAGCTCGCTGTCCTCAGGCCGAACTTCTCTGCCAGAGAGAACTCGGTTGACGACGGAACTCGACTCTGACCCTTCGACATATTCCTCCAGGATTGTTCTATCTCTCCAAGCAACATTGAGAACATTGGGAACACAGAATCCTTCGCCATGTAAATGCCTGTTGAAAGCATACTCGTTTGCCATGCGATTCTTCCCAATCAGGGCAAAGTCCCTCACGCCTATTGCCCAGATCGAAAGAGGAAACCACTTCAGGTTCGACCAATCGTTGAATCTCTTGGCTATCACTCTTCTTCCAGAAGACTCCATAACAAAGACAGAATTGAGAACACCCCTAAGCCGCGTAGTTCTTATGCCGCTCGCCCCCGCAAAAACCCCCGATCTAGCCGCCATCTCTTCTGATGATATCTCCGGACTGAGAGGCTGTTTTCCTGAAGATGTCGCGAAGTATATGTACCTCTCAGGATCGACGAGATCTGGGCGTTTCCTACTCTCTCGCCTCAGACGTCTGCGCAGACTGTTGGAAACGGCTCTTAAAGCACCGACAGGATCTGTGTATTTCGCAAGTCCTTCTGCGATATACCATCGAGCGGTTCTTTCGAGATCTCTTAAGATCGCCTCCGGTGCAGCGACGCCGAGGAGTTCTGCCCTAACGTATTCGTGTCTTATGACAAGCTCGCCGTCGATCAGCTGGATTACTCCCTCTTGATGCAGTTCTCTGAAAGCCTCGGAGAATCCTCGAAGCGCTGGTTCAATGCTGACAGGCACCTTGTCTATTCTCGGAAACTGTCCAGTTTCTATTCCGATCTCGATCTCTGGATGAAAGGACGCGATTCTCCTGATCTTGTCCGCCGGGAAGTATAACGGATCAATCATGAGTTCAGTTGCCGCGGGCCCATATTCCAAGAGTAAAGAGCAGATACCCTCGAGAATGACTCTCTTCTTGAAGATCTTCTCCCACCGTCGGAGATAGTTGTAGCCAAGAACAGGCTGATATGGAAGAAGCATCATGACAGCAACAAGGTCGCCTAGGAAGGCGCTGCCGAGGTCTTTCTCGAAGATCTCTGTGTCAACCTGTAGAATGTCTATCTTCTCTCGTTCGGTTCTCCTTACTCGCGAGACGATCCCTTTTTTGAGTTGTTGGGATACGATGAGGCATTGTATCTTGTGATCCTTGCCAGCTGCCGTTGTTGGTATGATTGCGGCAGCTCGCGCGGACCTTGTTAGCGTGTCATCGCCAAGCGTCTCGACGAGCCATCTCTCCAGTTCTCGGTCTTCTTGGGCTAAGGTTTTCTCACCTCGATCGGTTCGGTTATTCAAGATCTTGCGACGCGGATCCGGTGTCTTCCATGTGGCGTTGAGCGTGCTCGGATGGGTTCTTAGTAAGGGTGATGCTTGACGTTAGAGGTCGAGGATAAATCTGGCAAATATCCGATCTCTTTCCTTCCATATCCTCATCTGATGATAGGTCACGGCTTTAACCTCAACTTTCGGAGAATGTGCTACGATATTCAGTGAATCCCCCATTATCTCGGCGCGTAGTTCCAGGCCGGACTGAGTGCGTTTGATGGGAAAGACCTTGAATTTGGAGTAGACTCTTCTGTTCACCTCAGATCTGACGAGAAGATGTTCAAGCCAAGAGTAGAGAAGAGCAAGCTCATCCTCTGCCGTGAGATAAACATCTTCGTGGAAGATGTCTCTGACCCTGTCTATCTCTACCATGGTCTGGAACATCGCGAGGGCAGCCTGCTCAAACGCTTCTTCTAGGCTCTCCCCAAACGCCTCGATGAACGCGTCTGAAACGTGCTCCAAGAACCTGTAGCCAGCGTCTTTCTTCACTGGAGCAGACCCTCCTGCGATCCACATCCTAGGAAACGAGTCATTGCCGAGATCTTGCGTTCCTCATTCTAGAATAACGCGGAAAGACCGAAATATATTGTGCTGAGAGCGGCAAGTCTAGGTCGCGGAGTCCGTGCTTGGAACAGATAGATGCGTTTTTCTAACTCCTAAGCCCCAATCCATCTACTCGGAGAACTGACGGCGATGTCGAGGATCGCGAGCGAGCTCTTTCGAGAGCCAGACTCATCTGACGGTGTGGAAGACATTGGAGATTTTGCATATCTTGCGATTCTCGCCGTACTGATACTCATAGGCTGGAGCGAGATCCTACAAACCTGGTTGCCCTTCGACTTTTCATTCATACCAGCTGTATTGGGCCTTCTTCCACTGGGGAAGGATGCATACTATTCGTTAAGATCCAAGACGATTGATGTCCCCGTTTTCATGTCGATCGCGATTGTGGCTTCCATCTTGGTCGGCGAGTTCCTGTCGGCAGCGGTCGTCGCGCTCTTCGCACTTCTGGCTGAAGGACTTGAAGAATTCACCACAGGGAGAAGCAGAAAGGCCATCGGCCTCTTGATCAAACTAGCCCCTAAGACCGCCCGTGTGATTCGCGACGGCACCGAGGTAGAAATTCCCTTGGAGGAGGTCAAAGTCGGGGAAACTGTCGTCGTCAGATCGGGAGAGAGGATCCCGGTTGACGGTTTGGTGACCGATGGAGAGGCATCAGTGAATGAGGCGCCCATCACAGGAGAGTCGGTGCCCGTAGACAAGACAACGGGAGACAAGGTCTTCGCTGGATCGGTAAGTTCAGTTGGTGCACTTGAGATCGAAACATCCAGAATTGGCGAAGAAACCACACTGGGCCGAATCATAAGACAAGTCGAGGAGGCCCAAGAGAACAAGGCGCCCGTGCAGAGAATAGCTGACAGGTTCACGACCTACTTCACCCCAATAGTCCTAGCGGCCGCCGTGCTGACATACGCCATAACTAGGGACATCACAAATTCGATCACGGTGTTGATAGTCTCCTGCCCCTGCTCCGTTGCTCTGGCTACCCCTTTGGCCGTCGTCGCCGGAATCGGAAAGGCATCCAAGAGGGGCATCCTCATCAAAGGAGGTGTTCACCTAGAGACGCTTGGAAGAGTCGATACGGTCGGCCTTGACAAGACTGGGACCTTGACGTTCGGGACCCCTCAGATCACGGATGTCATTGGCCTAGACCGACATGATGAGAGAGAGGTTGTGGAGATGGCCGCGATGACCGAGAGACACTCGGAGCATCCCTTTGCCAAGGCGATCATGGATAGGGCAGAGAAGTTTCAGATTAAGGTCCCTGAGCATAGATCATGCAAGATCTTGCGAGGCAAAGGCGTTACATGCGAGTATGGCGAAGGCGTTGTGTTGATGGGCAACCGCAGACTGATGGAAGATAAGGGCATAGGGATCGACGAGAGGACAGAGCAGGTGATACGTCAGAAGGAGGAGGAAGGGAAAACCGCACTCATCATTGCTCACAACAATCAGATATGCGGTGTTCTCTGTGTCGCAGACAAGGACAGGGAAGAGTCCCATGAAGCTATCAGACTCTTGAAGAAGGATGGCCTGAAGCTCATCATGCTGACAGGAGATAATCCGCGTACCGCTCACGCAATCGCCAGGCATGTGGGGGTGGACGAGGTCGTCTCAGAGGCTCTGCCTGAGGACAAGGTTCGCAGAGTCAGGGAGCTGATGGCGGAAGGGCGAACAATAGCGATGGTAGGGGACGGCATTAATGACGCACCGGTTCTTGCCCAAGCGAACGTGGGCATAGCGATGGGAGCGGCTGGAACAGATATTGCCATCGAGGCAGCGGATGTTGCATTGATGAGCGACGATCTCACGAAGATCCACGAAGCCATAAGCCTTGGAAAGGGGACCTTCAGAACAATCAAGGTCAATCTTGCAGCAGGAGTAATCTTCAACATCGTAGGTGTCTTTGCCGCAGCTTCTGGACTGCTCAATCCCATTACGGCGGCCGTGGCTCACATTCTACCAGATCTGCTGGTGTTCTTGAACTCCTCGCGACTTCTTCGTTAGCCTAATCTGGGCGTAGGTTATCGCAGGCCAATCACGGTTTCTTTCAGAAGTTCTTAGGGCAGTATTACCCGATTAGAGTCTCGTAATACTTTTAGGTGTGTCTGTCCAAACCCTCTTGACCTTTCGATGTCTGAGATGAGAGAGCATACGGGCATCGCCACAGGCAGGCTACTCGATGGGGCCGCGTCGTTCCATGGACACCTTGGGCCATACCTTGTCCTAGGTCTGAGGTCAGGCCTAATCGCGGTTGAGGTCCTCGGAAGAGACTCCGGCATGTCTGCCATAGTTGAGACCGATCGTTCTCCACCTAGACTATGCTTCATAGACGGGGTCCAGTTCGCGACCGGCTGTACCATGGGTAAAGGAAACATCAAGATGCGCGCAGGAAAGGCCATCTCGGCCACGTACGTCAAAGGCAAGAAGGCTTTGAGAGTAAGCGTAAGGAGCTCGGTCTTGGAAGAGCTGAATGGAAGACTCTTGGGCGGACAGATTGAGAAGCTGGCCTTGGACCTAGCCGATCGGAGTTCTGATGAACTGTTCGAGGTGGACTATGGAGAGCCTTCGAAGTTCCAAATGCATACGCAGCCAAAGACTCTGACCCGGTTGGTTGGCTCTTGTTTCTTCTGAAGATATGGATGGGAAGAGGTTTCGTCATCAAGACAGAGTCTGACAGTTCCGTGTGCCGATGGTGAAGAGGGTTCTTGGTGAAGCGGTCTTGCCTAGCCCTCCTGAGCAGGCTCGATAATGAAGGACTAAGCCTCTTCATAGTCAAGGATGGAGAGCCGATCTACTCCAGCAAGATGGGAGGAGTAATCCCCCTACTGGACGCTATAGATCGAATTGAACCGGAGCGTCTGTCCAATTCAACGGTCGTAGACAAGGTCGTGGGCAAGGCAGCGGCTCTTCTGATCGTCTATCTTGAAGCTCTCAGGGTCTGCTCAAGACTAATGAGTAGAGCAGCTGCGAAGATTTTGGAGAAGCATGCGATAGATTTCTTATCTTCTGAGACAGTGGATTTCATTACAAACAGAGACGGAACTGACGTTTGCCCATTCGAGAAAATGATCTCGCGAACAGACGAACCGAAAGATGCGTATATGCTGCTGAAACGCGTGGTCCTGTCTTCTCTTTAGAGTCTCGTCCGCTCGTCTTTGGGTGGTCAAGGCGTAGAAGCGTCTGTGCTTTTGAATGAGACTGCTGACATTGAGAGCTTTGGCTCTTCGGCGTAGAGCAGGGTTCTATGTATGCCAAACCCTGTGGCAACCTAAATCGCGACTGGAAAGAGCGTCGCGACTATTCCTCCGACCCGCAGGGTTAGCCTCACATCTATTACGGACAAAGCCAGAGTTCTCGTCCGCCCATGCTCACCTGTAAGAGATGCCACGTGACGATGTATTGTGAGCGCCTTCTTCTATTGAGAAGTGGGATAGGAAGTATGTTACCAGCAGATCTGGCACTCGAAATGTGTGTCTTTGAAGTGTGAGGCGTCCCCTCGGTCGTG